>JAABUS010007087.1_pt1 | contig 13113 bp, 16 predicted proteins | sample 5560161 | NCBI WGS metagenome assembly JAABUS01 (sample SAMN10711885, study PRJNA513376) | rock metagenome | isolation source: Antarctica rocks | place: Antarctica: Victoria Land, Trio Nunatak nord | collected 2016-01-04 | reverse complement strand
ACGTGACAGTCGACTTGCTTAGAGACAGGCCCAATAGTCATGGCACCGCTTAGGTAATGGTATTGTACGTGCTGATCTTCGAGAGTGAAATTAGTTGGAGACAGCTGTGACATCGCAGGTTGCCCAATCTCCCGGCAGCTGGAGCATGCAAGTATTCCTGTGAAAAGTGCAGCGAACAAACGGCAATTCCTGTGCGGCGCTACTGGTCGCCACATACTGGCCAAACGAGGTCTAGACCTGTACACATGTGTACACGAGGTGACAGAATTCCTGTGGGCCCTTACACACTAGCAACTATATGACTTGCCTTACGATCTTATTACGCCAGTCACGGGCACGTAGCACCCTCATGACAGCATCAATTGTTGTCTACCACGTGGGCTTTGCATGGTTGACACGTTTTCCGTGACGAACTTCGGTGTCACCTACAGCTGCCGTCAAAAGTCTGCTTACAGTAATGGCAGTGCTTCAGCAGAAAACCTGGAGTGAATGTTGTGCGCAATGCAAGTGGCGGTGAGGCCAGCCAGTGTTAGCAGACGAGCCTACGCACTTGCTGCTGTGAACGCTGCCGTTGAAAACGCTTGTGCCGCAAGCTGCAAGGCTCAAGCTAAAGCAGGTGGGTGAGGCAAAAAAGCTGGTGTCAGCCAGCGTTAACAGTCAGGTTCGAGGCTGCCCAGCAGGCAAGATTCATAGGAAGCAAAACCCTGTGAAGGTCAAACCTTCTGGCAAAACAGGCCAGCTATCTTGCCTAGTATCTAGTTTTCTCAGCAAAGCAGCAAGCAGGAAGCAGTGGCTGTTAACCAGGGTTGGACAGGCCCTCAGGGATGCCCTCATTCCCGGCCCTCAGGGATGCCCTCATTCCCGGCCGTCAGGGATGCCCTCATTCCCGTCCCAATTCTTTTTTTTTTGCCACTGCAATTTCTGCGGTTAGTCCGCAACGTCAGTCAAAATCCTTGTGGGGCAGTGAATGTCAATGCTAGCCCTTGAGGCTGTTCAGTCGTCGCTGGCTGTTGCGCATCAAATTCTACGTCGATGTATTCTGGTGTTTGTTGTTCAAGATCGATAGGATGCAGTTGCACCGGTGGTAACATGCTGAGTTTTCAGGCTTCCGTGTCGGGTAATGGGCAGAGGTTTTCTGCCTCGCAAATGCGTCTATGGCACTCGCCCTGTCAGCGCACACCCCTTGGGTGCAATCGTGTCTCATGATAGTGCATGTTGGCTCACAGGACTAGGGTTTAGGCACACCTAGTAGGTACCTGGCAAAAATGATTGGCTGGAACGCCTGTAAATTATTATGATTATTATCGATAGGAATCCTATCATAGGATGCAGTTTCACCGGGGTGATCAGGGGTATCTGCCGCTTGCTCTGCTGTTTGTGATCCATTTGACACAAAGAATATGGCGATGCTGCGCTTGTTGGAAGTCGACATGACTTGCTGGCGGCTTCGCTGCCCGCAAGTCAGCGCAGCGTTGGATGCTTTTTTGTGCGGGGCCCTGTGCCTGCGCAGGATCTGGGTGGGCAGTCGAACCCTGCCTGCAACTAGGTCAGGCTGAATGTCTACGAGTTCTGTAGACAGCATCTCATTGCAGAGCACATGGTCTAGCATTGAGACATAAGACTGTCCTATGTGCGCTGTGACCGCCGTGCGCATGGTGCATTTCAGTGGGAGCACCTCACATCAACGTGCAACCTGGGTGTTGACATGCCTGCCGAGGCTCAACAAAATTGGCACACGGGTTGCTGATCTGCAAGCATAGTCCAGCCATGTCATCCAGCAAAGACTTGCAACGCTTGTGGTGGCCCAAGTTCGAGAACCTGTACGAAGGATTGAGGGAGGCTTCTGCTTCAGCTTCATCGGTGGCGCATGCAAATCTTGCCCAAGTGCTGCAAGATGTCCAAGTCTGGCTGCAGATGGGCCTGCAAGGTTTTCAGCCACCTGCACACGATGCTCGGTCATTTCTAGAAAAGGAATCTCATTGGTTTGTAGCGAACGGCAAGAAGGTGCCAATCGGAGCGGAGCTACGATCGGCTGCAGTCTTGTTGAGCCATCACCTGGTAGAACAACTATTTTGACGCTACCTGTAGCATACTGCTGCTTACCTTTGACTCACTGTGATACAAACTGTGATGATGCACAGGGATTGAATGAGCTTCAGGCTTACCTGCTGTTGTATCGATCACCAGCACTGCAGCAGGCTGGCAGCACGCAAAAGCTATCCCTTGAGCAGCTGCATGACCTACAACACGCCTACTTCCTGCAGCGCAGCTACTTACTGAGCAGCATTCATGAGCTGCTGTCACAGCAGAATTCAGCTGAAGTGTATCAGCGCTCAGCAACCACTGCATTGAGTCATGCACTGGATGCAGGACTTGACAAAAGCCTTTGCAGGGCGCTAGCAGTAAATCTTGCAGAGGGCAGATCTGACACATCCCATGACACATCTGCAATACCTGCTGGCACGTCCAGTGCCTTGGTACTGTCAACTAGTCAGCATCCTGAGACACAGAGCCAGCAGGGCAAGCAGCAACTGCTTTTTGAGCGAGAGATGCTGCTGAGCACCCTGCTGTGTATGTTTGCGGACTGGAAGCCATGCACGCCAGACTGCTTCCAACAGCTGATGTGTGCAATGCACCAGCATATGCGCTTTTCATGGCACACAGACAAGGAGTCAGGAGCAGTTACAAGCAGAGCACTGCAGCTGGTGAGTGTCATAAATCAGCGTTTGAGCTGTGGTAGCTGCAAAGAACATAACACATTACACTTAGCATTTTGCATAAATTGCACTCCTCGAGACCTGGTCTCCTTAGGCAGATCAAATTGCCTGACATGTGTGTAGCCTGAACTGCGCCTGCTACCAGCTGTCTTGCTATTGTAGCAAAGACTGTCTGGCTTCTTACTTGCAGATGCAAACCTTGTCAATACAATTTGTGACCCTCCCAGCCTTGTTTAGCACTCTAGGCCAGGGTAGTCTGCCATCTTCAGACAAGGCTCCGCTGCTTGTGTCTGGGCAAGACATGCTCTGCCAAGTCTTCACAACCTGGCAGGACAGTGCCAGGCAGGCTGAGCATGGAGCAGCAGGGCTCACTGCAGGCCATGGCCCTGCTATGCTAGCTTTTGCTGCTGCTGCTGCCTTACTCAAGGACATGCCAAGCTTCTCAGGTAGGCCTATGTTGTTGTGCTGCTGTTGTGACAGACCTGTTGTCAAACCGTTTTCCAGATGCCAACCTGGTGATAGCCTCGCCCCAACTGAAGTTGCGTATACAGACTTGTGAGGTCATGCTTGTTGCACTATGCAATGCTGGAAAGGGCTTGCGTCACCCTATAGACTGAGTCAGACTAAACAGTTAGTGCACACCCTGAGCGGCACCATCTGTCCTGGTGCTTGTGTGTAGCCCAACAGCATACGGTTGTGGTGCTTCAGGGCCATTGGCTGATATTGACCCAACAACCTACGCCAACAAGGCTGCACAGCTGGAGGTATTGCCAACGCTGGCAGGGCTGACAAGCACTGGGCATCTGAGTCAGGCCAGCCGCATCACTCTGCTGAGTCTCATGTGTGCTGCAATTGCTGCATTTGACCTGTCACCCTACACGCTGTCAGCCAGCCAGCTGCAAGCTGTGATAGACACCCTGGCAAACCTGTACGAAGGTAAGGCTCTTGCTATGCAGCCGCCAACAGGCAAAGCAGAGCTGTGACTGACTGCTGTGGAAAGGTTTGCAGACAGGCGCTGGATGCAAACATTAAGCCACATCAAAGTAGTGGTCCTGCTGGTCAATCGTGCTTAACTTGAGGACAATCTGCGTGCACAAACCGCTTGTCATGACATTGGTAGTGTTACTGTCGCAGTTTTGGGATGCTCTTCTTGTGATTGCATACATAACCAGGAGCGCATCTACCAGGTTGATCTGGCAGATGGACTCATCACGCTGCTGCAACCTGTCATGCCTGTGTGGACAGGCCCAAGCCTGGCAATGAGATGCACAGAACACACATGTGGTGACATGCAGGCCAGGAAGAGTTGTGCGCTGCCTTTCATGATGTAAGCAAGCCTGACCATTTCTGGCATGCGCCTGTCAGGCAGTTCTATCAGCAGACCCTGGAGTTGTTGTTTGAGGATCCTAAGCCAGTGCTGCGCTTGTGGCACAGCCTTGCATGTGGCCTTCAAAGCTCAGGTCTGCTCAGCTGTGCCATGTGTACGTGTGAGCTGTGCCTGACTGCATCCTGACTGCTTTCATGAGTCTGTGTGTCCATGATGGAAACCCTGTGATGCTGCAGTCCTGCCTGTCATTGCTGCAGATGCGGTGGCAAACATGCTGGAGAACTGTGTCCCCCCTGTCATGCGAGCCACTGGCTCAGAAAAGCTGTCTTGGCTAGATGAAAACCGGAAAACAGTGCAAGCTATGGAAGACATGGCTATCCCCAACTCTGCCGGTCTCACAGTCTCCAAGGTATGTCATGGTCAGCAACCAGAAAACAACAAATGCTGGTTACTGTCCCTTGCATGTTTTTGGCATGATTTGCAAATCAACTCTTGTGTACAGCCATCAGTGCACTCTGCTACAGCGACATCTGTGTGTCATTGGGCATGCACATGATGTGCTGTTGCATGCAGAGAATGATGTTGTACATTTGGCCTGCAAGACACCTCTCTCAATAACTTTTGCACCAAGTCTAATACTTGCTGCTACTGCAGGGCACAACAGGCCGGGTCCTGCAAAAGGCCCAGTACCTTGTAGAGATGGAACACGCCAAGCGTACCAAGAGCCATCCTCTGCTTGCATCAGAATCTACCTTCCTGATCCTGTGGCTTCCAAGTACATACCAGCGACAACCCAAGCAGAAGACTAGGGCCGGTTCTGGGGATGCTGAGGACAGACATTTGCGACCGGGCAATGATATTCTGCTTGGACAAGCATGGGCGTGTTTGCATCGAATGCAACAGGTAATGTACTGTGCTTAAGAGCTGAATCTGTGATTTAAGCAATTTGGCATTCCCCAATTTGGCAGTCCCCGATTTCTCTTTTGCTAGTTGCCTCTGCTGCTAGTCCCTCTGCTGCTAGTCCCTCTGCTGCAGCACGTGTCTCTGACACAATATTTGGGTTTGTCTCAAAGGCCTTTCTACAAGGATCATGCTGTTCCCCAGGCTGAATAATGTGCAGGCAACAGAGAGTAGCTTACAATGCAGTGAGGCCTTGACAGAGCTGATGTTAATCATCAAGCTATTTGTGAGGTTAGCTGAGTCCAGAGCTAGCACTGGGCATGATCTGATGAGAGTCAAGCAAGTCGGGGAGCAGTGTGAAACACAGGCAGGGACAGACGTCCTAGACCTGGTGTGTCAAGTCACAGACGCCCTCTGCCGGATGCAAAGACCCTCTGTGGAGCTCTTAGGTGTGGCTCATGTGCTGTCAGGGCTGCGCTCGTGTCACTAGGATCTGGCTCATCCTTCATACTTGCTTGTCAAATGCAAGCAGCCTTTGTTCACGTTACCGGCATACAAGCACTGTCTTTGATGCTGCCTCACATTCAAATATGAGCAACGCTCACCTTGAGCAAGCATGAATCAGGTCAGCGCATAGGAGGCGTGCTGTAATTGCTGCTCAAGTAATTCACATCTGTTGATGCTGTAATGTAGGTGCTTGCATTGGGCTGAAGTCAGCCCTAGCCAGGGCTTTTCCAGGCTATGCAGCTACCCTGGCGTCCAAGACATACCTGCTGGGAGAGGGTGGCGGCAGGAGTCACCAAGCAGGGCCCCTTCATGCACCTCTCACCTCTCACAATATGCCCATGTTGGAGCATGTGCAGAGGGTGTGGGAAGGAGCTCAAGGCGCATACCCTGTCACTTTCGCCTTCCTGGGTCTGACAGAGACTTTACTCATTGCTGGGGTGAATGAGGCCTGCGTGAAGGTATTTTCATTGCTGCTTGCTCTCAAGTTTGCTGATCAGACCCTGTGTTGTCTGCGTGGTTGCTAAGAAGCTCCCAGAAATTTCCTGCTCCAAAGCCATAGCCAGCCTTTGCCACTGCTTGGTATGCTTGCTTTCGGCCGGTCAAGCTATGAGATGGTTTGTCGCAGTCATATGTGGGCTTCACCCTGAGCCACATCCTCAGCAGTTGTCACAGCTGGCGGTATGCCAAGCGCAGCCAGAGATGGGACATCACCACAGCAGCTCTCCAGGTCCTGCAGGCCGCCATGACCAGCCCTCTCACAACACAGGCTGGGCCAAACAGCAAGGATCAGACACAGCCTGACTGGAGTGTGGCCCAGGCTGTGGCTGAGGCAGTCAGCAAGCTTGGTCACCCTGCTGCTTACCTCTTCATCAATCTGCCACCTCATGCAGGTCAGTGCCACCAAGCTGGATGTTGCTTTCCTCACTGCGTTTCTGAATTGCTCAGACGCCCCCTGCTCAGATCATCATTGCTCTTGTATGCTGCCTCAATAGCGGGCTCGCCTGTGCAGCACTAGCATCATGAGCCCAAGCTGGCATCTGTGCATCCACTTTAAAGCGTCCATACCAGCAATTCTTGGCAAGGCCAAATTAGTCACGGCAGGGCAGTGTCTGCAGAACGATGACTCTGTGCATTGGAATGCATGCCTTGTCTGTCACAGAGCAGGTAGGCATGCTGACTGATGCTACATCAACATATATTAAAACATTGACTTGTGCCTTCACATTGCCTGCTATGTGCAGACTTTCTTGAAACCCTGGTGAAGCGGCAAGGGAGAGAAGCAGAAGCTGCTTCCCTGGAAAGAATGACTGCACAATGGCTATCACTCATGCCCTTGTTAGTCCAAGCGTGTAAAGGCCTTCCTTACCCCTCAGCATTCCTGCAAGACCTCTTCCAGGTCACCCACTGCATGCATTGCTCCAAGAAGCACTATGCAAAACAAAATGCAGCAGCTCATGACAGCCTCGTTGACTTCTGAACCCGCATAGACATGACCACGCTCAGCAGCCTGTCCAGGACAAGGCAAAGATGCATGACCAATGTGTTTGTAAACCAGCTGTCCAAACCAGCAAAGCTTGTCAGTCCAGGCAATGATCCAGCTCTTCATGCAGCTTCACTAGCTCACAAGCTTGCTGTATGTGTCATTTTGGGATCTAGCGATGTGATGTTCCTCATTGCTCAATGCTCAAATCATGCACCTTTCTCTGCTTGGCCTGAATAGGCTCTGCAAGGCACTCACAGTGCTGCATAAGGCTGACTTAATGCCACCAGCGTATGAGCAACGAGCAAGTCTGATCCGTGCAGGTCACAGGCTTGCAAAATAGGTCAAGTTGCAATGACTGCAGGCGCCTGCAGAAGGCAAACCTTCTGCTGCAAACATTCTGGCATCCTACATAGCTTATCCATTTGAGGAAGTTGAAGGCAAACCCTTTGGCGCCATAGCTTTGGAGGCAGGGCAAGCTCTGGCAGTGGCTGCCGCAGCCGTGTCTCAGGGCCAGGTCTCCCTTGCCCGATGCCTTTTGCAAGGCTCAGCAGGTGCTTTTCGTATTGCGGCATGTGCAGTCACTCTGTAAACAGCCATTGTACCGGTGAATTGCAAGACAGTGTGTTTGCAACCTCAGAGCCATGTCAGGCAAAATATGATGTTTAGAGACACAAACATTGCATGTCCAGGGTTCATCACGCTCCATCCAACACAATGCCTGTTAGGCGTCTGCAACTTGTTGGTTCAGGTGCAAAATGCAGTGCTGGCTTCAAGAGCGGTTTGTGAACTTGCAATGACACAAGGCCATGCAGCGGTGATCTAGCAGTGCTGGCTGTGGCTGTTCAGGTGATGCAGCCACATACCCTGTGTTGGAAGCTCTTGCGCGATGCTTTCAGTATGGGCAAGCTGTGGACAATCCGCTGGCGTTCTCAGCTGCAGTAGAGCTACTCATCACAGCATTCACAGCACCACACCCCAGTCTGTTGGTGCTGCTGATGACAGGCAGTTCTGTTGACAAAGCAACTGATAAAGTAAGCCTATTGTTGAGCAACACACCCACCTGCTGTATACAGCTGTGCCTGAGGTAGGACAAGTGCCCACGCAACTCTTTGCATCCAGGCAAAGCACTCAGGCAGTGCGTGACGTATTACAGGCCGATGGCATCATCTAATGCATGCACAACAACGTCCCTGTTGCTTTTGGTCACCCAGAATGCATTGTACGTACAGGAGAACTCCTCCCAGCTTGGCAACCTTGCTGCTGGCGCCAACAAGGCTCTCCCATCTGCCAAGAAGGCCTCCGAGAAGGACAGCAGGCTGACATGCCTGGATGGATTATGGGAGATATTGCAGCATGCTGAAGAGTTGCTGCAAAGTCAGCCTGATGTCATGGCACACACCTTGCGCCTGCTGGCTGTCATGTGGCAGGTGCTGTTCCCACTGCCATTTAGAGTCATCAGCATCAACTTGCATCACATCTTTACAAGACTCATTAGATCTGTCTTAAGCTTCAGCATGTGCATCCTTCCACAATACATGCATTGTAATATACCATCTGATGCTGCCAACAAGGTGGTATCTCATGGCATGTTCTTCCTTGCACTGCTCTACCTGAATGCTTGCATGATTTGCAGTCGGGGGAGGTTGCAGCCTTGCCCACAGCCACGCTACGCCGCCAGCCAGAATTCCTTAAGCTTGTGGCTGCCTGCATCCAGCAATCTGGCCCCACAGGGCCTGATGTCATATCTGACACCACTAAATCTGATGGAGAACGGGTGAATGATTTGGTGGATGTATGGCAGCAAAATGTGTCTATGGCTTGGTGTCTGGTTGCTGAGTCTCATGCCCTGACAATACTGGCAGTTGAGGCCTTTGAACAGCCAAGACAGCAAGGTGCGTCAGTGCTGTTACTGCCTGCAGCGCTTGACATGCTCAAACATGACATCAAGGTAGTCATTGTCCTGATACAAAGGTGTGCCTGACAGTGTCAGCTGGTAGTTGTGGAAAAGAGGCAGTCTTTCACATGGGCTCTTTGAAGCATCCGCACAGCCTCATTGCCTCAGAAGAGCATTGTATGCAACAGGTGCAGCCTCACAGGCTGATGTTTGGGTACTTTTGGACAAATGGGCCAACAACAAGGATGCCAAGGGAGTGCTGGCCGCCAGCTTGGAGCGGTATACTGCGCCCGTATGGGGCCCTGTGACAAGCCAGGCCTCCGGGCTGTCCCACGCAGGCATCCTGACCCAGGAGCTGTACCTGGAGGCAGAGACCAAGCTAGTCTTCATGTTTGCATTCATGGCTCACTGTAAGAAGATAGACAGACTTCCTGCCTGATCGACAGGTCATGAGGCTCTGATCATGCAAACAGCCTTGGTGGTTGTTGCCACAACTACGCTGCCCCACCTTGTGCCCGCCCCTAGGCTATGCATGCATGCTTGTGCATCAGCAGCTTGCAAACAGCTTCTGAACATCACTATTTTGCTGCTGCACAGCATACCATAATGTTGCTCCCTGTCAGCTCAGTGCACATCACTATCTTGCTGCTGCACAGCATACCATAATGTTGCTCCCTTTCAGCTCAGTGCACATCAAGGTCCTGGTGATGCAGTCGAGGCAGACGATCTGGCCAAACACACTTCTGGGCACACCTTGCTGGCAGCCCTGTGGCAGAAGGTGTCACTCCTGCTGGTAGCGCACTGCCGGAACCAGGGCCTGGACCCTGCAGTCAGCATGCAGGTTGTCTTGGAACACTTGGGGCAGGCTCTGGTAGAAAGGGAGCCCAGCAGCGCTGACTGGAGAGAGCTGGAAGCTTCAGCATGCCAGTATAGGGATCTTGTCTCTTCAGGAGAAGATGTACAGCTGAGCTTTCATAAAGATGCACAAATGGTGACAGTGCTGTTGATCTCATCTCTCTGTTTTGCAGCTGCACATTGCACCCACAAACATGCAACCAGTGTTGATGCTTTATTGGTAAGCGCTTATGTGTCTTGTTTTGCATGATCCCTACAAAATTTGACCATGTCTCTGGTTGTCATGAATACTTGTTTTCAAGTGCAACATGCATCACGTGTTTTCATCGTCATGGCATTACAAATATGCAGGTCTTGCTGCTGCATGACATCCGCCAGCTGCACCTCACAGATGCTCTTCTTCAAGCAGGCACTACACATCATTGCTCCACCTTGTCAAGGTCAGTGGGCAAAGCCTTTATACTTGTGCTTAAAAGTGAGCCCACATTGAAGGCAGCCATATGATGTATGCTGATTTTTGCTGCTGCTGTCGCTGCTGAGACGCTTTGGCGTCTCTTTGTATGACACTTATAGCGGTAGTATGTGTTGTGTAGTATAGCTGTATTATCTTGAACAGGCTTGTGTTTGCAGTGGCAAAAATACAGTGCTTGTCTGCATGTCCACTTGTCACCATTGCAACTGTGGTGTCTGAGCTACAGCAATCACATGATCTCCTGTTTGCTGCCTCTGACAGCTCTGCCCTTGCAGGGTGTATGGAGACAGCCACTTGTATGATGAGGTACAGTTTGAAGAGCTGGTGGGGGAGCTCATGGTGCAAAGGACAAGCACAGGAACACTCCAAGGCATGCTCAGGTGCTGCCCAGATACACATGCATGTCTGCACCCACAGATGGTGATTTTGAATGTATGCTCATTGAACTCAGGTTTTGGCAGGTCTTATTTAACCTGCCACTATCGTTATTGCGCTGCGACACTGGCTTGCCAACAAGCAGAGTTGCCTGTGACTGGCAGGTTGTGAGCATAAGCACATGTTTACAACAAATGGGAGTTGCTTGAGACCTAATCGGTTTGTAAGGCAGCGTCCCGCTGGCTGGCAGCTGGTTTGCAAATGGCATTGCTGGCCATGTTGTTTATGGTGCCTGGCAACTGCAGCCTCAACTTCAGAGTCACAGCATGTCATGGTGACAACATCTGTCATTGTAACAAGATACTGCTGCAGGGCTTGCAGCGTGATGGCCTCTGTGCAAGATGCCCAGGTGCATGCAATGCAAGCCTTGAGCATGCTTGCAACTATTATGGCCAGATCAAGGCCTGCTGTGCACCCCCCAGCACTACCCACCTCTGATGCCTCTCACACCTTGACCTGCCTGGAGACAGCTCTAAGTCCTCTATTGGTTGCTGCAACCGGAATAGACACTGATGCAATGCTATGGGCGGCTCCAGGCCTAGACACAAGGGCTGCTCACTACGCTGTTGCCCAATCAACAGCTCAGGTGCTTCTTGTTGTGTGTGAATTCTGATCCATGCGAATAGCTTCAAATGGCATCTGGCATGTACCTTGCTGGAAATACCTAAGGTGTGGTGCGGGCACAAGACTCAATTGCTCATCCAGGCATCGTTGTCTTGCTGACATGATGCATGATCATTCCTGTGCCACAGCTGCATGACTGCCCGCGTAAGCGTCATGAAGTCACCACCAAGTTGACATACACACCATGCAGATCCTGCACAGCCAGTTGCGGCACTGGAAGCCCAAGCAGGCGCCCTCTCAACCATCCCCACCACCCTCAGCTGTCACCCCTGACAAGCAACACAGGCCTCCCAAATCAAAGCCTGCACCATCACGTCTGGCACAAGTGAGCCTTTTCATGCCTGACCAGTCATCACCACACAGCCACTTCTACACTCACATGCATGACTTGACTCTGACTTCAGCATGTGATCTGTCTACCTGCACCTGTAATGTAGCAGTTATAGACTAGACAGCCTGTGCTGTCTGCAGATGTCCAGTGCCTCTTGTAGTGATAGCCACGAAGATGGCGGATGGCCAGCTCAGTTGGCGGTGGCAGAACAGCTGCTGAGCATTGCAAGGTGCTCACAGTCTGATTTGGGACCCTGCATGCTGCCAGCATGAGCACGTTATGCTGCATGCTGTTTGAGTACATTGTGATGCACAAAGATGAGCTGTGTTCAGACTTCCAGCTTTTGGTTGCTCTGTCTGCGGTGCACCTGTCATATGTCGTCTTCAAGTCTTTGCACTGATCAAGGCAATCAGCCCTGTGAGCAGTGTTGTTTACTTGCATCCGCTTGCTGCATGTCTTGCCATGCAGTACTGCCTTCAGCCTAGGCAAGGCTCCACTGGCCTTCTTTGTGCTTCTGCAGGTCTTGGCTGGTATATCAGCGCACTGTGGCTCCAGTGTCCTTGGACACCACGTTCAGCAAGCCCATCACCCAGAGCTTGCTATCCAGTCTGCTCCTAGTGCTGCGGCGTATTGGGCCGACCGGCCCATCCCCCCCTCCTGCACATGCCCATCACCAGTCACAGCAGGCTCTATACGCAGCAGCACGCAACCTGTTGCCTGAGCTTTGCCAAATGGCTGCTTCTTTGGGCTGCCATGCAGGCCTGGCAGCATCAGCGATCCCTGTGATGATGCGATCATGCCACCTGTCACCTTCAGGCTCCATACCACTTATCTCCAAGCATTTGCACTTGGTGCAAGCCATGTATCATGCATTTCATGTCAGGTCTGCGGCTCTCAGAGAACATCATAGTCAAGCACAGCAGGCACAAGGCGTCTCTGAAGCTACACCAAGTGCAATGGCTGAGAACTTTGAGTCTGCCAATGCTGACCTGGAGGGCACCTTGGAGGGCTCTTTGCTGGCAATGGCCCTCCATCTGGCTCAAGATGCTCCTGGAGCTCAGATGCTGTTAGATCAGGGGGTGGCAGACTTCCTCCCTGCTCTTGCCAAATGGCTACTCAGCCCAGACAGCGCTGGTCAGTCTTTCCCTTGTCTTCATGTCGAGGTTCTGGGTCTGCATGTTGGGGCTCATGCCTGCTTTCTTTGCCACAGCGCTGACTGATAGTCTGACGATGCAACAAACGTGTCAGTTGCAACACAGATTATGTGGTGGACAATCACAATGTACTTTTTGGCTGCCAGATGTAATTGCCATGCCATAGATGTCAAATACAAATGGTTCACCAGGCATCCTGATACTCATACAGCAGCTCTTGACAGGAAATGACCCTCAAAGCACATAGTTTGTTGTGACAAGCAGTGAGTGCATTGATGACAAAGTTGTGACCTGGTTGCAGATTTGCTGGCAGCTGCTGTAACACTAGAACAGGGTACAGGACAAGAATCTGGCGCAATCAGTGGCAGGTGTGGAGGTGCAGAGCTGGCAGGCATGTACAACAGACATGGCCAC
>JAABUS010007086.1_pt1 | contig 13114 bp, 10 predicted proteins | sample 5560161 | NCBI WGS metagenome assembly JAABUS01 (sample SAMN10711885, study PRJNA513376) | rock metagenome | isolation source: Antarctica rocks | place: Antarctica: Victoria Land, Trio Nunatak nord | collected 2016-01-04 | reverse complement strand
GGCCCCGTCCGCCCGCCGGTCGAGCAGTTCCTCGCCTTCGCGCGCCGCGAAGGCAGGCGTATCGTGGAGGGCGCCTAGTACCGGCTCACGGAAGTTCGTTCAGGCGGCCGGCGCGAGTCGGCCGCGTTGATCGAGGCGGTCGAGCAGGACGTTGAGGTCGTGGCGGGTGAAGGTCCAGTTGAATGGCGTGGCGGTTTGCGAAACTCGGCTTGGAAGCCGAGGACGCGCTCGCTGAGTTCGTCGAGGCTGGCGAAGTGGCAGGGCGTCAGCGCCTTGCGCGAGACGATGGAGAAGTAGATCTCGATCGGATTCAGCCACGAGGCGTGGCAAGGGCAGGTGGACGAGCACGAGGTTGGGCCAGCGGGTCTGGAGGCGGTCGATTGCGCGTTGGCCGCGGTGGATGGTTCCGTTGTCGACGACCAAGAACACGCGGCGCGCCGACGCGTAGGGCTCGGTCGTCATGACCTGCTCGACCAGCGCGTCGAACGCGTCGTTGCTGATCTTGGGCTCGCAGCGGCCAACCAGGCCGCGCTGAGGGTCGTGGACGTCGATCGCGGCGAGATAGGCCAGCGTCCCCCTGCGTCGGTACTCGTGCTCGACCAGGCCCGCCCGGCCGCGGCCGGGAACGACGAGCGGGTGACGCCTGAGCAGCGCTTGCAGCTGGGTCTTCTCGTCGGCACTGATGACGTAGTCGCCGGGATGCAGCCGCCGGCCCTGCCAGCGGCGCTCATACAGATCGAGCACGCGGCCGGCCTCCTCGCGGAACTCCGGGTCGCGCGGGAACACCCACGAGCGCCACGCCCACGGCCGGATCGCATCCTCTTGAAGCCAGCGCCAAACCGTGGTGCCCGAAACAGAGCACACGACGCCTCGCGCGACCGCCTCGCGCGCGAGCTCAGCGCTTGACCAGCGCGACAGCGATCGGCCCGACTCGGCCGGAAGCTCGCACGCTAGCGCCTTGACCTCGGCGATCTCGGCGGGGGGAAATGACCGCGGCCGCCCCGGCCTCGGTCGCTCGTCGAGTCCCGCGATGCCTTCGGCTAGGAACCTTCGTCGCCACTTGGCCGCCGTCCGGTCGGTGCAATCCAGCCGCTCGGCGATCTCCTGATCGCCGAGCCCCTCGGCCCCCAGCAGCACGATCTTCGCGCGGATCACCTCGCGATACGAACGCGTGTATTGCCCCGCGCGCCGACACAGCTCACGCTCCTCCGTCTCGGTCAGCCTGATCGCCGCGTCGGCCATCGCTGACACGATTCGCCGCCGCTATGACAACCCCTCCCCGAACCAGCGAACGTATTTCCGGGAGTCGGTACTAGCCGGCAGCGAGCGCCGTGCGGACGGCGGCCGCGACAAGCTCGGGGGTGAACCCGAGCTTCTCCATCACCTCCGGCCCGGGCGCCGAGGCGCCGAAGCGCCCAAGCGTCACGGTGCGCCGCGCCCAGCGCGACCAGCCGAGCGCCACGCCGGCTTCGACGGCGATCGTCGGGAGCTCGGGCGGCAGCACTGACGCCTGATAGTCCCCAGGCTGCGCCTCGAAGAGCTCCCACGACGGCATCGAGACCACGCGCACGCGCACGCCCTCGGCCGCGAGCACGCCCTGCGCGTCTACCGCGACGGCAACCTCGGAGCCGCTGGCGGCGACCACCGCATCGGCCGGTCCGCCTTCCGGCTCGGCCAGGACGTAGGCGCCGCGCGCCAGCCCTGCCGCGGGCGCGTGCCGACCGCGGTCGAGGATCGGAACGGGCTGGCGGGTGAGCAGCAGGCACACGGGGGTGTCGAGCTCCTCGAGCGCGACTCGCCACGCCTCGGCCGTCTCAGCCGCGTCGGCCGGCCTGATGACCGTCAGGCCGGGAATCGCCCGCAGGGCGGCATAGTGCTCGACTGGCTGGTGGGTGGGTCCGTCCTCACCAAGCCCGATGGAATCGTGCGAGAAAACCCACACCACCGGGAGGCCCATCAGCGCCGAGAGCCGGATCGCGGGCCGCATGTAGTCGGAGAAGATCAGGAAGGTCGACCCGTAGGGCTTGACGATCCCGCCGTGTAGCGCCATCCCGTTGACCGCCGCCCCCATGGCGTGCTCGCGCACGCCGAACTTGACGTTGCGCCCGGCAACTTCCCTCGTATAGACCGCCTCCCCGGGGAACTCGGTCTTCGTCGACTCGGACAGGTCGGCCGCGCCGCCGACCATCGTGGGGGTGAACGGAGCGAAGGCTTCCATGACCCTTGCGCCCGCCGCGCGGGTGGCCAGCGCGCCGTCCTCGGAGAGGTCGAAGCCCGGCAGCGCGTCAGCGAGGCCCGGCATGGGCCGTGCGGGATCGCTCCAGGCCGCGTCCCACTCCCCGGCGAGGTCGCAGCGCTCCGCGCGCCAGGCGTCGAAGCGGTCCTGCCACTCCGCCTGCAGCGCCGCGCCCCGCTCGACCTGCGAGAACCGCTCGTAGGCCTCCGCCGGCACGACGAACTCGGCATTGGGGTCCCAGCCGAGTAGCTCCTTCGTCGCGCGGACCTCGTCCTCGCCGAGGGGCGCGCCGTGGGCCTTCGAGGTGTTCTGACGGTTCGGCGCCGGCCAGCCGATGATCGACTTGACCGCGATCAGCGTCGGGCGCGAGCTCTCGGCGACGCCTGTCCCGATCGCGGTGGACAGCGCCTCGAGGTCGTTGGGGTCGTCGACGCGCAGGGTGTGCCAGCCGTAAGCCCGAAACCGACTCGAGACGTCCTCGGAGAACGACTCGCTGGTGGGGCCGTCGAGCTGGATCGCGTTGTCGTCGTACAGAAAGACGATCCGCCCCAGGCCGAGGTGCCCGGCGAGCGAGGCCGCCTCGTGCGAGAGGCCTTCCTGCAGGTCGCCGTCCGAGCAGATCCCGAACACGCGATGGTCCATCACCTCCTCGCCGAAGCGCTCGCGCAGAAAGCGCTCGGCGAGCGCCATGCCGACGGCGACGCCCAGGCCCTGGCCGAGCGGTCCAGTGGTGGTCTCGACCCCGGGCGTCTCGTTGACCCGGTCGCGCTCCGGGTGGCCGGGCGTCTTGGAGCCCCACTGACGGAAGCGCCTCAGCTCGTCCAACGGGAGGTCGTAGCCCGACAGGTGGAGGGCGCTGTAAAGCAGCATCGAGCCGTGCCCCGCCGACAGCACGAACCGGTCGCGGTCGGGCCAGTGGGGGTCGCGCGGGTTGTGCCTCATGAAGCGCGTGTAGAGCAGGTAGGCGATGGGAGCCATCGCCATCGGCATCCCCGGGTGCCCGGACTTCGCGCGCTCGACGGCATCCATCGTCAGCGTGCGGATCGTGTCGATGCAGAGACGGTCGACCCCCGTAGCGACCGCGGCGGCTTCCGACCAGGGGGTCGTTTCGAGCCCCACGGCTACTCCGCGCTCGACCCGGCGCGGGTCAGCTGCCCCGGCCGCGGTCGCCGACGCGGGGTGCTCGGATCCGATGGCTCGCCTGCCCGCGCTGCCCGTCGCGATCGCGGCCTTGGCCGTCACGAGGTGGTAGAGGATGATGAGTTGCACGAGCGCGAGCGACTCGGAGCGCTGGAGGTCGTTGCCGATCGTGAACTCGCCGAGCCGCTCGGAGCGGAGGTGCGACGCGAAGTGGAGCTTCCCCCAGATCGCCTCCTCGATCTCGACGGCCTGCTCGCGCTCGATATCGCCGGCGACGCTCAGCAGCAGCTCGGAGCCGCGCTCGTCGATCGTGATCCCGCGGTCGCCGCCACCGACGACGAGCGAGAGGTCAGGATGGGGAAGGCCGTCGCGCAGCACCAGCTCTGCGTCGAGCGAATGGGGGTCGCCGTTGTCTCCCTCCCGGAATGAAACGACCACGTCCGCGTGGCGCTCCTGGGGGCGGATGAACTGGGCGGAGTCGGGCTCGCGCCGGTCGAGCTCCGCGAGGACCTCGTCGGTGGTGTACCCACGCCGTGAGCAGTCCCGCTGCACCTTCCACTTCCGGCGCAGCTCCTCGGGTGGCGCCAGGTAGACCCGCACGTCGTAGCAGTCGCGCATCGCCGCGGTGTGGTACCCGAGCAGCCCCTCGACCACCGCGAAGCCGTGCGGCTTGACATACGTCGGCGGCCCGAAAGTGCCGTCGGCATGGCGGTAGACCGGCTTCAGGATCGGCTCGCCCTCCCGCAGGTGCTCGAGGTCCTGGGCGGCGATGTCGATGTAGTTGCAGCCAGGGTTGAGCGGCGTGAGGCGCAGGTCCGCGCGCTGCTTGCGGTCGTAGCGGTGGTAGTCGTCGGTGCAGACGTGAGTGACCTGGTCCTCGCCGAGGATCCGCACGAGGCCCCGGGTGATGGTGGTCTTGCCCGCCGCCGAGTCGCCCACCACGCCGAGGATGATCGGCCGAGCAGAGCGCGCCATCACGACTCCAGCGTCGCAGGGTCTCTGTCGTCGGCGGCGCCCTCGGCCTCCGCCCGGGGGCCGACGCCGCCCAGTGCGACCGCCGCCTTGGCCGTCACCACGTGGTACAGGATCAACAGCTGCACGACGCCCAGCGACTCGGAGCGGTGGACGTCGGTGCCGATCGTGAACTCGCCGAGCCGCTCGGAGCGGAGATGCGAGGCGAAGTGGAGTTTCTCCCAGATCGCCTCCTCGATCTCGGCGGCCTGCTCGCGCTCAATGTCGCCGGCGATGCTCACGTACCGCTCCGAATCGCCCTCGTCGATCGTGATCCCGCGGTCGCCGCCGCCGATGAGCGGTGAGAGATCGGGTTGGGGGAGCGAGTCCCGCAGGAGCAACGTGGCGTCGAGCGCATGGGGGTCGCCACCATCGCCCTCGCTGAAGGACACGACCATGTCGGCGTGACGCTCCTGCGGGCGGATGAACTGGGCGGAGTCGGGCTCGCGCTTGTCGAGCTCCGCGAGCACCTGGTCGGTGGTGTACCCGCGCCGTGAGCAGTCGCGCTGGACCTTCCACGTCCGGCGAAGCTCCTCCGGCGGCGCCAGGTAGACCCGCACGTCGTAGCAGCCGCGCATGTCCCCGGAGTGGTAGCCCAGCAGGCCCTCGACGACGGTGAAGGGCTTGGGATCCACGTAGACCGGCGGCCCGAAGGTGCCGTCGGCGTGCTGGTACAGCGGCTTGAGGATGGGCTCTCCCTTACGCAGGAGCCCTAGATGCTGCGAGAGGATGTCCACGTAGTTGCAGTCCGGATGCAGCGGCGTGATGCCACGCTCGGCGCGCTGCTTGCGGTCGTAGCGGTGGTAGTCGTCGGTGGAGACAGCGGTCACGCGCTCCTCGCCCAGGATGCCAACCAGCCCCCGCGTGATGGTCGTCTTTCCCGCGCCCGAGTCTCCGACGACGCCAAGGATTACCGGTCGAGGCATGCATTCCTCCTATGTTGCGGCACCGGCCTCAACTCCCTTTCCGGACTACCTTCGGAGTCGTGTCGCCGGGCATTTCCTCCTGGGTGTCGTCGAATACCGAGCTTTGCAGGATGTCGTCGGGCTCGATGGTGACGAGCTCCTTCTTTGTGAGCTTCCCTTTCGAGTCGAAGAGCCGGATGGCTTGTCGCATTCGGGCTCGCTCGATGGCGTTGCGGATGCTGCGCCCGTGGGCGAAACGAGGCCGCTTGAGCCGCTGCTCGATGTAGTCGCGGAAAGCGTCGGCGGCGTCCTCGCTCAGCTCGTAGCCCTGGTTGCTGACCATCAGCTCCGCGATCCGCATCAGTTCGTCGCCGTTGTAGTCGGGGAAGCTGATGTGGTGGGCCACGCGCGATCCCATCCCGGGGTTGGCCTGGAAGAACTCCTCCATGCGGTCCGCGTAGCCGGCCATCACGACCACGAGGTTCTGGCGCTCTGACTCCATCGCCTGTAACAGGACCTCGATCGTTTCTTGGCCATAGTCGCGCTCGTTCTCGGGGCGGTGCAGGTAGTAGGCCTCGTCGATGAAGAGGATTCCGCCGAGCGCTCGCTTGACGACGTCCTTGGTCTTCGGGGCGGTGTGGCCGACGTACTGGCCGACCAGGTCGTCGCGCGTGACCGAGATCAGGTGGCCCTTCTCGATGTAGCCGAGGCGGTGGAGGATGGCGGCCATTCGCAGCGCCACGGTCGTCTTGCCGGTGCCCGGGCTTCCTGTGAAGCTCATGTGCAGGGTGGGGCGCTCCGAGCCGAGTCCCATCTCTTCACGCAAGCGGTCGATCACGAGCAGCGCGGCGACCTCGCGAATGCGCTGCTTGACCGGCTCCAGTGCGACCAGCTCCCGGTCGAGCTGCTCGAGCACCTCGTGCACGCGTGAGTCGCGCACGACCGACTGCACATCGGCCTCGCCGTCGGAGACCGCGGCCGAGAAGTCGATCGACTCGACGGCGGACCCCGCCTTCGCGCCCTCGGGCGGGCGCACGACCCTGCCCCCGAACTCGTCCGAGAAGGACGGCGAGCCGCGATCGTTGCCACGGGAGCGCCCCCTGGCCTGACCCGCAGGACCGGCTTCGGCTTGGCCGTCGGGCTCCGGGTCGAGCGGCCTGCCCGTCGTGTCGAGGCCGCGAGCGGTCACGACGGGTCGCCGTCCTGTTTCTTCGCGGAAGTCCCGTCGCGCAACGCGTTGGCTGAGTCGCGGCCGGGCGTGCCGTCCTGGACGGCCGCCGGGTCGCGCGTGGTGGCGAGGTCGCCCTTATTCCCGTAGCGGCGGCCGGCCGGCTCCTCCTGGGCGTAGGGATGGAGCGTGTAGCGCATCTGGCGATCGGCCTTGTCCTGGCGCTCCAGGCGGAACCCGGGCTCCTCCGCCGGGCGGTTGACGATGAAGCTGAGCGCCGACGTCTGGCGCCCGAGCGAGCTGTCGTACGCGACCACCTTGATGTAGTGGTTCGGGTATGCCTCGCGACAGGCGTTGACGTCGCGCATCGCGACGTCGGCCTCGCCCGGCTCGAGGTCGAACTCCGGTTGCCCCCACATGTCCCAGTAGCTGTTGCGGGGATGCGGGTCGTCGGTGTACTCGACCATGATCGCCCAGCCGTTGGACAACGCGTAGCTGATCTGGGCCTCGATCTCCTCGTCGGTCAGATCGTCCAAGAACGAGAACGTGCCCTGTGTGATCCTCATCGGCTTGTCTCCTTCGCTTCCTCGGCGACCTAGCGGCTGGCCGTCGGCGTGGCAACCGTGTCGGCGGTGTCGGTCGACTCAAAGTCGAACGTGATGTCCTTCCAGACCTCCAGGGCGGCATCGAGCTCGGGACAGCCCCGCGCCGCATCCCTCAGGATGTCGGGGCCCTCCGAGTAGTAGTCCTTGCCCTCGTTGCGCGCCTTGATCATCGCCTCGACGGCCACGCGGTTGGCGGTGGCGCCGGCGGCGATCCCCATCGGGTGGCCGATCGTGCCGCCGCCGAACTGCATCACCACGTCCTCACCCAGGTAGTGCAACAGTTGGTGCATCTGACCGGCGTGGATCCCGCCGGAGGCGACCGGCATGACGGGGGCGAGCGACGCCCAGTCCTGATCGAAGTACAGACCGGTCTCGGGGTTGGCCCTGTTGAAGCGCTCGCGGCAGACGTCGTAGTAGCCCTTGATCATCCCGGGGTCACCCTCCAGCTTGCCGACGACGGTCCCCGCATGAATGTGGTCGACGCCGATCATCCGGCACCACTTCGCGATCACCCGGAAGCTCACCCCGTGCGTCTTCTGGCGGGTGTAGGTCCCATGGCCTGCCCGGTGGAGATGCAAGATCACCCCGTTGGCGCGCGCCCACTTGGACATCGACTGCATCGCCGTGAAGCCGACGGTGAGGTCCATCATGATGATGACGCTGCCGAGCTCCTTCGCGAACTCGGCCCGCTCGTACATGTCCTCCATCGTCGCGGCCGTCACGTTCATGTAGTGACCCTTGACCTCGCCGGTCACCGCGGAGGCGCGGTTCACGGCCTCGATCGCGTGGAGGTAGCGGTCGCGCCAGCGCATGAACGGCTGCGAGTTGATGTTCTCGTCGTCCTTGGTGAAGTCGAGGCCGCCGCGCAGCGCCTCATAGACGACCCGCCCGTAGTTCTTCGCCGACAGCCCAAGCTTCGGCTTGGTCGTGGCCCCGAGCAGCGGGCGCCCGAACTTGTCAAGGTACTCGCGCTCCATGACGATCCCGTGCGGGGGACCCTGGAAGGTCTTGAGGTAGTGCGGCGGGATCCGCATGTCCTCGAGCCGCAGCGCCTTGAGCGCCTTGAAGCCGAAGACGTTGCCGATGATCGACGACGTCAGGTTCGCCACCGAGCCCTCCTCGAACAGATCGATGTCGTAGGCGATCCGCGCGATGTACTGGTTATCCGCGTTCGGCACCGCGTCGAGCTGGTAAGCCTTGGCCTGGTAGTGCTCGTGCGGCGTCAGGCGGTCCGTCCAAACCACCGTCCACGTCGCCGTGGAGGACTCTCCCGCCACCGCAGCAGCCGCCTCGATCGGATCCACACCCTCCTGCGGCGTGATCCGGAACGCGCACAGGATGTCGGTGTCCTTCGGCTCATAGTCAGCATCCCAGTAGCCCATCTCCGCGTACGGGGTCACACCCGCCGCCCAACGACCCTTCTCGTTTGCGCCGTTTCCCGACCTGGAGCTCATTCTTCCCTCCATTGACACGCTGTTAACGGTGCGAACCTACTCTGAAAAGATGAGGTATCAACCACAGAACTAACACTTCCCCAGGAGTACTGGTTTAGCTGTCTCATCGAGCTTCGGTGCACGGCACGGCGCCCTGGAAACACAGTCGGAGACCACCGCCACGCCGTCGTTTGCGCTAATCACCCGCGGCGCCACTGCGAGCACGGACTCCCGCGCGCAGAACGCGACGTCGCCGTCCTGGCCGGAGGCCCGCAGCACCGCGGCATCGGCGCTCTCGGTAAGCGGGGCATGCGGCTCGCCGTAGGCGGCGGCCAGGCGCTCCACCGCCCGCGCCGCGTCACTGCGGGCGCCCGCAAGGCGGTCCACGATGCGCCCGGCCGCATAGGCGTCCTCGAGAGCGAAACGGCCGTCCGTGCCCGAGCACACCACGGTCACGTCCGCGCGCGCCGGCACCGCCTGAAGCACCGCGTCGAGGTTGAGGAGGGACGCGACGAGCACGTCCTCCGCCACCGACACGGCGGCCAGGATGGCCGGCGTCCCGTTCGTGGTGCAGAGCACGAGCTCGCCCATCGCCCCTCCCACGAAGTCCCGCGGGGAGTTGCCGAAGTCGAAGCCCTCGACGCGGCGGCACCCCAGCTCGCCCGCGATCGCCCGACCCGGGCCCCGCAGGCGCCGGGCCTGCTCCATGTCGCCGACACAGAGCACGCGGGCGTACCCCGCCGCCAGTGCCGCGGCGATCGTGGAGCTCGCGCGCAGCACGTCTACGACGAGGGCGACGCGCGTGGGGCGGAGGTCGGCCGGGGTGAACGCGACGTCGATCGAGGCGGCGCGGATCGAGCCCGGCGAGGTTCCGGCGGTCACGCCCCCAGCCCCCGCTCGAGCTCCTCCGTGTAGCGGCCGTAGCGCGCCTCTCCGTTGCAGCGAGCCCGGTGGGCGAACGATTCCCGGGCGGCGTCCTCGTTCGACTCCTCACCGCCCCATATCTCGAGCGGCGTGGCCTGCAGCGCCCGGCCGTAGGAGAAGCTCAGCTGCCAGGGAACGCCCCCGATCGCGTTCATCGCGTTGAGGTGCGCGGTCGCAAGGTCGTCGCTCTGACCGCCCGAGAGGAACGCGATTCCCGGCACCGCGGCGGGGACGACCCGCCGAAAGAGGTGGAGCGTGCGCTCCGCCACCTCCTCGACGCCCGCTCGCTCGGGGCAGTCGTAGCCCGACAGGACCATGTTCGGCTTCAGCACGATCCCCTCGATCGCCACCCCCTGGTCGAGAAGCTCCGCGAAGACCTCGCGGAGCGTGGCCTCCGTGACCTGCTCCGAGCGGTCGATCTCGTGGTCGCCGTCCATCAGCACCTCCGGCTCGACGATCGGCGCGATGCCGGCCTCCTGGCACAGCGCTGCATACCGGCCGAGCGCGTGGGCGTTCACACGGAGGCAGTTCCGGCTCGGCAGCCGGTCCCCGATCGCGATGACCGCGCGCCACTTCGCGAAGCGCGCGCCGAGGTCCCGGTACTCCGCCAAGCGCTCGCGCAGGCCGTCGAGGCCCTCGGTGACCGTCTCGTCCACCGCGCCCGCGAGCGGCTTGGCGCCGGTGTCGACCTTGATCCCGGGAATCATGCCCCGGGCGGCGAGCAGCTCCGGGAAGGGCGTGCCGTCAGAGGCCGCCTGCCGGATCGTCTCGTCATACATGATCACGCCGCTGATGTGGGCCTCCGCGCCCGGGGTGGTGACGAGCAGCTCGCGGAAGTGCCGGCGCGTGTCCGCGCTGGACTCGACGCCGACCGACTCGAGGCGCTTTGTCATGGTGCCGTTGCTCTCGTCGGCGGCCAGGATGCCCTTGCCCTCGGCGACCAGCCCGCGGGCCGTCGCCTCGAGCGAATGCCGGCGTTCGGTCATGTGCTCACTCCTCTTGCCTCCACCACGCGCCGGACCGAGCCGTCCGCGATCACGATCGACTCCGTGTAGGCCTGGCCCTCCGACACCCACGGGCCACGCAGCAGTGGCCCGCCGGTGACGCCGGTTGCGGCGAAGAAGCTCGTGCCCTTCACGAGCTCATCGAGCTCGTAGACATGCTCGCCGTCCAGGCCCGCGTCCGCGAGGGCGTCGGCCTCGTCCCCGCGCTGCGGCGCGAGGCGCGCCTGCATGCAGCCGCCGGAAGCGCGCGCCGCGCAGGCCGTCATCACGCCCTCGGGCGTCCCGCCGATCCCCATCATCAGGTCTGCCTCGCCGGTGGCGAGGAGCGCCGCGAGCGACCCGGCCACATCCCCGTCGGGGGGCGAGATGACGCAGGCCCCGGCCGCGTGAACGCGCTCGATCAGCCGCTCGTGGCGGGGCTTGTCCAGCACCACTACCCGCAGCTCCGCGACAGTCTTCCCCAGCGCCCTCGCGACGGTGCGGAGGTTGTCCTCGGGGCCGCGCTCGATATCGACCGCGCCGCGTGCCGCGCCAGGGGCGACGAGCTTGTCCATGTAGAAGGACGGTCCCAGCGCCGCCATCGTGCCCGGCTCGGCGATCGCGATCGTGGCGAGAGAGCCCGGCATGCCCTTCGCGCACAGCGTCGTGCACTCGAGCGGGTCGACGGCGATGTCGAACTCACGACCGCCGCGTCCGAGGCGCTCTCCCACGTAGAGCATCGGAGCGGCGTCCTTCGTTCCCTCTCCGATCACGACGGTGCCGCGTCCGGGCGCCTCGCCGAGCACTGCGCGCATGGCGTCGGTCGCCGCGGCGTCCGCCGCGTCCGGGTCGCCCCGGCCGATCCAGCGATGGCAGGACAGGGCGGCAGCCCGTGTGGCGGCGAGCGCGCTGAGCTCGAGCTCCGCCAGCCCACGGCCAGCCGTTGGAGGACCGGGAGCTCTCTGAAATCGCTCAGGCGCAGCTATCGACATTCCCAGAGCCTACGCGGAATCACTTCGAAGATCTAGCAGATGTTCTGGTGGTTCCTTAGAGAACCAACTATGAATGTCTCTTTCAGCGGCGGGCGATCACCGTCAGCGAGCCCGTCGAGGTCCGTCCCTGCTTGAGCCAGTGCACGGTGGCCGTGCCGGCCCGCGCGTCGACCGAGCGGGATACGGCCGATCTCGCCCGTCGCCTTCTTCCGGACGTGACCCACCGGGACCGGGCCGGAGGTCACCTCAGCCCTGGGCTTGGCCGGCCTGGGCCAGCGGCGAGGCGGCGCTGGCGCCGGGCCGCCGAACCCGAGGGTCTGATCCCGGCCGACCTGCACTACGCCGTACGGCCACCAGGTCGGCACCTGTGCCATGGGCCCCGACTCCGACGCGATGGCCGTCCTCGACGAGCACGCTCCGCGGCACCGAGCGACTGCGCGTCGTCGACGCAAGCGCCATGCCCACGATCCCCGCCGGCCACACCTACCTCGGCTGCGTCATGATGGCCGAGCGCGTAGCCGACCGAGCCGGCTGCGGCTGCCCCTGAACGGGTCGCGCGCCTGCTGGTCACCCCGCAGACAGCGCCCCACCCGCCACCAAACCCGCCTGATCGATGACCTCGGCACGCTCGCTAGCATCGACAAGCCGCCCGAAGGAGGCAGCCATGACCTACGTGATCGCTGAGCCGTGCATCGGCACCAAGGACAACTCATGCGGGGCGCAGGAACCACATCGCGACGATGCAGAGCGCGAGAAGCCCGGTGTAGATCCACACGCGCGCGCCGTCGAACATCACGTCGGTGATCAGCAGCACCGATCCCGACAAGGCACCGGCCAGGAACGCGAGCCCGGCGATCATCAGCCGGTTGGCAGACTCCACGATCCACACCCGCTCGCCCTTGTGCATCGCGCACTTCGCCGCCCTCGACATCGAGCCAGCTACGCGTAGGACCGGCTATCGCGGTCGCCGCCGGCGCGCCTTCGCCGCCTACACGGCGGCGCTCGGCAGCACACCGCGGTCACCGAACCCGTGACGCTGCCTCGCGGTTCTTGTCTACGGCCCTACCGCAACCGAGATCCTCCACCGGACCGGGCAAAGCCTGCCATGAGTCCGCGGGACCGCCGGGGACGTGCGGCGGTTCTCCGGCTGGTGTCGACCTCGCTCGCGTTCATCGAGCCACCACGTCGGCGAGCGCGCGGACGCCGGACTCGATTGCCGGCTCGGCGATGCGGGCCGTAGCCGAGGATCAACGCCGCGGGCCTGGGGCTGAGTGAGTGCTCGGACAGGCCGTACAGCGCGATGCCGTCCGAGCGCGCCGTTGTGAGCAGCGCACGCTCGTCGTGTCCCGGGGGCAGGTGCAGGACGAGGTGGAGGCCGGCGGCGACGCCGGACGCGACGCAGCCGGGGAGGTGGCGGTCGATTGCGGTGACCAGCGCGTCGCGTCGCGCGCGGTAGATCGGGCGGGTGCGGCGGAGGTGGCGGTCGAGCTCGCCGCACTCGAGGAAGTCGGCCAGCGCGAGCTGCTCGACGATCGGCGTGCCAAGGTCGTCGGAGGCCTTCGTCTGAGCGATCGGCCCGGTCAGGCTCGGCGGCGTCAGGAGCCAGCCGAGCCGCAGAGCGGGTGCGAGCGTCTTGCTGACCGAGCCAGCGTAGACGACGCGGTCGGGCGCGAGGCCCTGGACGGCGCCGACGGGCTGACGGTCGTAGCGGTACTCG
>JAABUS010007085.1_pt1 | contig 13115 bp, 3 predicted proteins | sample 5560161 | NCBI WGS metagenome assembly JAABUS01 (sample SAMN10711885, study PRJNA513376) | rock metagenome | isolation source: Antarctica rocks | place: Antarctica: Victoria Land, Trio Nunatak nord | collected 2016-01-04 | reverse complement strand
TGTATGATGTTCCATGATCGCCCCTATCGACGGCAGCGACCCCCCGGAACCACCCCCAACGCCAGGAACTTTTGATTCCCGGATTTAATCGATTCGCGCGAAATCTACGCGGGGGTGACGCCCGGGCTATACGACACCGGATATATAGCGATGTTTTGCCAGGTGTAGTTATATAGTGCGACAGCGACAGCGACAGAGCCTTGGCCATGAATGGGGGCCTTGGCTATAAATGGAATGGCGCTATAGCCATAAATAGAATGTGCTATGGCCATAAATGGAATGCGCCATGGCCATGAATGGAATGCGCCATGACCATGAATGGAATAGGGCTATGGCCATAAGTGGGGCCATATATAGGGGCCATATATAGGGGCCATATTAGTGGCGCATTTTAAATTTAGGTATTCTCACGAGTTAAAAATATTCTTAAGAGCGCGCTAGATTCTTAGGAGCGCTTATAGGGATTAATAATACTCGAGAGTTAAGATATAATATTACCCCGCTTAATTAAATTTAACCGATTTACGTATACTTATAGCGCTTAAAACCTACCCTATACTTTTATAGATATATTAATATTCTTTTTAGAGATAGGTGTTATTCTAGAGACTAATTAACGGGTATAATCCTAATTAATTATAGAGATAATAAGTTATAATTGAATTTATCCGTTTTAATTTTTTATTTAATTTTATATTATATACCCCGGCGACCGGTAACTATTATTTAATAAATTTATTTATTATTTAAAAGTTATAATTTAAAGATTATAAAGGTTATATATTATAATATAGTAGTCGTTAAACTCCGTAGGAGTAAATTAAATTATAAACCTCACTATTAATAATACTATAAATAAATAGGTATATTGTTTAAATATAGGGTATTTATACTCTAAAACGGTCGCTATATAACCTAGACTCATAACCTATTAAAATTATAAAAAAATACTTAATTATTCTATAAAGTTATAAGAATACGCGAGACTATATATTATAGAGGATTTATATATAGATCCTAAATCCCGTAACTAAATCACGTAACGTACTAAGTCTTAGTATATTTTAATATTTTCCTCGTCTTAGTCGTTAATAATTTTCTAGAGGCCTAGGCTCCCCCCGGTAATATCTTTAATTTTAAATATACGTCTAGCTCTATCTTTATTAATACGCGCTATATTTAATTATTTAATAAACGGTGTTTTAGTTAATTAAGAAATAGTATTTATAATAATTTAAAATAACGAAGAAACTAGTAATAATAGTGAAATTAGTAATAAAAATAATAATTACGAAGTTAAATTTACTAGTATCGATAATTATTACTTTATAAACGATAGAATTTACCTATATTATATAAGAATATAATTATTATTATTTAGGATATTTAGGATATTTAGGATATTTATTTATTCTATTTCAAGAAATTTAGAATATTACGAACTAGATATAATTTAATCTAGCGTAAAGAATAATATACTCGGGTATTTAATTAATTATTTTAATAAATGAATTATTTTAATCTTTCTAATAATTATATAATTAATTAAGATTTTTAATAAGTTTTAGGGTCTACGTTAAATATAAAAACGAGTATATTAATAACTTAGGAAACCCCGATTTTTACGTATTTTACACCGAAATTATATAAAATACTAGAAATACGTATCTACTTATGTCCCGTATTCTAAGTATATTATACACCGATTAAGTAGCGATATTACACCGATTTAACAACTTTTTTTTTTAACTTTAACTTTTAAGAGTATCTAGACTAGGGCCTTTATATAGGAATATAAATATCTTACTAAATCTATTTTTAGCCTAGATTCCGAATTTTTAATTAGATTTTTACTAGCGTTGCCCTATAGGGATATAAAGCTATTTTTAGGATTAAGTTTAGCGCTCCCGCGCAGACCTTAACTCTAACTTAAAAATCTTGGCGTTAAGACTTACCAAGATTTACTAAGACTGCAAAATACGCATTTTACACCGATTAAGCAGCGATTTTATAGAACTATTTTTTCCGGACTTACCGATGTACTCTTTTAAATACAATATCTTAGTTCCTATAATTATATCCTTAACGTTAACGAAGTCTTCGGCGATCTCCTTTTTATTTTTATCGTTGAATTTATAATTAATAATTATTTTATAAAGTATACTTTAGTCTTTTTTAATATTTATTATTTAATAATTAAAGTATATTATTCTCGCCGCTAGACTATATTAACTTTATATATATTAAGAGATTAGAATTCTTATTATACCGAAACGATTTAATTCTTTTATAGATAAACCGCGGAGTAAATTTATTCGGTAATAAATTATTAAAAAGATATTTATAATTATTATTTCCTAGTTAAAAAAGACCCCGAAATCAAAGCCGAGTAGATACTATATAATTTAACGAATTTATTTTATAGTACCGAAATTATCGTTTAGCCTAGATTTAATACTAATAATAATAATAATAATAATATAATAATCTAGTTATTACGCTTTAATTAGTTATAAAGATAATCGAAGGGAGTTTAAAGACTTAAGAAATAACTAAAGAAGTATTTAATTAATTTATTAATAATAAAGATAAGGGCTCGTTTTAATTAAGTCTTATTATTCGAAAGATAGTATATAGACTATTAGAGAAATAATATAATTACGGTATTAATAATATAGAAGATACTCTATATTATTAAAGAGTTCTAAATAATATTAGAGGCCTACTAGATTATTATATTAATATAAATAAAATAGGAGATTCTTCTCAATAAGTATAATCTAGATTATTTATTATTTTAATAATTATTTTCTAATCTAGAACTACCTAAAGTAATAATACTATATATATTATAAAGGAAACTAATATAACTTTATAAAATTAAAATATACTAATTTAAAATAGTAGTAATATTATATAAAAGAATTTAACCGAGTTAGAAGTATATTAAAATAATATTTAAATTCTAACTATTAAAGAATTATATTAATAATAACCTAATCTAGACCTAACTTAAACTATATTTTAATAAATTATAAATAAATAGACCGAATAGTTATTATTAAATATTAATTAATATACTCTAATTTAGGAAGCCTAGAAAAGAGTAGATATAATAATATATATTATTAAAATTAACGAATTCCGTTTTAAATAGATTATATAGTATAAAGTTATCTAAATTTAACTTCGTAAAATTAATTATTTTAAATATTACGACCTAGGGATATATAGATATACTAGTTTCGCCGAGTATAATTACCTTAATTAAAATACGGTATAAATTCTTAATAATTATTCTAATAATTAGGCTAGCTAATTATTAATAGGGTTTACTAATTTTATAAATAAAAATATTAATATTTTACGAAGAAAAAGATTACTATATAACGGAAAATAGTTTCCTACTTTTAGATAGAGGAGGAAGACGAGTAGACTTGATAATAGAAGAGGTATAATTTATTTTATTATAACTAGATCCCGGATAAAGATACTAGAAATACTAAAGAGGAAATTTTAATTAAATTAAGAGATTTAATATAAATTTACCTCAAAACCGTATTACGCCGTTATTAATATATTTATATATATTTAATAAAGAGCTATCGAATTTCCTAGCGCCTAATTTCTAATTTCTAGCTTCTTAATATAATTATATACTTCGATATTAACTAGTCTCCGTTCGCGATTATTATAATAATTATTATAAATATATTTATTATTAGATATAAATATATTAAAATATATTCTTATATCTAAAATCGCGTAGAAACTTGAAATAATTCGGAAGTATTATTATATATTTATAATAATAAACTACTAGTTAAAAAACTAGATAATATTAATAATAATTTATATAATTATATTCTATAACTTTATACTTAAACTTTAATATTAAATAAACTTCAACCGCCTTTTCGATAATAGTTATTATAACGGATTAAATACGTCTAGAAAACTAGATATTTATATAAAGCTCTTTAACTACTCGATAAAAAGTAAATTTGAGAAGTAATAATTCGATCGATTTTTAATACCTCTCAATTTACTTTAGAGTTATTGTTATTTCTATTTAATTAAAGACTTCGATTTATTATTAATTAGAAAATAATCTACTAATTAAGTTTTAAATATTAGATACTTTTTTAGGCGCCTTTTAAACCTTTATTCTTTAAAATATTTTTATTCTTATCGATAATAAACTTTTTAAAAAATAATATAGATAGGATTATTAAATAATATAAGGAAAGAGTAGAGAATAATTATAATAATAAATATAATATTTTAGTAGATAATCTCGCCGTTTAGATATATAATCGTTCGAGTTAAAATTAAACCTAAAGTATTTTAATAAATAATCTCGTCGCTTATTATTTAAATATATAATCGTCCGAGCTAAATTTAAGCCTAGAGTTAGATTATAAAAAGATTTTATTAAAGGTGTAATTTAATTAAGTTATATTATATTAAAAAATCTTTAATACGCTCTAAAATTTAGAGTATAATTCATTTCAATATATATTACGAGATTAATTTTATTTATTAATAGATTTAATATTAATATTCTTCTACGATTACCCTATCGCTTATTTTTAAAAATATATCGATTCGATATCGGTAAATAGTAAAGAGTAAAGTATGAATATATATATATAAATATTAGATATTAATTCTAATAATCTTTCTAATAACTAATTATCTATATCTAATACTAGTTAAATTATTTATTACTTTCTTTAAAATCTATATTAAATTAATTAAATAAAAATCGCCTAAATAGTATCTGAAATAATATATCTTTTTTTGATATTAGAAGTTTTATAAATTATTACCTTGATTAGCCTCTTAATATTATAAAAAAAGGAAAATAATATAAATACTATATCTTCTCTCATTTTAAAAAGGATATATTTTTAGATTAATAAAAGTAAATTATATAATATAAAGATCCTAATAATAATAAATAGTATAAGAAAATCAATTTTAATAAGATATAATCCCGAACGCCTATAATATAAACGTTTATCGAAGAAGGAGTAATTATAAACTCCGGAAAACTATTAATAATTTATTTATAATATAACGATATATTAATTTATTCCTATATAAATTAAGGTACTAGGTTAAGGAGAGATTATTTAAAAAAGAAAGATTATAAAAACTCGGCGAGTATATATAATATAACGTAATTAATATTTAGATAAATTATCTCTACGTAGGTAAAAGTCTAGATTATTATAATTATTATTAGAATTTCTTAATTAATTCGAATATAGCGCCGTTAAATTAAAAAGTATTAAAATTACGATTAATAGTTCTATACCTTAATAATTAAACTTTAAAGAGGTATTCCTATAAATAATTATTATAGTAAAAATATTATATAACTTATTTAGACTTTATTATTATATTACTAAATTCTTTAATAATTAAAAATAAATATTTATAACGATTTAAAAAGATTAAAAAGAAATTGTTTAATATTTTATTTAATAATAAATTAAAAATATCTTTTATTTTAGATAAAATATTATTTTACGATATATCTTTATATATAGTTATTATTACCTACTTTATTAACGCCGAGTATAAAAATTATAAAGTTATTATTAATTTTAAGTATATTAAATGGAAATATATTAATAAAAAACTAACGGACGTTTTAACTAAAGTCGTTTATAAATATAAAATTAAATATCGGATCTATATTATTATAAGCGATAATACTAGTAATAACTAGTAACGAGATCTAGGTATACGTCCTACTAGCTACGAATTTTTAATTATTATTTATAGTAGTCTAGAGAGCTAAAAGATTTTATATTATAATATATTAAACTTATCTCGTAGCGGTATCTATATTCTTAACGCGATTATAATATCGATAAAGAGAAATCTTTTTTTTTCTTTTTCTTTCTCCTCCTCTCCCCCTCTCTCTTAACGAATTAAAGCGATAAAGAACGAACTCTTTATAATATAATCGATTAGAAAAGTAACCGTAATCGCGGCCCGATATATTAGAAACAAGGAAGTATAAAAAGAACGCGTCTATTATACCTATATATAAAAAAGAGTATAGAATAGATATATATATATAAAGTCGAAACTTTAGGTTTAAATAAGGGCTACCGTTTAACTACTTATTAAATACTAATAATATTCGAATTATAAAGGGCTTCCTCTACTCTAAAAGTTATAAAATAACTATTATATAGAGCTCTATAAAACTGAATATTTTCCTCCGCCGTTAATAGATAGGTAAAGTATAGATACGTAAAATAAAACTCGCGTAAATAAAAAAACCTTTATTTATACTCCTAGATATTAATATTTATATAGGAGTTATAACCCTAGTAGCCGGGTAATTATATTAAGGTACCGACGGGACGTAAAGTCTACTATAATAAAGAAATAACTACGTGTATATAATTAAGAATAAAGACTAAAGAGTATAGAATAATAATAGAGAGGGATAGTAGGGCTAGTATACTAGTATAATAAAATATATAGTATTTAATTATATTTATATTTATATATATTATAAAGGCTTAAGCACGTAATAAAGATAAATAATAAATTTTAAAAAGACGGGTAAATATAAAAGATAAGATAATAAGATTATCTAGGGTTAATATAAAATCGCTAACTTTAGAAATTTACGCGAAGAAGAAACCTAGAAGAAGAATTAATAATATATAGAAAGATTTACTAATTAATAGGCTAAAATATCTAGAACCGAGATTAAGAATAAATTAAAGTTTTTATTCTTTTAAAAGATTTCTTTAGCGGCTATTTAATAATATTATCGGGTATTATATATATTCTATAAAACTCTCTTATAAGCGAAGTAGTTTTACTTAAATAAGTATATAAATTAATTAATTAATTAATCAATACTAGTAATATATAAATAATATTTAATAGTACTCTTCTTATATTTATATAAGAGAATAAAAAGGTTAAATAGATATTTATTTCAATAATTATCTAAATATATACCGTACTTTATATATATAATTTAACTTATTATTTAGGTATTACTAGATACGATTTATCTTTCGTTTATAAACGAATAATTATAAAGGGGTTAGGATAAATAATAAGATTCTTAAAAAATTTAAATTAACGCGTAAAAGAGTTTACTATTAATACTAACTACTAAATTAAAATAATCTTAATAATCTTTATAAGAATCTAACCTTATTAAATACGGAAAACTACGATATTTATTAATACGAGTAGTTAGCGTAGAGTCTAGTTCCGAGATATTTAATGAAAGAGATTTAATATTATTATAAAGAAAAATATACCGAATAAGATTAATAAATTTATTAAACTAAAGTTAATAAAGTTTGTTTAGGATATTATAATACGATAGAATACGTTATACTATATAATAATCCGTGTATTTAAACTACGTTATAATATTAAAAATTATTTTATATAAATTAAGAATTCTTACTCTAAATTAAAAATAAGAAAATATAGTTATATTATTTACCTTATTAATATTATAAAAGAGTTCGCAAATATAACGAGCGCTATTAATATAACGAAAACTATTATTAACTACCGTTTTTTTATAATTTATTATAAATTCTTTAATTATTTAGAAAAGATTATAAAATAATTTTATTTGAAATAAATATTATAAAAGTCTAAAATAAAGAATATATTACATTTAACGACCGTAAAATTGAATTAATATTATATTAAAACTAAAGATAGTTTAAAATATCTTTATAATAAGGCGGCCTTATTAAACTTTATTAAAAATAAAAAAATATTCGAGACCTCGGATTAGGAGGCTAATATTAAGTAACCGTTATAATTCTTAATTTATTAATCCGCTTTTACGAAAGAGTATAAGGAATATTAAACGAATATATTAACTTCGAGTAAATTATTTAATCTCGTATAAAGTTATAAATATAATCTAAATAATAAATTTACCTAAATACTAGACGTAGATTCTAGTAATAAAGAGAGAGAAAATAATAAATTATAAAGATATAAGAATACTAGTAAATTCTAATAGTCTTTTTAATAATTAATTTCGTTAATCTCTTTAATACCGTTCTTTAATTAATTTATGGAATAGAATATTCTAATATTATTAAAATAACTCGCCCTTCGGTTTCTCATTCTTAATATAATTACTCGTAATATATTAATCCTACTAATTACGAGTATTAACGTAGAGTATTTATTTTTTATTATTACGAGGTTATATAATATTTAGGAATAATAAATACTAGTAACTTTCTAACCTATAATTATCTTATATAAATATAATAAAGGAATAAAGAGAGAACGGCCTTAAGATATTTTATTTTATTTATATAATAATTAAATAAAGAATCTTTCCTAGGAAAATATAAAATAAGAAGAAATTATTCGTAAAAAGAACCTAAAGGAAAAGCGATAATATAATAATAAATAAAAAATATTAAGTAATTATAACGAAGACGAGTCTATATATATAAGTTTTAATTAAGATTATAAATATAATAATTATATTAATAATTAATCTCTAGCCGTTAGAAATATAGAAGAAATATTTATATTAATAATTTAACTCTATAATCGATATTTAAAACCTAGCTCGGAAAAGAAGTAATTATATAAGAATCGGTTCAGAGGTCGAGAAATATAATAAAGATAATAAAGAGTTTAAGTTTAATTTATCTAATTATTCGATGAAAGTAAAAAAGAATATTCGTAATAATTAATAGTTTATAAACCTAGCTTTTTACTTAAAATTAAAAAAGAATAATTATAGAATTTAAATAAATAAAAACATTATTATTTAATATAAATTAAAGTTTTTTTATTATAGATTATCTTCTAAAATCCTATTATATTAAGTATATTCCTAAAGTTAATTAATTATATATTTATTACTAGGGACTCCTTAATAAATATTTATTTTATTTTACTCTAGTTTAGAGTAGAGATCCCGGTTCGATCCTTATTCTACCCTCTATTTTATTCTATTTGACTTTAGTATTCCCTCTAGGAATCCCTACGCTGATTCGAAATATAATCCTATACTATTTAAAATACCTTTACGTATATTATTCGTATACTAGTTATTAATATACGCAAGTTACGTACGTTATTATATATACTATAAGGTATATTTAATAAGGGATTAATATAATAATATATAGTATAAAAGATATTAATTATTCTATAGAGGATTTAGCCTTAATATATTAGAATCTAGTATTACTTTAGATTTAATAGAGCTAGCGGTAGAGTTAAGCCCGATATCTTAATAAATATTAATAGTAATAATTATAGTAAATCCTACCCCTTAATAAAACGTCTTTTTTAAAAGAAAGAAGTTAACGCCCTCGTTAATATATTAATATAGGGTATTATAAGTAATAACGTAAATAGTATTTATATATAGAAAATTAATAGAGTAAATAACTATAAATAGTATAAATTCTTAACTCTTAAAAAGTCGGTGCGGAGTAATTACGAGTAGGAAGTATATTAATTAATTCGGGAGTTAGGCCGTTATCGAAGAGTCTTAGAACTTAGTATAAACTATATAAAAATGACTTGGTAAAAACGCTCTAGGAATATTAATTCTAGTAATAGTAAAGTGAGGCGTTAAAGAGGTATAGATATAATATAAATAATTAATAATAATAACTATAATATTAATAAAATAGGGGTATATATATCTAGTATTATAAAAGTATTAATATTTAAGGACTAGGGCCCTTAGTATATACTAGGAAAGTAAAATCTTAACGTTGTTCGAATAATTTTAAACGTCGTTTAGTAGTATTTTTAAAATTAAAATTATTTTAACCTAGAGCTAGTCCCGATTCAATTAATTAATTTTATAATTCCTATATTATCCGAAGCTCTTTCCTATATAAATATACTATTTAGTTAAGAAGTAGTAATAACGAGGAGTATTTATCTAAATTTGTATAAAGAGTACTTTAAGGGCGGAAGGGGGTTTTTCGTAAATATTTTTAAATAATATTCCTTATAGCGAGTATCGCTATTAGCTCGTTATAATATAAGTATTAATATAGAAACGTAATTACGAAATATCGTTATTATATAAATATTCTTTATATAGGTACTATAGTTAATATATACCTCTTAATACTCTCGTGAATCGAAAATCTCGTTAGGATTTAGTAGATTTTAAAACTATAATATTAAAATCTACTAAATTTAAATACGAAGTATTCGGGTATTAAATACTAGAATGTTAATTAACGTTACTAGATTTCTAACGACGGATTCGAGCGATTTAGTTAATTTTATCGCGGAGACTCGGGGTTAGATTTACACCTATAGTTTAAAGATAGAAGTAGAGGTAGAGGCGCTACGCCTAAATACCCTCTTACGCGTAACTAGACCCTATTTTTAGAAATACCGCTGACTTAGCGGCCCGGTACGGCGATCTCTTAAATAAAAGATCTCGTTAGATTTTAAAATACTATTCAAAGATTTTAATATTAAAATCTTACTTTATACTAGGTCTACTAGGTATCTCTAGGTACTTTTTTAGAATTACGATAATTTATTTTAATAATTATCGGTAAATCTTAAAAGTAAATATTAATATACTTTAAACGCTATTAACCCTATTAGAAAACCATTTATAAATTTATATTAAAATTTTATATTAAATACCGACCCAAGATTTAGTAGGATTAGTAAATTAGGGGTCCGGCCAGGGTCCTATTAATAAATAGTATCTATTATTAATAAGTTCAATAGGTTTAATAACTCGATAAATTATTAATAATTTAAATATTAGACGAATAGGCCCATTATATACCCTATAATATACGTATTTATATATATATTAGTATAGGTTATAGTATGGGCCATAGTATACCTCATAATATACGTAATAGCGTGCGTAAAGGTATTTTAAATAGTATACGATATACGCCCCCCGTAGTAGTCTCTAAAATATTAGACGAAAGCCCCTCATAGTATACGCAATTATAGTATACGCCAAGGTATACGCCATGATATACGATATATTATGATATTTATATACGCGGTTTCTTTAAATATACCTAGGTAACGCCCCCGTGAGAACTTTTATTAAAATTTATTATTCTAGGCCCGGTAGGTCGCTAGCGTTAATAATTATTATTAAGAATTACTACCGTTAATAATATCGATTATAAAATTTAATTTATTTTAGTCTTATTATAGAGTTAAGTTATTATTAATATATTAATAATATATATAAATTATTAAAATTATTAATCCGGCTAAAATTAACCCGGAGTTATTAAATTTATTAAAAGTAATTTATCTAGACCTTTAATTTATTAAATTTACTAATAGGACGTTAATAGTTTTATTTATAAATTAAAATTACTAGTAATATTTTATTAATAACTTTTATTTAGAATTTTTTTTAATAAGATACTACTAGCTCTATCCGCGTAGGCGGTAATTTAGATTTTAATAAAAGTTTTTAAAATTTATTAATAATAATATTAAAACTATTTTAAAAGACTCGCGGAAAATCCCTTTCCGTTCTTAAAATAAATAAATAATATTTACTAACTTTATATATAACTAGGCGAATAATTTCAAATTATTAAAAAGAAGTTTTACTAGTATACCCCTTTAATATTATCGTAATACTCGAGTTCTCGATAGATTTAATATAGCGGCTATTTCCTAATAAAGATAAATATAAGAGGATTTAATATTAAGATATTGAATTTAATATAAATTGTATTTTAATATAATTTTAGAATAATTTCTAATTTCTAAAAATAGTTATTTACTAGTATATTTAAAATTAAAATTATTTTAACGCGAGGTTCGTCTAGATTTAATAAACTTCTAAATTTTAACTAGTTAATACTATTGTAAATACGAATAAATAGTTTAATTAATTTAGTATAATATTTTATAATTAAACCGTAGGCTAGTTAAGAGCTATATTATTACTACTATTATAATATAAACTAAATATAACTACCGTTAATTATATAATTTTATATAGTTATTTACTTTTATTTTTTATCAAGGTAGTTACTCCTATTAATAGGGTTATTATTATAGTATAGAGTTATTAAGAGACGTAAAACCGCGGGTTATAATTTACTCTTAATTTAATATCTTAATATTTATTCTCTTTAGAAATTAATTTAGTATTATTATTACTTCCGGTTTAAAAAGTAAGATATACTTCTAATATTATAATATAAATATATTAAATATAATTAAAATTAGTTATATAATCTAGTATAGTCTCTATTTTTACTTTTACTTTCATTAAAGTAGTTATTACTAATTAATAAAATCGATTAATATTTATTTTATAAGTTAGTTAATAGAAATAGTAATTATTTTATATAGTAATATAATTTACTCTACGATGAAGCCTAGAATTATAAAGTAGTTATTATTACTATTAATTAAATTACGTCGGTAAATCGAAAACCGGCTTTAGTAACTCGGGGTTATTAAATAAATTATTTTAAATATCTAAAATAGATTTAAAGCGCCCGAACGATTTTAAGCGCCCGTCGAGCGCCCGCCGAGTACCCTTCGAGTATTAAATCGCTCGATAAACCCTCGACGGGCGCCCGAGGTTATTATAAAATATACGTCGGGCTCTTAACGAGTATAATTTAAACCTAGAACTTTAAAAGCCCTAACTTTAGAAAATTATATAATTTATTATTTAAAATTCTAATATTCTATAATCGCTTTTATCGACGGTAGCGACCCCCCGGAACTATTTTTAACGCTAGCGAGTTTTAATCTCTAGAATCGATCGATTTAGGCGAAATCCTCGCGGGGGTAATATATAGACTATATATTAAAGTATATACTAGGGGTTTAGGGGTATAATAGTAATAATTATAGAAATATAATAACGATAAAACTATATCGGTAATTTGGGAAACCCCGATTTTTACGTATTTTATACCGAAATTATATAAAATACTAGAAATACGTATCTACTCATGTCCCGTATTCTAAATATATTATACACCGATTAAGTAGCGATATTACACCGATTTAGTAACTTTTTTTTTTGACTTTAACTTTTAAGAGTATCTAGACTAGGGCCCCTATATAGGAATATAAATATC
>JAABUS010007084.1_pt1 | contig 13115 bp, 20 predicted proteins | sample 5560161 | NCBI WGS metagenome assembly JAABUS01 (sample SAMN10711885, study PRJNA513376) | rock metagenome | isolation source: Antarctica rocks | place: Antarctica: Victoria Land, Trio Nunatak nord | collected 2016-01-04 | reverse complement strand
GCCTGTTCCATGCCATCCTCGTCGGTCAGCTCCAGGAGGGCCTCATCGCCGACCTCGGCTGGCCTGGACTTGCGTGCTCGGTGCTGGTCGATCAGGATCCGGCGAGCGACGGTGAGCAGCCACGGGCGGACCGGCCCGTTCTTCGGGTCGAGCACGTCGGGACGTCGCCAGGCCCGGAGCAGGGTCTCCTGTACGACGTCCTCGGCCCATCCACGATCCCCACCGGTGAAGCGGAGCACGAAGGCGAGCAGCGGGCCGGAGTGCTCGTCCCACAGCTCCCGCAGGACGGCCTCGCCCGCCACCGCCGGGGACCGATTCATCCGGGTCATGCTCAACTGGTGGGGGCGCGTTGTCGACCCCGCCGAAGCAGGATCAGGGCAACGTACCCGGCAAAAAGCAGGAAACCGGCCACCTCGACGGCAACTGTCCAGCTAAGCAAGGGAGCCTGCACCGACTCGATGAAGCCGAAGAAGCCCACCGTCAGGCTCAGTGCGAGACCGCCGAGGGCGCCTGCCTCGAAGAGCGTGGCGGCCGCGGCCACCCACGGCAGCCGCCTCCCCGGTACCACTAGCACGGCCACCGCCAGCACCAGAGCGGACACCGCGTGGGCCATGAACAGCGGGCCGATGATCGAGATACCGCGATAGCCGTTGAAGTAGAGGTAGAGGTGGAGCCCCCCGGCGGCGGCGAGCAGTGCCGCACCGATGATCCGGACCGGCAGGGTGACCAGCCGGTCCCTCGGTGTGACATCGGTCGTCGTCATGGCTAGCCGACTGTGATCGTGGTCGTCATGCCCATGTCCGCGTGATTGGCCACCGGGCAGTAGATCTCGTACTCCCCCGCCTCAAGGGTCAGCGTCATCGAGGTCGACTCGCCCGGTCCGATCTCGTCGGACTCCAGATCGGAGACCCCCGGCCCGTCGACCTCGAGGGCATGGGTCGTGTCTCCGTCGTTGGTGATCTCGAAGGTGTATTCGCCAGGGCTGAACGTCGTGGTGGACAGCTCGAGTGCGAAGTCAGTCTCGGAAACGCTCACCGTTGTCCCGCTCTCGGCGCTGCCCGCGCTGCCTCCGGCTGAATCCCCCTGGTCTGGCGCCGACGATCCGGAAGAGTCGGCGTCACCGCCCCCGCATGCGGCCAGCGTCCCGGCCACCACCAATCCCATCGCTGCGTACGTCAACCTGTTGCGCATTCTGGCCGCCTCCCATGAGTGTTGCCCTACTCAGGTACACGGATGCCGTCGAGCGTTGGTTCAGGTGTGGACTAATTCGCTGCCGGTCTGGCTCAGCTCACGTCGCGGGCTACCTCGACCGCGTCGTCTGATCGGCGCCAGAGGAGGACGCCCATGACCAGCAGCCACACGGCGATCACGGTGGGGCCGATGATCGTCAGGATCAGCGAGGTCACGGTGGGCTCCCCGGTGAATGCTTGGACCAGACTTGCACCGATCGACCCGATTCCGGCGCCGAAGGCGACCCAGCCGAGCCACCGCGCGTAGGTGTCGGAACGCGCCACGGCGAGGCCGAAGAGGACGAAAGTGATGCCCGCGAAGGAAAAGTTGAACAAGCCCGCCAACGCAAAGTTGATCGTCTCGTTGACCGAGACGAGACCGAGAGCGATCGGCTTCGACATCTCGGATGCATCGACCCACCGGTCCGCGAGCTGTTTGGCGGCCACACCGTCGAGGACTACAAGGGTCAGCCCGACGGTTGTGCCTATCGTGGCCGCGTACATGCCAAGGCGCGTCAGCGCGTCGATGGAACCGCGGCCCGCGACCGATTGGCGCACGCCCAGAAGGCCGCCCAGCATGAGAACGATGCCAGCCACGATGATGACGTGGACGAGCGTCCAGTGCTCGCTGTCGGCGATGGCCTGCGCCACGCCGACCTCGTCATCGCGGGGCGTCGCCGGGTGCAGCAGGTTGCCGGCTCCGGCGAGCAGCGCACCGAGAATGGCCGCAGCCGAGCCGATCCTCATCAACCAATAGCTCTCCGTCCGGGACGGCTGTGTAATCATCGACGCGTTTCCCTCTCGCTCTCGTCCAGTGCTGCCATCAGCCGCCTGGTGTGCTGGGCATAGTCGCCATACGGAACGCCGCTGCGCTCCACGAGACCGGTGAAGCGACGCTCCAGCAATACCCGGCTCTGCTCGACCACGTCCCTTCCGGACGGCGTCAAGCTCAGTTGGCGCCGGTTACCGCCCACCGGATCGGCTTCGGCGTCGAGTAGTCCGGCTGCGGCCAGCAGACCCGTCATCCGGCTCACCGACGGCTCCGACACGCCCAGCTTCTCGGCGAGGGCCCGCTGGGTGGCTGTTCCTAGTTCGGCGACGGCCAGTAGGGCCATGAACCGCCGGAAGGACAGGCCGGATTCGGCTTGCAGGATCCGGTCGGCCGCGCGGTCCAGCCGCGCGGTCAAGGCATGCAAGTCGAAGCTGAGCCCGCGATCCATGTCCCTGACATTAGCATGTTAACTTAGCATTCGACCAGGTGGCAACCCGGCCGGTACCAGTTACCCGCGGCAACCGAATTGCCCCGGCCAAGGCACTCGGGGACTTCAGGGTTGTCGGGGCGGATCTACCGGGCCGAGGCAGCGAATCGAGCAGCCGCAGGTGCGTCAGCGTCCGGCGAGTGGGTCGATGACTTCGATCGAGGAGAAGCGGTGGAAGTCGGCGTCGCGGGTCGCAACCTGTCGAACACCGTGCTCGCGCATCAGCACGACGGTATGCGCGTCGTGGAGAAGGTTTCCTCTGAGCACCCCTTCGTGCTCGGTGAGGACCTGCGCCGCGACGTCGGCGTGGCGACGGGTAGCGACCAGGACCGTGCAGGTCGGTGACGAGAGTAGCGAGGTCAGGAAGCCCCAAGCCTCGTTGACCGGACGAGGTTGGCGAAGCACCCGAGGGTGGGTCACGACTCGGAGGAACTCATAGACCACACCCCAGGTGAGAAACCACGGGAGGCTGTCGGCTCGGCAGCGCTCCAGGAGCGCTCGACAACGCTCCTGCTCGGGGGCGGCGTCATCGGCCGCGTAGACCAGGACGTTCGTGTCGATGACCAAGCTTCAGTGCTCCTCCATCGTGCGGTACAGCAAGTCGCGATCCGCCACGTCGACGAGCAGCCCGCCGCTGTCCCACCGCGGGAGAGACGGCAGGGACGGCGACACCAGAGCCTCGTCCAGCAGGCGGCGCAGCGCCGCCTCTACCAACTCCGACATCGTCACCCCGCGCCGAGCGGCCTCCACGCGAAGCCTCGCCATCACCGGGTCAGGGATATTGAGCGTGGTCTTCATACGGCGAAGCATACCGCTTGGATGGGAAGCCATATCATGAGCAGCGCCCTCCCAAGCACGTTCAACGAACCGGGATGACCTCAGCCGTCCCTGCCGAGTTCGAGCGCCTCGACGCGGGCGTGAACACGTGCCGCAGACGCGAGCCCGCCGTCCTTCGTGGCCAGAGTCTCCCCTAGGTGTTCGGCCAACGCCACGAACAGGGCGTCCGCGGCGGTCATGTTCTCGCGCAGGTCCCATGCGCGCCGTCGCAGTGGGAGCGTCCCGAACAGTTCGATGGGCAGATCTCCGAGGTCGTCGATGGCGCCGCGGGCTCGCTCAGGGTCGAGCATGTGCCGGCTCACGTCTCGACGCAGCACAGCGAGTACCTCGAAGACGAGCAGATCGGGCGCCGCAGCCGTGCCTTCGCGGGTGAGCAGATCCTCAACATCTTCAGCCACGCCGTCACCGAGGAGGAAGTCGATGACGACCGAGGTGTCGAGGACCGTCACTCGCCGAGGTCACGCAACCGTCGTACGGAGCGAACGCTCGACTCGTCGCGCGCCACTACGCCTCGGGCCCGAATGCGAGCAGCGAGTTCCTCGGGCGTCGGGCGATCGGCGGTGCGCTCGAGCACCGTTCTGAGGTATTCCGAGAAGGACATCCCAGCAGCCGCTGCGCGGGCCTTCAGTGCCCGGTGCACCGGCTCGGGGACATCCCGGATCTGCACCAGTACGCCCATATGACATGAACGATAACATACGAATTGTATTGGTTTGCAGCTTTTACGGCTGGATCATGCGGATTCCTGTCACAGTTGCGGGTCTTAGGCTCCGAGGTGCCTACCTCCCGCTCCCTGGTCGAGGAATTGCTGACCGAACGGCGGATCGCCGCGGCCTCGAATGACCGTGCTCGACGCCTCAGCTGTCCTGGCCCTGATCCACGACGAGCCTGGCGCCGACGCTGTGCCGGCCGCGCTGCCCGATGGGATCCTGAGCACGGTCAACGCAGGTCAGGAAGCCACAGGTTTGTATCGAACCATCGCGCCTCGCCGCCGTGAGGCGCGCGTGTTCGCCGGCAGGGTGTGGTGGCGTGGGAATCGACCTCACGACACTGCTCACTCAAGACACCGGTTCAGCCGAGGGCGCGAGACGTGCCGAACATGGTGTCCAAGGTGACCGGCTGCAGGTCGCGTTCGATGATGAGGTCGCGGATTTCACCGAGCAACCCGAGAACCGTTGGGGAATTGGCGTGGCCGAGCACGATCGCGCCCGGCTGCACATACCTGCGCGCCTGGTCGATGAGAACCTCCGGCTCGATCGCACCGGAGTCGCCGAGGGTCCCGTTCCACATCGCGATGTGGGTGAATCCGAGGTCAGCCGCGATCTGGTCGGTCCGGTCGTCGCGGGCGCCGTACGGAGGGCGCAGGTACGGCCGCGCGGTAACACCGAACACTCGCTGGATCCACTGCTCATTGGCCTCGATGTCGGCGCGGATCGTGGCGTCGTCGGACTCGAGTAGGTTCAGGTGGCTCATCGTGTGGTTGCCGATCTGCACCTGCCCCGACGCGATCAACGGCCGCAGTCGCTCGGCCCGAGGATCCCACGTACTGGCGTAGATCCCGTTGGGCAGGAAGGTGACTGGGGTGCCGGACTGCTCGGCGAACTGGAGATAACCCTCGACGCATTCCTCGTTGTAGCCGTCGTCGATGGTCAGCGCGATCTGGCGGCCGCCCTCCGCGGCGGAGTAGAGCACGGTCGCCGGCCCGGGGCGGGGCGGCGGGATCGGCGGCAGCGTCGGGGGGGTCGACGAGGGTGCGGCCTCGACGCTGGCGCAGCCGGTGAGTGCGGCGAGCGCGGCGACGCCCAGAGTGCCGAGGAACGTCCGCCGGTGCACGCGACCACGCTAGCGAGCAGACTCGATCGCCCCGACCCGCCACGCCGCCGGAACTCCCGACCGCACAGCCGGATTCGTTGGCCTGCAACATCCGCCATCTAGGCGGCCCTGGCTTATGGTCGGCCGCATGGCCGACGACATCTTCGAGCACCCTCGGCTGGTCGCGATCTACGACGCGCTCGACCCCGACCGCAGCGATCTCGATGTGTACGCAGCAATCGCCGACGAGTTCGCCGCCCGGCGCGTGCTCGACGTTGGCTGCGGGACAGGGACATTTGCGCTGCTTCTCGCCGACCGCGGGCTCGAGGTGACTGGCGTCGACCCGGCCGGCGGCTCCCTCGGTGTCGCGCGGGCCAAACCCGGCGCTGACCGTGTGCAGTGGATCCACGGCGACGCAACGGTGCTGCCACCGATGCAGGTCGACCTGGCAACCATGACCGCCAACGTCGCCCAAGCGATCGTCGATCAACCGAACTGGGAGGCGACGCTGCGAGGGGTGTACGACGCGTTGCGGCCCGGAGGGCACCTCGTCTTTGAGACCCGTGTCCCGGCGTACCGCGCCTGGGAGCAGTGGAACCGAACCGCGTCGTACAGCAGCACCGTGATCGAGGGCGTGGGCGAGGTCGAGAGTTGGGTCGAGGTCACCGACCTGAACGGGCCGCTGGTGAGCTTCCGGTGGACCTGGGTGTTCGCTTCCGACGGGGAGGTGCTGACGTCGGATTCCACGCTGCGCTTCCGCGAGCGTGTCGAGGTCGAGGCCGGGCTCGTCGCTCACGGATATGCCGTGGACGAGGTACGGGATGCACCCGACCGACCCGAAAGAGAGTTCGTGTTCTTCGCGCGGCGTCCGGAGTGAGAAAGGACGGTCCTGGCTTGCACCGGAAGGACCGACGATCGGGCTGGCGCAGCTGCCGGCCCGGTCAGGCCCCGAGCGTTCTCAGGGTCAGCGCCAGCACGTCCGCGCGGCTGCGCGCGCCGTGCTCGGCGGCGATGAAGTGGTTGCCGATCAGCAGCGAGAAGGAGAGCATGCAGCGGGCCTCGACGTCGTCGGCGTCGGGACAGAAGGCGCCGAACAGCGAGCGCAGGTAGTCCATCCGCCGGTTGTCGACGCGTCGGAGCCGCTCGGCGACGGCCGGCTCGCGCCGGGACCAATCCCGTACGGCGAGATCGACCGCCAGCAGCATCTCGCTGGAGGACAGCAGCTCGAACGTCCGCCGCAGCCTGACCCTGGGTTCGCCGCCCTCCCGCTCGACACGCTCGATCACCGCATCGGTGGTCTCCCGCTCCCACGCGTCCAGCATCTCGTCGAGCAACGCGCTCCGGTCGCCGAAGTGCCAGTAGAAGCCACCTCTGGTGACGCCGAGCGCGCGGGCCAGTAGCTCGATCCGTACGGCGTCCGGACCGCCGGCGGCCAGCGCCCGCAAGCCCTCGTCGATCCAGTTGTGGCGAGGCGTACGGGTCGGCGGGGCCATCGCCTATCTCTAGCGTGTCCCACGCAACATTGCCACCGCCGCAGTGCATGCCATAGCCTCGATCCGTACACAACTGTATGGATGGAGGTCCGAAATGAGACTCCCGAAGACGGCCCACACCGCCCGGCCCTGGCGGATCCACGAACTCACCCCCGACTTCCGGCTCGAGGACGTGTGGGCGCTGCCGACGCCAGGGGGCCCGGACGACTTCCCTCGGCTGGTGCAGCTGATGGCTTCCGGCGACCCGTCGCAACGCTCCTCCGGCACCGTTCGCACTCTCTTGGCGATCCGGAGGAAGCTCGGGAAGCTGCTCGGTTGGGACGGCCCGGACACCGGGTTCGGTTCCAGGGTGCAGACACTGCGCGACCGGTTGCCGATGGACCTGCGCGCGATCCCATCAGGCCCGGACTTCGAAGCGATCCCCTTCAGCCCGCTCTACCTGACCGACGACGAGTGCGCCGCCGAGATCGCCAACCAGACCATGCACGGGGTGATGCACCTCGGCTGGGTCCCTGACGCCGACCAACCGGGCGGCTTTCGCGGCCAGATGGCCGTCCTGGTGAAGCCGAACGGATTGCTCGGGACCAGCTACATGGCCGCGATCGCGCCGTTCCGGCACCTGATCGTGTACCCGCTGATGATGCGCCAGATCGGCAGGAACTGGCGGGCGGCCATGCGCTCGGCACCCCGGCCGGCCGTCACGCCGTGAGGCTTCCCCCCGGGCAACGGCTCGTAGCTGGGTTCCCGCGCTTCGGTACGCACCTCGCCCGGCCCGCACCTGCCGTCCCGCTCGATCCGGTGATCGAGATCCGCGGCGCCGTGCCGAAGCCTTTCGCCGTACCGCTGGCCGCCCTCGCGACCCTTCCCCGCCGAGAGCTCACCGCCGACTTTCACTGCGTGGCCGGCTGGTCGGCCGCCAACCTGCGGTGGGAAGGCGTCGCGTTCGAAACCTTCTATCGCATGCTCATCGAGCCGTCGGCCCAACCAGGCAGGCCGGTCACTCATGTCGTGTTCGCCGGCCTAGACGGGTACCGCTCGGTCGCGTCGATCCAGGACGCCCTCTCGGAGGACGTGCTCCTCGCAGAGCATCTCGACGGGCGCCCGCTCGACGGTGACCACGGCGCGCCGGCCCGACTGGTCAGCCCCAACCAGTACGGCTTCATCAGCACCAAACACCTGTGCCGCATCGAGTTGCACACCGCCGAGCCGACACGTGTGTACGCGTCTCCGGCGTTGCGGTTGCTCGCCCCACATTCGCGGGCGAGAGTCTGGAAGGAGGAGCGTCATCGATATCTCCCGGCCTGGTCATTGCGGCAGGTCTACCGGCTCCTCATCCCGCCGATTGCCGGCCTCAGCGCTCGCGGTAGCCGGCCCACCCGTACCCCGCCCACGTAACCGGCCCCAGCCCATCACCTCGAGGATTGGCGTCGGCGCTGGTTTCAATCGACCGCGCCGTCGAGTCCGAAGAGGTGAGGAAGGTCGGCGTCGAGGAAGCGGGTGATGACCGTGATCCGGTCGTCGGACAGGGTGAGGACCAGCATGCCGGCGGGGTCCTCGGTCGGCCCAGGGGAGTCGGAGAGATAGCAGCCGAAGGCGGGCTGCCGGTTGGCCCGGACAGGCACCAGCCGGATGCCTCTGCCGACGCGCCAGTCGGCGCTGGCCCGCAGGAAGGCCGCGACGGCTTCGGGCCCGTGGTACTCGTGCGGTGCCGGCGGCATCGCCAGCCAAGCGTCGTCGGCGAGCAACTCGACGATGCCATCTATGTCGTCCTCGGCGAACGCATGGGCAAAGCGCCGTGCCAACTCCCGGTCCTGAGCCGAGTCGCTTGCTCGAGCCCCGCTAGTCGCCGTACGGGAGTCAGCCAGCGATGCGCGCCCGCGTTGCAACGCGCCCTTGGCCGCGGTCGGGCTGGTGTCCAGCATGGCCGCCACCTCGGCGGTCGAGAAGCCGAGCACGTCGCACAGGAGCACCGCTGCGGTCTGGCGCGGCGGCAGCAGTTGAAGGGCCACGATGAAGGCCAGCTCGACCGACTCGCGATCCAGATACCGCTGCGCCGGCCCGGGCGCCCGATCCGCGGCCTGCTCCAGCCACAGGTCCGGATAGGGCTGCAGCCAGGTCACCTCGCCCCACCGCGACGGTGCCGGCGGATCGAATGGCGGTACGGGTTCGGCGGGCTTGCGTCGCTTGCTGTCGCGGATCGCGTTGATGCAACGGTTGGTGGCGATGCGGTACAGCCATGCGCGAAGCGACGACCGGCCGGCGAAGCCGTCCAGCCCGCGCCAGGCGGCGATGAGCGTCTCCTGCAGCAGGTCCTCGGCGTCGAACAGCGATCCGAGCATCCGGTAGCAGTGCAGGTGCAATTCGCGACGGTACGGGGCGGTGAGCTCGCGAAACGCCTGCTCGTCCCCGTCCCTCGCCCGGTCCAACGCGGCTCGGCTCACCGACGGATCGTGCCATGTGCGGGTCCGCCGGCCGCGCGAGGAAACCGTCGGGCACCGTTCCGTTCGTGGCGTCGGCGGTGTCTCAACAACCGTCACCGATTCCCGTCAGGAAAGGACGTCCCATGACCGAGCAGACCTCGGCCGCACTGGATACCGCGCTCGCCTACCACCGCGCCTGGACGAGCCACGACTTCGCCAAGGCGATGACCCACATCGGCGAGAACATCGTCTGCCAAGCACCCGCCGGACGAATCGACGGTGCGGAGGCATTCCGCACCTTCATGGAGCCGTTCTCGCAGATCCTGACCGCGTCGAAGCTGCTCGCGTCGTTCGGCGACGAAACGACGGCAGTGCTGATGTATGACGCCGACACCGTTCCGGTCCAGGACGCCCCCGGCGCGGAATGCCTCACCGTCACAGCAGGCAAGATCACTCACATGCGGATCATCTTCGACCGGCTGCCGTTCGATCAGGCTCGTCGCGAGCGGGGGGCTGGATGAGCGAGGCGGCCGATCGCAGCGCGCAACGCAGCCAGGGACAGCGCGCGCTTGACGCCTTGGCCGCCGACTTCCTACACCGGCCAGGTGTGGACCGGTCGTCGATGTTCGGCAGCAGCGGGTTGCGTACGTACGGCAAGATCTTCGCCTTCGTCGGCACTGCTGGTGAGCTGGTGGTCAAGGTCCCCTCGGACCAGGCCTCGGAACTGGTCGCAGAAGGCGCCGCCACCCGGGTACGGATCGGCCGCAATCCGGCGCGCGAATGGATCGGCCTACCAGTGCAGGCCGACGGCGACGGCACCAACCTCTGGCGCGATCTGCTGGACGAGGCCTACCGCTATGTGACGGAACTGCAAGGCGGCCGATCCTGAAGGCGTCGCTGACCACCGAGTCCGGCAGCTCACGGCATCGACGGCTCGGACGCGTGGTCACCCCCCGCGTGGCGAGCCGAGGCGGAACTCGTGACGGAAGGTCCACAGCAACCGGACCTTGTCGAGTGGTCCGAGTCCGGCGTCGATGGTCCGGAACATCTCCTCGGTACGTCGCGCTGGGGTCACGCGCCAGGTTGCGCTGCACGGCGCAGTCCCGGCGTTCCACATCGAGTGCGCCGTACGCGGAGGTACCTCGATCGCCTCCCCCGCCGCAAGAACCCGCGACGCCTCCCCGCCCAGCCGAACAGTCAGCTCGCCGGCGAGCACCTCGAAGTGCTCGTGCTGGTGCGGGTGCCAATGGGTGCGTGGCGGCGTACCGCCCGGCTGCCAGGTCGATTCCAGCTCGAGAGCCTCCGTCGAGCAACACACGACACGCAGGGTCTGGGTCTCACCGAGCTTGATGTTGTCGACCGTCATCTCCAGCTCCTCAGGCTCTGTATCGGCCGGCCAGCTCCGCCGGGCCGTAGGCCAGGTGCACGACGCCATTGTCGTACCAGCCCGTGGCCGTGCGGGATCAGCGCCGCGGTGCCGCGTGATTGCGCGCCGTGCGCGGTTCTTGATGTGACAACGGGACGCGGCGGGCGATGTGCCACTTCGTGCCGTGCTTGCATATCTTTCGAGGCCTGTGGTTGCCAGTGAGCACCCACAACATCGATCTGATCAGGAACCTGAGAGTTGATCGAACAGACCGAGCTCATCGGGTGTTGGGCGCTGGAAGAGTGCTGCGGTCGCCTTGAATTCAGCCCAAGTAATCGGTAGGAACGTGTCGGCGGGCAGGCCGGCGTCCCGCCGAGACAGCCGCTCCCACCTCTCCTCGAGGGGCGTGTCCAGCACGCAGAGCACGACCCCAGCCCCATGCGCCCGTGCTTGCGACCGGTAGTGATCACGCTCCTGCCGCAACCAGAGCCCCCAGTCGAGCACGACGTTGCAGCCGAGCACCAACAAGCGAATCGCGGTGCTCCACTGCACTTGCTCGACGCCATCACGCTGTGGTTCCAGCTCAACTCCCGGCAGCGATGGGTGAAGCTCCCGCAGCCACTCGTCGGCGGTCAACCGCAGCGCGGACTGCTCTCGCTCCAGGCGCCGGGCCAGGGTCGTCTTGCCTGCTGCCTGCAGACCGCAGGTGATGAACAGGGTGGCCACACGATGGACCCTACGGAATTGCCAACGGCCGGCTCGCGCGGCCGTGTTGACGATGACGACGTCGGTTCCGACGACCGGTTCGACGTGTCTGTTCATTCCGAGTTCCTCGATGCGGGCCGTCGTGGGGACGCCACGGGCGTCCCGATGTTGGGGAGCCAACGAGCCGGCCGAGTGCGTCGATCGTGGACGTTCACAGGTTCGGTCAGCTGCGCCACGGTCCGACTATGAAGCTCAGCTCCAGCGCGACCGGGCCGACGGGAAGCATCTCGGCGCCGTCGAGTTGGTGGTGTACCTGTTGCTCGTACGCGGTTGTCGAACTTGAGAGCTCGTGCGCACTGCAACAACCGGTCCGGTTGGGCGTCCTCACGGCGCGGGTTGGCCTGCTCGACTCCGATGAATGAGGTCTCGGCGTGCCGCTTGATCACGCGTTCGACGGCCGGAACTAGACGGGTACGTGGTGTGCGATGTTCACCGCTGGCGAGCGTGGTGTCGTGATGTGAGGCGGCCACCGGGTGATCCTCAACGAGTTCCTGGCAAGGTTCTTGAGGCGAGGAGTCCACACGATGGCGCGGTATCCCACCGGATCTACGTCGAATTTGCTTCGCGCCGAACACCGCAAGGCAATGCAAGCGCGGCTGCTCGACGTCCGTGTGGACGACTTCGGCGGACCGTACGACGCGGTGCTGGCCGACGCAGTGTTGCTGCACGTGACCAGAGAGCAGTTCGTCGACGTCCTGCAGCGGGCGCGGCATGCCGTCGCCAGCGGGGGCGTCCTGCATCACGCTCAAGGAGGGGGACGGCGAGGCATGGACGGAGGCCAAGCTCGGCCGCCCGAGGCACTTCACCTACTGGCGTGCGCCAGCAGTCCATGCCGCACTGATGGCCACCGGCTGGCAGGTCCTCTCGCTCGAGCATGTCGCCGGGCGCGACGAGCCCTGGCTCTTCGTCATCGCCCGGACCGGTCAGGTGCCGAGCAAGATTCGTCGGCATCCCGTCTGACGATCGCTCACAAACGCATCAGTCGCTCACTGGGATCGTCCGGCGAGGGTCCAGCGTCAGTAAACCCGTGGCGTTGGTAGAGCTGTATCGCTGGCTCGTTGTGTGTCTTCACGGACAGCACCACGGGGGCTCCGCCGTGTTCGGCATCCGCCCATGTCAAGACGCAGCCAATGGCCGCGTCGCCGACACCATGTCCGCGGGCGAACGGTGAGACCCACATCGAGATGAGCTCGATTGCGCCGTCGCGGCCTGGCGCGGTCGCGCTCACCATTCCCGCCGGCTTGTCGTCCAAGGTGAGCACGACGTTGAGTGCGACGGCCGCCAGACGTGCGCGCCACCGCTGCTCCGTGTCTCCTGCGCCGGTCCACTCGGACAGCGTCGAGCCGAATGCCGCAAGTGCGTCAGCGAGCGCGGCGCGGCGCAGTTCGCGCCAACGCCGCCAGTCACCCGGTGAGAGCACCACAACGTCGATCACCGTGCGCATTGTCCCAACCTGCGAAGTTTTCGTGTTCGACTACCCCAGTCGCGATAGCGAACCTTCTACGGCGCTACTTCAGCCGGCACGGAAGGCGTCCGAGAGGCGCCTCGTGGTGCCGATGTGGGACCAGGTCCGTGCTCGGGACTACCAGCCATGGGATGTCGACCGCGACGGCGACCGAACGATTATTGACGGCAGCGACACCGAAGCCGCCCTGGCGGCCATCCGCGTGCGAATCGGCCAGCCGCCGCCCGCGGAGAACCGGTAGGGGATCGGCGGATTCTGGCGGTCATCGCAACAGGAGGTCGCCGATGAGTTCGATCGGCTTCTTGAACGCTAGTCGTTTCCTCGGTCTGTCGTTGAGTTCCAGGGCGACCCAGTCGAGATCATCGCTGCTGTGCACGCCGAGGTTGGTGCCCTTCGGGTGCCTCTGTGTTTGTCAAGCGGTTGAACGAAGCGTCGTAGAGTCAGCTCTGGCGGGCCCGGGAAGTGACTT
>JAABUS010007080.1_pt1 | contig 13119 bp, 7 predicted proteins | sample 5560161 | NCBI WGS metagenome assembly JAABUS01 (sample SAMN10711885, study PRJNA513376) | rock metagenome | isolation source: Antarctica rocks | place: Antarctica: Victoria Land, Trio Nunatak nord | collected 2016-01-04 | reverse complement strand
CGGCGGACATCGAGATCTGTTAGTGGCGGAGGCTAGTAGTTAGCCGGTCTTCTTTATCCTGACATAGTGAGGAACAAACTCACCTCCAGACTCGAAATCAGTAGGACCATAGAAGCTCAAGATCGCCACTGGAGGTGTCAAACCTGCCTCTTTACTCTTCCACGCCGTCGTCATGGCCAGATGCCCACCAGTCGACCATCCTATCACCACTATCCTCTTCTCATCAATCAAAATCCCTTTGCTTCTCACGACAGCCTGCAAGCCCGTCTGTGCCCACGCATACGCGTCGCATACATCCGCAATAGGCCCGTCAATGAGATTTATCTCTGGACAGAGCCGGTAGTCGATGCTGACGGGTAATACATTGTGGGCGAGGAGGGAGCTAGTCTGGAAGGGTCGGATCGCTTTTCTAGAGAGTGTCATGTGCCCGCCGCCGTGGATCATGAGTGCTAACAAGAGGCATGAGTTAGCAGGAATGCGGTGGTGGGATATTAGGGGTTAGTTTATCGCTGGTTGGGAGATGAGTGTGTACCGACTGGCATGGCTTTTGCGGAAGCCTGAGTGGGCACGTAAATGTCTGCCTCGATCTGAGTGTCGTCTATCTCTTTATACACGACTGTCTGCACGCCGTGCTGCTTCCCTTCGGCACGAGCGGGTGCAGCTACCTTCTGGTCGTTAGATGCTACGAGCAGTCGCTGCGTATTGGATTCTGGACTCGGGCCCTGAGAATACGATATCCTGCTGAGGCCGGCTTGTTCGAAGGACCTTACCCAAGACTCTGGGGGTTGTAGGGGGTAGGTCGACCCGTCGTTGGCGAGCCACCAGCCATCCAGCAGCCCGAAGACGATATCGTACCAGTCAACCAGCTGTGTCACCTCTGAGAGCACCATGAAGCCTTGGGCGTTCAGAATTGTCTTCAGCCGGCTGATGGTTTTCGTCTTGTTTGTTGTCGCGTGCACGCAATTGGTGCCAATGACAATATCGTAGGTATTTAAGAGCGAGGCGGGCATGTCCTTTTCAAGATTCAAGGCTTGGAAATCCATCCACGGGTACTTTGCGAATTTGGTCTTGGCGCCTTTCACGAGCGAGGGCGAGATGTCGGTGAATGTGTAGGAGGTGGGCACCCCGCTTGCTTGAATTACTTCGCAGAGCCTCGTCGTTGTGCCGCCGAAGCCGGCACCTACTTCGAGGATTCGGATGGGGGTGTCACTGGATGTGGTGCTGCTGGATGTCATGACGGCGCGGAGGAAGGTTACTATCTGTTCCGTTAAGGTGGATAGCATTGGCGAGGCGCAATAGTAGTCTTCCATGACTTTTTGGGCTGCGGCGCCTTTGAACATGAGGGCTACGGCGTCGGTCTTGCCGGACAGACAGTCCGCTAGCTTTGGGCCTGTCAGGGCCATGAGTCGAGCTTCACCAGCGTAGGGGGGGAACTGTGCGAGGAACTGCTCATGGAGTTGCTGAGAAGGCGTGGATGGTGTCTTCCTGCTGCCGCGGATAAGATCCGATCCCTGCCTGGTCAAGAGGTCATGCTTCTCGAGGATCTCAAGCAGTCGGTTCACCACCTTCTTATGTTTCGGCTGATGGGAAATCGAGGGAATCTGTTGGCCTATTGGAACTTGACCAATGTCTGAATCGAGCGCTTGAAATGCCTCGCATATATATGCCAGCAGTAGCTCGTCTTGCTTCGGAGCTACTTCTGTCCAGTAATTTAAGAATCCACGCTTGGTAGCTGCTTGGTCGAATGACGCCTCACATTGGATCAGCGCTTCCATGGGACTGGCTAGTTCAACCTCTTTGCCTCGTCCTTTCTCGGCAGGAATTTCCTTCTCGAAGCTGCTTGATTGTTCTTGGCCTGTCTGATCTTTGGACTTTGTAGCGCCTGCCGGCGAAGAATATGCCTCCTGGGATGCCCCTCCTACTCCTAAGAAGTCCAGGACCTCCTTCACGGTGGAGTCCAGGGTAAACCTATCGTCTTCGATTTCGATTTCGAATGCGTCCTCCAGGTCGCTTTTGAGCTCGACCGCGGAGAGTGAATCGATACCGAGTTCCTGAAGGGTGGCTTTGCCGTTGATGGAGGCGATGGAGGCTCCTGAGGTATCGGAAAGTAATTTCAAAGCGACTTGGTGGCCTTGCGTGTTTTGTGCGCTAGCGTTGACGTTAGACGAGGACGAGGATGAGGATGAGGATGATGGTGGAGTAAGAATTGCGGCCTGGGGCCCTGAGTTACTGGAAATAAGCAACGTCGCTTTCTTGGTCGAGGCGAAAGGAATAAGGAGTTCAGAGAGAGCTCCGTAGCTGCTTGTAAGGAGATCCTCGGCTTCGACGTCCTTGCCGAACTGTGTCTGGAGCTCATCTGCGAGTTCAACTGCGGCTAGAGAGTCCACGCCTAGATCGCCAATGTTGGCATCATGCGCTATCTCCGCTGGAGAAAGCCCTGTGTAGGTCGCAATAATGTTTCGCAGGCTCTTCTCAGCGCCCTCATCCACTGCCTCCGGCGTTACAGCTCCTCTATCGCTATTGATCGATGTCGCCCTGCTGCTGTTGTCCATGCCTGGCGGGGTCTCGGTCTCTTCGACGGACGTTAATGTGGATGTCGACTTGGAGGAATTGACCGGTGCCTGTGGGAGACCCTTATTGCTCATGGCAGTCCCTTGGGACGGCTTTGCGTTGGCAGAGTCTAGAAATCTCTCGAGCTTCGAGATTAAGAGCTTGGTGAACTGTGCCCCTGTGATGGTCATGGCCAGAGCCCCTTCGCGTGTCATAACAAAGATATCGCCTGCTGCTTGACCCTCGCCCGTACTTGTGTACTTTGTGTAGACGGTCCAGGACGAGCGGCTGTGGAAGTCGCAGGCTGAGGACATCGAGACGTGGTCCACTCCTGTGGCGACGTAGACGTCTTCGCTGGTCACGAGGGCGCTGCTGTTTATGAGGAGGCCCACCACTTGGATGAACGTGTCTATGGCTACGGTATCGCAGTATTGAGTTACTGTACTCTCCTCGGCACCGAATTGGGCTTCTTTGGGGAGGTCAATATTGGCTATTGCCTCAGCCTTGTCCAGTGTGATGAACGAAATTCCTTGGAGGAAGTCAGCGTAGTGGACAACTTGGGAAAATAACCCGTAGGCCCGGTTAGACATCAGCTTCTCGGTGTTTGGCTTGCTTTCCAGCTCATTCATTCTGTCAGCGATAAGTCTCTCGTATGTTCTGAAATCAGGCTGCGTGGTCAGCACAATTTTGCCTTTCGCATGCGTTGAGGATCTTGACTTTGGATCGGCTTTGGAAAAACTTTTGATCACGAAGCTCCATGCTTGTGAGTCGTTGGACTTTTCGAGTGTCAAGGAAACTTCTCGGGCCAGGTCGACGCCCAAAGCTGCCTGGAAGGAGAGGTCGAGGAAGCAAAGAGTGCCGGCTTCCATATGTCCTTGGAGCAGCTGCACGCCCATTGCTGCACACTCCATGTACATTGACGCCGGACATAGTGGTCTTTGTCGAACCGCGTGGCCAGATACGATCTTGATGAAACGCTGCGTTCCCAAGAAAATGTCGAATTCTCTGGAGCGGTCGTTCTTGGTTTCACATTTTCTAACATTCACCAATCTCAATGGCGCTTTTGGTTCTTGAGGCTTTTCTACCATTGTCGTCTTCTCGACTACGACATTCTCCTGTGCCTCCATGACTCGATCGATGTTCTTGAGCCAGTGTCCTGTTGGCTGGAACTGGTACGGTGGGAGCCAGATTTGCTTGTAGGCATTCCTTCTTGGCGGGAGGAAGTTCCAGTGTGTTACCGGGATTCCTTCACGCCAGAAAGCAGTCGTCACATTGGACATCAGTTTCGTGGACGCCTGAGAATCTGACATCTTGATAGCCTGAAGAGAATGATCATCTGGTGTGGTTAAGGCTCTTTTGATCATTGGAATGATCGGCGAGTCCATACCGGCCTCCAGCCAGATGCAGGGACCAAGACGTTTCTCAATTCTCTGAATAGCGTCCGAGAAATACACGGGTTCTCGTGCATGTTGAGAAGGTGTTTTCGCTGAGAACTGGTCGCTCGGCTCGGCGGTACAGGTTTCAAGGGGTATTTCCGGTTTGCAGTAGGTTAATGATGCTGAGACCTGGTCGAGATCGTCGAGGATGGCTTTTGTGAATTTGGAGTGGAATCCATGAGTCACATCGAGCCGCTGGCTATGGATGCCGGAGAAGCGTGGGTTGCTATTTAGTAGAGTCTCGGTTTGATCAATGGCGAGAGAGCTGCCTACTACGACTTGGCTTGATGGAGCATTGTAGCATGCGATTTCGATTTCTGGCTCCGGTGAACTAGCGTTGATGCTAGCGATCAAGCCTTGCACAATGTCGCGGCTACCATGGATCACGAGCATGGTTCCACATTCTGGACCCCACTTTGTTGCCATCAGCGATGCTCGAGAAGCGACGAGCTTGAGGCCATCTCGAAGTGAGAGCACCCCTGAGACTACCATGGCCGTCAGCTCGCCAAAGCTGTGGCCGATCATTACGTCCACTTGGAGACCGGCGTCGACCCAGCATTTGGCGCATGCGAATTGCATGGCGAATGTGCCGCATTGCAGCATTACTACGTCTGTCAACGGTTCTGATTGAAAGATTGAGGGCAGTAATGTGGAAAAGCCAAGGTTTGTGACGATCTTGTCGCATTCATCGATGTAGTTCCTTAGTCGTGGGTGGAATTCGTACAGGCTTCTCTTCATGTTTACGGTTTTCTTGGTTTGCCCTCTGAAAGCTAGGACCACTCGTTTTGGCGTTCGAGGCACCTCAAAAGAGTTTTGAGCCTCACTTTTGAGACTTTGTGCCAATACGTTGATGTCGGATGTGGAGGTGACGAAGGCTTGACTGTGAAGCTTACGTCTCTTACTGAGTGTGAAAGCCACATCGCCCAAATTGGGCTTTGGAGTTGTCTTTTGGAGGTATCGACTCAGACTCTCGGCATTTGCGTACAGACTTTCTTGTGACGCTGCGCTTATGATTATCGGATATGTTGATCCCGCTTCAGCTGTCATGATTTGCTTAGAGACTTCTATCTTTTGCGGAGGGCCTTCGCAACAGATCATGGCACAATTACTTCCTCCTGCTCCGTAACTGTTCACACAGGCTGTCAACAATTCGGCCTCCCAACGAGCAGCTTTTGAGGCAATGGTCATCTTGTCTGTATCTAACGCAGCGATCTTGGGATTGAGGGATTTGTGACTAGCCTGGGGTGGAATGCCGGCGTTTTTGATCATGGCGAGAATCTTGAGCATACTGGCAATACCTGCTGCGGTCTCTGCGTGGCCGAGGTTGCCTTTGAGAGAGCCAATATTCAGCAGGTCGGTTCTGTCTTTCCCCCCAAAGACTTCTCGGATACTAGCTATCTCTAATGGATCTCCGGCTTGAGTACCTGTCCCGTGAGCCTCGACATAGGACACTTGGTCTGGCTTCATTCCGGCTTGGCGCAAAACGGTTTGATACAGTTTCTTTTGCGCAGGAGAATGCGGAATCGTGATGAAGGAAGACAGTCCGCCCTGATTAGTCGCTATGCCGGGGATGACACCAAGAATCTGATCGCCATCTGCCAATGCTTGGCTGAGCAGTTTCAGAACAACCAACCCTCCACCTTCAGAGCGACAATAGCCATCTGCAGCTTGATCAAACGGCTTACATTGGCCTGTAGGACTTAAGAATCCGGCTTTGGCCAGATCCATGAAGTTGTTTATCCCGGTCATGATATTGACGCCTCCTGCGAGAGCCATAGTACACTCACCTGTTTGAAGAGCTTTGCAGGCTCGATTGATGGCGACGAGAGACGATGAGCAAGCCGTGTCTAAAACTTCAGAGGGACCGCTCCAGCCAAAATAGTAGCTTATCTTACCGCACAGGAAAGCTCTGATCGTACCGGTTGAGGTGTATGCAGTTGGTCCATGAGCGTTTGTGTTGTCAAGATATTCCGCGAAGCTGGCGCCTATGAAACAACCAACAGGGTCTCCTGATTCGCGTCGATGCGAGCCCAAGTAGCCGCTTGAGTCCATGGCTTGATAAGCAAGTTCGAGGAGTACGCGTTGTTGGGGATCCATGTTTAATGCCTCTTTGGGGTTAGTGCGAAAGAATGCATGGTCAAAACTGTCTACATGATCAATAAAGTTGCCATAGAATTTCCTCTTATCGGTGAATTTGCGGTCCTGAGATGCGCGGAAGCTCCCATGTAAATCGAATCTGTCCGTGGGGACTTCCGTATGTCGAGAAGTACCGCTGGAAATGAGATCCCAGAGCTCGTCCATGCTGTTTGCTCCAGGTAGGCGACATGAAGCGCCGGTGATGGCGACAGCGTCTTTTGGATGAGAATAACCACCTTCCAGTCTATTTGTCCGGTCTTTGTGCGTTGTTTCGGTTATAAGAGACTGGACATCCACTTTCGTTATCTGAAGCTGAAGTTTGTGAAATGGGGATAACGGAATACAGTCCCCAAATCCAAATGTCGCAAATGTATGAGTTCGACGTCCGGACAATTCAAGGTCCTTGGCTATCTCTGTAAGCAGTGTATACCATTCGCACCGTGACGCAAGGATTACGTTCACTATTTCGTGCGTGAGCGATCCTTCTATGATTAGATCGCCCGTCTTGTTGGACCTCACGGGGGCCCGCAAATTACTGGCATGAGGAAGCCGAAGAATCTCGGTTCTGTCGCACAGCTTGCACAGATTCTGGGCAAGTTCGGCATTCTCGGGATTGTGCACTTTGCCTCGGATGTGCATTTCTTGCACGAGCATGCCCTGCTCTCGTGCGTAAGATTGGAGCTTCAGGAGAACGGGCACTGGCCCGACGATGCTGATTGTTTTCGGGTCTGTAACTGCGGATATATATGACTGCGTGCACTTTTTAGAATAATTGCCTTTTAGGAGCTGGAAGATAAATGACCGTTTGAGGAACTCACCCCGGGAAACTTTTCGATCAACTCATCCCCCTGGCCGACTCGTTTCGTTCGAACAACAATAGTCGTTGCTCCTGGCACGGATTCATCATCTCCGAGTTCGCCGTAAGCCCCAATTGCGAGTGCAATTCGCACGGCTGTTGAAGCGTTCTCTACGACCTCGGCTTCGTTTCTCGAACAAGCAATTGCAATGGCCGGTGGTAGGCCACCGCAATACCCCTGGATACCGCCCCCAGCTCGGAGCTGTGCCATGAATTGGGAGTGTGACATCCCGTGGAGCTCCAGATACTGGAAATATTGGCATATTTGGATTACGACGAGTAGCGGAAGCGATATGATTCCGGACATGCAGTTGGCGATTTGGGATGATTTTCCCGTGGTGATCCATTCTGAGAAATTGTGCATGTATCGGGGCCCTTGGCCCAGATCGGAAATGTCCTCACGTTCGTTGGCGAGGATGGTCCACACGTCTTTCAGGTCGAGCAGGGTTTGCACAAAGGGTTCGAGATACTTGTTGTTGCGGAGGAAGAAGTGTAGTTGAGTGAGATAGTTCTCCCCAGGAGCTTTGCTTTGCGGACAAAATACCGCTACTGAGGCCATCGGGTGGCCGTTTGGGTTGACCGACATTGCCGGCGTGGGAGGGGGCTGTTGAAACTACAAATTTTTGGGGATGTTGTAGTGTAAGTAGGTAAAGACAGGGCGCTTGGCCAAAATATTTGATGGAGATTTAGGAACCTGATAGAGGTCTGAGAAGAGGCTGCCTTTTGGGGTGTTGATTCGCTTCCAATCAAACTTGTGTTCTTCTCCTTCCGAAGCGTGAATATAGCGCCAAGACACGCTGCACCGAATTCGGGTGGTTCGGGTTTGGGGTATGCATCTGGCATGCTTATCCATATAGCCCAAGTCTGCAGAAGCTTCGGAAGCACGGAATTTAGGTGCAACCCGGACCTGTTTCGGTGCGAAAAGAACCTATATATTTTGCGTCATTATTCGGCAGATTAAACTCACAATGCAGGTCCTTCGGGGCTTGACTTGAGCCGTTGGCAAGATCCGAATGCCCCTTATCTGATGGATAATACCATCGATACCTAGCGAGAAATGATCAAGTTACTGCGCATTACCTCCGTCTCTACCAATATCCGCCTGTGTTTCAGCCGCTCGTGAGAGTATTTACCAACATTCCTAGGCGCCCATTATTCAGAGTCCGATTGTATAGGAATCAGACTATTCTTATTCATACCTTAGAGGCTCGGTTGTACCTTGAGTCGTGGAAATTGATGCAAAATACGGCTTTGACGTATGTACTATGCACCTTTACTTGCCATTAGAGTCGGCGTCTTTGCATCCTCACTTTCAAAAATTTTGTCTTGTCAACCATCACCAACCAGCAAACTTCCTCAATTGTATATTGCAACGTCTTCACAACGGTTCATGCCTTTTGATTTCTACTCTCTGTTGATGATGCTGAATATGAGCCAGATTTGACAACATGTTGACACTTCCCAACGTGCCTTCTCCGCTGGCATTTTCGGCCAGCCAGATTATGAGCGCTGTCAGTGCCATCTTTGTGTTAGTATGTATCCACAAACAAAATGACCATCGTAATTGGAGCTTAGATGGAATTTTAGTACTATGTCACCCACGCCATCTACGACATCTACTTCCACCCGTTATCTAAATACCCAGGACCAAAAATGACAGCATTTTCACGCTGGCCACTCATCTACTCTACAATAACGGGTGAAACATGGCGATTTACTGGCAATCTCCATGCGAAATACGGACCCATTATTCGTATTGCTCCAGACGAGATCGCCACGACATCTTCTGGCGCATGGAAGGACATATACGCGTCAAAGCCACTTATGCCAAAGGATCCATTTAGCCAGACACCACCCATGAACGGGGCCGAATCCCTCTTCACCGCTGCAGGAGAAACGCACCACCGGATTCGAAAAAACTTCATTAACGCCTTCTCTGACAGGGCATTGAAGGACCAGTCCCCAATCATCGACTCCTACGCCAATCTCTTAATGATAAGGCTCCGTAGGGAGATCGGGAAGAATCCCGAGGGTAAAGTCGACATGGCGAAATACTACGGATACGCGACTCTGGACATTATCGCAGACCTTACGTTTGGGGAATCCTTCTATGGCTTAGATGGCGACAACGAACACTCTTGGATCCTGGGTTTTTTCCTCGGCGCAAAGTTTGGCTCCGTCAGAAACAGTTTGAGCCGCTTCCATCCTCTCGACAAGATTTTCGGATGGATATTCCTTCAGTTGACGGCGAAGAACAGGGCGACCAGCTGGAGAGTGGCGACGGACAAGATCTCGCGTCGATTGGAAATGGGAGACTTGGGCCCGTCGAGATCGGATTTCATCACACCTATTGTTGGGAGACTGGACGAGACGCAGACAAAAGGCATCACAAGGAAAGAGCTCAACACCAATGGACTTGCCGTCGTCATTGCTGGATGCCAGCTGACGACTGTGGCATTGGCCACCTCTACTTATCTTCTGATGCGCTACCCCGAGACCTTGAAGCAACTCACAAAGGAGATCCGGGGAGGTTTCGAGTCAGAGGCCGACATCACCATCCCTTCTACTATGAGTTTACCATATCTTTCTGCTGTTATCAACGAAACCCTACGCATTCACCATCCAACACCTATCAACCTCCCGAGAATTGTCCCGCCAGAAGGCCAAATGATTGATGGCCACTGGATTCCTGGAGGGGTTAGTGCATCCTTTCTCTTCCATCTGCCATTTTTTTCGCTGCATCACAGAAGAGAAGCAGCCGCTAATCTGTGCTCAGAATATCATCGGCGTGAACCTACAAAACATCCAGAACGATCCCGAAAATTGGGTGGAACCCCACGTTTTTCATCCCGAAAGATTCCTGCCCGAAACCGATTCGAGATACCAGAAGCGTTTCGCTAGGGATGACAAGCAGGCTTTCCAGCCATTTTCCGTGGGTGGGCGGAACTGCATGGGTGGGAAGTAAGTTTGCGATGATTCGTCTTGCAGCGCATTTCTTTGATCGAGTTGAGATTGCATTCTTCTTCATGGACTAATTTTTGATGACAGAGTTTTCCTCGCAGAGGCACGATTGATACTCTCGAAACTAGTCTGGAATTTCGAGCTCGAGATGGCTGACCCGAATGATTGGAATTGGATGGATCAGAAGGCTTACCTTGTCTTTGAGCCCAAGGCGTTGATGGTTAAGCTGAAGGAGAAGGCTTTTGCGTAAGATTACGGAGGGTAAAGCCGATATTCAACATATCGGCCGAACCTGCTGTCTTTATGCTCTGTCTTTTGGTGAAGGATCCGAGCGATGAGCAGTCATGAGCTTCAGGCTGTTGTAGAATCTGAAGTGCTGAGCTAAAAATTTCCCAGATTAGGCTTCCGCTGGTGGTTTCAGACGTCTGATAGTCTGGTGTGTTAATGACTAGAGAAAACAGCCTCATAGCACAAAGTGCTCTCTCATTATCGCTCACTTGACCCTTGCAGAGACGTCCGACAAAGAAACTATTACTTCTAAGCCAGCTGAGAAGATCAGCTCGCCACACCTCTACCCATCGAGGGTGCCTATAGAGCCTACAAGTCTGAGTGACACTATAGTAAAGTAGCGCAATGGCACGCATCTCATCGATTTACAGAGCCAATTCAGCTGCATCAGAGGGGGTGGAAAAGGCCTACCGTCGCTCTCCAGCGACCTTGACTAGCATAAGGTCCTTCTCTCCAACAGTTACCACCGCCCTAGAATCCTTCTCTTGGCAGCCTCTTCATCATTTTCACGGAGCCGAAACATCCTAAGCCGCCATTAGCTTCTCGATCACGAGCAAACGCGCTTCCGGCCCACTTTTCGAAAGCAGGTACTGCGACTCTCGTGATCATGCGCGATTCTAGTGTCTATACTGTTGTACAGGCATTGGCGCGGCCTAAAAGCGTAACAGAGTGATAAGGCCGTGCGTCGCAGTATTTATTGGACGCTAAAGATGAGTCGGGTGTAGGCGCTTTGTTTCTGCCGAGAACGGGCGAGAACGGGCGAGAAGGGGGTCAAGAGGAGTGAAGAAGGTGTTGGCAAGTCTGTCTGCAAGAGATATAGACGGCGAGGCTTTGGATAGGGTGTGCTAGAGCTGCTATGTCTGGTGGATACCTGATGCTGAGGATCGTGCCCGAGAAAAGAGCGATGTCGTCATTGACATGGATTGCGCACATATGCGAGATCTTCGATTGCAGTATCCTTGAAGCGCTTTTCGTATCTTCAGAGAATCTGCATCCTTCTTTCGGTATCGAGCATTGATTGACAAGAAAGTCACAGTCCCAATAACAGTAGATAAGGCCACCGGGGAGACCCTTTTGATCTTTTCTTGTTAACGCAGACTCGCAGACAATGTGCAGACAAAGGAAGCTAAGTTCTGCAAAGTGAGGCGCTTGAATGCACTCTTTTCCTGTCCATCAAGAAGCTTGCAGCAGTATACCAGCGATAAATAACGGCCGAAAGCCTAATACCAAGCTGCTCCGACCATGATGTACCATAACAAGTACCTTCTTGTTGCTCGGACGTACTTTGTTAATGCTCGGAGCATTTTGAATCCACCGAATTATTTCCTGTCTTAGCCGACTTCGAATCGGAGCCGAACTACGATGATCTCCGAATATCGATAATCGAATTTTATGAGTGGAATTTCTTCATATGTCACCATTCACATAGTATCAGATAAGACCAAGCAGAATTGAATCTTGCATTGGCTTTTCCTTTCTTTCCGTTGCCTGTCTTGTTCGTCCACGTACCAAGGGCGGATCCGAAGCCCTCTCGGCCCTGCTGTTACTGAACCAGCAAAACCATGACTGCCCTCGATCTTCTCATCACCTGGCCATTGACCACAATTGCTGCCTCCTCCGTGCTCTATGTCGCCCTCCTCTACACCTACCGCCTCACTCTGCACCCGCTTGCGAAATTCCCTGGCCCGCGCCTCGCAGCAGCAACTCTCTGGGTTGAATTTTACCATGACTTCGTCTGCGGGGGCCAATACCTCTTCAGAATCCGCGACATGCACGCTAAATACGGTCACGTCGTGCGAATTACTCCTGACGAATTGCACATCAATGACCCTTCTTTTCTTCCCGAGCTGATGCCCGCCGGCGGACGTCGCAGGGACAAGTACTCGCGCATGATACAGGTTTTTGGCTTCTCGCAGGCCGCGGGCGCAACGGCTGATCATGATTTGCATCGTACGCGGCGGGCTGCCATGTCAAAGATGTTCTCCAAGGAGTCAGTCAGGAGGCTGGAGCCGATTATGAGGACGAACCTGGATAAGTTGTTGGTTCGGCTGAGGGAGTTCCAGGATAGTGGGAAGGAGATCAGTCTCTTGCCCATGTTCGGGGCGTTTACTAACGATGTAATTTCCGAGTATGCGTATGGCTTCAGTATGAATTGGGTGCAAGGACCACAATTTAATCAGGTCTTCTTTGATATGGTGGGTAGCAGACAATGGTATCTGACCTCAATGGCTGACAAGGCTACAGATTGACGGCTTCCATGACCTTGGGCCGCTTGCGCTTCAATTCAAATGGTTTATGCCGACCTTCGCTAGGCTGCCTCGTTGGCTCATACTGAAGATAAACCCCGGATTCGGGACCTTCATTAAATTCAAACAGGTAATCTCGGCGACTGAAATACTCAGGAGGCAAAGCTAAATTGTTCGCAGCAATTATTAGGAAATATTGCGAGAGTGTCCAAATCCCACCACGAGGGCAAGGACAATAAAACAGTATTTGATGAAATCCTGGATAGCAAGTTGTCCGAGGCGGATAAACAGCCGCTCCGTTTGCTCCAAGAGGCTCAGAACTTTTCGATCGCAGGCACAGAAACAACATCGTGGATTCTGAGCGTACGTCGCATGAGAGGGGTCCCTTTTCATGTCGCAGAGATTGACTTTGCTCCCAGATCATGACCGTCCACCTCCTTTCTACCCCAAGGGTCCTCTCAAAACTGAGAGCCGAGCTCAATGCTGCACTCCCCGACGTCACCGCGACACTATCAATCAAGGATACAGAACAGCTGCCATACCTCAGTGCAGTCATCACGGAGGGTCTCCGCCTCGCAATGGGCACCAGCCAGCGCCAGACGCGCATCAGTCACGACGTCATGATGTACAATGACGGCAAGAAACA
>JAABUS010007077.1_pt1 | contig 13126 bp, 21 predicted proteins | sample 5560161 | NCBI WGS metagenome assembly JAABUS01 (sample SAMN10711885, study PRJNA513376) | rock metagenome | isolation source: Antarctica rocks | place: Antarctica: Victoria Land, Trio Nunatak nord | collected 2016-01-04 | reverse complement strand
TGAGCCATAGGACACTGTGAAGCCAGCAATCAGGCTTTCATCAATGACGGGCTTCAACTTGATGTTCTTTGAGCCAGTGAGCTCCTGCAGTTTCTTTGCAATGAGGAACTGCTGTTCCTGCTCAAGCTTGACTGCTGAACGTAGAGTTGCCACCTGCAGTTACGCAAAGTTTTGAGCCGAGTGGACTGAAATGCAAATGCATACAGCACTGCCAATACTCGTTTCTGTCAGGATATACAGATTCAACCAAAACACACAACATAAGGCATTAGCCTGGGTTACTGCACAACCAATGCACTCATGGACAAAGTATAAATTGAGCATATGTTGCTGGAGGCAATGAATTGTCAACGCTTAGCTCACCTGTGTGTCGGTCATTTTGCAGTATGTCTGCTCAAAAGCCTCAAGAATTTCTTCAATGGCTTCGATCCTGTCCTTGTCGATCAGAAGATTCAAAAAGTTGGTGGTGTATTTGCTGAGACCAGCTTCCTTGCTGATCTTCTTGACAACATCCCTTTTCTTCTCAGGTGTCATGACTGGGTTGAACAGGAAAGTCTTGATCTGCTCGTTTTCACTGAACAGGGCTTGTAGAGCGTCAACGTCGGCATGTACGTCGTCTAAACTGTTCTGCTCTTGTGCAATCTCGACCAGCGCGTTAGCGTATGCCCCACCAACCGCATCGAACTCCAGCTGCAGACAGACGTCGTCCAATACGTCAGGACAATGACAGTCTCAGTACTCAGATGAATATAACGACGATTTATGGGCAAAGCACTCACGTTCATTGCGGTGACTTTGCGGGTGCCGACACCATGTGATCTCAACTTGGCTGCGACAGGAGCCCCGCTGAAGAAGGCCTTTCCTGGGCGTGTGGTGCGTGCGGACGCTGATCTACAAGGCAGATAGCACTTTCCTGCAAGTGCGGACGTCATGTTGAAGCCTTTTGTTGCTAAAGCTTCTCCGGCTCGCTGCGAAAGCTGCCGTTATCTTGGCTCTGGCAAATGTACTATGCCTCGATCATTACTTCTGCACCCTGGCAGCCTTCACATGCGCAAAGTCAATGTTGAATTTGGTCTGCAGACCATGCCTCATGCCTCAGCGCTTGCATGTGTGCATGTTGTTGTGCACAACGAAGAAGTATGTTGGTGCTTCGTGCCTGGTACTTCGCCACTAGTGCTGGTAGCAACTTACAAAAAAACATGTTACAGCCTGCACTCCACAGCGGGGGACTTTGTGAGAAGCAGCACAAGCCAAAAATCGTACTTTGTAGACCTGCAGTGCCTTGATGGAACACGTCTCTGATACACATTCGGAAGGAGGCACTGATTTGCAGAGCCTAGTCAAAGGCATGAATCGTAGAGATAGTTTGACACAGCAGTCATGCAAGATTCTGTTAGCCTGCGCAATGCAAATGCATCTTGGATGCTGTAGGGTTAGTAGTGTAATGCCAACCTTTGACTTGAAAATTGAGAAACATTGGTAGCGTCTGTTGCTAAGTGTCAGGGTAAGGCTGGCAGTCCTGCCGGCCAGCCATGAGCGCAAGCACTAGGCATGTGGGGCTGAGATGGGAAATTGTGTCAGTGGATATACCTATGTCAGCAGACCTGCAGTGGTTTGCCATGAGGCCATGCTCAAGTGCTCTATCATACCTAACCAAAGTCTTCGAAGTAGTTCGGGTAGGCCTGTCATGGCATGATTGACAGGGAGTGCTCATGAGTCACACATATAATTGAGAACTGTTGCATTAGCCAGTTGACTGGGACAGACTCAACTACATCAAATGGCAACAGTATGGCTGACTCTGCTGGAAAACAGACCAATTGAACACTCAGCTTCATGTTCTGGGTGACCCATTGACTGCTAGCTTGGCAATGTGCTGCTCAGCGGAACCATTAGCTGTCTGATTGCGCTGCTGAGGCAGTTCAGTTGACAGCACTACAAGCGGTTTGCCAGGCTCTGCGGCATTGAGCTTTTCAGCAAGGTCATGCTGCTGTGCTGCATCATCTGTTGTCATGTGCACCGCAATGCTTTGAAGGTCCAGGGTCCTCTGCAAGTACTCCTGGTTCTCCCTCAGCACTGCCGCCTCATCAAACACCAGCCTCACATTTAGAACCTGCAAATGGACATGAAGAGCTTCAGCTTGATCCTTGCAGCGTTTTGGATACCTGTGCTGCGCCCTGTCAGCAGCCCTGCCAAAGACAGCCTGGCATGTCAGAAGTGAGAACCACTTAATTTTTTCCTGTGATTCCAACCCCGTGATGCTGGTAGGAGCTGACATGCTCAACAGTGTCAGGCAGCCTTTGACAACAGGTTGGGTGAGCACTAAGCTTCATGGTAGGATTGGACGTGAGATGACCATTGCAGGGTGCACTTATGCATCACCTGTGCATCAGGTGTCAACACATGGTGTGTGGTGAGTGGTACATGATGGTGAATAATAAATACGTGTGATGAATGATAAATAGGCATGCAGAACTTGCCCAGGCAGCACACTAACAATTATAAAGAAAAGAGTGACAAATGTTACATCAGGGCCAAGCAGGTTGGTCTCCTTCATGCGCATCTGGGCAAAGGGCATCACAGTCTTCTTCACCTCCTGCTCCTTCATGCTGCTCAGAGAGGGCTCTGCCTTCATCTGTGAAAGGCAGCACCACTCAGCCGAAAGGCAATGATATGCATTGCGAATGTGGGTACTGTATCAATGGGCGAAACATGGCTAGGACCCCTGCTCTTTGCAAGGTCCTGCCAGGGGCTTGGCTTTTACATGCAGGGGCAGCCAGCGCTTGAGAGATCGGCAGGAATGTTCAGCCAAAGGCAAGAGTGTATCAGTGACTCAACAGGCATATCTGTTGTGCCAGGTGGCATTCAGCCTGCTGCAATCACGGCTATCGCAAAACACACAATGTAAAAGGCTGCCAGACTGAACACTGGCAACAATGCTTGGGCCCTGTTATCAGACGCAAACAGCCAACATGAATAGTGCCAAAAAGAGCTTGCAGGCACTCCTTCAAGGGAGCATGCAGGGCGAACGGAAAGAAGGGTTCAGGGTTTAAGGACTTGCCCTAGCCACCATCTGTTGTGACACGTCAGCAGGGAATCCCCGAGTCTGCTGACTGTACAGCTGGGATAGGTTGATGAGGACTCGTTCCCGCCAGCCAGTGAACCTGTCTGATACAAACAGGTCTGCATGCACTACCTGCGCAGCATCACACAAATGTTTAAGCCTGCTACCTAATGATACTGCAGCAAGCGGCAGCTGCAGGCTGCCTGTGCTGTACTGTGCTGTGCTGTGCTGTGCTGTGCTGTGCTGTGCTGTGCTGTGCTGTGTGGTCTTGGCTTGCAAAGCAACTCACCAATTCCCGGCAAACATGCGACACGAAGTAGTACAAGATTTGCTGAGACGCTGCCGCCGCTGACTTTCTTCCTTACGGCAACTGGCAGTGCACACCTATCCATCCATCATGCGGGGTGAACTACTGAGCACAGGTTGCATGGCGTGGGTCAATATCATGGTACGTAGCGGTACATAGACGTGGTACATGGAAACACAAGTGGTACATAGACGTGGTACCTAGACGTGGTACATAGACGTGGTACATAGAAACACAAGTGGTACATAGACGCGGTATATATTGGTACATAGACGTGGTACATAGAAACACAAGGGGGAGGGTGTGCAGACCTTAGCTGCAGGAGGGGCTTGTTGGCCCTTCTTCACCTTGGCCTTGCCGTGCTTGTCTATGTCCCTCCTCAGGGCTTCTATGCGCTCTTGCATGTACATTGCAGCACCCTGCACCATTTGAGCACACCTGGATGAGACTGCTGAACTTGGTCAGCATGTGCTGCAGCATGCCTATGATCATAAGACCTAAACTTGTATGACCAAGTGATAACTGTATGATCAAGTAGTACTGTGCGATTGTATGACCGAGTTCAGCTGATTTGTGATCAAATGTCTGCTGCAGCACGTGCTAACACAGGTGCTCAAGCTGAGTACCACAGGATCTACATCTGCCAAAACAAACCCTCCATCCACAAATCAATCTACCAACCAATTTATGGATCAGTTCATTAATGAGTTGATCCATTGATCAGTTGATTGATCAATCGAACAGTTCAGGCAGGCAGGCAAGCAAGCAAGCAGGCAAGCAGTAGTGCAGGTGCTATCTACATGCAGCATGCCAGCTTCATAGACCAAAAGAACGCAAGACGAATGACAGTTGCTATACAGCGATAATGGTGCAAACTAGTGCATGTCAGACAAGTGCACCTGGGCAATGAATGATACAACCCTGGGCAAATGCAACCCTGGGCAAAGACAGCCCTGGGCAAACACAACCCTGGGCAAATACAAACCCTGGGCAAAGACAGCCCTGGGCAAACACAGCCCTGGGCAAAGACAACCCCGGGCAAAAACAACCCTGGGCAATTACAACCCTGGGCAAAGACAGGCCTGGGCAAACACAACCCTGGGCAAATACAACCATGAGCAGAGACAGCCCTGGGCAATTACAGGCACACTGCTGGATCATTATAACCCTGAACAAGTACAATCCTGGGCAAATACAACCCTGGGCCATTACAGTGTTGGACAAACACACAGCTGGGCAGTCACGACCCTGGCCAAATATAATCCGTGACAAAGGCTGCATGGTGACAAGCAAGTGCAGGGCATGAGAGGGGGGGGGGGAGCAGACCTGCAGGGCAGTGTTGGGTTGGGGGGCCTGAGGCCAGCCTGCTGTCAGCACACTGCCCTTCTCATGCAGCTTGCTTCTCCACACATGCTCACACGTGTGTGGGCAAATCGGCGCCAGCAGCAGTGTTTGCACCTGCAATGCGTTTCCATTTTCACCTGTTTTCTTCATGCTTTTGTTCTGCTGTGATTTGTTTAGTATTTGCCATGCTGTCGGACTGGCAGAACTACCTTTCGTTTGTGTGTGTGGATGGCCCTTCAGCAGTGGAACACCCTCCCAGGCGCAGTGGGAGTTGCGTCATTTGGCAAGCAAGACAGCAGCCTGTTGTGAAGAGACTGAAACATGCCTCTCCAGTCATGCTTTTCTGACTGGTGCATGCACAACCATGCTTTGACACCAGCGATGTGCTACGCAACACGTGCTAGGAAAAGAAGGCAACACAGATAAGAAGACAAGCAATGATCAAAGCTTTCGGTGTCAATTCAATGAGAACCCAGGTATTACATCCGGGCACCACACAACAAGTGCTTCAAGCTGATCCCATTGTGAGCAGTATAGGCTTGATACCTTGATATATCGGTGCACCAGATGTGTGTGCATGCCATGAGGTCCGCAGGCAGCTCTGTAAGCGTCCCTGGCATTCTGAAGGTCGTAGTAGCCTGTCTTGAGAGCCTCCTTGAACATCATGTTGTCATAGGCTGCGTGGCTACCATGGATGGCCAGATTCATCTCGTTGTCAAATACTCTGCATCAAGACAGGAAATATAGTAATGTTGTACCATGTGTATATCAAGCAGGCTTTAGCATGGATGGCCAGATTCATCTCATTGTCAAATGCTCGGCAGCACAACACAGAATATAGCAATGTTGCATTGGGCATATATAAAGCAGGCGCTTCCGTGGATGGGCAGATCCATACTGCGGTCAAATACTCTGCAGCACGACAGAGACTACAGCAGTGTTGCACCGGGCATGTGTAAAGCATGGGCAGGGCAGCTGGAGGATGAAGGTCGCGACGAACGGTCGTCGGTGGCAAGCGCATGCTGTGGATACTCTCAGGCAGTTGATCAGTGGTCTAAAGTGGAAGCCATACAAGCAGTCAGGAGACAGGTACGCTCCAGAGCAAACAAATGAACATGCATGCAGTTTCACATGTCATAACTGACCTGATGCGCACGTGGCCCTGCACCTTTCGTGCAGGCAATATGACTAGGCAACTAGGCTTCGCATCAAAGCAAACAGTATCACTGATGAACCCATGGGTGCAGGGCATGCTGTAGCCATGCATGACGTGCTAAAGCTGTTGCATCACTGTTTTCTGACCAGTACCAATGGCTATGATGCTCACTGAGCAGCCCAGCACAATACTCAGCTTCTCATCGAATCAGATCATCCAAACATTAAATCACTCAATTGACACTGAAAAGTGCATTCTTTCCTTTCCTTTCTTATGACGCGCGAAAGTGGCATGACCACGGTAAAATGTGTTGCCCTCACCTATCAGCAAAGGAGGAGGCTTCTCCAGGTCTCAGCTCGGCTGCTAGGACCTCATCATACCACAGCAGCTCCTACATGGCATTAACCATGCCACTCAAGTTGTGTCAGAGGCAGTTGCCTTGGCAGACTCCACACTTGCTGACATGTAGAACAGCAGGTCTGGGCAGCCCGGTATAACACTTGGCTTGTCATTAAATTGACGCCAAAAGGCGTAGTCTTTTCTTTTCTTTTCTAGAACAGCAGCAATCATGACCGGCCACTCGAATTGTGTCAGGGGCATCTGCCTTGGCAGACTCCACAATTGCTGGCATGTAGAACAGCAGCAATAATGACCGGCCACTCAAGTTGTGTCAGGGGCATTTGCCTTGGCAGACTCCACACTTGCTGACATGTAGAACAGCAGCAACCGTGACTGGCCAATCAAGTTGTGTCAGGGGCATTTGCCTTGGCAGACCCCACACTTGCTGACATGTAGAATAGCAGCAATCGTGACTGGCCAATCAAATGCAGCTCCCAAACCATGTCAACACTGACTGACGACAGGAGCATGCGCACAGGCAACATGACAAGAGCCGATGCCCCCTCACGGGGTAGGGCCTGAGCCTCAGCAGGACTTGCTGGCAACCATCGTGGTATGCCTAGTACATTAGGCCTATCAGGATCAAACCAACAGACAACATCATCATGATCATGATCAACACCATCAGCAGCATTGTATGCTTGCCGATTGGGCTGCAGAAGCTGCCTAAGTACATACACAGGCCAGCAGATCAAACGGCTATGATACACTATGCAGGACACCTTTTGATCAGACATTGACTTGTTGCACAGTCATTGATCAGACAGCAAACTTGCTGCGCAGACACAAGCAAGCAGATCATCTGTGTTGAAGCACACTATGAAGCACTATGAAGCACACTATGAGGCACAAAGGTCCATCAGACATTAACTTGTTGCACAGTCTTTGAACAAACAGCAAAGTTGCTGCACAGACACACCTTTGATGGAAAAAACCTTTGATGAGACATTTTTTTTAATGAAAGAGACACATCTTTGATGAGATAGACACAGACACACCTATTGAGACGCAAGATGCCCTTGTCAGCAGTGCCACGCACAGTCTTTGATGAGACAGACACAGACACACCTTGGTGAGACGCAGGATGCCCTTGTCAGCGGTGTCGTGCACAAAGTTGGCATCTTCCATGCCATCCCCGGCATCGGCCAGGGCCAGGCGCATGGCATCGGCCGTGTACTCCTGCACTGCCTGGGCCAGCGTCTTGAAGTTGCCTGCATGGAGGACAAGAAAAGAATAGACTATGCCTTTCGGCGTCAATTTGATGAGAAACCAAGTATTATACTGTGATGCCCAGGTGCCTGCATGGTAGACCGGTGGTGAGCCGGTCGCTGCTACATGATGCAGACTAGTATCGTCCCTCAGAGTGTCGTGGGCTGGGCAGGGCAGGGAGGGCAGGGCAGGGCAGGCAAGGGCAGGGCAGGGCAGGGAAGGGCAGGGCAGGGCAGATACAGACAGGCCAGCAAAGGGCAGCCAGGCTAACGTAGCACGCAAACAGCAACATGGCTGACATGACAGCTGTGTTTCTGCACTTGCAGACACCACATAACAGCGCTGCTTTCTGGTACATGCGATAGCTGCAGCAAGGAAGAAGAAGCCTACCAGTGGATTTGGACATTTTCTCTCCATTCAGCAGGAGATGGCCGTTACAGCGCATGCTCTTGGGCCACTTGTCGGGCTTTCCCTCCCAAATGGCTGTGTGATTGTACAGGGCAAAGCTCAGATGGTTGTTGATCAGGTCCTTGCCTGACGCCTACACACATTGTTTATCCTTGGAATACATCCTATACCCCTGACTGTGCAAAGCACTTGATTTATGTTCTGTTGTTTGAAACAGATAGTTGCCATGCAACATTGGGCAAAAGGATGCTAGAAGGACACACACACATAAACAGACAAGACAATGCATGCAATCTACTTTGCTGGAAGGATTACCATTATGCAAGGCCACACCCAGGCCTGACAGACACAGACAGACAGACAAGACAATGCGTGCAATCTGCTACAACCCGTACAGGGCAATACCGGGGTAAGTACTGGGATCGCCCACTCCATCACATTGTACAATTAACAATGACTGCATGCTACCGAGAGCTGATTCGTCCACAGAAAGCCATATGGAGCGTAAATTTAAACAAGAGTTAGCAAGACTTGGCTTTTTCATTCATTGATGCTGTTTTTCCTGGGAGGATCGGACACAATCCACAGAGTAGCAACACACAGAAGATAGCCTCTAGGTGGTGCATAGAAGCTGCATGCTATGCTCTTGTGTATGGTGTGTTGCTTGATGCGCTGATGTCACTCTAAATGCAACAGGGTGGTTGAATCACCCTAAGGTCAAATGAGTGCCAGAAGTTGACGTATCCCAACGTCAAATGGGCACCAGAAATTGACTTACCCTAAGGTCAAATGGGTACCAGAAGTTGAACTCCTGCCTCATGGCTTTGAGGGTCTGTGCTGGAATTTTGCTGTGTTGAGGCTCAGGCCCTTCCAGGAAGATGTGATCCCATACCTGCAAGGCCAAGTCCAATGGATAAATCCATTGTCAAATAAACAACAGGGTCACTGCCCATGATTCCGCCAGACGCAGACATGTGTCTTTATGTACATGTGCGTTGAATGCTTTAGGCCACATCAGGAAGCAGGATTGGGCGGGGGAGGGCGGGGCAGGGCAGGGCAGGGCAGTGCAGGACACAGGTAATGCAAGTTTCAGCATATATCAAACTGCCTACAAAGGCACCATGCCTCCCCAAGCTCTCATGATTGGCACGTTGTACCCAAACACCTTGAATGTGTGCACATTTTCTTTTAATGGCCCCCCTGCACATGCTGCAGCTCTTTTTCCAATCCCAAAACGTCTATTCTAATGCAGAAACGTCATCCTTACACTGGAAATCTTAACTCAGGAATGTCTGAGGACAGTACAAACACGTTTCCACATTGTGCAGATGTGTTAGCGCTATCACACAAACACCCCCACAATATCTGGATGACCAAGGTAAGCAAGGCAGCTGTCACCTCATCTGTGACATCTTTCATGCACATCATGCAGCTTTACCACACATAACCACGAGTTCTGGACGAGCTAGGTAAGGCAGCTGTTACCTCGTCTGTGACATCCTCTGCCTTGATTTTCCCATCGCCCTCGCCATACAGGTTGCCTTCTTGCAGGAAATGGGCAACAGTGTAGTAGGCCATGTAGATTGTGGAATCAGACAGGGACTCAACCAGGTATTGGGTATCCCAGGGGACCCGTGTGCCTAGCCCAAAGGAGCGACTGCAGGCCCACTGGTTCAACCAACCCAGGCAGTGCTCAAACTGGTGCCGAGCTTCGTCTGAGTATGTGTTCATCTGCTGAAGGCATTGCCTGCACACACACACTCACATTGACAGCTGTGACAGACGCACTGAATTAGCCACCCTAGGCAGTGCTCAAACTGGTGCCGAGCTTCGTCTGAGTATGTGTTCATCTGCTGAAGGCAATGCCTGCACACACACACACACACTCACATTGACAGCTATGACAGACGCACTGATTTAGCCACCCCAGGCAGTGCTCAAACTGGTGCCGAGCTTCGTCTGAGTATGTGTTCATCTGCTGAAGGCATTGCCTACGCACACACACAACAGCTGTGTCAGACGCACTGATGCACGGGCGCATGACACAGCAGAGCAGTTCTAGCAGCTGAAGCCCACTGATGTGAAGGCTTCCAACATGAGCTTTTGCTTTTTGTATGGCTCAATCAGGCTCAATTGAGTCTTGATACACCCTGGACAGATACAGGTGTCAATACTGCTCAGTCTGTGACGTGCTGTACGCAGTCTCTTTCTAAACTAGGGTACTGTGGTGCTGTGCGGGTCAGCACTCACTCACACTCACATTCACACTGCCCACACCAACCAATGATTTGTTGCTAGAGCACATGCTGAACCCGACCAACTTTTCCACGCTCAAGGTTTTGCATGTGTGTTTTGTATTGCTGTGAGTATGCTCAGCCAAAACAGGACAGGACAGGAAGGAAGAAGGAAGGAAGGAGGCCATGGTATGTGGCTTACTCAGTGAGATGCTTCCAGTGGTCTTCTCCATAGGTGAGGTACCACTGATCTGTCAGAGCCACCACACATTCATCCCCTGACCGGCTGATGACCTGCTTGTCTGGCTCACTATACAGCATGGCCACACCCTCGTCTAGCAGCTCCTGCTTGATCATGTTCTTCACATCTGCCACCTGCAACATGAGTCATCCCTGTGTCATGAGTCCCTACATCCTGAGTCATCCCTGGTTAATGAGTCATCCCTTACAGCATGGCCACACCCTCGTCTAGCAGCTCTTGCTTGATCACATTCTTCACATCTGCCACCTGCAACATGAGTCATCCCATCATGAGTCATCCCTACATCCTGAGTCATCCCTGTATCATGAGTCATCCCTTTGTCGCGAGTCATCCGTGCATGATGAGTCATCCCTGCTGACATTCAAACATAGCTAGCTCATACCAAGCACAACACACTGACTGCATATACAAATTGCCTGATTCATTGCTGAATGTACTGATGCCTGTCAATCATATGGAGGTTGCTACAACTCAGATCGTCTCCCCGGCATTATCTGCTGACTTTCCTGATGAGTCCCAAAGACAGACAATATAGATGAATACATGCATGCAAAAGGGCGTGCGTGCGTGCGTGCGTGCGTGCGTGCGTGCGTATATACGTGTGAGCTGAACACCCTTGCAAGACTACATGAATGCAAGATGAGGCTATCATGCTAAGTAAACGCCTGTTTGACACCTGATCGATGCATGGCTGCTCAATTATTTTCACAGGGTCTTGTTGAAAAGTATTTCCAGTTTGTTTCATAGCATCATGAAAGATTTCAAAGGCCAGCACAGTAACATACCTTCTTGCCCGTGTGAGGGCCAATGACCATGACTCCATCATAGAACCCCTTCAGGTACAGAGTCTTCTTCGCTTCCTCTAGCTTCTTATCTCCCTGAGTCTTGATCTTCATCTCATCACAGATGGTCTTGGCTGCGGTCTTGCCGATCCCTGGAATGTCTATCACAGATATGACCTACAATGCAATATTGCAAAATCTGTTTGTTTATGATTATCACAAATAACAATAAATAATGTTATATGATTTTGTGCTGCATTCCAGCAGCTCAGGTACAAGACAAACCCCAGCCAGAATGCCTGGGATGTCTGTACAGTTACAATCTACGATGCAGGATTACAACATCTGCTTACACATCATTTTGTTTTGTGCTGCATTCCACTACAATCTTCAGCAGTTCAGGGACATGTGCAACCCCAGCCAGCGTCCCTGCATAATTACCTTGACACAAACAGACAACTAGCTGTACACAGCACCTTCCACAAACAGTACAGCTGTGAACAACTCACATGTTCATTTGTACAAGCATTGCAGCCCTGTCAAGAAGCCAATGCCAGCAACACATATATATATATATATATATATATATATGTGGGCACTGGGGGTGTCAAGCATAATGTCGTTATAGATGTCTGAGTGAGACGCGTGAATATTCTGTCATATTGGCAAAAACCCAGCATCTCATACACAATGTAGTCTGCCTATGTCATGTACTTGCCACATCAGACAGGCCAGCACATCAGCTACAACACGTAATAGGAGGGGTCAGAGTAGTGCTTACGTCATACTCAACCCAGGCGTCCTCGACGTGGAACTTCTCACGCAGCTTCGGCTTCGATTTCAGCTCCTGGAGGGCTATGTAGTCATCTGGGGAATCTGAGATGACACTTGTGACTACACCTGCGTGTGTGTGCGAGGCATCAGTCATGCATAAGGAGCCGTGACCACGTATTGTGACCATGTTTACATTGCAGAGCAGCTGCCTAGTCTTTCAATCGTGCATTGGACATGTGACTTGCCCTAAAACCAGGTATTTCAATTTTGAGTGTCTCCTGGTACGTGGACAATCTGCTGAGCCAGTATGACACTGCACAGGAAGTCATAAACCTATGACCCACGCGTAAGCAGAGTGCACACAAGGTGTAATGAACAAGACGAAGAAATGTGGAGGCACCAAACGCATGCAAGGAAACAAGACAGCGCAAATTTTGGCAAAGGAGCAAACACAACTGACATCAATATTGACAACAATAACTTGAGGCACTCAGGTTATGGCTTCTGCCACTACAGGGTATGGCTTCTGCCATGATGCCTGAGCAAGCAGCATGCAGCACAGACAGGAGTAAGCATGCTGCATAGCTCGCACACACACACCAGAGGAAGTAATCAAGTGATACAGTGATGGGGGGCAGACCTGTTCCTTTGTTGGTCTTGATGGTCAGCAGGGGAAGAACATACACTCTGTCATACGGCGACCTGGGTGCCTGCACCACAACCAAATACATGTATATATACCTATACGCGTATATACCTAGTGGTATGATAAGTACTCTTTTACATGTTTCGGTTGTCGGTTGTACACAGCAGCTTGAAGGCAGTCTGTGCATCAGGCCTTCCTTGACCCCACAAATACGCGTATACATCTAGTCTACTAGTACTACCATTAAAGAGCTTCCACATAGCAGATTGAAGGAGGGTAGATTGTGCGACAGGCCTGCCATGACCCAACATATGCGCGTATATACTTAACACTTATGATCTTGCATGTAGCCACTGGAAGGTTGGTGCATCAGAGCTGCATTGACTCTGGAGATGTGCATATGTTTATGCTCTTGGCACTGCAGCACCCCCGCATAGCCACTGGAAGAATGCACAAGAAAGAAACAAAAGATGATGTGAGGAAAGACTGTCAAAGTATGTCTTTGACTTGTACACTTGAAAACTTCTGACAGACAATGCAT
>JAABUS010007076.1_pt1 | contig 13130 bp, 13 predicted proteins | sample 5560161 | NCBI WGS metagenome assembly JAABUS01 (sample SAMN10711885, study PRJNA513376) | rock metagenome | isolation source: Antarctica rocks | place: Antarctica: Victoria Land, Trio Nunatak nord | collected 2016-01-04 | reverse complement strand
CTTATTAACTCACCTTACGCAAGAAAAGGCTTAAATTTAAGGATAAAATCTTTGGAATGTGGAAAACTTTGAAGACCTGTACACGGATTATCTGATTACCTCAACCAGTTATACTACGGCGACAGGGATGGCTTCTTTATTGTCAGTCAGCCATGATAAGATCACGCGTAGTTTGTCTGAGGGTGTATATGACAGTAAGTATCTATGGGGATATGTAAAGCCATATGTACAGGAGCTTACCCAAAGTAAAGAAACCATTGTATTGAGTTTCGATGATTCGATAGAAGAGAAGCGATATACCGACGAGAGCGAACTGATCTGCTGGCATTACGACCATACCTTTGGCCGTTCGGTAAAAGGGGTTAATTTCTTGACCGCCTTTGTGGAGGTTGGTGGCATGCGCTTGCCCTGTGCGGTAGAATTTATCAGGAAAAATGAATGGGAAACAGATCCAAAGACGGGGAAACAAAAACGGGCAAGCAGTAAAACCAAGAACGAATTATTTCGTGAAATGATCAAGCAATGCGATAGAAATTTATGGTTCGATTATGTGGCTACAGATAGTTGGTTTTCTTCGGTAGAAAACATGAAATGGGTAAAAGAAGAACTTAACCGTAATTTTGTGATGGCCTTAAAGAGCAACCGCAAAGTGGCATTAAGCTTGGGTGCAAAACAAAAGAAGGAATATGTAAAGATTGAATCGTTACAGCCGGGACAGCAGACCGTGGAGGTCTGGCCCGAAGGGCTGGGTTATCCGCTGTCGCTGATAAAGCAAGTCTTCAAAAACGGGGACGGTACAGTGGGCGAGTTGTACCTGGCCTGTAGCGATCTGACTTTAACATACGAACAAATAACCGCGACCTACAAAAAACGGGGGGGGGTAGAAGAATATCACAAATCGGTAAAAAGCAATGTTGGCTTTGCCAAATCACCAACAAAAACGATCAGGACACAAACCAATCATTGCATGCTCTCTTTAATTGCATACGTAAAATTGGAGTGGCTAAAACAACGAACGGGGCAAAACCACTTTGCCATGAAAGCTAAAATATATTTGGCTGCACAAAAGGCCGCCTATTTTGAACTTAAAAAATTGTCAACACCTTATGCCGCTTAACCTCCATTTTGGGAGCTAATCTTGCGTAAGGTGAATTATTAAGACAATTGGTTTATTAATTGGAACTTTTACAATAATAGTTTGCTTACCTAATTTTCTATTAGCATAATCATAATCCTTACAAATAAGTTGGTCGCCGTACTTTCTAATCACCAAATATTTTGTGCTGTCATTAATCATTGGAAGCTCAGTAACTTTTGTTGCCATTCCCTCTCCAATAAACTCACATACAAATATGGGAAAACATATTAAAGCAATTATCCAGAAATATTTATCATAGTATGAAAATGAAATGTTTTTTAGAGTTTTATCTTCCGTTTCTCTATTATTTTCAATTTCATTATTCCTTTCTGATTTGTAACGTAACTTTACAAAAAAATATACAACCAATATTATTACAGCTATAAGCCAAGCAAAAAACATATACTTAACAATAGGATTAAGAATAATTGTTGCTGACTTAGCAAAAAATATCAGTGACGCACTTAAAGAAATAGTTCCACCGATATATTTATTACCTGGTGATTTTGACATCCATTTCCGAAGTGGAAGCTTTACAAGTTGGTATATAAATATTAATGCAAATATTAATTCTATAATTTTACTACTATCAGAAAGTATTGTATTTAAGTCGATGGCTAAGTAATTATTTGATACATTAAATGTTTTCAAATAACCAGATTCAAAAAAATAAGTACACAGCTATAGATAACCTGATACGATAGCGAGAATAAGTGTTATATAATTTTTTACGAAATCAAGCACTTGTTTCATTTGATAAAGATATATACAAACGCTATAGCTATATAAAAACAGTAGTAATCATTATCACTACTGTTTTTACCTTGATTATTTATAAAGCGGAAATTTCTTAGTCAATTCATGAACATGCTTACGTACTTTGTCAGTATTGACTTCGTCATCAATATGTGTAATCACGTCATCAATCAGTTCCACGATTTTTTTCATCTGCTTTTCCTTCATTTCTCTTGTGGTAACGGCTGCTGTGCCAACCCGGATCCCGGAAGTTACAAAAGGCGATTTATCATCAAAAGGGACCATGTTTTTGTTTACGGTGATACCCGCTTTGTCCAAAGCAATTTCTGCTGCTTTGCCGGTCACATTTTTGTTTCGTAAATCGATCAGCATCATGTGGTTGTCTGTTCCGCCGGAAATAATTTCGTAACCAAGTTCTACAAACGCTTCTGCCATTGCTGTTGCATTTTGCTTCACTTGTACAATATATTTCATGTATTTGTCGCTCAAAGCTTCGCCAAAAGCAATCGCTTTTGCAGCGATAATGTGTTCCAGCGGCCCGCCTTGTGTTCCCGGAAAAACCGCCATATCCAGCACAGACGACATCATTCGGGTTTCGCCTTTTGGTGTTTTCAGGCCGAAGGGGTTTTCAAAATCTTTTCCCAGCAAAATCATTCCGCCGCGTGGGCCGCGCAAGGTTTTATGTGTAGTTGTAGTTACAATATGGCAATGCGGAAGTGGATCGGTAAGCAAACCCCGGGCAATTAAGCCGGAAGGATGAGAGATATCGGCGAGTACCAAAGCACCAATTTCATCAGCAACCTGGCGGATAAAAGCGTAATCCCAATCGCGGGAATAAGCCGATGCGCCGCAAATGATCAGCTTTGGTTTTTCGCGCAGGGCAACTTCTTTCAATTGCTCATAATCAATCAACCCGGTTTCTCTTTTCACCCCATAAAAAAACGGTTTGTATAATTTCCCCGAAAAATTGACCGGCGAACCATGGGTCAAATGTCCGCCATGAGATAAATCAAAACCTAAAATCCTATCGCCGGGCTGTAAACAAGCAAGCATAACAGCAGCGTTAGCTTGAGCACCGGAATGCGGCTGCACGTTGGCCCATTCCGCGTTAAAAAGCTGTTTGGCACGTTCAATGGCAATGGTTTCAATTTCATCAACTATCCCACAGCCACCGTAATAGCGTTTTCCGGGCAAACCTTCAGCATATTTATTGGTAGCTGCCGAGCCTGCCGCTTCCATTACTTGTTTGCTCACAAAGTTTTCAGATGCGATGAGTTCTATTCCGTTTTCCTGTCTTTCCTGCTCCTCGTCTAATAACTTAAATATTAATTTATCTCTTTTCATGGCCTGATTTGTATCGCCCAAATTTAGCCATATTTTTATCTTGAGGCTGAACTTTTTGCAAGAAGTGCTTCGGCAATTAAGAAACCGGATGCTTCTTTTAGCACATAAAAATTAGACGGATAATTTCTGCGTGCCTTGTTTTTCATTAATCTGCAAAAGAAAAAAATTAAATCCTCAAACATAAACAGGGCTTGCGCGTAGAATTTGAATAGCGGTTATTTAACCAAATAATCTAAATTTGTCTATCTTAAAACAGCACGGCACATTACATGAAAGTACAGGCGGGTAACCTTTTACAGCAGATTCATTACCCTTCTGATTTAAAGAAATTTAATGAAGAAGACCTCCCGGAGATTTCTCAGGAACTGAGGCAATATATTATTGATATTGTTTCGGTAAACGGAGGTCATTTTGGTGCAAGTTTGGGCGTGGTAGAACTTACGGTTGCACTTCATTACGTGTTGAACACACCTTATGATCAATTGGTTTGGGATGTTGGCCATCAGGCTTACGGACACAAAATTTTGACTGGCCGCCGGGATGTTTTTCACACCAACCGTTTGTACAAAGGCATCAGCGGTTTCCCGAAACGTTCTGAAAGCATTTACGATACTTTTGGCGTTGGCCATTCTTCCACTTCTATTTCTGCTGCTTTGGGCATGGCCGTAGCTTCGCACCGAAAAGGCGAGCACAACCGCCAGCATGTTGCCGTAATCGGCGATGGCGCGATGACCGGCGGAATGGCGTTTGAAGCTTTAAACCACGCCGGGATAGAAAATTCTAATTTGCTGGTTATTTTGAACGATAACTGCATGTCTATCGATCCGAACGTTGGTGCGTTGAAAGAGTATTTGACCGGGATTTCGACCTCCCGTTCTTATAACCGTTTCCGGGACGATGCTGCGCAGATATTGACTAAAATTTCCGCTCTTGGGCCGGATGCTTTTAAAATTGTCAAAAAAATCGAGAAAAGCATCAAAGGAACGATCCTCAAAAACAGTAACCTTTTTGAGTCTTTGCAGTTTCGGTATTTTGGTCCGGTTGATGGGCATAATGTAAAACAGTTGGTTAAAGTTTTAAAGGACCTAAAAGATATTCCGGGTCCTAAATTGTTGCATTGCATCACAGTAAAAGGCAAAGGATATGCTTTGGCTGAGAAAGATCAAACGATTTGGCATGCGCCTGGCTTGTTTGACAAAATTACGGGTGAGATCAAAAAACCGGTTTACGATAAACCAAAACCACCAAAATACCAGGACGTTTTTGGTTTGACAATCATCGAGCTGGCTGAAAATAACCCTAAAATTATGGGTATTACGCCCGCAATGCCTTCCGGCTCTTCGTTAAATTTAATGATGAAAGCAATGCCGGAACGTGCTTTTGATGTAGGCATTGCCGAGCAACATGCCGTAACTTTTTCGGCTGGTTTGGCTACGCAAGGCATGGTTCCTTTTTGCAATATTTATTCGAGTTTTATGCAGCGTGGGTACGATCAGGTTATCCATGATGTAGCCATACAAAAGCTAAATGTTGTTTTTTGCTTAGACCGTGCCGGATTGGCCGGCGCAGACGGGCCAACACATCATGGCGCTTATGATTTGGCTTTTATGCGCTGCATCCCGAATATGATTGTTTCTGCGCCAATGAACGAGGAAGAATTACGAAACCTGATGTTTACCGCACAACAGGAAGATATGGGGCCTTTTTCTATCCGATACCCACGCGGCAATGGCGAAATGGTGAACTGGCAAAAACCGATGAAAGCTTTATCCGTTGGCAAAGGCAGAAGGATTTGCGATGGGGAAGAAGTGGCTATTTTAACGATTGGCACGGTAGGAAATGAGGCGGTAAAAGCAGTAAATGTTTTAAACCAGGAAGGTTTTTACCCGGCACATTATGATCTGCGTTTCATAAAACCGCTGGATAAAGACTTGCTGCACGAAGTTTTCCAAAAATTTGACCGAATTATTACTGTAGAAGATGGCTGTTTGCAAGGCGGGATGGGAAGTGCCGTTATTGAGTTTATGGCTGATCACGGATATGCAGCAAAAGTAATTCGTTTGGGTATCCCCGATCGTTTTATTGAACATGGCGAGCAGCCGGAACTTTGGGCAGAATGCGGATATGATGCGGCATCGATTGCCACCCAGGTAGAAAAATTAGCAGTAAAAAGAGCAACACAAACGATTGCTTCCTAATGCTTCTTTTATCAGATAAAAACAGTAAGCCCGAAATTTGTCTGTTTTACCTCCGTGCTTAGGGCCTGTTTAATTTTTGTTCAAATTATTTCCAATACTTCTTTTATCACCTAAAAAATGGTAAGCATTTAGTTTTTAATTAAGTTAAATTGATGCAAACACCAATTTTTATAGGGTAAAAGAAGCATCATTATTAATCCAATCCTGGGCATATCAAAGGATCTTGTGTATTGTTTCTTTTTGCCGTTTAGCACTCAATATAATCAACTGTTACAATTAAACCTCTAAAAACTTCGATTAGGTGTAATGTAATTCGTGTAATAGTTTTATGTAATGGATAAAGAGTAAAAAATGAGTTTTTGGCGAGTGGACAGGGATTACAGAAATACGTTCGTTTATTTGTAATAGCGGGATTGTAACTCACAAGCAAACTAAACTGCAATGATATTAAAACCACGCTCTGTTATATCCATGCAACCAGGCAAAGTTTAAAAATGTTAAAAGGCTTTTGAACAAGCTTTTTTAATGCAAAAAGCGAAGTACGCATTACATATTGTCAGTTTTCCGACAATACAAAAAAGCGAAGTATGTGTTTTGTATTGTTTATCATAAGACCCGTCTACTACTTAAACCTGGTAAAAAGGGTAATAATTTGATTTTAAGAAAGAAGCCAATAAGAATGCAGGTTTACTTTGTTATTGTTAACAGAAATTTAAATTTGTGATCGACAGACTGAAAGGTGCGTCAATTAACTAATTGGCGGTAATGCCGCCGCCAATACCGAGCCTATACCACAGCTAGTGGAAAATAAATTTGCATTGATAATTATTCATATCATCATTGCTCTATAATTCCCTATTTTGGAGCTTTGGCTTTGTGAAAAATAAAATTAAAGGCGGTTGTGTAAGCACTATGAAACTCATCCCTGTACATCTTTTGTCAGAACAAGCCGGGTTGAAAATTGACATCATGCGCTTTGAATTAGAAGATGCACCCTATGTTTACGACGAAATAAACATTCAGCGTAATGACCACTACGTCTTTCTTCTTTTTGAAAAAGGTACTGCCAGGCTAATGGTTGATTTTGAAAAGATTACTTTAATTGCAGGGTCAATATATTACGCATTTCCAGGTCAGATTCATCATCGGATTTATGATCAACAGGTACAAGGTTGGTATTTGGCTGTTGACACTCTGTTAGTGTCTACCGAATTCAGAAATATTTTTGAAGGTAAGTTAGGGTTACAATCGCCATTAACATTAAATTCAAAGTTATTTAATCAATGCAATTCAATTTTGGGTATCATTAACAATAGAATTGGGGATGAGAATTATACCAAATTTGATAGCCAGGTGACGAATACGCTCTTACAGTCATTTATTGGCATTGTTGCAGGCGGCTATAGTCAGCAACATAGCTTTGTTCAACAAAAGTCAAGACCCGAACAAATAACCCATCAGTTTAAGATGATGCTCGCCGAGAATTTCCGCTCCCTTAAAAGCCCGTCTGCGTATGCACAAAGGTTAAATATCACGAAAAATTACCTTAATGAAACCATTAAAAAAAATACCGGCTTTCCGGTAAGTTACTGGATCACGAATGAGGTTCTAATGGAAGCAAAGAGATTGCTGTTTCACACCACATTAGACGTTAAAGAGATAGCCTATGCAGTTGGTTATGATGACCCTGCTTACTTTTCAAAATTATTTAAAAAACACGAAGGCTTAAGTCCTCTATGCTTTCGAAATAAAAAACATTGAATTGTACAATCATAACCTTGATACTGCCATGTAATACCTTAACTGGTTAGATAACTTTGCTGTTTAAAAAACAGAATTATGAGCGTAAAATCATTCTTTGAATTCAAATTTTCTGCAGATACCATTAAGGAAGGTCTTCCCCTTGCTGTGTCTATCGGAAACGACATGCCCTCCCGTGAGGGCTATCTGGACCATGAGGTAATACGGGATGTTACCGACCCTAACCATTTGATGGTAAACACCCATTGGGTTGACGGGCAAAAGGCACAAGCGGTTTTGACAAAGTATAACGAAGACGCTAAAATAAAACGGGCAAAGGAACTTTTAAAGGACGGCCCAACTGGTTTCATTGGCGAAATCCTTGAATAATAGCAGCAACGTTGCTACGGTGTTTGCGAGGTGACAAATTAAAGAAGGTTAATTATAAACCTTCTTTAATTTGTCACTTTGAAATGAAGTTTCTTCAATGATTTACGACTAAGATAACAAAAGTTATCTTAGTCGTAAATCATTGTTTTTTCATCGAATATGTTTAAATAACTAAAACATGCCGGATGCCGATATTTTGGAATTTCTTTTTTCCACAACTGCAACAATCATAGCAACCCTAACAGGCTTAATTGGTGTTTTTTCAACTTTTCGCCTGCAAAATATTAATTCTGAAATAAGCCTTTTGAAAGATCTTATCCTACATAGAAAGCTTGATGGTCTTCCTTCGCTTAACGAGTATATTACCGGAGAAAGTTATCATTTACTTGAAAAAGTTTATGACCGTAACAATGCAAGCATTGACCTGTTAGATAAAATAATTCAAAAGCACAATTTAGGCGAAAAATCAAATGAGTTTGAATATGACCTAAGCAATCTTCGCACCAACCAAAAAAGCTATGACACTATAAAGGGAATGACCATAAGAAGCTTTGCTCTTTCATTGAGTTTTGTATTGGGCAGTTTAATTCTATTGGTTTTTACCAACTCAATTTTGAATGTTCAAGGTTTTTATTGGTATACAGCTATCTATTTTTTACTTATTGCAATATTACTATTTCTATATGTAACACAGATAGCGAAGTTAATTGAATAGCAAAATACTTGAACTTTAACTCAAAAACACATGAGTGAGCATAACAAGGAAATTTTGGAGAAAGGAAATGCAGCTATCAGTAAAGGCGACAATGAAGGGTTTCTGGTTTATTGCACTGAAGACACCGAATGGGTATTTGTAGGCGACAGAACGTTGCACGGAAAGGAAGCTGTGCGCCAATGGATGACAGAAATCTACTTAGAGCCGCCGGAAAACGTTGTGGAAGCACTGATTGCTGAAGGAGATTTTGTTACCGCAACAGGCACCATAACGGTGAAGGACAAAAACGGAAAAACCGACAGCTCTTTATATTGCGATGTATGGCAATTTCGGGATGGTAAAATGGCTAAGCTGAAAGCTTTTGTCATCAAATCTTAATTTCGCTAAAACCACACCAAAAAATTTACCTGCACGTTCCACGATTTCTTCAAATTAAATTATACAATCATGACGACAATTGACAGCGACAAAAAAATCTGCACACTTATTAATGTTTTTACGGTTGAGCCTGCAAAGCAAAAAGAATTATTTGATAGCCTGGTAGAGGCGAGTGAAAAAGTGATGTGCAAAATGCCCGGCTACATTTCCGCCAATATTCACATGGGCGACGACGGCAAGACGGTAACCAACTATGCGCAGTGGGCATCTCTTCAGGATTATCAGAACGTATTAAGCATTCCCGAAGTAATGGAACACTTAAAAACGGCAGCAGCCCTTGCCATAGAATTTAAACCGGTAACCTACAATACAATCTGGACGGATGGCAACATCGACTAAATACTTTCTTATCTGTGCAAGCCGCGACCATGTGCTTAAAGGTGTAGAGGGCGGCTTTGCACAGGCGGGGCATGGCAGGAAAGATTTGATGGGCAAGCCATCAAAAGGCGATTGGATTGTGTTTTACTCATCAAAAGATAATTTTGAAAGCGGCAAACCATTACAAAAGTTTACTGCCATTGGACAAGTAGCTGATGAAGAACCTTACCAACCTGATGCTAACGAAAATTTTAAGCCATACCGGCGAAACGTGGCATTTAAAAAAGTGGCGGAAACAGAAATCCGACCTTTACTGGAGCAACTCAGTTTTATAAAAAATAAAAAAAGCTGGGGCTTTTATCTGATCAGTGGCTTTCGTGAGCTTTTGGCAGAAGACTTTAAAGTTATACAAAGCGCAATGGGTTAAGGCGAGCGCACGACGAAAATGTTGTGCATCCGTGGCTAATATAGTGCAGCATCAGCAGTAATATTGCTAATCAGATTTAGTTTGGGCATGACGGAATATAGATGGGCAGAGGTAATAAACTCGTTAATTTTGATTCGGTACTGGCTGACACGGCATTATATGCCACCTACAAGCAATATGCCTTGCTTCAAAGCTAGGAATTACACCCGAAACATTTAGCAGGATTAGAAAAAAGCGGCTTCAATAAATTAGGGGTTTTTATCAGGGAAAGCAATTTTAAGGCCGACCTTTGCAGGGCAGTTCCAAATACCCGCGTAAAAATAAAAACGTCAAAATAGTTTGAACAAATGTTTATAAACGAGTGAACTGGAGCATGAATATAGACTGCTCAATACCGAATACCAACTTAAACAATGCAATAGCAATGGAAATTAAAACAGATGTGCTGATAAATGCCACACCTCAAAAGGTGTGGGCCATACTTGCCGATTTTGATAATTACTCGTCCTGGAACCCGTTTTTACAATCCGTAAAAGGTGAGCTAAAAGTGGGTAGCAAGCTCACGGTGACAATTAAGCAATCAGAAGCAAAGGGAACAACTTTTAAGCCCACAGTCCTGATAGTTGAACCGGCCAAGCAATTAAGTTGGCTTGGCCGTTTATTGATTCCGGGCATTTTTGACGGCGAGCATAAGTTTGAGCTTTTTGACAACCACAACGGGACAACGACTTTCCGACAAAGTGAAAAATTCAGCGGAATACTCGTGCCCCTATTCAAAAAGCAGCTTGACAGCAATACAGCAGCAGGATTTGAGGCAATGAATAAAAAACTAAAAGACTTGGTTGAACAGAAATAAACACTACCGCCAACACGAACTGTGCAAAAAACGAAGCTTGTTAAGGAATTTTTGCTGTAACTGAAGATACCAGATGACACGAATTCCTTCGTTTAAATGTCACTATTCATTTCCTTGCTGGGCTACAAAGTGCTTATCACAACCAAGAAAAATATTACTACTTATTTATATATTTTTTTGCTGATCTGCTACCCATGGTTTACTAAGTTTACTCTCTTTAATTCGGATCCATAAAAAACCTCCGGAGTTATATTGTCCGAAGGCTTTATTCCATTATTTTTTTCTTTTCGGCTAGCAACCAAGGGTAATTTAGCTTATGAAGCCTATCTATTGATCCCTTTTAAAGTTAACCTCCGTCTTTACTGGAAAGCCGCTTTAAGCCTGCTTACGGCATAGTTTTCGGCATCTTTGGCATCAGGCACAACTGCGCCCATTCCAAAAAACTCGTGTGTAACGCCGGAATAAACTTTGCGCTCAACCGATACGCCGGCAGCTTTTAGCTTGTCAGCCAGCTGGCCGCCTTCGGTTTGCAGGGGATCAAGCTCGGCATTGATAATCGTAACCGGGGCAAGGCCCGTAAGGTTTGCAGCCAGCAGGTTTAAGCGCGGATCCATGGCGTCAGCCGGAGTGTTGGTATAATTTGCTGTAAACCACAATAGGTTGGGTTTGTCCAGCGGCTTGGCATCTGCATATTTGATATACGAATCCGTATTCGTATCAGCTCCCGCAATCGGGTAAATGCTCAGGATGGCAACCGGTGCCTTAACGCCCTGGTCACGGGCCTTGATTGCAGTTGCTACTGCTAAATTCCCACCAGCACTTTCGCCTGCCAAGGCCAGTTTATTTACGTCGCCCCGGATGGAAGCTGTATTCTGGGCAACCCATTTGTAAGCGTCGAAGGCATCGTTGTGCGCGGTCGGAAACTTGTTTTCAGGAGCCAGGCGGTAAGCTACCGATACGACTATGGCACCGGTATTGGCCGAAAGCAGTTTCGCTGAAGTATCATAAACATCAATATTGGCAATCACAAAGCCACCGCCATGATAGTAAACAATAACCGGCAGGTTTCCCGAGGTGTTTTTTGGCGTATAAATGCGCACATGCACCGTACTGCCTGTTACCGGGATCTCTTTACCCAGGGTATCTACATTAAAAACCGGCGCAGCGATATGATAATCGTTCATCACGGCCATCACGGCATCTGTAGCCGTATGGTTCTTTCGGGCCTGCACGGCAGTAAGCTTAGGCAGTGGCATATCGCCGAAACTGGCCAGCTTTTCAATCACGACCTGCATTTCAGGTTTAATGTCTTGTCCCCAGGCCGGTTTTGGTCCTGAAGGCGTAATGGCTGTGCTTTTTTCCTTTTTACATCCTGCAGCGATCAGCAGGCTTAAAGCTGCTGCACAAAAAATAGAAGTTGTTTTCATTGATTATTTTCTTGTAAATGATTTATTAGAACCGCATTTACGGAAAAATGTTGACCTATAGGTTTTAAATAAGTAATTTATGTACTGAATTTACAATTAATATCCAAGGGTTCCCTGTATTTACCGAATTTGGATTGACTATTAAGATCTTCTCAAGGATTGTCTTTTCTTAGTCAACTAAAGGATTTTTATTTTTTTGATCGAATGAATTAATTATTAGGTAATGTAAAAAATCTTTAGAGATGTTTAATCCGTATAAGTAATTTATTAAGAAGCATCGTACGGCCAACGCTCATGACACTAATGACCAAGTACACAAATGATAAATATCATTATGTTTTTTATTAACAGCTTAAACCAGAATTACCGCAATACCTATTATACTAAATTAATTTTCAACTCTAAATAATGATGAATTACGACGAAAAAACGCCCCGACGGGCTTTCTTTAAAAAGTTAATTAAAGACACCATTGCCTTGGGTGCTGGTGCATCCTTAACACTTTCTTTACTGCAATCGTTTACTACTGAAGATGCTGCAAATGCTTTGGCAGGTTCACCGGTAGCAGCTAATGAAAAAGAATTCCGCATGGGCGTTATCGGGCCTGCCGAACTTTCGTTAGCTACCAGCCAGATAGCGGTGGGTAAAGCCACAAACAAAAACGCCAAAGAATTTGCCGGTTTTGAACTGACGGAAGCCATAGCCGTAACTGGCGTGCTGAAAGACCTGGGTACGCCCGTACCAGCGATGGATGCCAAAGCAAAAGCTACCCTTAATAAAATCAAGATGGCAAAGCAAGGATCGGAGTTTGACAAAGCCTACATTCAGGCCCAGCTGGAAAATCACGAGTTTTTACGGGACCTGGCCCAGAATTACTTAAAAGCAACAGCAGGTAAACCCGGTGCAGCAGAAAACCAGACCCGGCACCTGGCAACTTTAGCTTTAGCCGTGTTTAAAGAACACGTAGCGATCACAACGAGTATCCTGCATGAGTTGAACGGTTAACGATAGCTACTGCTCAGTAAAAAATGGTGTACCTTTAAGTACGCCATTCTAAATTTTAACAAAAACCAGTCAGCGTGATTGCAATAAAAGTGAAATAGGTTGAAAGTTTGGGGGTCACGTCTCTTATCATTCAGCTGTAGTTGCCCGAAGGTGATGAACATCTGCAAATCCTATAGGTTTGCAGATATTCAAACGGCAAGACGGCTAAATAAACCAATAATACTATTTACAGCTATTAATTACTTTACTACCGTTGCTTCCAATTCGACTTTTAAAGTTTCGAAAAGACTTTTCACCTCTAAATGTGTTAGCGCCTGTTTAACACCATACTTGGTCGCCCAATCCTGAAATATCTGAAAATTAGGCGACCAAGTATGG
>JAABUS010007075.1_pt1 | contig 13134 bp, 12 predicted proteins | sample 5560161 | NCBI WGS metagenome assembly JAABUS01 (sample SAMN10711885, study PRJNA513376) | rock metagenome | isolation source: Antarctica rocks | place: Antarctica: Victoria Land, Trio Nunatak nord | collected 2016-01-04 | reverse complement strand
GTGTGCAAGCCGTTCGGCTACGGCGAGCTGCGGGCGCGGCTGGGCGCTCTGATGCGGCGCGCCGACCAGCGCCGCGGCTCCGGCCGGCTGCGGGTGGGGCCGCTCGAGGTGGATCCGCCGTCCCGGGAGGTCTCGCTGCGCGGCGAGCGGGTGGAGCTCTCCCAGAAGGAGTACGCCGCCCGGCACGCACGCCTACCCACGACCACCGATTCCCATCAAATCCAGGCCAAACGCGCCAGAGCGTCACCAAGGGTAAGCACCCAAAGGCACCCATAGGAGGGGACCTGGTACCCACGTCGTACCTTCCAGTGGGCGCTTCGACCAGTCCATGGTAAGGAAGGGGTCGCCGGTTCGAGTCCGGCACTGGGCTTTCGCTTGTTACCAGGGGATTCTGGCCGAGCGCGATAGGCCCGATCGTCACAGCCAGCGGCGCCAGCGTCCACTGAGCGTCCACGGCGATCACTCGGCCGCCCCATGCAGACCGCGCCGCGCTAACCCTCAGCGTTGTCACGATCGCTCTTCGCAGGCGGCTGGCGGAGCCTGGCACTGCTTGGTGGCTGGAGCGCAGAGTGCCGCTCTCGTCGACAAGCGACACTCTGCTCGGTCGTCTTTGTCGGGGACGCCCCCGCTTCTGGTTGGCGACCGAATGCGATATGCGGGCGCCGTGCTGTGGCAAGATGACGCCGGGCAGCAACGGCTCAATCCTTTGCATTTCGGACCGGTGGGGCCGCTCCGGCCGACGACGAAGGTAAGGGCTGCACTATGCATCGCCATCGCCGCTCGCGTCCGCTACGGCCGTCACTGCAGCGGGCGTGTCGCGAGGCACCGCCGCTACCGACGTCGTCAAGCGCCGCCACCGCCGCAACGGGCGGATAGACGTTCCCCGCTGCAAGCAGCGCAGGTCCGGCTACATCAGCACTGCGAATGACGCGACTTTCCGACGCCCGGTCAACCGACATCGAGGCGCCGCCGCGTGGCGCGGCTGCACGACCAGCAACGACGGGGTCGGTGAAGCGGGCTCGACCTCTGGCGAGTCGCGTCCTGAGTCCATACGATCGCGGTCGCATGGCGCGAGCGAACCCGCAGCGGGTGGATCGGCTTGTCTCTTTGAACTGGGACCAGCCGCTCCCGAGTGTTGTCGTAATCCTCGCGCTGCGGCCGCTGGATGTGACGGTCGTGGCGCCGCGGAACGCCGCGAGTGCCGCCAAGCTGGTCTGTGGGGTGGTCGCCGCACACGGGATCGAGGCACGCGTGCGGCACGGTGCCAACGCGACCGCCCTCGACGCCGGCGGCGACGGACGGTCGATGCGTGCGGCGCTCGCCAAGGCGCTCGATGGCGAGAACGTGGTCCTGGACTACACGGGCGGCTCGAAGCCGATGGCCGCGATCGGGCGGTTGTTGCTCGGGGCGGGGTCGGATGCCGCCTCGAGGGCGGTGTACCTCGACGTCAGCACCGGCTTGCTGCGCTGGGATGATGGCCGCAGCGTGCGTCCTGGGGTCACGCTGTCGGCGCGCGAGCTAGGTGAGCTTCATGGGACGAAGGTCACCCGGGTGGGTCGCCCCGGGGAGCGGGCGGATCTAATGGAGGAGGTGGCGGAGGATGCGCCGCTGCTGCTCGAGAAGCTGAGCCGGCGTTCGAGCGTTCGCCAGGTCTTCTGGGAAGACCTGCTGCATGACATCGAGCTCGCGCGCGGCCGGCGCCCTGCGCGCGACGAGAATCCCGAGCCGGCGGTGCGAGATGCGGCGCTGCACCGGCTGCGAGCGCTGCCGAAGCAGATCGCCGGCGGCCAGGCCCATGTGCTGCCGCTCGGCCTCGCCCAGGAGGGCGACTGGCTCGAGCTCTACGTCGCGGAGCGGGTGGCGACGGCCGCGGCGCAGGCTGGCCTCGAGGTGGACGTCTCGATCAACGTCGAGGCGCGCCGCGAGAAGGGCGCACGCGAGCACGCGAAGATCGCTCGTGCGAACCCCTCGGCCCGCGGGTTGCTCCTCGAGGCGAGGAAGGCGTCGAGAGGCGCTGGCGATCCCAGCGAGCTGAGCAAGGCGGTACAGCGCGCGGTCGAGCGCGGGGGTGAGCCCGGCTCCGCTCAGGAAACCGACCTGGAGATAGACGTGCTGGCCGTGCAGGGTCACCGCGCCTATGCGCTGTCGTGCTACGCGGGCTCGGGGCAGAAGCGAGCCGAGTGGAAGGCACACGAGATCGCGCGCCGCGCGGTCCAGCTCGGTGGTGACTACGCGCGCGCCGCGTTCGTGTCCCTGCTCAGCGACCCAGAGCGAGACGCGCTGCAGGAGCGCCTCATCTCGACGCATCTCGCCCAGGTCCGCGTTCGGGTGTTCGGGCGCTCCGATCTGCTGCGATGGGTCCGCGAGCCAGCGGCTGGGCTGGCGGACTTCCTCGAGCTCGCCCCCCGGGAGGGCGACGAGAAGGTGGCCTCAGTCCCGGGATCGACGCTCGACCATGATCTGCTCGTCACTGTCGGGGGCACGCCCGTGCCGATCTTGCAGTCGGTGCTCGCGCATGGTGCCGAGTGTCCGCTGCTCGTTCACGGCGCCGATAGCGCCAAGACGGCGGAGCTCCTCTGCGAGGTGCTGCGCGGGCGGGCGATCGAGGCGCAAACCCTCGCGGCGGGGAGCGGCTTCGAGGTCACCGAGATCGCGGCTGCGCTGCGGATGCTGCCGCCCTCGGTCGCGGTGGACATCACCGGCGGCACGAAGGTCCTCTCGACCCAAGCTTTGCTCCACCATCTCAGCCACGGCGACCTCCAGACGGCGAGCTACGTTGACGGCATTGCGCAGCTTCTGCGCCGCCTGGCGCCCGGGGCCGCCGCCGAGAGCTTGCCCACCGACGTCAGCCTCGCCGAGTTCCTCCATCTCCACGACCGCCGGCTCTCCGCACACGACCCGATCGAGGATGCCGTCGAGCTCCCAAACTGGCCGCGGGAGGGCCGCCTCGACGCTGCCGACTCGCGCCTAGCCTCCCGCTGGGTCGCCCGACAGCTGCGCTCTGTGCTAGCAACCGACGATGAAGTCGTCGCAGATGCCCAGCTCGAGCATCGCTCACGAGGTGGATCTGAGCGATTCGACGTCGTGGCGCGCGCCGGGGCCCAACTCGGCCTCGCATGCGTAGCCTGGGGCGACAATCACCGCGACATCGCCCAGGCCGCGTGGAAGCCGATCCTCGCAGGACAGGACCTCGCGGGGACCTACGGCCGCCAAGCCGTGGTCGCGCCGCTCAACGAGTCGGGGCGCAAGCAGCTCGAGCGCCAGCTCCAGCGCAAGTCAGCCGGCGCCCGCAGGGTGTTCGTGTTCGGGCGCGCCGACCTCGAGCGCTGGCGTGCCGGGGATCGCGCGTCGCTGACGCACTGGATCACCGGTGTGAACGCATAACAGGCCCGAGCCAGGTAAGCTGCGCGCGTCCGGGGCCCACCGTTCGCGAGTCGCGATGCAGGTTTCCGAGACACAACTTAAGCCCGACACGCGCTTGCTCCGGCATTGGCGGTCGAGGGTGTTCGATCTGGGCCACGGGTAGGCGCAGTGCTTGGCCTCGTAAGCAAAGGACGGCACCAGACCGTCGTCCAGGAGCGGGACCGGCTCGCGACTCAGGTCGAGGAACTGTCCCGCCAGGGGGAGCTCGCGACGAGCGAGCTGATGACCCTGCGCATGCGCCTGCAAGAGGCGCAGTCTCGCCTCGCGCAAAGCGATGACCGGATGACCTTTGCAGCCACGCTGCTCGACCGCCTTGGCGGCGTCGAGGCCGGGCACTCCGCGCTGGCGATCCTCGAGGAGGTCGTCACGGCGCAGCCGTTCGTGGCATCGGCGCAGCTTCAGGCGGGCCACCCCGAGCCGATCGGACAGGTCCAAGATCAGGGGCACGGAGCGTGGGCCTTCGGCCTCGGCAAGGAGGGTGCGCTGGTCATCGAGGCGCATGATCGCTCGGATGCCGTTCAATTCCTTCTGGCTGCGGGCGCACGCTTGGCCGCCGAGGTGGCCGAGGTCGCGCGGCTGAGGCGGGTGGATGACGTCGATGCCCTCGTCCGGCTCGGTGGCCGCGAGTCGGCTGCCGCGAACGCCGACCAGATCCTCCGTCGCGACGGCTCCTACTCCTACCTCGCGATCGCGATCCGCGACCGCTCGTCCTTCGTCGAGCGCTACGGCCGCGTCGCCCTCCAGGCGCTCCAGCACGAGCTCGTCCTCGAGCTCCTCGCCCGCCTCCCAAGGGAGGCGAGGCTCTTCTTGGTTGCGGAGGCGTCCTACCTCTTCCTTGCCCCACCGGAGAAGGGCGCCGTCGAGCGGTTGCGCGGCGTCGCGCTCGAGGCCGCGCAGGGTGTCGGCGACTGCGAGCTCGGACAGCCGATCGGCGGAACCGATGAGCGGCCACTCGAGCGGTGGATGAACGAGCTACTCGAAAGGCTCGAGCGGTAGGCGGATGTCGGTTCCGATCATCCTGACCGCCGCAGCCCTCACAGCCCTGGAGCAGATCGAGGCGCCGAGCGGCGCGGGGCTCGAGCCGCGGGCTAAGGTACAGGACGATCTCAAGGCGCGCGGCTGGCGCCTTCTCCCCACGGCCTCGCCGGAAGAGACCGGCGTCGACATTGCCGGTGCCCAGCTCCTCTACGGCGCGGTCCTGGTGCAGGAGGGTGACGAGCCGCCAAGGTTCCTCATCAAGCACGCCCGTGCTCCACGCACCGGCAAAGACTTTCAGCGCTTCGACGAGATCTGGGAGCGGGGGGCTACAGGCGTTGAGGCGCGGATCGTACGCGACGCCCGCGGCGTGGACTCCGATGCCAAAGAGATCTACGAGCAGGCCGTCCACGCGAACCGTACCAAGCGTCGCCCCCGCCCGCCGCGCCGCCGGTCAGCGGCCGATCCCCTCGAGCGCTGGCAGCTGATCCTCGACAAACGCGAGCAGCTGCTAGACGCGCGAGGCATGCCCGTCTGGTTCGCGTCGGTCGACGTCGTCGACGCGGAGAGCGGAATCCTCGTGTTCGAGTTCGAGGACCCATCCGAGGCCAAGCGGGTCGTCCTCCGCGAGCGGCGCTACCTCGAGATCTCACGCGATCACAGGCTCGAGGGAACGGTCGAAGAGATCTCTGACGACGGGAAACGGATCGAGTTCCACGTCGACAGGGGCGATCCCGAGCGAGCCCGAGAGGCTCCGCGGTGGATGCTCGTCACCGACGTAGACGCCATGCCGGGGTCGCTCGGGACTGAGAAGCGCGTCCTGCGCGAGGTCCGGGACGGCCTCTCGGTCCGCGGAGACCTCGCGGCCCTGCTGCGCGAACCTGCGCGCGTACGGCCTCCATCCTCCCCCCTGCCCAAGCTCCCCTCGAGTCCGAGCCTCGACGACAACCAGCGGGAGGTGGTGCGGCTGGCCTTGGCGGCGCGGGACATCCTTCACGTCTCCGGCCCGCCCGGCACGGGGAAGACGCGCTTCGTAGCGGAGACTGTCGCACAGTACCTGCGGCGCAATCCAACCCACCGAGTGCTGATCGCCTCCCAGACCCACGTCGCCACCGACAACGCGCTCGAAGCCGTGCTCGACCGCGACCCGGCCGCTCGCGTCATCCGCGTCGGCGACCTCGAGAAGATCCGCGCGGCGCTGCTTCCGTACGCTCTCGACGCCGGCTCGCCACGGTGGGTGGAGGACATCAACAGGCGCGCACGGCGCTACCGCAACCTGCGCCTCCACAAGCTCCCGCTGACTGCCGCGGAGCGCGCTCGAGTGCTCGAGCTGGCGCGCCTACTCGAGCATCCCGGGGCGTCGCTCGGCGAGGGCCTCGACGGTTTCGATCGCTCGGTGGACCGGGGCGAGCTCGAGGCTGCCGTGCGCGCGCTAGGGGTGCAGGATCGCTGGCAAGGAGCTCACAGCACCGAGCTCTCAACGGAGGACGTACTGCGCTCGGCTTCGGTCGTGGGCGGAACGTGCGTCGGGATCAACCGCATCAGGGACCGAGTCGGCAGCCGGCCGTTTCACCTGGTAATCGTCGAGGAGGCGGCCAAGGCGAACCCGACGGAGGCGCTGGTGCCCATGTCGATGGGCCTACGCTGGATCCTCGTCGGGGACAGCCGGCAGTTGCCGCCCTTCCTCGATCACGGTCTCGTCTCGAGCGTAAGGGCAGCCGCCCGCCGCACCGGAAGCCAGGAGCACGACCTGCAGCCCTCCCATCTCGAGGAGACCCTGTTCTCGATCCTCGAGGAAGGGCTTCCGCCTGCACTCACCGCCCGCCTCGAGGTCCAGTACCGCATGCTCGAGGCAATCGGCGAGCTGGTCTCCGCATGCTTTTATAGGGACACCGGCGGCTTGCGGCATGGCAGGGCGACGGGCCGGGTCAGCCGTGAGCTGCGCGATCAGCATCCGGCTGTGGCGCGCTGGACGCACGGCGCCCAAATACGTTGGTTGGACACGGTCGGTGCCCCCGAGGAGACCTCATCGGTCAGCTGGTTCAACCGCCACGAGGTGGAGCTGATCCGCCGTGAGGTGCTGCGCCTCGACGCCGCGGCCGAGCAAGCGCTGGCCGCGACAAGCACGGCAGAGAAGAGCTCGCGGCCCTTGTCGGTCGCTCTGATCACCCCCTACTCCGCACAGCGGCGTCTGCTGTTCAAGCTGGCGCGCACGCTACGAAGCCGTTGCCGCCGGCTCGGTGAGATCGAGGTGGAGACGGTCGATCGCTTCCAGGGGCGCGACAGCACGGTGATCATCCTGTCGCTCGTCCGATCAAACCTTGCGCGCAGGCCTGGGTTCCTAGCCGACGACAGGCGGATCAACGTCGCGATCTCGCGCGCCAGGGACGCCCTGCTCGTGGTCGGTGATCTGAGCTTCTGCCTTGAGCAGGACAAGCCCATCGGGATACGGCGAGTAGCAGAGCACGTAAAGCGCACCGCGCGCACGGACGCCGACCGCGTGCGCGTCGAAGCGCACCCCATCAAAAGGGGCCGCTAGCGATGCCAAGGGAGGTCAGCGCCCGCCTTCCCGTCTACCGGCTGGCGATCAAGGCAGAGGTCCGCGAGCCCATCTCCGGGATCGAGGCCTCGGTCCGGGATGCGCTGGCGGCGGGATTCTCCGAGCCCGAGGAGGTGGCGGCGATGATCGGCGACGAGCTCGCCGCCGTCGATCCGATCGTGACGCGCTTCCGGCAGCTCTCGCAGGCCGATCGAAAGGCCGCGGTCCAGAGCGACCTCAGCGCCGAGACTCTCGAGGCAGTCATCGGAGGGCTCTACTTCGACGGCCTGACGCGGGGCTTCACCAACCCACAGAACGTCGGGCCGGCCGGCCCGAAGCACATCTGGGGCGCCTACCGCGTCCCGCGGGCGACGCCACCGAGCGCGGGCGAGCTAGGCCCCGCCGAGATCAACGGATGGCGGGGCGGCGACGACTACCGGGTCGAGCGCACGCTCTTAGTCGAGGTCGAGCGTGTCCTGATTCTCAAGGACGTCCGCGTTCGACTCCACGCGCGGGGGGCCCGTGAGCCCGAGCCGGCGCTGGTGGTCAGCGTCAACGGCGACGAGTCCGAGGAGCACTCGGTCGCCCTCCGAGAGCTCCTGGGAACAGGTAACGCGTGGGCCGATGGACTCGGCGACGAGGCGGAGGAGCGGGCCGCGATAAAGCTCTTCGAGCGGTTCCGGAGCACCTGTTCGCTCGACCAGCTCGACGAGGTCGAAACCGCGCGCGCGGCCGAGGACGAAGCGCTCGCGATGGTGATCGAGACGCTCGGGCGCGCTCGGGAGCACGCGATCGTCGCCTGCCCGTGGATCCCTCGGGCCCCGAGCGAGGCCATCACCGACGCGCTGCGCCAGGCGGTCGCACACGGGGCGAAGACCTCGGTCGCGACCTCCGATCGCGCGCTCCCCAGCGGCTCCTCGCTGCCGCTTGGGGTCCAGCACCAAAGTGCTCCCGCCATGAACCACCTGGTCAGGTCCTGCCCCTTCGTCCTGGTCGACCAGCGGAAGGCAGTGGTGTGCAACTTCAACCCGCTGAACCTAGGTCCGCTTGAGCGGGACCCCGGGCTGATCAGCTTCACTCCCGCTGTGGCGGTGCACCTCGAGGCTCCCGGCCTATGCTCGCTGGTGGCGGCCCGGTACGACCTTGGAGGCCCACATGCGTGAGTGGAGGCCGCCCGAGCGATGGGAGAGCGAGGCGCGCAGACTGCTGCTGGCCGCCTCGTTGCGGCTCGAGCGCGCGCGGGAGCTCTGGCCCTCGTATCCCGAGGAGGCGGTGTTGTCGCTCTTCCTCGGAAGCGAGCTGATCGTCAACGCTGCAGCCCAGCTGGCCGGCGATGCGCTCGGCGAGGACCACGAAGCGAAGCGGGAGGCCGCGGCCGACTACAACCTTCGCGACATCCTCGCGGTCAACCTCCAGCCGAACCTCGAGCTGCTGAACCGTCAGCGGATCCGCCTGTACGACGGCCTCCCGGTAACGCTCGAGGGTCCGCGCTTCGAGCGCCTGGCCGAACAGTCCGAGCTTGCCCTCACCGAGCTCATAAGCAAGATCGGCGAGCCGGATACGGCCTAGCGCCCCATCAACTCACCCGGCCCCGTCCGGCGGCGCGAACGTTCGCTGACGCCGCACAGCCCAGGGGACCAGATCACCGTCCAGGACGGATCTCACCCCGAGCTCGCTCGCGGACGATCTGTGACCGCTTGAGTGCGATGGCGTCTATCCGCCAGTCGACGTCGTCGGAATCGTCGCGGGTCAGCCTGAGCTCGCAGGGGCTGCTCACGTCCCGTGCACGTGTGTTTACGCCCCAGGCAACCGTCGGCTTGGAGTCCTCCTCGGTGACGTCGACCGAGCGGTAGGCGATCCCGGTGGACCGGGCACGGTAGCGCCGCACAGCGCACAGCTTGAGGAAGGTCTTGCTCGACAGGGCATCCCCGCACGATGGCCGGCGGCGCTGACCGTCTCGACTCTGCACCCGGGCCTCCAGCTCGATCCGTGCTCCGGGGGTGAGGAGTGAGCATGCTCGCCGCAAGGAGCCCCCGGCGACCGCCGAGAAGAAGGAGCGCACCGTGAAGACGGCGGCGGTGTGGACTTTCGTGTCGACGCTATCCGGCGGGTCCTCCCAAGGGGGGCAACCCGTCAGCGTCAGCGCGAGAGCCACGGTGCCGACGACGACAACGCTTCTAGCGGCCACGGCAGGACACCTGCTCGACTCGCCCCGTGCAATGTTCGCCTTCGAGCCGCGGACTGCTTCTCACGCGCTCGAAGGAGCCGAGCAGATCGCCCGAGTCGGGCTCGACGAGCACGCAGACGTCGATCGTCTCCTGTTCGGTCAGGCGCCATGCCTCGGTCTTACCGCAGGCGAGGTCCGATCGCAGCGCTCCACCCTCTCCACTGAGATGGACCTTGATCGCTTCGATGTCGCCGAGGATGTCAGCGATCTCACTGTTGTTGAGGTCGTCTACAACCACGCCACGAGCTTGCGCGAGCGCGCCGCTGGCCAAGGCGGCGCGCGCACGTTCCTCCCGCGGGTCGGCCCGGAGGAGGGCAAAGAGAAGCCCTGCCACAACAAATAGAGCGGTCCCGGCCAGAATCCAGGGAAGGCAGCCCTTCAGTCCCGCGAGCAGCTTCCGGCGCCGCTCCCGAGTCAGGAGCTCGGGACTCGCCTGGGCGCCGTCCGCCGGTGGCTGAGGCACCGGCGGAGGAACGGTCGTGAAGCTTGCACTCCCCGGCGCCGCGCCATGGGTGATAGCGGCGCCTGGCGTGGCCCCGGGCGCAGCGGTGGCCTCGGCGGTGGCGGTGAGCCCTGCTGTAGCGATAGCTTCGGCGATCAGCCCCTCGACGCTCTGGCGCAGAGCTGCGGCCCGCTCGGCGGGGATCGTCGCGTAGGGTGAACGCTCAGCTTCAACCTCGAGCGCCCGCAGGAGGGGAGCGAAGTCCACGTTGAGAAGGCCTCGCTCGTAGAGGAGAGCGAGGATGTCTGGCAGCCCATCCGAGGGGGGCTCCCGATCCGGCAGCGAACCAGCGTGTTGCACGGCCAGCGCGTGAGCGGCCTCCCACGCCGCGTCTCGGAGCTTCTCCGGCCGAACCTCTTCGGCCACGAAGCCCTCAGCGAGCAGCCGGGGAGCGTCCCCGGCGAGCACACGCTCCCGCTCTAACTGCCCGTCCATCAACTGTGAAGCACGGAGGCCACTGAACTGAACAAGACGAGCGTACGGGAACTCGGGACACGCCGCCCCTATAGGGCTCCGGGCCTTGGTCAGAGCGGAGCTATGCGACGCTCAAGGATCGGCGCCCCGCCAGGCCGGCTGCCAATAGACGCCGGTGGCCTCCATCGCCACGTGCGTGACGCCGAACGCCTTGAGCCAGTCCGCCAGGGCCAGCAGGCCCGCGACGGTCGTGGAAAACTCGGCCAGATGCGCCTCGCGCCGCCCAGACCCGTCCGGGACGCGCACGCACGCGGTCACCTGCGCCTTGTGGACATCAAGCGCGCCGACGCGCTCAAGATCGTCTCCATCGCTCCTCCCAGATCGAACACCTGACGGTGTCGCCCGGCGGGGCCTTCGAAACAGACGAGTCTGATGGTCGTGCTCGAAGCAACAGTCCGGGATCCCGGGGAAGGCCCCTGCACCAAACTAGCGACGGGCGCACAGGCACCAAGAACAACAGGGCGTCAACGGGCAACCCCCGGATCATCACCCATTTCACCCGCCCGAGGATGGAAGGCCAGGACAACTGATGGGAAATGCGCCTGGGTTCAAGCGGCGGTTTGGAGGGTGACGTGGGCATCGCGCTGATGAAGTCGGCATTCACGCCGGGCGGCGCGCTTGCGATCCGGCGCTCGAGCCGGGTGAGCAGTAGGCGGTCATGGCGCTCTTCTGGGGCGCAATCGGCGTGTTCAAGAATCCGAGCAGCCACCGCCAGGTCGACTCGCCGACCCGACGCTGGCGAGCGAGGTCGTGCTGCTCGCTGACCTCTGCACCGGATGCTCGACGATGTCGGGTCGCGCCGAGCGACATCATCGCGGACGCAAGACGGGTCCGGAGGGCGCCGTCCCGCATGCGAACATGCGGGTCCGATGACGGACGACATCGACACCAGCGACGGCGGCGCGCCGACACCGGAGGATGCGGGTTCGAATCCGGCCGGGCACGCCCTGTTTAACGACATCGTGCAGCGGTTCGTCGCGCCGGAGGTCGAGCGCCGCATCGACGCGGGGAGGTGGCAGAACGACGTCCTCGTCGCGATGTTCCAGGCGCTGCTGCACGAGGACGGCGACCCCGAAGTCCGGCTCAACGACGAGCTCGGCGGGATGCTGCAGGTCAAGCCCGTGGAATCGCTCGGCGCGGTGGCGGAGGGCCAGGAGATCGGGCTGCACGAGATAGCGGGCGTCTCCCAATACTCCCGCGCAACGAGGACACGGGCATCCCGCACGTGACTGGTTTCGGCCATGCGAACGGCTGGAGCCTGTCGTTCGAGTTCGCCGGCGGGCGCCCGTCGCGCCACGACTTCCTCGCGCGGGCGTGCGAGTTCGTCACGACCGCGGCCGACGCGCTCGGACGTGGCCACGTCGGCTCGTTCCTCGACAACGCGTACTCGGCGACCGAGCTGCTGGCGAAGGCCGAGCTGCTGTCGGCAAAGCCGACGGTCGAGCTCGTCCTCAACAGCAAAAAGCACAACGCGGTCGCGACGTCATACCACCTGTGGGCGAACCTCGGGAATACCGAGCTAGCCCCGCTACTTGACTTCATCCGTCGAGTGTTGCGTGGTCTATACGCCCCACGGTCGGCTCAACGGCGCGCAGCCCGAGCTGATGACCGCCGGCACGGGGGTGGCCAAGCTGGACACCAAGGCCCCGTTACGAGTGCTCATTGACGGGCTCTTAACTGGACGGTGGCCGAGGCAGCCTGAGGATGACCAATGAGCCCCGCTGAGGCGAGCACCACCGCCTCGCCGCTTGGCCGCCTAACGAGAGTGCGAATCAGCACTAGCTTTCGGTTAGGCGCCGTGGTACCTTTCGAGCCGAGCTGACTTAGTACGGATCGGCTCTCCGACCAAGGGATTGGCGTCGGTCGCGCGGAACGCGCTTGCACCGTTCGTCGGTCAGTCCAAGCGGAACGCTCTCATCATCGCGCCTTTGCCATTTTCTGCTGGTTCGGCACGTGCGATGACAGTACTCCAAACTTTACGGGAGCCCCGCCGCCTCGATCGAGACGTCCGATGGGCCCCACCGCTTGGCGCGCGCGTCCGCGTAGCCGCCCCGAGCAACCAGCACGGTCAACGACGAACCCATTGGCCTCGAGACAACGCTCGGTAAGACCGCGTGGCCCGACGCGGCCCGCCACGCGGCTTACGACCCGAGTCTCCGGAAGGCGCAGCAGCCGATGCCGCGCCGTCTCCGGAGATGACCAGCTGAAAGCAACAGCGACGCCCAGCCCGAGCTGTGTCCGGGCGGCGTACACCAGCTTGCGGCTGGCCCTGTCCCTTCGCTCCTCAGCCCTGCCCGCGTGCGCTGTGGCTACGACCAAGCGCGCCGTTCGGCTTCGCCGGCACGGCAGCCCCGCTGTGGAGCTCATCCCATATTCAAGGAGAAACCCACGATGAGCACCATCACTGGTGGTACACCATTTGGTGGCGGCATCTTCGCCGTTACGACATTCACCGGCCAGCGCCTTCTGCTCTGCTCACATGTTGTCGAGCGCTACAAGGAGCGCGTCAAACCCCATCTGAGCATGACCGAGGCCGCACAGGATCTGTCTCGGCTACTTCCTATAGGAGCATCGCAATTGGCTCAGGCTCCGCCCTGGGTCGCCAACGCGGCAGATCACAAGTCCGCCTATGTCGCGCTTGGTCCCGATGTCGTGATTGCGATCGGTCGGCGCGGCAGATCAGTCATGGCGATCACTTGTCTCACGCGCCCCGTACGAAAGCGCTCGACCGGCCAGCGTCGCCACCGGCGGCGCACCGTAAGGGGTGTTGTTCCTCGCCAGATCTCCCCGCCGGTCGCCGCTCTCGCGTCGGGCGCGTAGATGAGCGCTATTGCTACGGAGCCCGCACTAGTCCGCCGGGCCGCACAGGAGCTATACCCAGATGTTGTGGACGGGCGTGAAGAAGAGGGCGGCGTACCCTCCCGGTTGATCAAGACCGAGACGCCGGCAGAGCCGGCGAAGGAGGGCACGCCATGGGTGATGTTACGAGGATCG
>JAABUS010007074.1_pt1 | contig 13135 bp, 16 predicted proteins | sample 5560161 | NCBI WGS metagenome assembly JAABUS01 (sample SAMN10711885, study PRJNA513376) | rock metagenome | isolation source: Antarctica rocks | place: Antarctica: Victoria Land, Trio Nunatak nord | collected 2016-01-04 | reverse complement strand
CCAGCCGCTCTATTGCACCACGACACAAAAGTGAGTGCGCAGCGACTCGCACGTCAATGCTAACAATTGAGGTGCAACAAGCGATAGATGATTCGCCAGCAAAGGGTTCGTTGAGGGGACGCACTTTTGATCTCAGCGACTGGTCTCAGAGGTAAACCTGTCAGGCTTCCGTCCACAAGTATTGGCTTTCTGGTATTGGTTGAGCTCAGTCACCTGCACCACAAGTACAGCAGTTCTGCCTCACTGCCTCCGGAGCCCTTGTGACTCCAGAGCAGTCCAGGATGCACCTGAGCAGCTGCTAGGATCTTAGGTTCAAGCTGCTTCTCAGACTGAGCTCCAGCCAAAGCTAACCACTGTATGCAGGGATTGGGCAACTGGCCACATCAACCATAAGGAGCATGTGGATGGCTATTGGATAGATGTACAAGGCACTTTACCTCCAGAGCTTACTGGCACCTACTATCGGTACAGCGCAAAATTATCCAGTGCTCTCATGCATATGACCCTGTGCATGCCCACATCAACAACATTTCCTGACAGTAGGACCTGTGTACTGCAAATCTTGCCATGCACATGTATGAGCACAGTACTGTGTGCAATGAGCGTAATTCAAGTGCTGAATACCATAATCATTGCACCTTTGCGCCGGGCCTGCACCACACAGCACTAAGCTTAGATGGCATTGACAGAACATCACTTTGTCCTCTGAATTGGTCGCAGGAACGGCCCCGGCACATACAAGCTGGGCAACCAGGAACTTGCTCACCCATTTGACGGCCATGGTTTCATCATCAGCGTTGCCATCAAAAATGGCAAAGCCTATGCAAGAGCCCGCTTTGTGGAGACTCCTGAGTGAGACTGGTGTTGGTTGATTGTATGCCAGCTGATAGCTCTTGCAGTGCATTGAGCTTGCCTGCCCATGTCAATGACTTGCATCTGACTTGCATCTTGTCAGATGACGGTACAAACTGGTTACCAGAGAGCATATGCGTTTGTGTGCAATCATCAGACTAGGCAGCGCCATATTCACCGCCTACGCTGCCAAGTCTTATGCGTTTTGATGGCGGCACAGATTTAATTCTTTTATCTATGTCCAGGTACAAAAGTGAGGTTGCGCAGCAAAAGGTCCTCTTCCGCGGTTCTTTTGGCACTCAGCGTCCCGGTGGCGCCAGGCACAATGCATTTGACATCTTCATGAAAAATGCAGCCAACACCAGCGTTGTGCTTTGGGGTGGTAGACTGCTCGCCCTGTTTGAGGCTGCACAGCCCACAGCCATGGACCCCACCACCCTACAGACCCTGGGCCCAGACTTGCTTGGGGGCACTGTCAAGCCTGGAGCTTCCTTTCACTTTGGCAAGGTTGCCAATCGACTGTCAGGTGAGCCTCTTGGCTGTCTGTCACTTCAGCAAGGCTGCTTTCTGTTATTGTTGGTTCATTTCACAGCATACTGCAAATCAATATCAAAACATGTCAGCTAGAAATACAGCTTCAATGAAGATTATTTATGTCTTGCTCTTGAGTTTTGAGGTTGGTCTGCATGCATTGTCTGACTACAGAGGGGCTGTTCAGAGCTTTGGGGATTGAGGGGCGCAAGCATGGGGGCGAGTTCAAACTAGGGGGGGAGGCTGTCACTGCACACCCCAGATATGACCCAGACACGGGTAGGGTTGCACTCCTTGCTTGCAACCAGCTGCCTGGAACCATAGCATATTTGGCTTCATCAAAGCCTCTCTAAGCTTAACCAGCTGTGTGCACATTGCATGCATGGCAGCAGCAGCACCTTTTGCGTGAGGGCCAGTTCAATGGTGGCCTCCAGCAGCAGCTAATATTGCATCACCCTGAAGCTAATTGCCTGAAGAGTGAAAGTGGCTGTTGTATGGCAGGCAGGCTGGTCTTCTTCAAGTTTCAGATCAGGCTGTCCTTCATTCCCTTGAGAGATGGCCCTGCGCTGCTATCTGGCAAGCTGAAGCTGCCCTTGAAGACTGTGATAACCTTTTCTGAGCTTGACAAGGTCAGTCTGCGCAGGCCAGAAATGAACCTTTCGTTGTTGTTGATCATTCTTTAGAGTCTAATCTCCATTGCTTGAGCCACCTGAATAACCCCCTGATCAAAGTTCGACCTCTGCAGATGCCTCTCTTGGCATAAGTTCCTTTACCTAGGTGCATATACTTCCTGCCCCATCACCGACTGATGTGAAAGGCACAGCGTGCAAGTGCAGTCTGCAAGCTAGATCACCCAACTCCAACCTACAGCTTTCATCCCGACTTCCCTTTCCCCCCCAGATCTCCCCCACATGCCGCACATGTGGATCCTTTGTCCTGCTCTATCGTCTGTCGCACTGGCAGCAACAGAAGCATGCAAGTAGTGAAGCACTTCTGTGTCTTACCACAGGATGGAAATGAGGTTTGTAGGCTAGAGCACCAAACCCCCGGCTACACCTTCTTGCATGACTTCGCCCTGACCCCTACCCACTACGTCCTGGTCCAGAACCCTGTGAAGCTGGAGCTTGCGCCATTCCTGCTGGGCAAAGTCAGCGCTGCAGCGTCAGTCAAATGGATAGATAACAAAGCTGCTGAGGTGCATCTGCTCAAACGCCCCATAGTTGAAGCCGATGCTGCTTCCCAGCAACGACAGCCGCAGCAGCAGCATCAGAGCGCAGCTCACAGCAGCAATGGTGGCAGTGATGAGCAGGATGGGCATGGTGCTTGTGTCAGCCCATCTGGGAATGGTGTTACCAATGGTAGCAACACCAGTGCTGACGCCGCTGTAGATAAAGATGGAGCTTCTGGCCGGCCCATCAAGCAACATAGTCAGCACGCAGCTTCAAGGCTGTTTCATCAACCAGGTCATCAAGTTTGTGAGGTGAATGCGCTGCAAAGCTTTTCTGCTCCTGTGCAGAGTTGCTGCTCTTCTGCAGTAACAGCACTGACGTCCTCTTTTTACCCATGCTGCAGCATTACATCAGCGCCACATTGTAAGGCCTATGCATGTTGTGTATCCTTTCAAAAGCAGTTTTAGCCATCCTACTAGTGCACTTGTCAGGGGCATGTCAATCACTTTGCATATGTGCCTCGCCATGTTGCATCCAAACTTTCATCAACAGTTGGCGCAATACTTGTTTAACAGCCATGAGGTGATGATTGGCAAGGCGGTGCGTCTGTTATTGTGCAGGTTGAACCTGGATTTGTGTTCCATCAAGGGAACTCCTACTTTGACCCAGACACCAACTGCATGGTCATCATCTGTGTACGCTACGATGAGTTCCCAGACTTCAGTGCGCAAGCAGCTGGACAAGGAAGGTCATATGTGGTAGGACATTTGTGGTTGGTCATTTGTGAATGGCGATTGTGCAAGTCGCACACGAACATTGTTGTATCAGCAGGCCTTACAGGGATGCACGAGACAGGCTGCTCTGGAGAGATAAGACTTGTCCTGCACATACCTAGCTCATCATGAGCCGGAAAGCGTTAAGATTATTGTTCCTATTATTTGTGCAAGTCATCAAGGCATGCATGGCTGATGACGTTTTGCAATGATGATCCTGATTGTCACAACATGGGCTTTCCTAGTCCTGCAAGGCTTACAGCCTAGGTGTCATCAAAGCATGCAGCATCACTGTGAAGTTTGCTTGCTGATGTCTGTCTGTGTGTGCAGGAGGTAGACATGGCCAAGCAACCTGTTGCACAGCTTTGGCGGTATGACATCAATATGGCAGATGGAAGCCATCAGCAGCAATGCCTTTGCAGGCGTGCCTTTGAATTCCCCTCAGTGCACCCAGCGTATGCAGGTGACACAGATGTGATGACATGTGCTGCATACGCGCCTGTCTGAAGCTCTGTCGTTTGCAAGGCGTTCACCTGCATGGACCACCCTTCAACTTCTTGCACTGCAACAGCTTTAACTCTGTGTACTGTTGCAAAGCATGTTGAGTGATGAGGCAGCAGCATAGTGCCCCCGATGGTGATCTGCATGCAGTGACCTGACGTCATTCACACGTGCAAGAAAATGTATTCTGCTTGACAGATTTTGCTGCGTGATCAATTTCAAGTGCTGCGTTGTCTGATAGACTTGTTGTTGATGCTGCTGCTGCTTTTGGCTTTACTACCATCACTTCAATTGTTGATGTATAAATCCTGTTATATGAATCTATCAAACATCATCCAACAAATGCAGCACACCATGACACACTCACAGCGCACAACATCAGTCAATCATGGCTGTGCTGCTTGTGCTGATACACTGTTGCCTGTGGCGACTGCAGGCAGGAAAGCACGCTACATCTATGGTGGCGCCGCTCTGCACCCAACACAAAACTTGCCTGTGCAGTCGGTAGCTCGGTATGATCTACACACTGGTCACATGCAGCTGTGGTCAAAGGGCAGCCACTACTTCATGGGGGAACCCCAGTTCATCCCTCGTGACAAGTCTGATGACCCTGGCCTGAACCCACTAGAGCAGAGACGTACGTCACATGCGGGATCACATGTGCATGACCTGGCTGCTCAGGCTTCAAACACCTCTTCCTCTTCTGTTGGTCATGTTGATGGCGTTGCAGCAGGCATTCGGGAAGACAATGGGTGGATCTTGTCAGTAGGATTTGATGCACAGTTGCAGCGCAGTGAATTGGTGCTGTTGGATGCTGCTGACATTGAGGCAGGGCCAATTGCTGTGCTGCCCCTTGCTAGTCCTGTGGGGTATGGCATACATGGCACATGGGTCCCAGCTTACTACGGGCCTTGAATTGCAATGCTGTTTTGGATCAACCGGTTCATGAAGTTCCACATGTCTTTGTATGGCGTTAGTACTGGCATGCACTTTGTTGCGACGTTACACAAGTTGCTTTCCTAAAACTAGCACACTTTTATGTTGCTCATAACCCATGACAGTATCTTGTTTTGTAGTTGTGCCTAAGTGCAGGGGTCTAGTTCTAGATGCATAGCTGTAGTGCTGTGGCAGGCAATCAATAATTCTGGGCATTTGGTAGATGACCTGTGTAGATTTGGATTTGAGCTGCACAGTCAGTCTCAGTTGCTGTTCTCACACTGTCTAGCTTAGTGACTAGCTAAGTGTCGTCCTGAGTTTGGCCTACCTCGTGCAGGCTTGCGCCTGCAGGCCAATATGCTGGTATAGCACCAGCTGCATTCTGCATGACCTCAAGGACTGCAATGTAGCCAATGAACTTGCAAACCTGACTTGTAGCCTTCTCTCAGTGGCGTTTCAGCAGCATAACTGCTGTTGGTACAAGGCAAGGCTGTTGGTAAAATGCAAGGCTAGCTTTCCGGGAAATCTCAGTTGCAACTGCTGAAGAACTTCCTGCATGATTTGCTGGGACTGCTGCTGAGTCTGCTGTTGATGCTGCTGCCATCAATCAAGTTCGGGGTTGGTCCTACCATATGTGCCAGGTCTACATTAAAACTGTCCATTGCAGAGGGCATGTGTAAACCCGTAAGCGAGGGAGGGCGACACTGTTTGAAAGGTTTACGCGACTGCTGCTTAATTCACTTCTTCGACGCTACGTCGCTGAGTCACTGACGTTGCTATTGAGAACTTATGCCGACCTGTGCCTCGCCCTGCACAGGCGTCATGTCACCCGTCGGCAGTGCATAGCCAGCCCTGCTAGAAACGCTGCCAGGCAGTGGTTGGCCAGACATCCACAATGCCGGCACTGAAAATATATGGCAGGCGGTGGCATATGGCCACCGACATGATGCCGATACCTGCTTTGTTTGCGATAGTCATACATACAATCTGGATCATTGTCTTTGGGCCGCTGGTCGGGGCGTACCATGTGTTCTCGCCTGATCTCAAGTGTCACACGACGGGCCGCGAATATCAAGCTATCTGTGGCGGGTTTCTGGCCATCTATTCATTATCTTGGATCTTTGAAGTAGCACTGTTCTACGTGGGCTGTCGAGGTACTGTAGAGCTAAGTTGAAAGCTGCAGGTCTGCTTGCAGAAAGCAGTTTGGCTGCCGATCTGCTTGAAACATGCTTGCTGTGCAGGTACACCATTGGAAGTACAGAAGAGGAAAGCATGCATTCCACTGCTGTATGTCATGACCTTCCTGTGGGTAGCACAGGTTGCGTTTGCAAGTATGTACTTTCAGCCGCTCACTTTCTGCACAGCCACTTTCAGGACAGTGGACACCATGATGCACAGATCTTTTGGTGCCAAACACAATGCTGTCTGAGTTCTGTGCAGCTTACATCCTGTCTTGTTGCCTTAAAGCTGTGCGTGAGTTGCATATACTCAATTAACTTCTTGCCATGCAGTCTATGGGACAGCTATTGTGCACAACAAGTACCCTGGTTGCTGGACTGGGTCTGAGGGCCGCTCAGTGGTGCACATTGCACAGTCAATGACCTACTCAACATGGGCGTTCACGGCCCTTCTCATGTAAGCACCCACATTGTGAGAAAAAAGGGTCACACAACATACCTATTTTCCACCTTGAATTGCCTTGATCAAGCAGATGCTCCTACCTGAACCTGCCTACCTAGTCAGCTGTCACGGCAGATACTCATCTTTGTCGTGTCTGCAGCATCTGTCTTGTATTTGGCTTGTGTGGTTGCATGCAGTCTTGCCGCCTTAGACTCTTGATGCCGCATCAGATTCTACAGACGACCTGCTCACGCGTCAGCCTTTGCTCAAATTTGACCAGCTTGACAATGCCTCACTGATGCGTCTTCACATTCCATTCTGCATGCTCTGCAGTGTTGCTGTCTTCAGCATCTACAATGCCTTTCCAGAGCACAGCAAGCAGGAAAACTGGGAGAAACGCTGCTTGTGTGTGTCTTGGCTATGCGGATGCGCCCAGGATGTGAAACAAGATGTGGACGGAAGGTACATCTGTGCCCAACTTTGCAATTGTGCCACAACTCCTGAATCGCTCATGGCGACGCCACACAACACAAAACAGCAAAGCACAGCGCAGCAAAATTGATTGTGACGCAGAGCAGCACAGCACACCGATGCATAGCTGCATGCACACACAATGGTGCATCAGTCAGGGATCAGCACCGCCACACAGCATAGCATGGGACAGTGCATCACAATGCATCATACACATTTCAGCATGATCCACAGCGCAGACCAATCCGCCTCACCATGCAGCACATAACAAGATGGCATGCATGCCATTCTTTAGCATCACACAGCACACTTTGAAACACTGTCACAGAACAATGTCACTTGTAATTGCTACTTATCGTAGCTGCTCACCTTTACCAGTGCAAACCTGTCTGGAGCTTTATGTTAGTCTGAACAGCAGGCTGCATAATATCTGAGCAGCCAAGTCTGCAGCTATCCCTGCAAGTCAACAATAGCTGAGTCGCGTTCTTGTGTTATGTGCTGTGCTTTCTCAATGCGCTGCAGGTGCAACAGTTTTCCTGTCCTATCAGCGGCACTTGCATTGCCTTCAATTGCCCCAACATCAGCATGGCTGGCCCTGACACCTTCCTTTGTGCCTTCAGGGGAGCTCCCCTACCCAGCATAGCTCAGTGGATATCAGGGCTGTTTGGCAATGTGGACTTAGCTCCATCTGACATTACAGCTGCCTTGGTGTTAGCAGCAGCAGCGCAACGCCGGCGGCGCAAGAATCGCATCAAGAAGGCGCTAAATCCCATCATGAAAGCAGCGTCAAATGCTGCTACATCCACCACCACTGATCAGGTGTCAGATCTGGATACAGCAAGCATGGATGAACGTGAGTGGCTGTTGGCAGTACCTGCATGCTGTCTGCATGCTTGATTTTCATTGTGGGCCGTATCTTGGCTTTCTGTGGCTGTGTCTGTAGGCATAGCGCAGCACACAATGCAAGCAGCAATCTGATGCTTCACTTTGTGTTGCTGATGCAGCAGCCGTGATTGCTTGTTTTCAGGTCGCCAATGTTTGCCTCAGCATGCAATGCTTCACAGCCTTCCTCATGCCATTCGCTCAACTGTCATGCATGATTGATGCCTCCCAGCACTGCTTGAAGCGTGCAAGTGCTGTCAAGCATTGAGCTGCAATGCACACTGTCACTGACGACGGTCCCTTCTGATTCAGGGAGCAATTTGGATGATGATGACGACGACAAGAGCTTGCCAGACATTCCTGAAGGGGAAGAAGATATTGAGGCACCTCCTGCAAAGCGGCATCAAAAGTCAGGCCAGTTGAACCCAGACACCAATGGCCACGCACCTGTTGCCATGCCAGACAACTATCCAGAGGAGTGGAAGAAGAAGTTCGCTGAGGGGTACCAGCAGACCGCCGAGACCATTGACCAGGTGGACACGCATACCAGATCAAACACTGACAAGGCAACGTCTCCTCTGGAGCGCACTCAAGAGCGGCGGAGCAAGCAGGACACAGGCAATGCTTTGCCTCATGCAGACACCCATGCAAGCGGCGGAGTTGCTGCCGAACATGTTACCGCCGATGAGGCCGCCGAAGACGAGCAGCTGCGAAAATCATCGAAGGGCTCCAAGCGCACAGTCAATGCCAACGGGTCAGGCTACGCCATTCTCGACGACGGCATTGAAAACGGGCAGCCAAACAGTCGCCGACGAACTAGCGACTCTGAGTGCTCTATAGTGACGCCTTTTGCCGCTGCTTCGCTCGAAAGAGCTCCCACTGTAGTCAGTCTCAGCCAGATTGACCCAGAGGTGCTTGCAGACGCCAATGGCTCTGTCCCAAGGCCTGTCGGCTTGGATGGTACAGATCCACCCAGCGGCTTTGAGAGAGCAGAGTCAGTGGGATCAGAGCATGACTACATGATTCTGGGGCCTGACGGCGTCCCCACAGCAGGGCTCTTGCAGGCAGGCATGAATGAGCCATCAGGTGCACTTGGAGCTCCCAGTGAGCTCTCCTTGCAGCATACCACCTACAGTGGCAAGGTATGCAACCTACTGCTTGTACATTGCTCCTGTCATTCTGCCTCCTTGTTGTTCACCAGGAGTTGCTCTGTCTGTGGCAATCTGCTTGTGGCAGCTGCAGCTGCTGAGCATAGTGATGTGCTGAGTACCATCATCATCATCATCATCACATGCTTTCCACTTAGGCTGCAGGGCTTGCCTAGGTATGTACAGGCAAGATCAAGTTTCTGCAAGCTCTGTGTTTGAAATCCTGTCCCATCATGTGCAGCCTTTGCGTAGACTAATCAAATCAGCATGTGTTGTAAGTTGCCATGCCGTATCAAGACCTACGATATCAGACCCTGACAATTGACCAAACAAAAGCTGTACTGGAAGGCACACGGAAAAGAAGCCCTAGCCATCTGAGTGTCCTGAAACTGACCTTACCAGCAACAGCAGGCTTGTGCTCTGTGATTTCATTCTTCTTGTGATCATACCAAGTGAACTCACATAGAAATTCTCAGCAGCTCAAGTGAAAGACACTAAGGCGCTGTACGTGTCTGTCAAAGTGCAGGCAAGCCTCACACCAATGCAGCAGAACAGACACTCCAATGTCTTTGGAACACATCACTTTCCTTTTCATGGTAAAAAACATCACGGAGATTACCTCTTCATCATGTGGATGCGTACTACACCAGACACATCCAACTTGCAGCTGAACGCCATGCAAAGCCAGCACTTGGCTGGTGTACAGTTCTCCTTACGGTCTGATGCTGATTCAAGTACAGACAGTGTGCCTAAGCGCCAGGCGAATCGTCCCTACCATGTTCTTGTTTTTGCAGATTGTGGACGACCATGGAGTGCCTCTGACAGACACATCACACCCAGAGCTTGCCAACATTGGGGAGTCAGACCTGATAGGACCTGACAGCAAACCAACAGATGACATGGGCCGAGCTGCCTCGCTTGCTGTCCCCTTGGAGCGCCAGATCTCCTTCAAATTTCCTACTGTCATCACCCCTTCCGAACAGGCAGAGGGCTTGAGGCATATAGATAATGGGGAGGATGGAATGGAGCAGGTGCTGACTGCAAAGCAAGCTGCCAAGGCTTATGCTGGTGAGTCATTGCCTCTGCCAAAACAGGACAGAGCTCGTACAGGGAGCTAGGACTCAGGACTCCAGGTACCTGTCCCTGGCAGAACAGAAGTGTTTGATGGAGTGAGTGAGGGATGAACGAATGAAGGAAGGAAAGAGTGAGCAAATAAGTGAATGAATGAATGAATCAATTGCTTCGGGAAGTGCTTGCTCCCAGTGCTGCTGGCACAGCTCAGGAAGTGGCCACAGCTGTGTAATCTGGCTGCTATTTCTTGTGGAGCTCTTTGTCTTGCTGACGTCCAGGTGTGCTAGTGTTTGTGTTCAGATCTGCTATGACACCTGATGTTGCCCTCGCTTGCTCTCTTGAACACTTCACTTGCAGCACATCACTTCTAGTCCTGAGGTTCCAGTACGCAACCGCAACACCAATGCAGGCTTTTACCTCTGCACCAGATTGTCTATTGCGCTGCATGTCCGAACCTTTTTGGCGCCATGCCATGAACAAGTTGCTGCTGACAACTATGGTTGACAATGTCTGTCAGGACATAACATGTGAATGCTCTGTCGTTTGTGTTGCAGGCAGCTTCAACGCTGTGGAGCTGGATGACTTGGAGGTAGCCACACATTACGTCAAGTACGCTGTGGCAGCCTATGCCATCATTCCTGTGACTGACCACCCTGAGAAGAAGTATGGTCCCCTCCCAGCAGTTGTGCTTGCCAGTCAGACGTGTTCGCATTCAGCATGCAGCTCCCTTGCTGAGGCATTTGCCTCAGGTTGTGATGTTTGTGGTTATGCTGACTTGTGCGGCGTGACCCTTCATGCACTGGTGCTGGCACTCACTGCCTGCAGGTGTTCACGCATAATGTACCGTGCAGTATGTTGCTGCAGTATGTTGATCTTGACCCATTTACATACTGTTGGCTGCTGCATTACCCCTGGCTCTGCATCACATCTGTGCCTTATTTTCATTGTCAACCACACGGCTTGCACTGTCCGCTCAACTTGGCTGAACACTGCTCGTTTTATCCACACATGATTGCTCACCACAGGCCTTTTAACACGTCTGCTGCTCCTGTCTGTTTGCTCTTGAGAGTGTGTTGCTGCTGAGAGTTGGATGCATGCAAGGCGCCGCACGTCGGCTGCTCTGCTCTGACTGTCAGACTGGTAGTCCTTTTCTGCAGGAACTGCATACGTTGTGCTGGCCTTATGTAGCCGTGACAAGCATACGTTGTTGCCACACGGACACAGCAATCATGTCTCACAATAATAATGTTGATGATAATGATCAAAATGGTGCTTATGCTTTCTGGCTCAAGATGAGCTAGGTATGTGCATGGCAAGTCTTGTCTCTCCAGAGCCAGTCTGTTCTGAGCATCCCTACAAGGTCTATTGATCTGACAATCTCACATTGGTTTCCCTGTTTGCAGCGCTATTCAGCGGTCACCGGTGACATGTGGAATTTGTGCTAAGAAGGTCATCACAGGCGACACCATCACAGCTGACATCATCAAGCTGGCAGACCTGGAGCCGGACGAGCTGCTGTACTGGAGCCACGACAACAGAGCACTGTCTCACCTGCCCTACATGATCATCTTGGACAAGTAAGCTGCTGCTGCAAGCTTTTTCATGCACTGCACAGCTGCGGTTGAGTAGCTTGGAGTGATGTACCCTGTGCCACAGTGTTATGGAGTGTGCTGCATCCAGCTTAATGCTGAGAGACATGCTCAGTGACAGACTGCTGTTCTGCCCTCTGTGACTGCTTTGTTGGCAGATTGCTGTTTGCCCTCTGTATATAGTTGCCACAGACAGACAGACAGAACACTGACTGAGATGGGCGCTCCCCCCTGTGCTCAGAGCTGATGCACAGCTTGCACCCTGCGTCAGGCATTGACAGCATGCTTAGCCAACTCACCATCATTCAAATCCATCGTGTTGTACAGTAACAAAGGGTGTTTGCAGGCTTTGCCCTGCCATTCTGCCCTGATGCACTCTGGGATGCCCTGGGGTCTGCTGCGGATTGTCAGGCCCTGTCTTGATGTTTTACAGTCAGGACTCGGTTTCTCACAGCCAGTCTTGATGTTGTTTTACGGTGATTTGTTGATGTGCAGGGAGAAGAAGTCTGTTGTGGTGGCCATCAGAGGCACTCAGAGTATAGCAGATCTGGTGACAGATGCTGTGGTGCATCCTGAGCCTATGGAGAGCTGGGTACCTCAGGTTGTTTTCACAAGTTTTTGTTGATGATCATTCATATTTTCATCTTTCTATGTCTTTTACTTTCTACAACCATTATCATAACTATAATAGCAAATTTGTACTTTGTGCTCCTGTTCTGCTGCCCAGGGCCCACCTGCCCCCCTAACACCTGCGTAGGCAAAAGCCATTGCCCTGTCTGGACACAAATTGGGCACGTGCAGCCCTTCCAAACCCAGCCTTTGTGTAGTATTTAAATCTCTTGTGAGAGGGCATATCAGGGCATGCCCTCTGCTCCGTAGGGGCCTACTGGGGGTCACCCACCTGATTCCACAGGCCCTGTCCAACCCTGTGAAGACGTGGCTTGTTTTGGTCATTGAGGCAGTCTTGTGCGCCTTCAGCGTCACGATCGTGTACATACTTGCTCTGGTCCAATGGAGTGGTCCTTAAAGGCTCCCCAGTCACAAATAGTGCACTAGAAGGTGTTGTGGTGCACTGAATTGCTCGGCTGGACAACATCACCTACCTAGTGTGCAGCTGCACCTGTAGCATACAAATCATGTGCAAAGGCTGGTTTGTTCCCAGGTAAGGCTTGAGAGGTGCATCAGGCCAAAACGAGGAACCACCAGCTCGTCAATATGTTCAAAAGCTCATACAGATGCTTCATCTTTGTCCAGCTGCATCAAATCCCTGCATTGAAGGCTAACAATGACAGGCTCTAAATGAGGCTACTCATAAAGCTTTTGACCTATTACCCTACGCACAGCGCTGCAGTCATTCATGCCACAATGGGCTAATGTTCGGTGTGTGTCAGGCAGCCAGGCATGCATACCACTGGATGATAGCTGGAATGCAAGTGTACCAACTCGGTGCAGGAAATAGCTATCAGCACAAGTGCAACAGCATTCTGAGTCTGCAGCCTTCGCAAGCCTTTGAACGGAAGTGGCAGCTGAATTTAAACCTGGAGGTCTGAGTAGAGTGAAAGCTTCTGTAGGCACTGCTAATCAGGCTTCCT
>JAABUS010007073.1_pt1 | contig 13135 bp, 9 predicted proteins | sample 5560161 | NCBI WGS metagenome assembly JAABUS01 (sample SAMN10711885, study PRJNA513376) | rock metagenome | isolation source: Antarctica rocks | place: Antarctica: Victoria Land, Trio Nunatak nord | collected 2016-01-04 | reverse complement strand
CGCCAGGTCGTTGTCTGCGACGGAAGCGGCCGGGGTGGGAGAGCCGATGGTGCCCGTGGTGTGATCATCCGGCAGCGTCATGATGATGAGCTGCGGGAGATCCCCTCGCGCCTCGAACTGATCGAATTCAGCTTTGAACATATCATATCGATACTGGTCCGGCACAGCGCCGTCGAAGCCAGGAAAGTTGTGGTCCAGCAATGCGTTGAGTGAAGGGATCAACGTCGATTGCTGATAGGATCCGACCGGAAGATGCAGCGAGCCTTGGATCTTGCCCTCGAGGATCTGCGAGTCGCGATACCAATCCGACCAGCTGCTCGCTGGCGCGCCGGTAGGAAGCGTGGTGACGTTCGCATATTCGCCGTAAACTCGTGTCGTGATGCCGTGACGAACGGCATTCTGCCAGAGCCAGCCTGTCGGTCCGTAGGTCATGCTATCACCGCCATTGTACGGGTAGCTGCGAACATAGTCAGGCCCGGCTTTCTCGTTGTAATCGGGATTGATCGACTGCACGATCCACTGATGCCCATCGGCGGATTGTCGTCCCATATCGTAGAAGTTGTCCACCAACGGAAACCGGGTCGCCAGGGCATGGGCGTTGGGCGTAACGCTCTTTCCGAACAGCGTGAGGGATGGATCGCCATTTCCGCGGTCGAGGTCGCCGAACACCTGATCGTAGGTTCGATTTTCCCTGACGACCAGGAACACGTGCCGGATAAGCGACGGGGCTCCCCGGACAAGCGGGATCGCGTGTGGCGTCATATCGCGAGCCTGCTCCCGATCTACTTGCCAACCGTTGTTGGCGTATACCTTGCGGGTTCCAGCTTCGAGCTGATCGGGAGAGGGGGAGATCACCGAAATGGTGCCGATGTCAGCATAGACGGAATGGCTGGTTTTGCCGGCAATCGTACGCAGCGGGCCAAGCGAGCCGACACCCTTGACGTTCCCGACGACAAGCTGTCCCCGTGCGCTGTCGAGAGCGATGCTGCCGGGAAAGGAACCGGTCGGGATGAGGCCCTCGACCTCCGCTTCAGGGCTTGAACCAGTCCAGCGCAATACGGCGACTGCGTTGTTCGTGCCGAGCGTGACAAACAGGTGTTCGCCGCTGACCACGATACCGTTTGGCGAGCTACCAAACGGCGCATGTGCGAAGGGGCGGATCCGAAGGGTTCGGATCAGCTTGTTTGCGGCGGTATCGATGACCGAGATGCTGTCGCTGTTGCTGTTGGCCACGAACAAGCGACCATCCTGCACTGCCATCGCCGTGGGATGAAGTCCGACCTCGATCTCGTCGATTGTTTTGCCGCCGGCAAGATCGATCACCGATACGGTGCCAGTGCTTGCGGCCGCCGAACCCGGGTCCGCAAGCACCGCCGTGCCGGAGGAGGGAACCGTGAACTCGCCGGGTTTTGCGACCCGTCCGCCTTCGTTGCTGACATAGGCGTATTTGCCAGAGACAATCACACCGAACGGGACATTGCCGACAGGAACCCGAGCGACCAATGCTTTTTTCTGGAGGTCGATAATACCCAAAGCGTTCGTGCGGTTCAGCACGACGTACAGTGTGTTACCGTCGGCGGAGACGGCGAGGCCGCCGGGGTTCGGGTTACCGGTTGCGTCTTGCGGCAGGACAATCCGGGTGTCGAGCGATACCCGGCCGTCTGCGGCGACGTTCATGATCATGACGCTGCCGTCATCCTGCGACGCATACAACGTCTTGCCGTCGGGCGAGTAGGTCAGCCCGGCAAACGAACCCTTCTTATCGCCCGCACCATCGAATGCCTGCACTTCGGTGTTTGTCTGCAGATCGATGATTCTGACCGGAGCGTCCGAGCTCTGGACCAGCGCTGCGGCGGTCTGCTGATCGGGTCGGATCGCAACCGCATAAACTCGGGAGGACAACGGGGCCGCCTGCGTGCCCCCGGGCGACAGAGCGATTTGTATGCCAGCGGGTGTTAGAACCTGGTTGGTGCTGGTAACGATCGAGCCGTTTGGCTGGACACCCACGTGATAGGAGGGGAGAGCCGGGTTGCGGTTTTCCCGTCCATCATCGCTTTCAAGGTAGACCGGCCGGTTGTCGGAGGCAGCTCGTGTGCCAAACGTCGGTCCGTTTTGCTTTGCCCCTCCATGAGGGATAGGATTTACCAGACTTCCTGAGGGTTGCGCTTGCACCGGCACATACCCGGAGCCGGAAACAACTGTGAGCATCGTGACACCAAACAGCGAACGGCGCAGGTTCTTATTGGAGATTTGTTGCACTTTTGCATGTCCTATACAAGCATATGCCTGCAGTGTTCCACGGGAACCACGATAATACAAACGAACAGAGCTGCATAGTGACAGATATTCATAAATTGTTCATTGATGACGTATAGAAATTTCACATTTAACTTTGGGAGATCTATTCTCATCGTTCATCAGCTTTCCTCTGCCATGTCTGCTCACCCCCGCTGTTCAGGCTACGGTATTTACACAATCGACTTGCGGTGGTGATCTGGCTCTGATTCAACGCTGTGGACACGAGTTGCAGCCGGTCACGATGGCCAGGATAGAAAACAGCAGCACGTAAGGCAGCTTGTAGAGTTGCCCCTGTGCCCGGCGAGGATCAGGAACGTCCGCCAGCACGTCCAGTAACGTTGAAAATACAGCCACGGCAACCTCCATCCCAGTTGCTGCCGCACAGGTCAGACATTCACCGGTCCGGAAATCCCTTTTGCGACCAGCCGCCTCACTTCACCGCGTATGTGTGACAGGGGAGACCCAGTAAAGCCGACCAAGCAGCGTTGAACAGCCCTGATCGCGCCTCTCATCCGAATCGCAAGCAATTGGCCGCTCTGTGACTTCCACAACGGGATCTTAGCTCGACTTTCCGCAATTTTGGTGGATGGCAGGCTCAGCAGAGCGCCCAGAAGACATCTTCGGACGCGATAAATTGGAGAGCTTCGTCAAGAGGCAGGATCGTGCTTCCAAAAGGACCAGCTGCAACCCATCGCTTCTTGCTCGCTGACCAGTAGAGGACTTCAACGCTGTCGTTGCGTCCGGTCGGGCGAAGTCTGGCGACCGGTGCACCAGAGAGGGCGTGATAGAGCGTGTAGCCGCGGTTGCGGCGCTCGGGGATGACGGCGCCTCGTGGGAAATGGAAGCGCTCGACACGCTGGAGAATGTCGTCGGTCATCGGGTCCAAGATACACGTCTTCACGTTCGAGCGCCGCCGTTGCGCAATGCCGATCATGCATCTGCCGCTCTTGCGGCTCGGCTGGGGCCGGACTCTATGAATGTGATGTCGGCACATTGCACCCATACTGACGCTTTACCCAGCAATACGAGTCCAATCCCGCCAGTGCTCGCGGGCTGGCTGTCCGTCTTCCGCGACTGCTTCACGGCGCCTGTCTGGCGCCACGTCCTCGTGCTGGTGGCCGGAGCAGTGCTGGCACCGGGTAAGCGCACGGTCAGCCAAGCCCTGAGGGTCATGGGCTTGGCTTCGAGCCCGGGCTTCGGGCGCTACCACGAGGTGCTGAACAGGGCCCGTTGGAACAGCCGCGCCGTAGCGCGCAAACTGCTTGCGCAGGTGCTGGATGTCTTTTTGCCCACGGGCGACGTCGTGATCGGGATCGACGACACGATCGAGCGTCGCTGGGGCGCCAAGATCAAGGCCCGAGGGATCTATCGCGATCCCGTGCGCTCGTCGCATGGCCACTTCGTCAAAGCGAGCGGGCTGCGCTGGCTGTCGCTCATGGTGATCGTGCCGATCCCCTGGGCGAAGATGGCCAATGTTCCGGGCGCGTAGCGGCTGGAATGCCAGTGGAGGGCCGTCAGGCGATCCTACAGACCAAGCACTGGAGCCCGCAGCGGCGCATCGTCGTCGTGGCCGACAGCGGATTTGCAGCCCTCGACCTGATCGCGGCAGTCCGCCGCCACGTCTGCCTGATGACCCGGTTGCGCCTGGATGCCAGCCTGTTCAAACCGGCGCCGCCGCGACGGCCAGGGCGGCTGAACCGCCCGCCTCTGAAAGGTCCGCGTGTGCCGAAGCTGACCCAGATCCTCGCCGACCCGAGGACCGTCTGGTCGTTGATCACCTTGCACGAGTGGTATGTCGGGTAGCAGCGAACGCTTGAGATCGTCTCAGGCACGGTGGTTTGGTATCACAACGGCCTGCCACTGGCGCCGATCCCACCGGAGAACGCGCGCCGCAGGCATTCCTTGCAACCGACACCTAAAGCCAGCCCGGCCCAAATCCTCGGCTGGTTCGTCTCCCGCTGGCGGTTTGAGACGACATTCCAGGAAGTGCGCGCGCATTTGGACGTGGAAACACAGCGCCAGTGGTCCGACCTTGCCATTGCGCGAACGACACCAGCGCTGCTCGGGCTTTTCTCGCTGAGAACGATGTGAGCGAACGGACTATTTGCGACCTCCAGCCGAGCAGCCCGTCCCCGTATCGCCGCGTAGTACGGAAACACCGAGGTCACATTCAGCGACCCCATCGCAACAGTACGCCGCCCTCTTTGGTGCTCGTTGGATTTATCGACATCCCGGGACGACACAGAACTCGTAGAAATACCGGTGGGCCTTCTCAAACGTCTCGTCGAGACTCTCTCCTACCCAGCCTGAAATGCGGAAAGTCCAGCTCAGCACCAACCAGCCAATCCGGCACCACGCTACCCGGGGCCGGCAGGTCCCGCATGGGGTCGAGCGCAAGATGAGCGGCTATCCCCTGCGCCCTCGCACCCCGCAGCCGAAGACGTGGATCAATGTCGCCGCCGCCATCCAGATCATAGAGTGAACAGTATTGCTGCTAGGCGTCACTTCCGCTTTCAGGCGGTGAAATGACCGGAAATTGGAAAATCTGCTTGGCAAATTTCGGCGTTGAACGGATTATCCAACGTGGGTGATGATACCGATGTCGCGCCGATAACGGTCTCGCCCTGCACTCTGCCCCGCTGGCATGCCACGGCGGATAACGGCGGCGGTTCGCACCGCCTTCATCTACCATGTGTCCGGCGCACGATCCGGAGGCAATCATTGGAAAGGGTTCGAATGGCTCCGCGATTTGTGAAATTGCTTCTCGGCGCGGCCTGCGTGGCCTCCGCCCTGGTCCCGGTCGGCGCCGCCGTGGCGACGGATCTACGTTTCACGGCCGGTGAATATTCCAAGCACACGCTGCCCTTCTTCCAGCAGGTGGCGAAAGACTACGAGGCGCTGCACCCCGACGTACACATCAGCGTCGAGGTCAACCCATGGAACGGCTATCTGCAAAAGCTGACGACCGATGTGAACGCAGGCGCGCCGCCCGACCTGTCGATCGTCGCGACGATCTGGGTTCCCGATTTCGCCTCCCAAGGGATCATCGAGCCGCTCGACAGCCTGATGACGCCCACCTTCAAGGACATCTTCATCCAGTCCTTCTTCGCGCCGTCGACCATCGACGGCAAGCTGATGGGTATCCCCGCCGCCGCCTCGGCGCGCGGCATGATGATCAATCTCGACCTGTTCAAGCAGGCCGGCCTCGAGCCGCCCAAGACCTGGGACGATTTCTATGGAGCGGCCAAGAAGCTGTCATCCCTGCCGAACGTCTACGGCTTCGGCCTGCAGGGAAAGGAAGTCGAGACCGACGCCTACTTCTACTATGCTTTGTGGTCATTCGGCGGCGACATCATCAAGGATGGCAAGAGCGGCCTCGACAGCCCGCAATCCATCAAGGCCGCGACGTTCTACAAGAAGATGATCGACGAAAAGCTGACCGAGCCCTCGCCCACAGCCTATAGCCGCGAGGACGTCTTCCAAATGTTCAAGCAGGGCAAGGTCGGCATGATCTTCACCTTCCCGATGCTTATCCCGCAGCTCAAGGCGGAGTCGCCCACCCTGCATTACGCCGTCTTGCCGTTCCCGACCGACCTGAAGCCGACGACGCTCGGTGTGACCGATGTCATGATGCTGTACAGTGCTTCCAAGGCCAAGAAGGAGGCCTGGGACTTCGCCCAGTTCATCTATCAGGACAAATATCGCTCGCAGTTTGACCATGACGAGGGCCTGCTGCCCGTCACCAAGGCGATCGTCTCGCAGGAATACTATACCAAGAATCCAGACCTCAGCACCTTCGCCGGCGGTTTGAGCTATGCCAAGTTCACACCCACGGTGAAGGATTGGGCGGAGATCGCCGACATCACCAGCCGCGCGCTACAGACGATCTATCTCGGCCAAGCGACACCCGAGTCCGCGATGAAGGATGCGGCGATCCAGATCAACGGGATCCTGGGACAGCACTAGGGCTACGCCGGGATGCGGTCGCAAGTGCCTCGATGAGTATCGGCGACGATGCCGTTGCGCCGCTGCTCGCCGGGCGCCGCAGCGGGCGGGCCTTTCGGGCGCCGGCCTGGAGCATACCGCTCGCGCTTATTATGCCGAGCTTCCTGCTGGCCCTGTTGATCATCGCCTATCCGCTCTACCAGCTCTCGACGATTGCCGTCCACGAGGTCAACCGCTTTGGCCAGTTGCGCGGCTTCGTGGGGGCAGCGAACTTCGCGCATGTGCTGAGTGATCCGCTCTTCGCCCGGAGCGCACTGCGGACATTGGTTTGGACGGTCGGAGTGGTGGCGGGGACAATCACAATCTCGGGGCCCGTGGCGCTGGTGCTGAACAAAGCCTTCATCGGCCGCGGCCTCGCGCGCGTGCTGATCATGCTGCCCTGGGCCGTTTCCCTCACAATGACCGCCATTGTTTGGCGCTGGGCGCTGAACGGGCAGAGCGGGCTGCTCAACGTCACGCTGCAGGATCTCGGGATAATCGGGCAGCCCATCGTCTGGCTGGGCTCGGCCAACCTCGCCTTCGCTACCGAGATCGTCATCGGCATCCTGGTGTCGATCCCCTTCTGCACCTCGGTGTTTTTGGGGGGCCTCGCGTCCATCCGTGGCGACATCTATGAGGCTGCGGCGCTGGAAGGCGCCGGTGCCTGGATGCAGTTCCGGACCCTCACGCTGCCGGTTATGCGGCCGTTCATCACCATCGCGCTCGTCCTGAACATCATCTACGTCTTCAACTCCTTTCCGATCATCTGGGTGATGACCGAAGGCGGCCCGGCCAACGGCACTGACATCCTGGTGACCTACCTCTACAAGCTCGCCTTCGTCTTCGGCCGCCTCGGTGACGCCGCCGCCGTGTCGCTGATGATGTTCGCGACACTTCTGGTCTTCACGCTGATATACCTACGCCTCATCCCCAAGGCCGCGCATGACGACTGACCGACGACTGGTGCGACGCAGCCTCGTCTGCTGGCTGGCCCTGCTGCCGCTGATCGTGCTGAACCTGTTCCCATTTGCCGTAATGCTGTTCACGGCGCTGAAGCCCGGCAGCGAGGTCGTTGCCGATGCGGCAGCGTGGCTGCCCAGTCACTTTGCGTGGGAGAACTTCATCGTGATGTGGCATATGACGGGGTTCGGACCCGCCCTCCTCAATAGCCTCTCCGTCTCGCTGCTCTCCACCACCGCCGCCATCACGCTGAGCATCCCCGCCGCGTATGCCATGTCGCGCTTCAAATTCGCACTCAAGCGGCCCTACAGCGACTTCCTCCTGGTGACGCAGATGCTGTCGCCCATCGTGCTGGTGCTCGGCCTATTCCGACTGGTCGTCTTCTTCGGCCTCGTCGATTCCATCAATGCCCTAGTGGTTATCTACACAGCGTTCCAGATCGCCTTTGCAGTATGGATGATGCGGGGCTATTTCAACTCGATCCCGGCCGACCTTGAGGAGTCGGCCTGGCTGGAGGGGGCCTCGCGCGCCCGCTCGCTGTGGAGCGTGTTCCTGCCGCTATCCCTGCCAGCCATCGCTGTCACGGCTATCTTCACCTTCATCAATGCCTGGAACGAATTCGCCGTGGCGCTGACGCTCTTGCGCAAGCAAGGCAATTTCACCCTGCCGATCCAGGTCTTCTCGCTCGTCGCGGGGCGCTATCAGGTGGAATGGCATTACGTGATGGCGGCGACGCTCACCGCGACCTTGCCGGTCGCGATACTCTTCGCCTGGCTGCAGAAATACCTGATTGGCGGATTGGGAGCGGGGGCGGTCAAGTGACGCCCCGCATAATCGGAGACGCATAATGGCTCCTGTGTCCCTTCGCCAGATTAGCAAGAGTTACGACAGCGCTCGCGTCATCGAGGCGCTTAGTCTCGATATCCGGGATGGCGAATTTTTGGTGCTGGTAGGCCCGTCCGGTTGCGGAAAATCCACGTTGCTTCGCATGGTGGCCGGCCTCGAGCCGATCAGCGAGGGTGACTTGATGATCGGCGGCACACGGGCGAACGATCTGCCGCCACAGCGGCGCAACATCTCGATGGTGTTCCAGTCATATGCGCTATACCCGCATATGACGGCACGGGAAAACATCGCGTACGGTCCGAAGGTGCGGCGCGAAGCCCGCGCCGACATCGCGGCCAAGATCGACAAGGCGGCCAAGATACTCAACCTGCACGGCTATCTCGATCGCTACCCGCGTCAGTTGTCCGGTGGCCAGCGCCAGCGCGTCGCCATGGGACGCGCGATCGTGCGCGAACCATCCGTGTTCCTGTTCGACGAGCCATTGTCCAATCTCGATGCCAAGCTTCGGGTCCAGATGCGGGCCGAGATCAAGAGCCTGCACGCCCGGCTGGGCACCACGATCATTTACGTCACGCACGACCAGGTCGAGGCCATGACCATGGCAGATCGGATCGTCGTGATGAACGGCGGCCGCATCGAACAAGTTGGCACGCCGATCGAGCTTTATGACTTTCCCGCCAACACCTTCGTGGCGGGATTCCTCGGCTCGCCGGCCATGAGCTTCATTCCTGCCAAGGTCGATGCCGCTGATTGTCGCCAGGCCCGCACGACGGGCACGGGACGGCCAGTGCGTCTACCGGTCGACGGGCCCTGCGGACGGGACATCATCCTCGGCATCAGACCCGAGAACCTGACAGTCGCTCAGGCGGAGCCCGACCTGTTCCTGGATGTTGACCTCATCGAGCCCACCGGGGCGGAAACGCATCTGCACGGAACGCTCGAGGGCAAGCGGGCCGTGGCGGTCATTGCCGGGCGCGGGACCACGAAACCCGGCGACCGCGTCGGGATCGCGCTGAGCGGCACTCTGCACGTGTTCGACGCGACGAGCACCGCCCGGATGAACTGATGATCAAGACGCTGCCTCATGCGGCATGAATTCGTCGGGTGAACCCGCATCGCTGAGCGCTGAAAGTCACCGACCTACTCCGGGAAGTTCAAACAACCATGGCCGTTCTCGATCGCTTCAAGCTCAATGGTAAACGTGCACTGGTGACCGGCGCGAGCCGAGGCCTTGGTCTGCAAATGGCGCTGGCCCTGGCGGAGGCTGGAGCCGATGTCGGGGTCACCGGCCGCGACGAAGCCAGCCTCAAGCAGGCGGCGGAAGCCTTGCGTTCGCGGGGCCGACAGGCTTGGACGTTGCAGGGCGACATGTCCAAACCCGCCGAATGCGAGGCACTTTGCGAACAGGCGCTGGTCGAGATCGGGCCGATCGACATCCTTATCAACAACGTCGGCGGCCGCGGTGTGAACATCAAGATCGAGGATACGCCGATCGAGACGTGGCAGCATTTCGTCGACCTGAATTTGACCCATTGCTTCCTTGCGACGAGGATCGTCGGCGGCGCGATGCTAAAGCGCGGACAAGGCGGCAAGATCATCAACACCGCCTCAATCAGCGGCATGATCGCCAACAAAGGCATCGCCGGGCGGCACTACGAAACCACCAAGGCCGCGGTGATCCACTTCACCCGCTGCACAGCGGCCGACTGGGCGCCGCATGGCGTGCGCGTGAACGCCATCTGCCCCGGCCTATTTATGACGGACCCGAATCGGGAATGGGCCGAGAAGAACCCGGAGATCATCAAGACCTTTGTGTCCGCCGTGCCGATGGGCCGCGCCGGCGAGCCTGAGGAACTCGGACCGCTCGCGGTTTATCTCGCCTCGGACGCCTCGTCCTACGTGACAGGATCGACCTACGTCATCGATGGCGGCTATACGATCTGGTAGGGGGCGACGGGCGGGGCGAGATCGTGATGTCCAGCCAACTCCTGTTCGCCCGCGGCGTCGTAGTCGGCGGCCGCTGGTGGCACACGAACTGAGGCCCGACCCGGCGAATACGGAGCTTTGAACAGCATGTCCCTCGACACGATCAAAACCTTCCAGAACTTCATCGCCGGGTGATGGGAAGATCATGCCGAGACCATGCCGGCGATCAATCCAGCGGTCGGCGGCGAGATCGACCGGCTGCCGAAGATACCGGCTTTCTGATGCCGCCGTCGTTGTACGAGTGGCTTCCGCAGCGGCACCTCGCGCGGTATGTGGTGGACGTGGTCGAGGGTCTGGACGTTCGGGCAAAGACCGGCCGCTATCGTGGGTCTGGTGAGGTGTCCTACCATCCGCAACTGCTGCTTGGCCTGGATCATCTACGGTTACGCCACCGGGGTATTCTCCAGCCGCAAGCTGGAGCGGGCCACCTATGACTCGGTCGCGTTCCGCTTCATCGCCGCCAACGAGCACCCCGATCACGACACGATCGCGGTGTTCCGGCGGCGCTTCCTGCCGCAGATCGAGGCGCTGTTCGTGCAGGTTCTAGGCGTGGCGCGTGAGATGGGGGTCTTGAAGCTGGGCAGGGTGGCGCTGGATGGGACCAAGATCCATGCCAATGCCAGCCGCCACAGCGCACTGTCGTATGAGTGCGCGGGCCAGATTGAGGCGCAGTTGCAGGCCGAGGTGGCCGGGCTGATGGCAAAGGCCGAGGCGGTCGATCAAGCCGAGGTGCCCGACGGGATGCAGGTCCCCGAGGAGTTGGCGCAGCGCGAGAAGCGTTTGGCGGCGATTGCCCGGGCCCGTGCCACGATCGAAGCGCGGGCGAAGGAACGCCATGCGCGCGAGCAGGCCGAGCATGATGCCAAGATGGCCGCGCGCGCGGCCAAGACGGCCTCCCCCGGCAAGAAGCCCGGCGGGCACGTGCCTGCCCCGCCGGCCGAGGGGCCGCTTCCCACCGACCAGGTCAACCTGACCGATGAGGAGAGCCGCATCATGCCGGTGGCGAGCGGCGGGCTCGAGCAGTGCTACAACGCTCAGGCGGCGGTGGCGGCGGGCGTAAGCGGCAAAGGCTCCGTCGGCAACGATGGGCCCGTTCGCGGCCGCCGCGGCATTTTCACCGGCAACACCATCCCGCTCGGCCCGATGGCGCTGCTCGACGTCCAGGGCGTGCGCGTCGCCGTCGCCAGCCGCCGCGTGCAGTGTGCCGACCCTGCGTTCCTCGAGGCGCTCGGCGTCGATCTGGCTTCGGTCCGCTGTCTGGTCGTGAAATCACATGGCCGCTTCCGCGGCGGGTTTGACGAGGTATTCGGCCCGGCGCAGGTCGTCGTGGTCGACGTCCCAGGCCTCACCAGCCCGGTCCTGAGCCGGTTCGCCTGGAAGAACCTGCCGCGGCCGGTGCTGCCGCTCGATGCGGAGGTCACCTGGATATGAGGCTCCGCGACCTCGCCACACCCTGCCTCGTGCTCGACCGCGGCATCCTCGCGCGCAACATTCGTATTATGGCCGCCGACGTGGCCGGGCACGGCATCGCGCTACGCCCGCATATGAAGACGGCAAAGTGCATTGAAGTCGCCTGCATGACACTGGATGCGGGTGCCAAGGGCATCACGGTCTCGACCCTGGCCGAGGCCGAGTATTTCGCCCGCGCTGGGCTGCGGGACATGATCTATGCCGTCGGGATCACGCCGCAGAAGCTGGACCGGGTCGCGGCGCTGAATGTCATCGGCGCCAACGTCGCCGTCATCACCGACGATCCCGAGGCGGCCCGCGCCATCGCCGCCCACCCAGCCCCGGTCCGCGCCCTGGTCGAGGTCGACAGCGGGGAGCACCGCGGCGGCATGGCGGCCGCGGACGCACGCCTGCTGGCGGTTGCCGATGCCCTCGGTCCCTGCCTGGCCGGCGTGATGACCCATGCCGGCCACAGCTATGCCGGGCGCACTGCGGACGAGATGGCGGTCGTTGCCGAAGCCGAGCGCGTCGCCATCACAGCCGCCGCCGAGCGGCTGCGCGCGGCGGGGCACACGGTCGGCGTCGTGTCGATGGGCAGCTCGCCCACCGCCCGGCACGCGCGACACCTGGACGGCGTGACGGAGCTGCGCGCGGGCGTGTACATGTTCGGCGACCTGTTCCAGGCTGGTATCCACACCCACGGGCTGGACGACATCGCCGTCACGGTGCTGGCCAGCGTCATCGGCCGCCGTGTCGCCGAGCACCACATCCTGGTCGACGCCGGCGGCCTCGCGCTGTCGAAGGACCGCAGCACCGCGGCCGGCCCGGTCGACTACGGGTTCGGCCTGCTTCTCACCGCCGAAGGCAAGCCTGGCTACGGGCGCGCAACGGTCGTGAACGCCTACCAGGAGCACGGCGTGGTCGCCCTCGACCCCGCCCAGCCGTTCCCGCCATTGGCTATCGGCGGCCTGGTTCGCATCGCTCCCAACCACGCCTGCATGACCGCTGCCGCCCACGACCGCTATTACATCGTCGACGGCGGAGACGAGATTGTCTCAGTGTGGGACCGGGTGAACGGGTGGTAAAGCCCGGTCAGACTGCGGGACTGCGGATAGAACGTGCTACGACCGCTCGGCTCGCGGCCTAGAGGTCCAGCTCCCGGTAATGCCGGAACACTCCTTGCTCGTTGAACGGGATACGTCGGTCCGACGCGAGATAGGCGGCAACGTGGGGCAGACTGCCCACTTGGTCATGTAGATGCCATAGCATCGGGTAGGCTCGCTTGGCCCGCTTCATCGCCCTCGGGAAGGCGTAGCCCAGCCCTTCGACAATCTGAAATGCTGACAAATCGACGTAGGTCAGCGAGGGGCGTTGGTGCACTCGGCTGGTCCAGGGATAGTAGGATGCTCTTGCTTCTCTGGTTCGAGCACCCCGATGCCATACAAGCACAACGCCGATCGCTGTCGCCACATCCCGAAGATGTCGTTCAAGGTGCGGAACTGGCCGGCCTATGAGGCGGGCCTGCGCCGGAGGGGCAGCCTCACCTTGTGGATTGAGGATGCAGCGTTGGGAGATTGGCAGAGCACTGGGCCGGGTGGGCAGGCTCGCTATA
>JAABUS010007072.1_pt1 | contig 13137 bp, 11 predicted proteins | sample 5560161 | NCBI WGS metagenome assembly JAABUS01 (sample SAMN10711885, study PRJNA513376) | rock metagenome | isolation source: Antarctica rocks | place: Antarctica: Victoria Land, Trio Nunatak nord | collected 2016-01-04 | reverse complement strand
CCCAGGGCGAGCCGGCCCTGCCGACCGTGCTGATCTCCGGGGAGGCCGGGTGACCCGCGCCGCGATCGTGGTGGACGTGCAGAACGACTTCACCGAGGGCGGCTCGCTGGCCGTCGCGGGCGGGGCCCGGGTGGCCGCGGCGATCACCGCGCACCTGGGCGCGGCCGGCTACGACCGCGTCGTCGCCACCCGCGACCACCACATCGACCCGGGCGCGCACTTCGCCGCCCACCCGGACTACGTCGCGACCTGGCCGGCACACTGCGTGGTCGGCACCGGCGGGGTCGAGCTGCACCCCTCGTTGGACCGCTCGCTGGTGGAGGCGGTGTTCGACAAGGGCGAGTATCAGGCGGCGTACTCGGGCTTCGAGGGGCACGGGCCCGGCGGGGTCGGCCTGGCCGGGTGGCTGCGGTCGGCCGGCGTGGACGCGGTCGAGGTGATGGGCATCGCCACCGACCACTGCGTGGTCGCGACCGCGTTGGACGCGGCCCGCGAAGGCTTCGCGACGACCGTACGGCTGGACCTGACCGCGGGTGTGGCGGCGGAGACGACCACCGCCGCCCTGGCCCGCATGGAAGCCGCCGGCATCACCCTCCTCGGCCAGCCGATCGTCCCCGCCTGACCGACGCCCCGGTTCCGTCCGGACCAGTCGATCGACCGCCGCGGAACCCTGCACGGCGCGGCCTGGTCGATCATCCCGATGCGGGTGGTCGCCGACACCGGCGACCTGCTCGCGCTGCACCTGGCCGAGGGGACGCCCCTGGCGTTCCCGGCGCATCCGTTCGGCCCGCGCCAGTCGTTCACCGACCACTGGCGCGAGACCGACGTCCTGCGGCTGCCCCGGCCCGGCGACGGCTATGCGGTCTGGGGCTTCTTCCGCGACGGGGTCCGCTCCGGCCGGTACGCCGAGTCCGCGCATCACACCGATGCGTGACGGTGCGCCAGCCTGCACCGCATGAGCGGCTGCGTCGTATCAGCCCGGACTGCGCCGCAGCACGGGAGGCGGCCGGGTGCGCCCCTCAGCGGGCCCGGCGGGCCTCGACGAGCACGTCCTCGGGGCGGAGCACCTCTTCCGGATCATCGGTCCGCAGTCCCAGCACGAACTGCACCGCGTCCAGGTGGGAGCTGCGCGCCGGCCCCTCCTCGACCGCCCGGGCCGGGTCCAGCACCATGCCGAGCCCGGCCAGCCGGAGCATCTCCGCCGCCTCCGGACCGCAGCCGATCGCGACGCTCTGCGTCAGCGGCACCCCGTACGACTCGGCGAAGCGGACCAGCGCCCGGCCCCGCCCGCCACCACCGACGACCTCGCCGACGATCCGCCCGGTCAGCCGGCCGTCCGCGGTCTCCAGCCGGTTGGCGGCCAGGAAGTCCAGCTGCAGCCCGTCGACCATCCGCTCCGCGACCTGGGCGACGCCACCGGTGACGACCCCGGCCCGGTGCCCGGCCCGGCGGGCCGCGCCGATCAGCGCCCGGGATCCGTGCGCCCACCGCATCTGACCCTGCAGCACGTCCAGGCCGCCCACCGGCGCCCCGGCCAGCAGCGCGGCCCGGGCCCGGACCACCTCCGCGGCCGAGCTGCCGCCGGCGCTGCCCTCGGCCAGCAGCCGGCGGGACTCGGCCCCGCGCCCGATCTGGTCGGCCAGCGCCGCGAACGGCTCCGGCCCGATCAGCACGGTGTCCAGGTCCAGCAGCAGCAGCCGCTTGGCCCGGCGCTGCAGGCCGGCCCGCTCGACCGCCACGTCGACGCCGGCCGCGGCCGCGCCCTGGACCAGACCCAGCCCGAGCTTGGTCGCGTCCACCCCGGACACCACCAGCTCCAGCGCGGTGACCGGCTCGTGGGTGAGCCGGACGATCGAGTGGATGTTGCCGCCGAGGTCGGCGATCCGGCGGGCCATCTCCCCGACGGCGCCGGCCCGCAGCGGCCGGCCGAGCACGATGACGTGGTGCCGCACCGGCATCCGGTCGGCGATCTCGCCCGGGTCCTCGGTGATCGTCACCTCGACCTTGGTGCCCAGCGCCTCGGCCGCGTGCGTGACCGCCCGCCGCAGCGGGGCCGGGTCGCCGTGCAGGACCAGCACCACCCCGAGCACCAGCCGGTCGGAGATCACCACCTGCTCGACGTCCAGCACCTCGACGTCGTGAGCGGCCAGGGCCGCGAACAGGGCCGAGGTCACGCCGGGACGGTCGTGTCCGGTGACGGTGACGAGCACGGAGTGTGGATGCATGGGAGAGGGTCGTGCAACGTAGGCCGCGGCCCGGGAAGTGACCGCTCGTTCAGCTCGGGAAGCAATCACGCAACGGTATCAGTCCTGCACGACAAGTCACAGGAGGCCACACCGTGCCACCCGATCAGGTCGGGTCGGTGTCCTTCGCGCCCTGCCGGGCCCCGGTGTCCCCGCCGGCCAGGTTGTTGGGCCCGACCGGTCCGCTGCCCGAGTGGGCCTCCAGCTCCAGCCGCTCGGCCAGCTCCGGATAGTGCGCCTCGAACGCCGGCCGCTCCGACCGGATCCGCGGCATGACCGTGAAGTTGTGCCGTGGCGGCGGGCAGGATGTCGCCCACTCCAGCGAGTTGCCGTGCCCCCAGGGGTCGTCGGCCGTGACCACCTCGCCGTACTTGTACGACCGGTAGACGTTCCACAGGAACGGCACCGTGGCGATGCCGAGCAGGAACGAGCCCACCGTGGAGATCGTGTTCAGCGTGGTGAAGCCGTCGGTCGGCAGGTAGTCGCCGTAACGCCGGGGCATGCCCTCGGCCCCGAGCCAGTGCTGCACCAGGAAGGTCATGTGGAAGCCGATGAACGTGGCCCAGAAGTGCACCTTGCCCAGCCGCTCGTCCAGGTAGCGGCCGGTGAACTTCGGGAACCAGAAGTAGATCCCGCCGAACACCGCGAACACGATCGTGCCGAAGAGCACGTAGTGGAAGTGGGCGACCACGAAGTACGAGTCGTTGAGGTGGAAGTCCAGCGGCGGAGACCCGAGGATGACGCCGGTCAGCCCGCCGAGCAGGAAGGTGACGAGGAACCCGATCGACCACAGCATCGGCGTCTCGAAGCTGATCGAGCCCCGCCACATCGTGCCGATCCAGTTGAAGAACTTGATGCCGGTCGGCACCGCGATGAGGTAGGTCAGGAACGAGAAGAACGGCAGCAGCACCGCGCCGGTGGCGAACATGTGGTGGGCCCACACCGTCACCGACAGCGCCCCGATCGCGATCGTCGCGCCGACCAGGCCCTTGTAGCCGAAGATCGGCTTGCGGCTGAACACCGGGATGATCTCGGTGATGATGCCGAAGAACGGCAGCGCCACGATGTAGACCTCGGGGTGCCCGAAGAACCAGAACAGGTGCTGCCAGAGGATGGCGCCGCCGTTCTGCGGCTCGAAGATCTGGGCGCCGAACTTCCGGTCCGCCAGCACGCCGAAGATGGCGGCGGTCAGGATCGGGAAGGCGAGCAGCACCAGCACGCTGGTGACCAGGATGTTCCAGGTGAAGATCGGCATCCGGAACATGGTCATGCCGGGCGCGCGCAGGGTGACCACCGTGGTGATCATGTTGACGCCGCCGAGGATGGTGCCCAGACCGGAGATCGCCAGGCCGACGAACCAGAGATCGGCGCCGACGCCGGGCGAGTTGATCGCGTCGGTCAGCGGTGAGTACGCATACCAGCCGAAGGCGGCCGCGCCGCCCGGGGTCAGGAAGCCGCTGATCGCGGTCAGCCCGCCGAACAGGAACAGCCAGTAGGAAAAGGCGTTGAGCCGCGGGAAGCTCACGTCCGGCGCGCCGATCTGCAGCGGCAGCACCAGGTTGGCGAACGCGAAGACCATCGGCGTCGCGAAGAACAGCAGCATGATCGTGCCGTGCATGGTGAAGAGCTGGTTGTACTGCTCCAGGCTCAGATACTGCAGGCCGGGACGGGCCAGCTCGCCGCGCATGAGCAGCGCCATCACGCCGCCGGCGAGGAAGAACGCGAAGGCCGTGACCAGATACATCTTGCCGATCAGCTTGTGATCGGTCGTCTTGAGCAGGTCGAGCAGCATCGACCCACGCGACGTCGTCCGCACCGGAGCGGGGCGGCTGACGATCGGCGCGGGAGCGGTGACGGTCACTCATGGCCTCCGGCTGGTCGGCAACACCGCCTGACCTGGCGGTCAGGCAGCGAGCATCCGAAGAATAGTCCCCGGTCCCGGAGCCCGCGCCCCGGGGAGGGCGGCACCCGTGAGGACGTGTGATCCAGTTCTGCGGGATTGGGGTCCGGGAGCCATGGGTAACTCCCCTCCTGACTGGATGTGACGGTGTGGGGCCGTCACGACACTCTGGAGGAACCCGTGATCGGCTTCATCATTTACCTGCTCGTCATCGGCGCCATCGCTGGCTTCATCGCCCGCGCGGTCGTGCCCGGTAAGGACCCGATGAGCATCCCGATGACCATCGGTCTGGGCATCGTCGGCTCGCTCATCGGCGGCTTCATCGGCTATCTGCTCAACCACGACGCGGGTGACGGCGCCTTCCAGGCGTCCGGCATCATCGGGTCGATCGTCGGCGCGATCATCGCGCTCCTGGTGTACCGGGCGGTCAACCGCCGCGGTGCGCGCCTCTGACGCAGCGCACGCTCCACGGGGACTCTCGAAGGGCCCGGCCGTTGGGGCCGGGCCCTTCGGCTTGCCCGGAGTCAGGCGGAATGGATCGCCCGGACGGCGTCGATCGTGTCGGCCTCGGCCGCTGTCTTGTCCTCCCGGTAGCGCAGCACCCGGGCGAACCGCAGCGCCACCCCGCCCGGATAGCGCGGGCTCGTCTGCACGCCGTCGAACGCGACCTCGACCACCAGCTCCGGCCGGACCCGCACGACCCAGCCGGTGTCGTCGACGGCCAGCGCGCCCAACCGCTCGGTCTGCCAGCGCAGCATCGCGTCGGTCAGCCCCTTGAACGTCTTGCCCAGCATCACGAACCCGCCGGCCGGGTCGCGGGCACCCAGGTGCAGGTTGGACAGCCAGCCGGTGCGTCGGCCGTGCCCGCGCTCGACCGCCAGCACCACCAGGTCGAGCGTGTGCCGCGGCTTCACCTTCAGCCAGCCGGCCCCGCGCCGACCCGCCTCGTACGGCGTGAGCACGGACTTCACCACCACGCCCTCGTGCCCGTGCGCCAGCGCGGCCGCGAACGCGGCCGACCCGCCCGCGACGGAGTCGGTCAGCACCCGCGGCACCCGCAGCGGCTCCGGGACGACCGCGGCCAGCGCCTCCTGACGGGCCGCGCCGGGCTCGTCCAGCAGGTCGGTGCCGTCCAGGTGCAGCAGGTCGAACAGCACCGGGGACAAGGGCGTCACCGCCCGCAGCCCGGCCGGGTCGCCCTTGCTGCCGATCCGCGACGCGGTGACCTGGAACGGCTGCGGCCGGCCGTCCGGGCGCAGCGCGATCGCCTCCCCGTCCAGCACCACGGCGGTCAACGGCAGCGCCAGGGCGGCCTCCACCAGCTCCGGCACCCGGGCGGTGATGTCGTCCAGTGACCGGGTGTAGACGGCGACGTCGGACCCGTCCCGGTGGACCTGGATCCGGGCGCCGTCCAGCTTCCACTCCACCGCGGCCGGGAAGCCGGTCTTCGCCAGCGCCGCGTCGACGCCGTCGGCGGGTTGGGCCAGCATCGGCAGCACCGGCCGGCCCACCTCCAGCCGGAAGCCGGCCAGCGCGGGCGCGCCGCCGGCCAGCGCGGCGGCCGCGACAGCGCCCAGGTCGCCGTGCAGCATGACCGCCCGCCGGACGTCCTTCAACGACACCCCGGCCGCCCTCGCCACCGCGTCGACCATGACGCCGGCCAGCGCGCCCTGGCGCAGCTCGCCCACCAGCAGCTGGCGCAGGAACGCCTGCTCGGGCCCGGTGGCCCGGGCGAACAGGCCGGCCAGCAGGTCGCGGCGGGCGGCCTGGGAGCCGGCCCCGGCCTGCTTCCCGACCTGCTCGAAGATCGCGTCGGTCTCGCCCACCCGCAGGCCGGGCGAGCCGGCCGGGGGCGGCACCTCGCGCAGGGTCGCCCAGCCGACCCCGATCTGCCGCTGCCGCAGCTCCCCGGACAGGAACGCCACCGCCGCCGCGGCTTCGTCCGCCGGCGCCCGGGACAGCACCTCCGCCAGCAGCGCCACCTTGCCCAGCCGGGCCGCCGTCGCCGCCACCGCCGCCGACGCGTCAGCCAGGTCCCGCAGCAGCAAGGTCACTCCCGGACGCTATCCGCCCCGTACGACAGTCCGGTCGGGCCCAGCCGGTCGGGCCCAGCCGGTCGGGCCCAGCCGGTCCGCCCGACGGGCGGAGGGGTCACGCCGGGTCGGGCAAGGTGAACCAGGCGACGGTCCCGCCGTCCGGGATCGGGCTGAGGTCGATCGCGCCACCGTGCGCCTCGATGATGCGCCGGCACGTCGCCAGCCCCAGCCCGCTCCCGCCGGCCGCGGCCGGCGCCTCCGACTCGGCGTGCAACCGGACCAGCGGCGCGAACGGGTCGCCCCGCCCGATCGGCACCCCGATCCCGTCGTCGATCACCTCGACCCGCCACTGCGCGGGCTGCCGCACCGCCCGGACGAAGATGGCCGGAGTCTCGCCCCGCCGCCGGTAGCGCACCGCGTTGGACAGCAGGTTCTGCAACACCGCCCGCAGCTGGCTGCGGTCCGCGGTCACCGTCGGCAGCGGCTCCATCCGCAGCGTCGCCCCCGACTCGGTGAACTCCACGGCCAGGTCGTCGGCCGCCTCCCGGACCAGGTCGCCCAGCTCCAGCGGCACCGGTCGCAGCGTCCCGCCGACCCGGGCGTGCGCGAGCAGGTCCTCCAGCAGTCCGGACATCCGCCGCCCGGAGGCCGCGGCCAGCTCGATGAACTTGACCGCCTTCTCGTCCCCGGCCACCGCGGGCAGCTTGGTCAGCACCTCGACGAAACCGATCATGCCGGTCAGCGGCCCGCGCAGGTCGTGGCTGACCTGCCCGGCGAACGCGGCCAGCTGCTCGTTGGAACGGGCCAGCTCGGTCCGGGTGTCGCCCAGCTCCCGGACCGCCCGGCGCAGCCGGCGCTCGGCCCGGCGCAGGTCCAGCACCTCGACGACCTGGTTGGCGAGCATGTCCAGCCAGCGGGCGGCCTCGGCCGGGAACGGCCGCGGCTTCTCGTCGAAGACGCACAGCGTGCCGAACGGGACCCGGTCCGGCCCGACCAGCGGGCTGGCGGCGTAGAACCGCAGCGAGCCCAGCCGCCCGGTGACGAACGGGTTCCGGACGAACCGCAGGTCCTGCCGGGTATCCGGGATCACCAGCTGCTCCTGCTCGGCCAGCACGACCGCGCACATGGAGTCGGAGCGGGCACAAACCGACGGCGACAGGCCGTACGCGGCGACGGTGTGCTGGTGGTGCCGGTCCAGCAGGTTCACCACCGCCATCGGTACGTCACAGACGCGCGCCGCGAGCTGGGCGAGGTCCTGCAGTCGCTGGTCAGCCGGCTGCTCGTGCAGCGCGTACTCCACGATCGGGTCAGGTACGGCCATGCCCGGGGATTGTAGTCACCCTAAGTGACATTTTATACTCGGAGAGTTGAGGAACTCTGCGGTTCCGCGTGTCTGCCTTGCGCTCCGGCCGGATTGTCATCCCGGTCGGCGGGGCGGACGCCGACAACGCCCCAGTACGGAAATCCGAGCCCGAATCGGGGATAGCTTCCCTGGCTGCGGGGGCACAGACAGAGGGTGGATGCAGCGCAGGGTGGGGACCGGGGCAACCAGACACGGGTGATCGAGCTGGACGGAGATCACGACGCGCCCGCGCGCGGGCGGCACGCGGTGACCGAGGTGCTGGACGGCTGGGGCTGCGAGCCCGGCACCCGCGAGGACCTGCTGCTCGTGGTCAGCGAGCTGGTCACCAACGCGGTCGTGCACGGGGTCGAGCCGATCGTGGTGACCATGGTCCGGGTTTCGGAGCGGGTCCGGGTGGAAGTCACCGACGGCGCCGACCGGTCCTCGCCGCAGGGCAACCCGCGGGCGAAGGCAGACGCCGAGAACGGGCGCGGCCTGGCCGTGGTCACCCGCCTAGCGGTCGCCTGGGGCTGGCGCGCCACTCCCGGCGCCGGCAAGACCGTCTGGGCCGAGCTGCCCATGAAGGTCGCCGGCTAGCTCAGGCCAGCTGGTCCATCGCTCGGTAGATGCGCTGCTCCGAGATCGCGTACGGCGTCCCGAGCGACTGCGCGAACAGGCTCACCCGCAGCTCCTCCGCCATCCACCGCAGCTGCCGGACCTCGTCGGACTCCCGGCGCCCCGGCGCCAGCCCGGCCAGGAACGTGTCCAGCTCGGCCTGGACCGCGTGCACCCGGCCCATCCGGATCGAGTCCCGGGCGGTGTCGCCGGCCAGCCGGTCCAGCCGCCAGGCCGCGGCGGCCAGGTAGCGACGCAGGTCCGGCAGCCGCCGGCGCCCGGTCGCGGCCACGAACCCGGGCCCGACCAGCCCTGTGACCTGCGCGGTCAGGTCGGCCACGGCCGGCCGCAGCGGCGGCGGCACCGGGACAGCCAGGCGCGCGGTCAGCGGCCCCCACTCGGCCAGCACCTGCTGGGCCCCGCGCAGCAGCTCCAGCACCCGCTCGTTGAGCTCGGCCCGGACCCGGTCGGCCAGCTTGGCGAAGCCCTCGGCGTCCCACGGCGGCCCGCCGGCCTCGGCGATCATCTCGTCCGCGGCCGCGGCCGAGCAGTCGGCCAGCAGCGCGACCAGGCTGCCGTGCGGGTTCTGGGTCAGCGCCAGCTTGGCCCGGTTGTCCAGCCGCCCGGACACCCACTTCAGCGGGGACGGCACCCCGAGCAGCAGCAGCCGCCGGACGCCGTCATGGTGCGCGGCCCGCTGCTCCGGCTCGGTCGCCAGCACCTGCACGCTCACGGTGGTGCCCCGGTCGACCAGCGCCGGGAAGCCGACCAGCCCGCCGGCGGAGAACGTGCGCGGGATCGTGCCGACGGTCCAGGCCGTCAGCCCCTGCCGCTCCAGCGACTTCGCCGCGCCGGCCAGCACGTCCCGTACGGTGCGGCCCAGCTTCTGCTGCAGCTGGGCCAGATCCTTGCCCTCCGCGACCGTGGTCGCGCCGTCGGTGACCCGGAACGTGGCCCGCAGGTGCGCCGGCACCTTGGCCCAGTCGAACGCTGTCACCGGGATGTCCTGGCCCGAGGCCCGGCGCAGCTCCCGGGCCAGCGCCTCCACCAATGGCTCAGCGCCCGGCCGCAGCTGAGCGAGGATGGCCCGGGCGGCGTCGGGGGCCGGTACGAAGTTGCGCCGCAACGGCTTGGGCAGTGACCGGATCAGCGCGGTCACCAGCTCCTCCCGCAGCGCCGGCACCTGCCAGTCGAACCCCTCCGGCCGGACCCGGTTGAGCGCGGCCAGCGGCACCTCGACGGTCACCCCGTCGTCCGGCGCCCCGGGCTCGAACCGGTACGCGACCGGCAGCGTCAGCCCGCCCTGCGTCCACTCGTCCGGCGTGTCCGCGGTGTCGACGTCGTCGGCCAGCAACATGTCCCGGGTGAACGTGAGCAACTCCGGGTCGGTGCGCCGGGCCTGCTTCCACCACGCGTCGAAGTGCCGCCCGGACACCACGTCGGCCGGCACCCGGGCGTCGTAGAAGTCGAACAGCTTCTCGTCGTCGACGACCAGCCCGCGTCGCCGGGTCCGGTGCTCCAGCTCCTCGACGTCGGCCAGCAGCTCCCGGTTGGTGGCCAGGAACTCGTGCTGCGACTGCCAGTCCCCCTCGACCAGCGCGTTGCGCAGGAACAGCTCCCGGGACAGCTCCGGGTCGATGCGGGCGTAGTCGACCGTGCGGCCGACCACGATCGGCAACCCGAACAGCGTCACCCGCTCGGTCGCGACCACCCCGCCGCGGCGCTTGGACCAGTGCGGCTCGTTGTAGAAGTGCACGGCCAGGTGGCCGGCCAGCTCCTCGGCCCACTCCGGCTCGATCTTCGCGACCGTACGGGCCCAGAGCCGGGAGGTCTCCACCAGCTCGGCCGCCACCACCCAGCGCGGCGGCTGCTTGGCCAGCCCGCTGCCGGGCCAGACCGCGAACCGAGCGCCCCGGGCCCCCGCGTACTCCCGGCTGCGCGGGCCGGTGTCCTCGCGCATGCCCAGGTGCGACAGCAACCCGGCCAGCAGCGAGCGGGTCACCGCCTTGGGGTCGACCTCGGCCGGGTGCCGGGGCACCGAGGTGCCGAGCTGGCGCAGGATGCCGCGCAGCTGCCCGTACAGGTCCTGCCATTCGCGGACCCGCAGGTAGTGCAGGAACTCGGCCGTGCACAGCCGCCGGAAGGCGCTGGAGGACAGCGCGTCCTGCCGGTCGGAGATGTAGTTCCACAGGTTGAGCAGGCTGATGAAGTCCGAGGCCGGGTCGGCGAAGCGCCGGTGCGACAGGTCCGCCGCCTCCTGCTTCTCCACCGGCCGCTCCCGCGGGTCCTGGATGGACAGCGCCGCGGTGATCACCAGCACCTCGTGCAGGCAGCCGTTCTGCTCCGCCTCCAGCACCATCCGGCCCATCCGCGGGTCGATCGGCAGCTGGGCCAGCTTCCGGCCGACGGCGCTGAGCTTGCCGTCCTCCAGCGCGCCGAGCTCGTGCAGCAGCGCGGTGCCGTCGGCGATGGCGCGGCGGTCGGGCGCGTCCAGGAACGGGAACGCGGCCACGTCGCCCAGCCCGAGCGAGGTCATCTGCAGGATGACCGAGGCCAGGTTGGTCCGCTGCACCTCCGGCTCGGTGAACCGGGGCCGGGAGTCGAAGTCCTCCTCGGAGTAGAGCCGGATGCAGATGCCGTCGGCGGTCCGCCCGCACCGGCCCTTGCGCTGGTCGGCGCTGGCCTGGGACACCCGCTCGATCGGCAGCCGCTGCACCTTCGTACGGAGGCTGTAGCGGGAGATCCGGGCCGTGCCCGGGTCGACCACGTAGCGGATGCCGGGGACGGTCAGGCTCGTCTCGGCCACATTCGTGGCCAGCACGATCCGCCGGCCGGCATGCGGGGCGAAGACCCGGTGCTGCTCGGCCGCCGACAGCCGGGCGAACAGCGGCAGCACCTCGGTCGTCTCCGGCAGCGCCTTGCGCAGGGCCTCGGCGGTGTCCCTGATCTCGCGCTCGCCGGAGAGGAAGACGAGCACGTCGCCGGGCGCCTCCAGACCGAGCTCGCCGACCGCGTGGGTGATCGCCTCGACCTGGTCGACGTCCTCCTCCGGGGTCCGGTAACGCACCTCGACCGGGTAGGTCCGGCCGGACACCTCGATGATCGGCGCGTCGTCGAAGTGCTGCGAGAACCGCTCCGGGTCGATCGTCGCCGAGGTGATGATGAGCTTCAGGTCGGGGCGGCGGGGCAGCAGCTGCTTGAGGTAGCCGAGCAGGAAGTCGATGTTGAGGCTGCGCTCGTGGGCCTCGTCCAGGATCAGCGTGTCGTAGCGGCGCAGCATCCGGTCGTGCTGGATCTCGGCCAGCAGGATGCCGTCGGTCATCACCTTGACCGCGGTGTCCTCACCGGCCCGGTCGGTGAACCGCACCTGGTAGCCGATGGCGGTGCCGAGCTCGACGCCCAGCTCCTCCGCGATCCGCTCGGAGACCGTCCGGGCCGCGATCCGGCGGGGCTGGGTGTGCCCGATGACGCCGCGGACGCCGCGGCCCAGCTCCAGGCAGATCTTCGGCAGCTGGGTGGTCTTGCCCGAGCCGGTCTCGCCCGCGACGACCACGACCTGGTGGTCCCGGATCGCGGCCAGGATGTCGTCGCGGCGGGCCGAGATCGGCAGCTGCTCGGGGTAGCTGACCGCGGGGACTGCGGCCCGGCGGCGCTCGACCCGGGCTGCGGCCTTGTCGATCTCCTCGGCCAGACCGTCGGGCACCGCCTCCCCGCGCACGCCGTCGAGCCGACGCCGCAGGCGGAACTCGTCGCGCAGCGTCAGCTCGGGCAGCCGAGAACGCAGCTCGGCGAGGGTGGGAGACATGTGACTGCTCGAACGATGCCGACCGGGGCAGGATTCCGCACCCTGATTTTCGGTCAGGACCGTGCGCTCACCGGGGTCCGGTGCGCCGGCGCCGCCGGCTTCCTCGATCCCGGCCAGACCAGCAGGACCATCGCGGCCAGCACCGCGCCCACGGCCGCGCCCAGCCCGTTGGGCACGACGTCGGCGAACGAGCCGACCCGGGTGGTCAGCGACGACTGGTAGCACTCGATCCCGACCGACAGCACCACGCAGGAGACCGCCGCGGTGATCGGGCGGCGCAGCAGCAGGGCCAGGAAGAAGCCGAGCGGCAGGAACAGGAGCACGTTGAGCGGGCCGTCGCCGGCGTGGGCCCAGGCGGTCAGGTCGGCCCGCTCCGGGCGGACGTTGCGGGTGATGCTGTCCAGCGCGTTGGTGGTGAGGCCGAAGTTGCCCCAGCCACCCCAGGGCACCATCGTCACCCCGAACACGACCGCCAGCGAGGCGCCGGTCAGCAGGATCAGCGTCCGGCGGCGCGGAGCCAGGCTCACGACACCCAGCACGACCAGGCCGAGCAGCACGATGGTGGCGATCACCGACGGGCTGCTGCTGAACTGCCCGATGTAGCCGGCGTTGCCCAGCAAGCCCCTCATCGCCGGCCCCGCCGCGTCGCCGTCATGAGCCCAGTGTGCCCCGCCGCTCCCTACCGCACCCTGTCTTCCCGCTGTCCGTCCGCTGTGAACCCGGCGGCCAGGGCCCGGGCGTAGCCGGCGGCCAACGAGCCGAGCAGACCGTGCAGGGGGCCGGCGAAGGTGACCTCGTCCAGACCCAGCTCGACCAGCAGCCGGTCGCCGAGCACCGCGACCGTCGCGGCCAGCGCCCCCGGATCGTCCAGCCGCAGCCCGACCAGCGCGGCGCCGACCCGCTCCGCCGCCGCCCCGTCCGGCGGCTCGGCCAGCAGCGCGTCGTGCAATGACTCCAGGTGGCGGCGCAGGTGCAGCTCGACCTCGGCCCGCCCGGTCCCGGCCGGCCCGAACGGCGTGACGGCCAGGGCCCAGTCCCGGGCCAGGGCCGGCTTGCCCGCCGCGGCGGGCTGCCACGGTGCCGTCCAGTCGCGTGCCCCCACCGGCGCAGATCCCCCTCGGCTCGTCCTCGTATCCGGAAACGACCTGGCCACCCCGATCGGTGTCACCGCCACCGCGGGAATTCGGAGGGCGCAC
>JAABUS010007071.1_pt1 | contig 13138 bp, 18 predicted proteins | sample 5560161 | NCBI WGS metagenome assembly JAABUS01 (sample SAMN10711885, study PRJNA513376) | rock metagenome | isolation source: Antarctica rocks | place: Antarctica: Victoria Land, Trio Nunatak nord | collected 2016-01-04 | reverse complement strand
AGCAAGACAGTTCTGTCATGCATGTCGTTACAGTGCTTTGATGTGTGCTTGCATTCCATGTCCTTGACAGGGAACACAAGTTACCATGCATCAGTTGTCAGCATGCCTCAAAGTGTAAGTCAGAATACCATAGATCAGACGGCCACCATGCAGTTGACCGCATAAGTGTAGGGGGGCATTAGCTCAGCAAACAAGCCATGAGTGCTGCTATGTTACTGTCAAGTAACTGACCAGGGTCAAAGCATTCATGGACCAACAAAACACAGCGTCCTCGGTGCCAGGCCGGACTACCAACTACTGACAACATCACACCTCACACACTGACAGACGCAGCAGTGACAAATTTTTTATCACACATGAAATAAACAAGGTGCATGTGCTGACATGCATTGGCACTGTGTGCCAAGAGCAAGCCGAAGCTGCTGCCAGGGTCAAGCGCTTCACACACATCCTGCTTCAGACGATATGCCACTGCACTGCAATGCTGAATGCACCACAAGCTCAAGTCTGCCACACCCAACTTGGAGGTAAACAGCAAAGAAAAGCTCACGCTTTTCAGCAATCATAATCATAACAAGAACCTCCTAAAGCAGCAGCCCAGAGCTATGACCATAACAAGTGCCTCCTAAGGCAGCAACCCAGAGCAAGGGGGCTCACCTTGGAGGCAATGTCGTCCAGTGCGGTGCCGTTGAGCAGGACCCCAAAGGAGACAATGACAGCATAGCGGTAGCTGGGGCTGGCACCGGGCACCAGGGCCACTGGGCAGGAGCTACTGCCATCCTCCAGGTTGGTGGTGTTCTCCCCACACATGCTGCACAGCTGCGAACCCTATACATGCCAAAATGCGGTCTCCAAAACCTGCTTTTGATCTTTAAGCATGAACACAAAGCCGCTATCGACTTTAAGCTTTGTGGTGGTCATGACGAACTCTGCTTAAAAGTTGGGAAGCATACAATGGCGTCCTGAAAAGTGGGTTTGCACTGATATATTGCACACTCAGTTGTCTCTGTTGCTTGCGCAGCGTTGATGGCACTCAGGCTGCATGCCAGAACACAGGCTGAAATGGCTGTTTCAGGACACAGTGTCATGTCCAGTGTACAATGTATGCCATGCAGGCAAAGTGTATAGCATCTGTCCTGCACTCAACATAAGGGCAACAGCATTATGAACAACAAGCATGCACTGCAATCAGTCATCAAAGCATGGCCCTCTGACTGCCTGTCGTGCATACACTGTAAACACAACATTGTTAGTGTGCTATACAGAAAAGCAATGCAGTGAGTCTCACAGTCTGACATGCGTGAGGCTGCACGGGCTGCGAAGGTGTGCTTTGTACCTCAGAGGGTGAGTAAGTTCCAGTGATGCAATGCGAGCACTGGCTGGACCCCCATGAGCTGCTGTAAGTGCCCTCAGGGCACGGCAGGCAGGCAGGGCTGTCTGGGTTCTCAGCGTAGTAACCAGGCATGCACATACTGCACTCCTTTGCGTCTACAGTGTTAGATGCCCAGCCAGCAGGGCAGATGCTGCACCAGGGCTCTTGGGCTGGGGGCAGGGGCCAGCCTGCAGACAGCAGTACAGTCAGCACTTTGACCACAACATGATGCATTGATGGTCTGTGTGTCATGCTGTTGCAGGGATGGTTGGTGGTCATCATGATCAATGTCAGGTTACATGGCAAGCCTGTGCAGGAGATGTTGCTGCAGACGCAAGTTATGTAGCGACGTCAATCTTGATGCTGTCATGCATGACTACGTGCACTTGCTGTGAGATCAAGATGAATGTTGGGTCACTGCTGGACCCAAACAGATTGCAGCAATTTGCATGCAGCCTGAGCAGGTCTTCCGTGAAACATTGATGTTTGCTATCAGTCCTGTTAGTCAGTTATGAGATTGACAGCATAGTGTGGTACATCAAACAGAGATGTTGCACCATGTGCATTGTTAAAGGGGACAGGGACACTGTCATGGACAAGTAGCCAATACATTGCTTGAGCGCTAGTGCATAGCATACCTGATGGCAGGGGGTCATGCAAGGCAGGGGTGGGGCCATACCTGGCAGCAGGGGCCACGCAAGGCAGGGGTGGGGCCATGTCTGGTGGCAGGGGGTCTTGCAGGGCAGGGGTGGGCCATAGCTGGTTGCAGGGGTTTGTGCAAAGCAGGGGTGGGGCCATATCTTGAGGCAGGGGGGTGTGCAGGGCAGGGGTGGAGCCATACCTGGTGGCAGGGCTTCGTGCAGGGCAGGGGTGGGGCCAGGGTCAATCTGAGTGCTGTTGTCATCAGGCTGCTCCACAACAAGCTCCCCAAAGTCCCCCAGAGGAGCAGCTTCCTCTGCAGCTGCACTCCCAGGTGCAGACGCCTCTGTGGTGTTCCTTGTCACTGCAACACATGATAGATTTGGTCAAGCAGGAAATGTTAGCAAAGCGCAAGCATTTCCTGACACTGAAGGTTGCAAGCCATGTTGTTTGGCCATCACTGCTGCCCTGTGCTCAAGCACTTCATATATGCTGGGCAGCCCGGTACAATACTTGGCTTCTCAGTAAATTGATGCCGAACAGCGCAGTCTTTTCTTTTATTTTTCTCTTTTCTTTTCACTACATGTATGGCGCCAGCTTCAGGAGAGAAAAAAAAGAAAAGACTACACCTTAGGCGCCAATTGTATGAGAAGCCAAGTATTACACCAAGCTGCCCAGGCCAGCTTTAGGAATGACTTCATGGCAAGATCAGGCAAAGACAGAGTGGACAATGACACAAAATAGCTGCAGTTGAAAGTGAAGAAGAGCGCACCTGACACAAAGTAGCGCTGGGATGTGACGCCATCTTCAGCCACCACTACAATGGGGATGATGAGGGGCACCCCAGGCTGCAGCCCCAACACCAGTGCAGCCGGCAAGAATCCGGTATTGTTTCTGCATAGCATGGTCTACAGTCACAGGTCTGTTAAGTAGCAAATGGGCATCACTTTGCCCAAGCACACCATGATGCGAACCCACCGCTAGCACGGAACACAAGACGGTGATGCAATGCATGTAATTCCCGCCATGATTTGTCATCAATTGCTGGGAGTGTCATATGAACAGGTGTGCGTCATGCATGTCCTGCTGTGTAGCTCTAGCATCAAACACAAGGCGTTGTGAAGCATGCCTCCCAGCTTGCCTCAGCTTCCTGCTGGCAACAGCTGTCAGCACGGCCTGCTGGTTTGCTATCTATTGATATTGGCCTCTAACTTATTACATCTTCCACTGACCTCACACTGAGTGGAAGATGTAATAATAATACCTCAAGCTGTATGCATCTGCATGTTTGCAGTTGTATGCCCTATGGGCACATATACCTTGCAGAAGAGTTGGAGCGGCCGCTGGTATCAGCAATCTGGTCCGCCCCAACATCACCCCCCTGTGACAGCACCTGCCCTTTCACCTCCACCCTGATCCCATCCACATCAGGGTACAGCAACCCTGGCTGCAGGGACACCCATTTGGTTTCAGAGCTCACATTTACTCCCAGGGGCGTGTCTGGGTCGCAGCTGGGGACCCCAGATGAGGATGAGTCACCATCTGCACCTGAGTCATCCTCAGCTGACTCAGGCTGAGATGAGTAAGCTGTGGGTGAGGCTTGAGCAGTGCTGGCACAGACGGTGTAAACTGCCTGGGTGCTGTCTGTGACATTGATGAGTGCCAGCTGGGCATGTTGGGGATTGGCCAAGCGCACCACTGACAGGGAGTACACTTTGGTGCGGTTGCCTAAGTCCAATGCATCGCCAGTGCTGACACTTCCCTCAGCTTCCTGCAGCGTGCCACTCTGATTGTCTGGGGTTGCATTTCTGAATGGCATCTCTAAATGTAGGTTGCAGGCAAAATGCTAATACATGTCGCAAGATGCAGCAGAATCGTGAAGTGAGAGCTTGTGCATGCTAACAAAACGCCAGCTGATGCATGTGGAAAGATGTGCGAATGGGATGCAGCAGCCTGCCTGACCTTAAGAAAGAGCAAGTGCAAGCACTACTACTGACTGACTGACATAAGCGTGGTGCAGACTAGAGTCAATGTGTCGTTTCTTGCGTACACAGTTGCATCTGTCCTACTGAAACTTTGTGCAACATGATGGTGGCTGACACATCCCTGTGACATGAAGTGGATGCTGGCTGATGACTAAGATCCGGATATTTGCACAAGGGAGGCAGATGGACAGGCAGCATGAGCTTTGACATAAGATTATTCCAAGGGTGCTGAATGTGGAAGTGCATCGCAATCACCAAGATGCACAGCTGCTTCTTGCTTACCTGTTCAGCAGGCTCTAGGGCCGTGACAGCGACGCTGAAATCATTCTGCCCCAGCTGCAGCGGCAAAAGGAAAGCATTCTTGCTGCATACGGCATCTGCGCTGGTCCCAGTGGCATTGCTGCTCATGGACTGCATGCCCGCGCTGTTCACCTCACTACTGTTTGCAGAGCTGGACTCTGGCTCAGGAGAAGGTGGTGGGTAGACATACAACTCCCCCAGGGGGGTGTTGTCAGAGTCCAGAACTTCGAATGTGGCACCAGCTACAGCAAACACAGCAGGAGTTGATGTTGTGGACATGGTGGTGGTTTAGAGGCTGTTAGCTTAGAAGCTGTGGACATGCTGGGCTTTCAAGGCTGTTAGCTTAGAAATATAGATAGCAAGCAGCTTCAACAAACTCCATCTTTGAGATGGCAGCAACTGCAGAAACAATTGCTGAAGTCTAGCAATGCAGGAACATGCCAACAGGAGTCAACACTGCTTGCATCATCTTAGCGCCTTGCTATGGTGAGGATTAAGGGTCTGTACATACAGGGTGTATATGTCATTTTCCTGTTATTTCCTGTCAGCTTTCCATGTTAATGCGTAAGCCCTACAGCCGTGCCTCCTTTTTTTGTAATGGCATCATCGGTAGCACTGGGCAGCAGTTGAAACTGGCACTGACCTTCCAGTGTCTCAAAGCAAAGGGTGGCATCCTTGCAGTCTGCCCCAACCATGGCTCCATACTGAGCAACATCAGCCTGGAAGCTTGGGGAAAGGTCAAAGACGGTGCCATTCTGGCCCGCCACCACCAGAGTAGAAAGGCGAGCGTCATCATCTGGGGACTCTATGGGTGATACTGCCGGGACCAGAGCTGCAGACTCGTTGCCAGGTCTGCACACAGGCAGAGTTCTTAAGTTACCGTTGACATTCTGAACCAAGTAATTACACATGACTGTGGATGCGCAAATGAGAGCCTTGGATCCAGCAGGGAAGGTTCAGCAATGCATTACTTGACAGGCAATGCTGCTAACATGGGAGTTGCAGCAACATGGCCGAGCCTGCAGAGAGACCGCATTTGGATTTGTCTGTAGAGGTCACAACTCCCCAGCTGAAGTTGCAGGGCCCAGAGACAACTCGAAGCAGTAAAGGCAATAAAAGTGATTCTACTGTGGGGAGTCAGCTGATTCTGCTGTCAGAAAGATAGCTGCAGATCCATAGCAAGTGCTGCATGTTTGTGTCTGACATCAGTTTGGGATCCACAACCATGATTACTGGTCAATGGACTTCCAACTCATTGGCATGTTTGCTTGCCAGCTCTGCAGACAGCTGCAAGCTGCTGAAGCCAGAACATGTCGGCCAAAGATTTGACAGGTGCTAAGAGGAGAGCGCCATAGCCTTCAGGATCTTGACTCACCTGTAAGTTCCAGGAGGACATTGTCCTGGCCTGACGCCAAAGATGTGAGCAGCTGTTTCGTTAACGATGCCCAGTGTCACAGCATTCCAGAGGTCTGTGATTGGAGCCTGCATGTGATACTCTGCCTCATAAGATATGAGGGACCAGTTTACAGGAACGGTGATGTGCAGCAGCTCCCCATCATTTAAATCCCACTGCAAGCTGCCTTTCTGGCGCGATCTTGGCAGCCAGGCATCAGGGGTACCAGACGTCAACACGAGGTCGTACGCCATAGACGCCGGCACGGAGAGGGTGCTGAACTTGATGTGCACAGGGATCACCACAGCGTCGTCTCGGTAAAACACCTGGTTGGGCTGCAGATCAAAGCTCACAGTAAGATCTTCCTGTGGCAGCTGCGTGGCGATGCTGACTGAGCGCTGATCGTCCACATCCGCATTGGTGGCGTTGACAAGGGTGATCAGCACGGCCCCGGCCTGCAGCTGCGCAAGTTGGTCGCTTTCAAGCTGTACAGTGGCAGTCTTCACTCCCTGGTGAAAAGGGTCCCACTTGACATATGACTGTGACAAAGTGGCGTCCATCAGAGGCTGAGTGCTTGTCTCCTGTCCATCAAGATGCCGCTGTGACAATGCCAGGTCTGCTGTGACTGGCAATGAGCTGAAACCTTCCAGCCTGGCCTGAATTGTTACCGCAGTGCCATTCACCAGAAGATAGTCTGTGACCATTGATACCATTGGCCCTTCCAGCTCCAGCACCTACACAGCACAGCGCAAAAGTAAATAGGGACATTGACACCATTAACAATTGACTCTTGCATGCAAGTTTCAGGCTTGATTCATTAGCATGAGGTGCGTTTGCAGAGGCACAGTGCAGGTGTCTTGTGAGATGACCTCTTGCAAACGTGCAGAGTTCAGGCCTTGAAAGTCGTCAACCCATGCTGCAGGAGATGTGCAACATGTGCCATGAGCGTACCACTGCTTCTCTTGAGGCCAACTTAGCAGACAACTGCTGCCCATTTAGTGACACCAGCACACTGTGATTGCCTGCCGCCAAAGGCTGCCCATACAAGGGAGTGGTAGCCAGCAAAGCTCTCCTATCTGAGGTCAGATTAGCTGGCAGAGCCAAGTCAGTCCCATTGTCCAGCACCCCTTCCAAATAAATGACTGGAGTGAAGTCATCAACCTACAGCCAACGACGAACACTGCTATTAATGTGAACGAAAGTCTAGTCAAGTGCGCATGATATGCACATGAATTTGCTCCAGCTCAAAGATGCTGTGCCGGGCTGCGCTGCGCTGTGCTGAACTGTAGTCTGCTCTTGGCAACAAGGACATGCAGTGGTGGTGTCTGGTCTATGCTTCCAACGTGGCCATGTCTGAAGGACTGAAGCAGAACTGTGTCATGCTCTGGTGAGCTAAGCGAATGTGCTCTGCGTGTGAGCTGCAGTTGAGTTCTGGGTTGCACGTGCTGCTATTCAGCTGCTGCAAAGCTGCTCTGGCAGTAGCTTATTATGAATCGTGTTATGTAATGACATGAGGAATTTGCAGCAGACCTGTGGCGCTCAGCAGCAGGACACATATGCTCAAACCAGTCCTCATGCCGTCATTGACCATGGACAAAATAATCAGTGCATGTTGCTTTTGCAGTTCAAGGTTTGCCTTATGAGCGGCAGTCAGGGCATGCAATGATGGCCGACCAGGCATAGTCTCCTGTGTCCACCTTGCAAGCAGTACATATGCCATGCTGATTGACCACTGCAGACCCACCTCCTCAGCAAAGCTACAGACTGTCTCCTCAAGCTGGACCCGCAGCTCAAAGCTGCCGTATCTGGGCCCGGTCAAGGGGGCCACCTGGCTCACTTGGGGGTCCAGATAGTAGGCAAACTCAGTCCCACTCCAGCAGTCACTGGCACTTGTGCTTGCTGAGAAGTTGACGCGGGTGTTGTTGTCTGCGTACCACTGGGGGGAGGTGCAGTAGGCTGTCTGGGGGTCAATGACTGTGGCATTGACTATGTATGTGAGGCTGGTGTTGCCAAAGCGGCACTGCAAGTTCTGTGTGAATTTGTCACCCTGCAGGGCAGCAAAGATCACAAGAGGCATGCTTTGCATGCTTTGATCGCCCTGAAAAAGAAATATAAAGACTACGCCTTTTGGCATCAATTTAATGAGAAGCCCAGTATCATACTAGGCTGCCCAGGGGTTTGCCTGGAGGACGTTGCCAATAGCACTTACTGTTGGCTGAGCAACAGAACTTGTGGCATGCTGTCATCAGGCAGCAAGCTCAAAACTTGTGATGCTGAACGCAAGATGCACAAGGGCTTTTGCACAACAGTAGAAAGGAAGATGCACTATACTGACCACTTGTGAACTTTTGTGTGGGCAGGCTGGTAATCAGTGTGTGAGCATCAGTTGCTTGCTGCTGTTCCAAACTTGTGTGACAAAGCATACAGCTTGTTGGTGAAGTCCTGTTAGGTTGTGCTGACCTGGAGCATGACTGTTGTGCCTCCTCCCATTGGTCCAAGCAAGGGGTAGACATCAATATCTGGCAGGGGTGAGCCAGTAGGGAGTGTGGTGTATGGCCCTTGAGCAAGAACCACATAACGCCCTGCAACAATAGTACTTCCTGCTGCAGCAGTCTACGATTGCTGCCAATGCATCGTCTTGCACAATGACTGCTGACTGCTGCAATGACAGCACTGCTTGGCAGAGCCCTTTGTCACAGAATGGGGTGTGCATCATTGCATACATATCACACTGAGCCTGAGGGCTGCTTATGACAGAGCAGGTCAGAGTTTTTGTGGGACCATCACAACAGTCTGCAGCGTGATAACAATGGCCTGAGAATGGCCTTGCAACAAAGACTGTACATCAGGCAAGTGTGCACTCAAGCTGCATACTCTGCAGCAAAAGGGCTTGCACATGACTGACCTGGCTCAGCATTCTGACTAGGCAGTTCCGCCAAGAACGCCGGCAACAGGTCAGGCTGGTACTGTGGTGCTGGACATGAGATCTCATAGGACAGACTTGCCACAGTTCCATCATCATTGAGGTAGACCTGACAGCACATGATGATACCATTGGTGCCAGATATGTGACAAAGTAAAAAACAACATTGCAAGATCAGAACTGCTTTTGGTCATCTGTGTTTGCAGGGCGCACATACAGAGCAGATCATTGAATAGAGCGGATCACTGAATAGAAGCTGTGCGTTCTGAAACTGCAAATCTGCGTATGATTACGCAACATATACAGAGGACAACACAAGCTGTGCAAGCAGCTAAGTCATGTGGACCATACCAGCTGTTGCTGGGTTCTTTCCAACAGGGGATTGTCAAACAAGCCCGTCAAGGCTTGAACGACATGATCAGGTAACGTGGTGTTCCAGTCCGTGTTCTCCTGCACATAAAAGCTCAAGCTGAGGCGGTTCATTTCTTGTGAGTGAGATTGTGGTGGAGGGCTGTAGATACCTGAGCAATGTTTTGCCAGTTATCAACTGCTTGCTGTGTTACTAGGTTGCAGTACACTGTTGCTGAGGCAAAGTCTGGCGGTAGCTGCTCAGCAACAGCTGTAGGAGTTTTTGCAGACAATGAACACCCTGAAGCTAAGGCTGTGATTACACCAGACGCACTGAGCTGTGCAGACAAAGCCTGCTGTAGAGTTAAGGCCGTGCTGGCAGCTGCGTCTGAAGTGTCATGACTTGTATCCTGCGCCTGGGAAGCAGCAAGAGGCTGAGGCACAAGGAACACACGGTGCAGAGGCAAGCACTTGTTACCTCAGAAACTGTCACTAAGAAAAGAAGCACAGCGCAGATGCACCGCAGCAGCGGGGTCTTCATGGCCAGGTTTGACTTTTTTGCCGCTGCTTTGCCCCGATATTCATGATCCAGCTCAACCCCAACGTGTCACATACGTGGGGTGCGGCACGCACTACACGCGGCAAACCAGGCCAAGAAAACACTACAGATGCACACAGACAGTTCGGCAGACAGCCGGCTGCTGACCTCCCTAGACTTTGACCATGAGGTTTCGCCCAGTCCTTCTCAGGTGTCACTGGCTTTCGGTGTAGACGCTTGCTTCTCAGCTCAGGAACAAATGATCGATTCCTTTTGCCTTTGCCGTTCGTAGTTCGTACAGCATGCTTGACTCACCCCTGACACAATCCATCACGTAAATGGGTGGGCTTGCATGGTGGTGACATTTTACATAGTCGACTGTGACTGCTCCGAGCTATGCCCTGAAAAATCGGTTTAGCCATCTTTGTGTCGCCAAAGCTCAGTGCGTGCATAGCGATCCTGTCCATCGCCTGATGGTCCAACATTCAACATTGCATGCAGATGGGTCAACGCACATGCATGTCGCACAAAAGTGCTCCCTGCTGACGGTGTCGAAAACTCTCAGTACAATGAGACAAAAGCGAGTGACATCATTCCGTCCATGTGTTGTCTACAAAATACCTGTCCTTTTCGTCGTCCTTTGACATTAATATTATCACTGATGTCAAATGCAGCTTGTAGTGCATTTCAAATTATTTAACTTGAGATTACACATAGCGTATTATGGCCGCATATTACGGCCACATAGCATTACTTGAAAACACTACACGTTGAGAATGGTTACTGTGACACGTGAAGCGCGTGAAGCGGTGGTGGGACAGTGTGACAAACAGACAGGATGCAGAAAAATTTCAGCTACAGATGCATGTGAATCAGATGCAAATGCCAGGCAGAAACAAGCCTGCAAAAACCATTTGTGTGTGGGCACTACAAGGCTAGATCACAGTCACAATATTCTACATTAATGTACCAATACATGTACAGGACATGGAACTGAGATGTGTGACAATGGTGAGTCAGTAACATTGCATCTGCACATGTCTTACTAACAATCAGTATCAGATGCAGTCTAAATCCAGATCAAAGCAAGCAATACATGCAAAGCTTGGATGCCTCCATCAGTCAAACCCCACTGGATCAGATCCGGCACTAATACTCCAAAAGCTGCAGCTTAGGCCAAACATTCCTACACATGTCTCTGGGTTCATCACAAGTAGCATCACCGCCCATCAGTCTGAAATCGTCACTTGATAAAGGATTGTGAATTAAATTCAAGTAATGCAAGGATGGCCACTTGCTGTTGGCAAGTGCAGGCAGGGCTGTGACATCAACTCCATTTCCACCCAACCACAAGAGTTCTAACTGCGGCCAGGTCCCTGTGCTCAGCAAAACCAGACAGTCTGCAATAGAGCCACATAGAGCATAATTCAAGTGAAGATCAGACAACTGCATCCAGGGTCCTTTCACCAGATGACCTATAGCTATGCTGTCCAACAAGTTATGGCCGAGGTTGAGAGTTCTGATAGAGGAAAATTGAGCCTCCACAATGTTTTTCATCATATTTGCCTTGATCCTGTTCAAGGCAAGATCCAAAGTAGACAGCATTGGCCAGTTTGCCTCGATCAGTTGATGCCATGTAAATGCTGTTCTACCCGCCGGGAAAGCAATGATGCTGAGATTCAAAGATGTCAGCTTTGGCCATTGTTCGCTGACGAGTCGTCGCAGGCCTGTGTTACTGACTGGGTTGTCTATCAGGCAGACTGACTCAAGCTGCTGCCACCTGTTGTGGTCCACTCCTTCCAAATTCGTCAGACAGTTGCCATTAAGCCTCAGATTTCGGAGTAGTGGCCAATCAGCCCAGAAGAGCATACTAGCCTGTGCATCATCAAGTCTCCCAGAGCACAGAGTCAAGCTCTCCAACAGTGGCCACTGGCACGTTGACAACATATGCAGGTCTACCGGCAAGTCTACAAAATACACAGCTAGGTCAGTGAGCATCTGCCAAGGCCACTTGTTTCTCCGGAAAGCCACTATGGCAGCAGGGTCTAGCTTGGCAAAGGTGGGCTTCAGCGTAGAAATCTGCCAGCCTCCTTGTGACAGTTCAGCAACAGCGCTGGGGTCCTGAACAGACTGCAAGCTCAGACGTTGCAAGTTCGGCCATCGGTCTTGAGAAACTGTGTGCATGTGCGACTGATCAGGGATCGTGATGTGCGTCACATACTGCTGAACAAGGTGGCGGATGCCTGTATTGGTGGCCAGCAAAACGTCCAGACTGCGATATAGCTGCAGGAAGTAGAAAAGAGCCGGGGCTTGGTGAAGCACATCAGCCAAGCTCACATCGGAGATGGCTGCCATTACAGACGGTCTAAGGTCCTAACTGCTGGCTCCTCCTTTGCAGTCGCAACTTGCGACTCGCAAGCTGACATGCTTTTTACGTGATGCACTGACTAAAACCACAAGTCCGCACGTGCATCTCTTCACTCCATGCAGTATAACCGCGCTCTTATGTGGCACACGTAAACCCGCCCGTGCACGTCTGCTGTTAGATATTGTGAGCAATAAAGGGCCACAAATTGCAGTCTTTCGGTGGTCTTTTAGCCTGGGTCGCTAGGAGGCTTGCAGTCGACTGATCAACGCATGCACAGGATAACTTCTGCAGACGCTTTGTCCAGCACTGCGGCAGCATCAGCTGCTGCCACTTCAGCACCTGATCTCGCTCTGCCAACTACTGTACCGGAGTTTGCTGAGCGTGCGGAAGACTATGAGCAGGGAGACCAAGACGCTTGGGACGACGTGCCTCTGTTGCAGCCAAGCCATAAGTCAAAACACACTTTCAATATTTCTGCGGTAGATCCGGCTCAGCGCAACCATCAACACACAAGCACTGCATGGCGAGAAGCAGTTGCAAGCCTGAGGTTGGCTGCTCCTGTGACTGTCCAGGTATGCCACGGTCGCTGAGAATTCTTGCTCCTAGCCTGCTGTGGCTTTGCCTCAACTCCCTGGTCATGCTCCTCCAGGCAATCTCCCAATTTGCTCACATTTTGGTGATTATGTCAGCAGTTGGTCATATTGGCGTGGATGAGCTGGCTGCAGTAGCCGTGGGTTGGACGGTGTGCTTGCATTGGCTTAGCCTGTCTCACTTCTCCCAATCTCAGTACAGCGTTCACTGTGAGTTCCATGCTAGCACTTGCAAGATGCCTCCATTCTCTCAACAACATTCTGCTGCAGTGGTTTAACCTGGTGCGGTCTTTCTGCTTCGGCCTTAGTGGTGCCTATGACACCTTTGGCAGTCAGGCTTTTGGGGCTGGCAACAAGGTAGGACCCTGACATTTAGCAGCTTCTTTTTGTCTACAAATGAACAGTCATGTCGAATACCATTTGGAAGATCTTGCAAAATTGGGTCCAAAATGTGTGTGTCAAGGCCTAGGTGCTGCCCTGACTGCAGGTCATGGTGCTGTCATGGGCAATCACAGCTATCTTTGCCTTGCTTCTAGTGAATATTCCTGTCAGCGTGGGTATGTGGTATGCTGGGGATGCAGCCAGAGTCTTTTTTCAGCAGGTGGGGACTCACAATGCTTTACATCAAAAAAAATTCAGCGTTGTAGCAAGTGATGGACATGAGACAACGGTGTGTGCATAA
>JAABUS010007070.1_pt1 | contig 13139 bp, 1 predicted proteins | sample 5560161 | NCBI WGS metagenome assembly JAABUS01 (sample SAMN10711885, study PRJNA513376) | rock metagenome | isolation source: Antarctica rocks | place: Antarctica: Victoria Land, Trio Nunatak nord | collected 2016-01-04 | reverse complement strand
TAGATACGTATTTCTAGTATTTTGTATAATTTCGGTATAAAATATATAAAAATCGGGGTTTCTTAAATTACCGATATAATCGATATATAAATATTATAATTACTAGTATATAAGAGTTAGTACTTTAATATAAAATAGTAATTTATTCGTACCGCTAGATAGAAGAAAGAAGAGAATATATAATACACTAAGACTAAATTTTAACTACTATTTTATTTCGTTAATATTATAATTCTTACGTATTTTATTTCGTTAATACTATATTCTTATTAATAAATTTTTTTATAAATACTTTATAATTCCCTACTTCTTCTTTTTCTTTTCTACTCGCTTTCTAGTTTTTAATTTATTATCGCGAAAAGATTACTTTAAATATAAAATTATTAATATAAAATAAAAAATATTTTTTAAGAAAGAAATAAAAACTAGGAAATATAACTAATAATATATATATATAGAGAGAGTTATCGATACTATATAAATAATATTTTCTAATATTAGCCGCGAACTATTTATTATAAAGAAAATATTAAATATATTTATTATATAACCTCGTTATTTACTTACGGTATTAAGTATTAACTTTTATCCGATTTAAACTATAAAATTATTTACTATTAATATAGATTCGATTCGTGAGGATAGTATAATCTTCGAGGAAAATTTATTTATAACCGGCTTTAATAGAAATCGTCGATTTATTCTTCCTTTATAAATTATTTATTTATATTTATACTCCCTAGCTCTATCGAGGCCGAATATCGCGAAACCTACTTTATTATCGATAGGGATATTTTTATACTTTTAGAGTATAAATTTATTTAAAATAATTAATATATTAGAGATAATTTTATTTATATTATTTTTATATTTATTAACCCCGTTAATTTTTATTTATATAATAATTCCTCTCGATTTTATATAATTTTTAGACGAGATTATTTCTAGTTTAATAACCGCGATCGAAGATATTTAAATTAATTATTTTATAAAATTACTAGTTAGCTCGCCCGTAATTTTTATATATATAACGGAGATTATTTAATTAATAGAGTTTATTATTAACCCGATAAAAATATATATTTTAACCGCGATAATAATATTATTTAAAATAAATAATAATCCTTCTTTTAAAATAAATATATTATTTATAAATAATAATTATACTATTTACCCCGAAGATTAATTTCTTAATTATAAAAGTAAATTATATTATAATTTATAATTAATAACTACTAGAACCCCTCTAAAGATTTATAATTTATAATTTTAATTTTAATTTTTAAAACCGGTTTTAGGATTTTAAAATTTTATAAATTTATTATTTATTATATCTGAAATTAATTCGTTATTATTTATAACGAAACCCGTATTAAATTCCTTTAGTCTCTATATTCTAGATACGATATTAATAGAAGAGATTTTAATTAATAATAATAACGGGCCCCTTTTTCTATAAATATAAATTATTTTATTATAGAGTTTTTAAATATAATAATTATCTCGTAACGGAATTATTTAAATAATTATTATTATTATAATATTAATATTAACCCCGACTTCGTTACTAGTCGATTATTTATTTTTTATTATTACTACTCGTTTATCCTCTCCTATAGTCTCCGTTATAAATATAATAAATAATATTTATTAATTAAACGCGAATAAGTCGAGTTTTAATTAATTTAATATACTTATCTAGCCCTCTTTTATTATATTATATAATATTAATAAATTCCTTTATAGGAGTTCTTTAGTTTATATATATACCGATTTAATTATCGTAGAGAAAGATATAATATTTAATATAATTAAAGTTATATTTAATACTATTTAGAATCTATTTTATTATTATAATTAATAATATATTATCTTCGTTTTATAAGATACTTTGATAATAATAATATAATTATAAAGCCTAAATTTAAATATCTTTCGAATACTCGTTATTTTTTTATTAATTTAATTAATTATTAAAATTATTATTTTTCTTTTATAAATAATTTTAATTAAATTTTATTTAATCTCTTCTACCGTCTTATTATCCTCCCTCGCGATAACTTTTATAATAATTATATTAATATTTTATAGAAACCGCTTTTAATAGATTTAAAAGAATTTCTCTATTTTAATTTCGCCTAATTAAAATCGTATTTTCGAGAGAAAATAACTATTATAATAATTAAGATTTAATATATTTGGGATATCGATAACTTTCTAGCCTATATTATTATTTTAATTATATATCGAAATCTATTTCGATTCTTTTATAATTTTTTTTTTTTATAATAAATTATATAATTAATTAAAATTAAATTTACGGACTAAATACCTAATAAAGTAATATAATTACGAATCGGATATAGTATTACTAACGACGGATATAATTTTAATATATATATATTTTTTTTATATATAAAAATTTATAATAGTATTTACCTCGGTTAAGTTAAACGAGTTATATAAATTAATAATATTATTCGTCCGGCTCTAAAAGCTAGTTATTTTATTAATATATTATAATACTATTTATAAAACTTTCACGACGCCCTCTATAAAGCGATTATAAAGAATAAAATTAATATAACTCGCCGCGGTTAATTTATCGATATTTTATATTATATATTTATTTTAGTACTCGCCTAGTTCTAGTTAAAGATATTATAATATATTAATAAATATAAATAATTTAGAGAGCCCGTCTTAATTATCGTTATTTATAATTTAAAATTAATTATAAAATATAATACTTCCGTTTAAGTTAGAATGGGTTTTCTTAATTAACTCGACTTTTATTATAATACCCGTAAGGAAATTATATTAGTATAAGAAATATAATTAAATTTAGGCGCGGAGGATATATTTATTAATATAAATTTTAATAAAGGTTTTACTCTACTCCGTAAAATATTTTATTTAAAATATTAATAGATTTATTTCTATTTTTTATAAAGAAGAGCGACGCGTGTAAAATTTATATAATATTTATTTATATTAACTCAAGACGTAGGCTCGATATTAGTAAATATAATAAAAAATAACTCGTTATATAATCTAGGCGGATTCGTTTTCTATAAAATTTATAATTTAAATAAAAACTAGTTTACTACCCCGGTATAAAAGTATAGATTTTTTAATAATTTTTATTTAGAAGTCTTTAGATTTTCGGAGATAAAATTGAACTACTAGTATATAACTAATTATCGTAGTGAAGTCGTCGAAATTGATAAAGAAAACTCTTTTAAATCGGCTAAATATACTAAATTTTAATTTATTAAAATATATAAAATATTTAAAAAGCGGGTAATTATCTCCCTCTACGCCGCGAATTAAGAAAAAATAAACTTCGGGGTATAATAAAAATATTATATTTTTTTATACTTTCTTTACTACTTAGCCCTAAACCTTAATATTATAATATATAATCTATAATAAATACTATTTATTAAATATATAAAATCTCGATCGATAGAGGAGCCGAGGGTTTAGGACTTTATACTCTTTATTATTAATAGAATTTTATTATTTATAAATAATAACTTTAAGCCGCTTTTAAGTTACTTCTTTAATTATTTTATATTAATATTAAAGATATTATTTATTACTTTTAATATAGTCTTTTTATTATTATATTAAAGTTTCTAGATCCTCCCGACTCGTAAAATAAATAATTTTATTACTATTTTTATAAATAAATAAATATTTTATTTAAAGATTTTAATTTCTTAATCGATTAAAAGTTTAAAGAATTTAAAAATTATAATTAAAGAAGAATAATACCTCTATAATATCCTAATTAATATAATAATTAAAATACTTTAATTAAACTTTAATAGAACCGAGTTTACTAGAAATTATATTTTTTAATTCTCGTTATAGAAGTTATAAATAATATATTTATAACGGAATCTCTATTATATTCTTTTCGATAATAATTATTAAATTAATTCGGATAACCTAGAGGCCGTAACTCTACTCGGTTTAGAATTTCGAGATATAATTTATAACCGTAGTATTATTTAGTTATTTAATAATATATTTTTTTAAAAATCTCTATTTTTATTTAAACGAGTTACTCTTCGCTATTTAATATTAATATAGGATAATAATTTCTAGTAAATTTTCTCGGTAACCTACGATATCTAAAGAAAACTTAATAAATAATATATTAAAATACGGAATGTTTCGAGATATAATTTAAAATATTTAAAGAAATCGGCCTAAACCCTATTTAGTAACTATATTATTATATTTAAAAAAAAGTAAAGAGATATTTATAATAAATATAGAGTTAATTATTTAAAATTATATTTAAAAAGTATTTACCGTTTTTTTTAAATATATTATAAAGGGTTTAATTAATTTTAAGGTTATCGAGGTTACGAGGATATCCTATAATATACGAGTATTTAATAAAGAATAATCTAGGCTTTATAATCTTTCCTTCGAGATAATCGAGTAATTTTTAAATATTATACTTTATTTTATATTTACTCGGTCTCCTCGAAATAATAGATAGTTTTTTTCTATATATATATTAATATTATAAATAAACCGAGTCCGAGAGTTCTTTACCTAGAATAATCTCTTTAGTTTTAATTTATATAAGTAGGATACCCTACCTTTCCACTAACTCGTTTATTAAATCTATAATATTATCGAGTAAAAGATTAATATTATAATTACGGACTAGTTTTTTATATAACTAGTTATAATAATTAACCGAAAACTTTTAATTATTCTTTACTATAATTATAAAAGATTTTTAGTTATATATAAAGAAACGAAAAAAAATAATATAAATATAAGAAATTATATTAATAATTTAATTAACTTTATAAAAATATAATAATTTATTATTTAATTCCCTCCTACTTAATATAAAAACTTCGATTAAATTTCTAGATATATTATATTAAATAACTCTTTAATAATTTAAATCCTTCGATATTCGATTTATATAGGCGAGTTATTTATATATAATTAATTTCTAAAAAATTTTTAATAATTAAGGTTACCTCGGGACCCTTATATATTTTTAATACTAATTTAGTTAAATAAAATTAAGCGTTTTTAAGAGGAGTTTATAAAGAAAATCTAGAATTTATTACTCGACGGATTATTACCCGAAGAATAATTATTTATAAACTCGTCCGGGTTTAAAACGGATAAATAAATAAATAAATAAATAAATAAATATTTATTATTATTCTTTAGGGACGTTTACCCGTTTAATTTATTTATTTTTTAACTAGATATTTAGGTATATAATAATATTTAAAGATAAAAAAAACTATAGAGGATTATATATAAAGAATATTAAATAGTTTAAATATTAATAGAGATAAAGAAAATATCGGACTATTTATCGATCGCGGTAATTATTTATTTCTATAGTTAATTAGATTAAGATTATATAGAATAGAGTAAAGAAAAGTAGAGACTATATTAAATTAATAAAAAAGTCGAATTACGATCTAGTATACTCTAAATTATATATACCTTATATTCGGTATTAATATTTATATCTATAATTATTATAATAATAATATAATTAATATTTATACCTAGACGGACCTTCCCCGCTCGAGTTAACCGGTATATAATTATTATATTTTTATTTTTATTATAACGCCCTTAAACGCGTTTTTCTACTTTATTTTTTTATTTTATTTTATTAGTTATTTATCTTGACCTACCTTTCCTACCCTTTAATTTTTATATAATATTATTATTTAATCTATTATTTCTCTATCGTATTTGTAATTATTTATTAATTATAATCTCTAACTACCTAACCTAAATATTATTATTATATCGTCGCGTTATATTTAATTTAATTTTATAGTATTATTAAAATATACGGAATATAGTTAATAATAGTATATTATACCTAAATCTTTATTTTATACTTTTTTATTATTTTATTATTAATTTTTATTATCCTATTACTAACTTTTATTTATTTAGATTATAATTATAATTATTTATTTTACTCGATATTAAATATCTCTCGCTACTCCTACTCCTCCGATTATTTGGATTTTTATTAATTATTAATATTAAATCTACCTCGTATTTTCTTTTCCTTCGATTATTTTAATCCCGATTAACTATTAATTTTTATTCTATTTTATTTCTTTTACTCTTTTAATTATTTTAATTTCTATTATTTATTATTCGAGTTAAAGATCTAAATTATCTCGTTATTAATATTAATAAAATAATCGAAGAAAATTAAGATTTATATATATTATATATATATTAAATAGGATGTATTTATAACCTCTTCGCTTTTTTTTAAAAAAGTATAGAATATATTTCTTAAAAAAGAGTAAAATATATTTTTTAAATTAAAGTAAATTATATCTTTTTATTTACTTAGACCGGCGGTCTCGCGGAAATACTATTAATTAATATTAATATTTCGAATATTAAAAGATTTTTAATAATTTTAATAAAATACGGATATAATTTTATTTATTAAATATATTCGGCCTAACTCTTTAGATACCGAGATTATCGATATTATTCTATTTATTATATTTATATTTTATAATTTTAATATTTTTTCTTCTTTTTTAAATTCTCTACCGGATTCGTTCGCGATAAAAGAATATTCGAGCGATAAATACCGTTATTATATTATTAAAATTAAATTATTTAGGTTCGTTTTAATAGATATTATATATAAATTAAAATATTATCTTTTTATATACGATATTTACTATATCGCTTTTACGCGTTAAATATTAATATTATATTTTACGGGGATACTATATCCTTTATAGGATTTTTAATATATTAACGATTTCCTACTTTTATTTATAGATAGTAAAAAGAATTTTATTTATTTATATAAATTAATTACCCCTCTCTCTAGACTTTTTATATTAGTTTTAATTTATTAATATAAGTTTCCTAAATATCTAAAGTATTTTATAATTAAGTGGTTTATTAAATAATATATCGCGGTTATTTATAATAAAGAGACTTTACCTCATAATATTAATAATTTAATAAAAATAAAATAATATATACTTCGTAAATTTATATAGTTTCTTTAAATAATTTTTAAATCTTTTTCGAATAATTACCTCTAGGTTAATATTAATTTAATATAATATATATTTAGAATATCTAGGAATATATACGGGTATCGAGCGAAAATTATATTATTATAATTATCGTTACCCTCCTAAAAGAGGCGGAACCCTATATTAAATAATACCGCCGACTTTATAAAAGATTAGGATTATTATATAAATAACGCCCTATTATTTATATATATTCAATCGCGTTTATATTATATTTAGATAAAAGTAATTCTATCGTTTTTATTATATATAATAATATTTCTAAAATAATTTATTAATTTTTATTTATTTATTTTATTTTCGTTTTAAATTGTTATTAAATTTATTATTACTCGGATTTTTATTTAATTTACTTCCGATTTATAAAATTTAAATACTTAACTCTATTTTATTATAATTTCTAAATCGACTAGTTTTAAACTAGTTTAATTCTTTTTAAAATTATTTAATTTTCGTAATTATTTTATTTTATTCTTCTTTTTATATCTCTTTTAACGTAATTAATTACTAAATTAATATTATTATTTATAATATTACTATTTATTTACCCCGTAATATATTTTACTATTACTATAATTAGATATAATAAAGTAGGTATAATTATATAAAAAATACTAAAAGTATTTACAACGCCTATATTTAAATTTATTATAAAAGTATTTTTTATAAAAATATTTAAATTAATATTTTATTTATTTAAGCCCTCTTTAAATTTTATTAGAATTAAAGAACTCGATTACGATTTTAATTACTTTAATAATAATTATAAAAATAAATATATAAAGAAGTTAAATAAAATTGAAAAAAAGTTAAATAATTTTAAATCGAAGTTAAAAAATAATCTTTATATTACCGCCGAAAATAATATAAAATTATTATTAAAGATATTCGAGCTCTATAAATCGGTAGCGCCCCTAAAGACTTTTATAAATAATAAATATAATAACTTCGTTATATTTTCTCCTTTTTAAGATATCGATTTTTTTAAGAAAATTAAAATTATAATAAAAAACTCCGCCCCCGCTTCGGTTATATCGGTTTAGAAATATTATATATTAATTACCTTTTTTAATTTTACTCCGATCTCGATTTTTATTAAAAAAGTTAAAAATATATTTAGAAAACTAAATAATATTTTATATAAATTTAATACGAGTTTTTATTAGAAATAAATCTTTTATAAAACGCGCTCTAATATCGAGCCTATTTTTAACGCGTTCGTTTATTTCGGTAAATATAATAATTATAAATTCTTTATGAAAATAAATATTAAAGGGCTCGATAAAATCCTAATTATTAATATTTATCTCGATAATTATATTTTAATCGTTATTTTAAAATCTAAAGAGACTAGTATTATTAAAATAATTATATATTATAAATAACCTACGGATCTAAATAAATATAGTATAATTCGGGTTTTATATATATTATTTAATAATTCTACTATTTAATAAATAAATAAAAGTACTTTTAATATTAATAATATAATAATTTAAGAGAGTAATTAATATTATTTTTAATAGAGTAATTTATATTATTTTATAAATAACGAAAGTTTTTAGATAAATATATATAAAATCCGCTCTTTTTATAAAGAATTAAAAAATAAATACTTCGGGATTAAAAATAATTTTGGGGCCGTTAATTAATTATTTTTATTTATAATTACTATAAATAAATTTTAGATTAAAGATAATTTAATAAAATTAAAAAATATAAAAAAGAGGAGGAAGAGAACTAGGAGTTAATAAAATAATATAAAGAAAATAATAGTCGTTATTAATAAAAATAAATATACGGAGAGAATAATATTTATAAATAAAATCTTTAAGAATTTACTCCGCCCCGATATTTTTAATAAAAGAGTTTAAAGTCTTAAAAGGGTTTTTTTATTTTATAAATTAATTATTATAAACCTACGTTTATATTTATAAATAGAAATAATTTAGAGTTTAATAGGTATTTAATAATATAAAGACGGGCTTAAATTTATATAAATTTAAATTAATTTATAAATATATATTTAAAATAATATTTTATAATATTATTCTCTATAGTTTTATTCCCGCCTTTATAACCTCTATAGTATTTAATCGATAGTTTATTATAAGTAATAATAAATAATAGTAAATAACCGGGATTAATTTTTAAAAGAGGGGGCGGAAAAATTATATTTTTAAAAACGAGTTATCGATTTCGTAATCTTAAATTAATATAAAGATTACGAAATTTTAATTAATTAAAATAAATACTCCCGCGTAGGAATTTTTTAAATATTTATTTTTAAAAATAAATTTCCCCCCGCGCCCGGTTATTACTTTTAATATTTTTTTATTTTTTTAAAATAATATTCTTTATTTCCCTGGTTTATATTAATTATAATATTACTATTTTTTTCAAAAGTCGATATATTTATTATTCTCGCTTTTTAATAATTTTTAACCCCGCCCCGTTATTTAATTTTCTCTTTATTTAACTTTCTCTCCGTTTTAAAAACCGGGGCGGAGGATTAAATAATAATATAAATATAAATAAACTATATACCTCGGTAAATCTAGTTTATTTTTTTTAATAGAAATAACTAGAGGTAGTTTTATAAATTTTATAATCTTTTATTTAAAATTATATAAAGAGATTAAGTAGATATAACTCGATAATATTATCTCTCCTTTATAAAATATTTATTTAAATATTAAATACTCGTAGAAATATAATTTCTTTAATAATTATTATCTTTAAAGAAGAGCCTATATCTATATTATATATATAAATATAATATATACTATATTTAATAATATTTAAAAAATTAATATTAAATACTAGGAGTAAATTATTAATTTATTAAAAATTTAAGAATTTTATTATTATAAATAACGGTTAGGTAAAAATAAATAAAAGAATTTCGATAAAAATAACTTCGATAAAAATAACTTCGATAAGAATAATTTCGATAAAAGTAACTTCGATAAAAATAATTTAACTTTACGAATATATAGGTTTATATATAAATTTAATAATCTATATAAATTAATTAATTAAATTAATATTAATTAAATAGTTTTTATAATTAAATTTATAAAAGTTTTATAATTAAATTTACAAATTTAGAACTCGATTATAATTATATATAATAAAAAGGTTTTACTTTATAATTTATAGAATTTAATAAATATATTTAATATATATTTTAATTAAGGTTTTTAGATAAATATTACTATTTATATATAGAAAAATACTTTATATAATTATATTTAGTAGTTTTAGTAAGAGTTATTATAATATTTAAATTTAATAATATTACTAAATTTAGGGTTCCTAAATTTCGGTATCGTAAATAATTATTATAAATAAATTTACTTCGTATATTTTAATACTATAAATAGTATATTTTATTAGTAATTTATATACTCTACAACTATATATAGTACTTTAACTTTATAAATATATAAATTTATATATAAACCCAATAATTTATATAAATTAATTAATTAAATTAATATTAATTAAATAGTTTTTATAATTAAATTTATAAAATTTTTATAACTAAATTTATAAATTTAGAATTTAATTATAATTATATATAATAAAAAAGTTTTACCTTATAATTTATAAAGTTTAATAAATATATTTAATATATATTTTAATTAAGGTTTTTAGATAAGTATTATTATTTATATATAGAAAAATACTCTATATAATTATATTTAATAATTTTAATAAAAGTTATTATAGTATTTAGATTTAATAGTATTCAAAGTTTTTAAACTTCAATATTATAAATAATCGTTATAAATAAATTTACTTTATACGTTTTAATATTATAAATAATATATTTTATTAGCCGTTTATATACTCTACGATTATATATAATATTTATAAATTTCGTATTAATAGTTACTTCCCTCTCCTATACTCTAGTAGTTAAAATTATATATAAATATTATCTTTAAATTTATTTTATAAATTATATCGTTATAAGTAGTAGTCGTAGATACCGGTTATTATTAAATTTAATCTCGTAACTCTTAAACTACCCGTAGTAGTTATCGATATTAATTATAATTATATTTTATCCGCCGGCCTTCGTACTATATATAGACCTAACTCCGTTATTTTATTACTATTTTCTTTTATTAATTTTAAAACTATATATAGGTACTCTTCGGATCCTTTATTTTATAATAAAATAAATTATTTCTCTACCGAGCCTTTTACCGCTTTAATTATTATCTCTATACCGTATTTTTCTATATATACTATTTATAGGTACTCGTTATAATTAAATTTACTTCGTAAATTCTAAAATTATATATATTATTTATAAATACTCGTTATAATTAAATCCTTTTTATAAACTCTAAATTATATATTATAGTTATAAATACTAGTTATAATTAAAATTAATTCGTATAATTTAGGATTATATATAGGTACTCTTTAAATTCTTTTATTTTATAATATTATTTATTATTACCTTCGTAAATTCTTTAATAATAATATTATAGTATTTTTTATTAATAGAAAATACAAATTATTATATTTAATAATATAGAATATTTCGCCTAGGATCTAGTAATTTCTTTACTATAAATATAAAATTAAAGTCTTTTAATATTTTATTAAAGATAGATTTCGCGATTTTTAATATTCGCCGTTATTTATTAAAACTTTATTCGATAGATTCTTTAATATTTAAATAAATTTTAGAGAAGAGTTTTCTTTTTTTTATTACTTTTTTAATAATTTATTTCCGTCGTTTAATTATATTTCCGCCGATTAATTATATATTTCGTTAATAGTTATTTAAGAGTATATATAGTAGTTATTAATATTTATTATAATTAAATTCCGTTAATATACTCCGGGACTATATATTATAATTATTAATATATATTATAATTAAATTTACTTCGTACGCTTTAGGATTATATATAGATATTTTTTAAATTCTTTTATTTTATAATAAAATAAATTATTTCTTTATTAAATTTTTTATTATTTTAATTATTATCTCTATACCGCGTTCTTCTATATATATTATTTATAAATACTCGTTGTAATTAAATTTACTTCGTATACTCTAGGAGTATATATAATAGTTATTAATATTTATTATAATTAAATTTACTTCGTATACTCTAGGACTATATATTATAATTATTAATATATATTATAATTAAATTTAATTCGTATACTCTAGGGATATATATAGTAGTAATAAATATTTATTATAATTAAATTCTACTCGTAAACTCTAAAAGTATATATAGTAGTTATTAATATTTATTATAATCGAATTTAGTTCGTAAACTCTAATCGTAATTATATTTATTTAATTAAATTTAATTTATAAACTCTAGGACTATATATTATAGCGATAAATACTCGTTATAATTAATTTTAATTTATAAATTTTAATTACCTTCTAGGATATCCTTTAATAATATATATTAATTATATATAATAATAAAATTAATAGGCTCGGTTAGAATAAAAATAATTAATTATACTTTTAAAAGATCTAGATTTAATATATTAATTAAAAGAATTAATTTATTTATAATATAAATAATTTAAAACTACGGTACTATTATTCGGTTTAAATATTTTTAATATTATATAGTTTCTTTATATCTTAACCTTACGAATATACAGGTTTGTATATAAACCCAATAATCTATATGGATTAATTAGTTAGATCGGTGCCAAGTGCCTAGTTTTTATAACCAAACCCATTAATTTTTATAACCAAACCCACAACCTTAGTACAGGCTTATCTATGGACCAAATTCCATCAAATTTTCAGCGATTATAGAATGGACCTTGGCAGTCTCAACCATATAAAGATTACCTAATTTGGAATAGTATTTATAAAGTTATTAATTTATTACTGAGGTTCGAATTTGGGCCTATGAGATTTAAGGTTTAGCGCTCCCGCCGAGGAACATCAAAATATAAAGTTAGGAATATGAATTCACTTTATATATATAAAATCTGCGCATTTTAGCGCTGATTTCAAAAATATAAAAATTATCCAAA
>JAABUS010007069.1_pt1 | contig 13139 bp, 11 predicted proteins | sample 5560161 | NCBI WGS metagenome assembly JAABUS01 (sample SAMN10711885, study PRJNA513376) | rock metagenome | isolation source: Antarctica rocks | place: Antarctica: Victoria Land, Trio Nunatak nord | collected 2016-01-04 | reverse complement strand
GAGACGACCGACCGGTGCCCATCGGCGCCGATCACGAGCGATGAGTAGATGGTCTGCCGCGTGCCATCGATCGTCGCCTCGACGCCGACGACACGACCCCCGTCCTGGAGCAGACCGCGGACGTGAGCCCGCTCGCGGACATCGACGCCAGCTGCCCGCGCCCGCTGGATCAGGAGATCGTCCAGCCGGTAGCGCGACAGCCCGAGGGCCGCCCGTCCCGGCTCGGCCTTGGCGTAGTTGGCGACGAAGTGCTGGCCGCCGGGCGCATGGACGAGCATCGCCTCCATCCGGTGGGCGCCGGCCTTCATAATCTCGGAAGTCATGCCCATCTCGTCCAGCAGCCGGGCGCCGGCCGGGTTGATGTACTCGGAGCAGGCCTTGTGGCGGGGAAAACTGGCCTTGTCGAGCAGCACGACAGCGTGACCGGCCTCGGCCAGCGCGGCGGCGACCGAGCTGCCGGCCGGCCCACCGCCGACGACGACGACCTCGACATCGGTCAGCTGGGGGTGGATCAGGTTCTGACCGTCAGCCATCGTGTCCCGCTCCCCTGCCGACCGCGGCCATCCGGAACCAGCGGTGGGTCGTGATCTTCGCGTCGTCGATCCCGGCGCGCCGCAGGAGACCATCGAGCTCACTAACTGTATACGCCCGGCGCACCGAGAGTGGAGCGTCATTCCGGGTCAGCCGGTTTCGCGTCGTCAGCCGGGCCGCGAACCAGGCCGCGACCCAGCCCAGCCAGCCCCGGCGGAGGTCGTTCAGGACGAAGCCGCTCCCGGCCAGCCGGTCCATCTCGCGAAGGACCCGGACCGCGTCGTCCGGCGGGAAGTGGTGCAGCGCCAGCGAGCAGAGCACGACGTCGAACGCCCGGTCCGGCAGCGGGACGTCCCGGGCGTCGTACCGGGCCAGGCTGATGTCCGGGTTGCCGCCCACCCGCTCTCCGGCGAGGGCGAGGATGTCGTCGGCGTAGTCGCTGGCGACGATTCGGACCGCCCGGCCACGCCGCCTGGCCCCACGAGAGATCGCCAGCGGGATGTCAGCCGAGCCCGTCGCGAGGTCGAGGATCGTCGCTGGCCGGTCCGCCGGGACACGATCGAGCAGGGGCCACAGATGGCGCAGGACGGTCGAGGTCCCGCCCAGCAACTGGTTGACGCGCTCGATGTCCCGGAAGTTGCTGGCCAGCTCGGCTGGGTCGTGACCGTCCTCATCGAGCAACTCGGTCTGCTCGCTACGGGGCATCGGCCTGAGCAGGCTCAACCTGAGCCATTGCCCCCGTCGGATCACCTGCGTCACCGGTCGCTGCCCCGCCCCTCTGTTCGAACCCGTTACCCAACGTGTCATTATGTGCAGTTTCGCGGCCACTGATCGGAGCCACGACCCGCCCCCAACCGGTCGATCTGGAGTGCTCGTTCACGTCGATTCAACGTGAGACCGGTGAGGCGCGGCAGTAGCCGCTAACCCAGCCGTGCCGGCGCCAGTTAGAGCCGGACCAGCGCCACCGTCCAGCCAATCCCGAGGACGACCGCCCCACTGGCGATCAGCGGAAAGCAGGCCATCGTCGCCAGGCGGCGGTCGACCCGGGACTGAGCGACGTTGACGCCGACCATCAGCGCGGCGACCAGGGCCGCGACCCAGACGGCGGTCGGCTTGCCGGTCAGCGCCGGAGCCAGCGCGGCGGCGAGCACCGCCGCGAGCCCCTGGGCCCCCCAGCAGGCGACCTGGGCCCGGCCCGCGCCGAGGGCGACCGCGAGCGTCCGCACCCCGGAGGCCTGGTCGGCCGCGACATCCGGCAGCGACTGGGCGATCTGGACGGCGATGACCGCCGCGGCGCCGATCGGGTAGATCGCGAACAACCCCGGCTCGACCGAGCTCAGCGCGGTCCAGACCCAGATGGGCAGCAGCGGCAGGGCGATGAGGTACGGGATCCACGACCAGATCGTGCGCTTGAACCAGAGACTGTAGGCGATGCCGGTGCCGGTGCCGAGGGCACAGAGCAGGAAGGCGTCGAACCCGAGTCCCAGGCTGAGCGCTGCCATCACCGCCACGCCGGCGAAGGTGACGATCCGTGCCCCGCGCGGCGTTACCAGCCCGGCCGGGATCGGCTTGCCGGGCTTGGCGACCGCGTCGAGGTCGGCGTCGACCAGCTCGTTGACCGCGCCGATCGCCAGCTGCCCGCCGAACATGGCGCCGAGCAGCAGCACCGCGGTGTCCCAGGCTGGCCAGCCCCGCGCCGCGACCAGCGCGAAGGCCGCCGTCGCGGCCATGACGACGACGATGGGTACCGCGTGCGGAAGAATGAGGTAGCCGCGCACGACCTGGAGCGGCGTCGGGCGGAGGGAGTGCGCCATGCCGGGAGCATGCGATATCGGATGGTTGGCGTCAACGCCGGACCACTATCTCGATCTGATACAAAATCTAGACAACGATGGAAACGTTGGATAATACCTCTACACGGTCCACGAGCAAGTTCGGGTGTAGATTGCAAGGTGAGATCCAATGCCCTTCGAAACTCAAACTTACCGGGTGCTGATTGCTTCACCGTCTGATTTAGCAGAGGAGCGGCAAGTAGCTACAGACGCTATCAATGAGTGGAACGCGCAACATGCCGCCGCTGAGTCAATCGTGCTGCTACCCATTAAGTGGGAATCGCACGCGGTACCGACATCGGGTATTCGGCCGCAGCAAGCAATCAATAATCAGCTGGTCCGAACTGCAGATCTTCTTATTGGTATGTTCGGTACACGACTTGGAACGAACACGGGTGTAGCGGTGTCCGGAACAGTGGAAGAAATCGACCAATTCGTTAGTTCCCGCAAACCCACCATGCTCTACTTTTCCAGCCGACCGATTCGTCCTGATCAGATCGACTTGAAGCAGCTAGAGCAGCTTCGCGAATTCAAGGATGTCACCTACAAGAGGGCTCTTACAGGAAACTTCGGTGACGTTGGCGAGCTCAGGGCAAAGCTTCTCCGCGACTTAACTAATAATATTAGGATACTAAAGGCCAGAAGCCGACGAAGCACTACCGACAGATTAGACCAGGCGATTCAATTAACGACGCTAATCCAGACTCACCGTCAACACAACATCACACCTGAAGACTTCCGAGTCTATGGTGAGCTTGTTGGGATACGAAGGCGCTCGAAAGCCGCAACCGTCGACCCGTTGCAACCCGGAGAAGTTGGGCCAAATGGCTTCCGAGTTGGGTACACCAAGGACGGTGATAAGGTTGAATGGATACCGGACGACGAGAATCTTAACCAAGAATGGCCGATAATCCTACGCCGGGGGGACAAGGTAATCCTTGCATCATATAAGGAACTCTGGGATAAGATTTGGTGGAATCGCCACCAGAATTGGCTCCATCGCATCGAAACTGGCGAAGAGCCACTGAATGATGCGCAGAAGCCCCTCCTTGAGCAGGCTAAGAAGGCAGCGAAGCGCATTGAGCGAAAGTACGGCAAGAGAAACCTCGGGTGGGATGATTTTGAGTGGGGTCTGCTTAGTGGACGAATGTCGGCCTTGTCTTGGGTACTTGGCGCAGAGTGGGAAGAGTCGTTGGACACCTAAGCACGCCAGGTAGACATCCGGGTGTGGTGCGGTGGGCCATCTCCACGTCTACATGTCGGCACCCCTCACCCTTCTCTGGCATTTATGATCTAGAACCAACGAACCCTAAGACAGCGTCTATCCGAGAAACAGGCAACGTAAGCCACTGGGCCAGTGGCTTACGCTGCCCGATAAAGAGAGGGACTAACTGCCTATACCCGCGTGGTTGTCAGTCCCCTTGGTCAGTAGCCAAGACCGCTCCAGTCGTCGCGTCGACCGTGATCTCCTGGTTGCCGATCGTCACGGTGTAAACCAGCGTCCCGTTCTGGTCCTCGAGGCCGACGACCCCGACATTGCCGGTTGCCGTTGCCTGAGCCGCCTGGATCGCCTGCTGGACGGTGATGGTTGCCTGTCCGGCGAGGTCCTGGCCCTCGGTCAGGGTGCCGGGCGTCGCGTTGGCGTCGGCAGCGTCGTTGCCGGCGCAGGTGTCCGTACCGGTCGATCCGCTATCCCGCGAGTCGACGCTGATGATCGAGCCATTGCTGGCATCAACCACGACGTCCTGATTGCCGATCTCCACGTCGAACGCCAGGGTGCCGTCCGAATCCGCGAGCTCGATCTGGCCAAGAGCGCCCTGGGCGGCTGCCTGGGCCGCCTGAACCGCCTGATCGACCGAAATCGTTGCCCGGGGCAGCAGGTCGCTACCCTCGGTCAACGTGCCCGGCGTGGCTGCCGCGGTGGCCTCACTGGCCTGATCGCCGTTCGGGTCGGCCTCGTCACCGGTCGCCTCATTGCCGCCGTCAGCCTGATCCCCGGCCCTTCCGTTTTCATTGTTGGCGCCTGGGGTGGCGTCGGGGGCTTCCTGGCCCGCGGGATCCTCGTTGCCAACGCCGTCCTGTCCCTGGTCGCAGGTCTGGTCCGTCGCACCCGGCGTAGCCTGGGCGATCAGCCCGGAGCGAAGCGGAGTGCCGGGCTGCTGTGCGGCCGAGCCGGGGTTGGCGAGCGACAGCCCGCCAGTGAGCAAACCGCCGCTGAGCAGCAACGCCGCCATCCCGTTCCGGTATCTGTTGAACGCGATCATCCGTACCTCCTGGCACATGTGTTGTCGTTCCTGCCCCGACGCATGTCGTCAGGGCATGCCAACGGTAGGAGCCTCGAATGAAATCGCGATGAACGTCGGCTCCTGGTTCGCCCGCCCAGGCTCCGGGCGGTTGGTCGCGCGGTTACCGGGACACATCCGCCTCGACTGTCCAAAGGTGAATGGAACGATTCATCCGGACTTCATCTGGCATCGCTAGCCTGCGTCCACCGGAGGCGGGCCCACCTGTGCGGATGTGCCCAGCCGCCGAATACTGGATTCGATCAGATGTGTCGTGCCCCGGTCACCGTTGGTGGCGATGGGGTCCGTCCATCCTCTGGAGGGCGCAGTGTCCCAGCCATTCAATACGCCGCTTCCAACGGCGTCCGAAGAATTTGGTCCGCGGAGCGGCGCGAACCAGTCGCTGGGGAGGCAACTCCTCAACAAGGTCCCCGAGATCACGCTGTTCTTCTGGATCATCAAGATCCTCTGCACCACCGTTGGCGAGACTGCCGCCGACTTCCTGAACGTCAACCTCGGGTTTGGACTGACCGGCACGTCATGGGCTGTTGGCGCCCTGCTCGTCGTGACGCTCATCATCCAGTTCCGCTCCAGGAAGTATGTTCCGTTCATCTATTGGCTATCGGTCGTCCTGATCAGCGTCGTCGGTACCCTGATCACCGACAACCTGGTGGACAACTTCGGCGTCGCCCTGTCGACTACCACCATCATCTTCGCGGCCGCCTTGCTGGTGACCTTCATCGCCTGGTACGCCAGCGAGCGGACCCTGTCCGTCCATACGATCGTCACGACGAGACGGGAACTCTTCTACTGGCTGGCGATCCTGTTCACCTTTGCCCTCGGGACCGCCGCGGGCGACTACGTCGCGGAGACCCTCAACCTTGGCTATTGGCGGTCGGTCGTCATGTTCGGTGGCGTGATCGCGCTCATCGCCATCGCCCACCTCCGCTTCGGATTGAACGCCGTCCTCGCCTTCTGGCTCGCCTACATCCTCACCCGTCCGCTTGGAGCGTCGCTGGGCGACTATCTCTCCCAGCCCCGTGACGTCGGCGGCCTCGCGCTTGGCACGGTCGGTACGAGTGCGCTGTTCCTGGTCACCATCCTTGGCCTGGTCATCTACCTCAGCGTCACCCACGCCGATGCCCCGGAGCCGGAACCGGCCTGAGCGACCGGCACCATGGGGTGTGCAGCCCGTCGCACTACCGCGATGCCGATGGTGACCACGAACTCCGTGGTCACCATCGGCATCTACGTTGTTACCCGATCGAGGACGGCGGAGACTGCCCGGCCATCCTGGCGGGTCGTAGCGGCAGACGGATGACGACCGTCGTCCCCTCGCCCACCGCACTGACTATCTCGATCGTGCCATGGTGGGCCTCGACGATCGCCTTGCAGATCGCCAGGCCCAGCCCCGCCCCGCCCCGGGCCCGTGTCCGCCCGCTGTCCGGCCGGTAGAAGCGGTCGAAGATTCGCGGAAGATCCTCGACCGGGATCCCAGGTCCGGTGTCCGAGACCCGGATCTCCGCCTCGTCGCCGACTGGCCGGCAACCGACCGTAATCGTTCCGCCTCGTCCAGTGGCGGTCATCGCGTTGTCCAGCAGATTGACCAGCACCTGAATGATCAGATCCTCGTCGGCGGTCACGTCGATCGCTTCCAGCCCGAGGCGCAGCTCGATTCCGGCAGACGCCATCGTCGCTTCATACGTGGCGGCGAGGGCATCGATCGTCTCGGCGAGGTCGAACGCCAGCATTTCAGGCCGGGGTTCGGGACTCTCCAGCCGGGCCAGGGAGAGCAACGCCGCCGTCAACGCCGTCAAGCGGGCGAGATCGCCGTCGACGCCACGCAGCGCCTCGACGTACTCACCCTCGGACCGGGGGCGAGCCAGGGCCAGATCGACCTGGCTTCGGATCAGGCTCATCGGCGTCCGGAGTTCGTGGGCGGCGTCGCTCGTGAACCGGCGCTGCCGTTCGAAGGCATGCTCGATCCGGGCGAGCATCTCATTGAAGGTGTTGGCGAGTCGCCCGACCTCATCGTCGGGCAGGTCGTGGCGCAGCCGTTCGTGAAGATCTCCCTCCCCGATGTGCTCCGCCAGGTTGGTGATTCGGGTCAGCGGCTGCAGGACCGGCCGCGAGAGCAGGTAACCCCCGATCACGGCGATCAGTGTCGCGACGGGGACCAGCACCAGCAGGGCGATCATCAGCTCGTCCAGCGTCTGGTCGAGGTCACTGCGATTCAGCCCGACCTCGAGCACGCCAACGATGGCGGAGCCGTCCGGGGCGCGAATCGGGACCGACAGGATCCGGAGATGCTCCTCTCCCCCCAGCGAGGCGGAACGATAGACCTTGGCGCCTTGCAGGGCCTGTGCGAGTCGCTCCTGGTTCCGCGGGATACCGGATGAGCCCTGACCCTGCTCCGCGAGCGTCGCGCCGCCAGGATCGAGGATGCGAATGAAGAACTCACGCTCGCTCAGACCGGTACTCTGAAAGTCGACGGCGACGCCATCGGACTTGAACTGGATGGTCGACAGGACGATGTCGGCCTGAGTGTCGAGCTGCTCGTCGAACCCGGTGTAGAGTCGCCACCGCAGGCCAGCGGAGAGCAGCACGCCGAACACGATCAGCGTCGTTCCAAGGAGCAGCCCGTACCAGATCGTCATCCGGATCCGGAGCGGGACTCTGGTCACGGCGTCTGGACCAGCCGGTAGCCGAGTCCCCGGACCGTCTCGATCAGACTGGGTTGGCCATCCACGTCCAGCTTCCGGCGAAGCTGGCGGATATGGACGTCGATGACGTTGGTGGCGTTGACGAAATCGTAGTCCCAGACGTGGTTCGCGATCATGTCCCGAGTCATGACGCGGTTGGGATTCCGGAGAAGATACTCGAGGATCCGGAACTCCTTGTTTGGCAGCGCGATCTCCCGCTCGCCCCGCCAGAGTTGGCGCCGGGCGGAATCGAGGCGGAGCCCGCCAATCGTGATGACCGTGTCGACCGCGACGCGGGGACGGCGGGCCAGGGCTCGCAGCCGGGCGGCCAGCTCCATCAGGGCGAACGGCTTGGTCAGGTAGTCGTCGGCACCGGCGTCCAGCCCCCGGACGCGGTCGGCGACGGTGTCGCGAGCGGTCAGGAGCAGCACCGGCGTGTAGTCACGCCGCGTTCGCAGGGCGCGGCAGACCGCGATCCCGTCGATCCCCGGCAGCATCACGTCGAGGACGACGACATCGTAGGAAGCACTCGCCGACCAGGTCAACGCGCTTTCGCCGTCACCGACGACGTCGACCGCGTGCCCCTCTTCGACGAGTGCCCGCCGGATCAACATCGCCAGACGGCTCTCATCCTCCACGATCAGAACGCGCATCCGATCTCCCTCGTCCGCCCTGGCCCCGGGTGACCGACCAGACACCACATCCGTGCGGCGTTCCGACGCTTTCGGCCGACCGAGCGCCACCAGGGAACCGCTATTCCGTGGATTCTGACACAGCAGGATGAAGTCCTCATGAGGTGAGCCTGAAGCGAACGGTCCGTGACCGGTCGACTCGATCAGTTCATTTCCGGTTCATGTCGAGCGGCGATAGTCGGGGGCAGCCGGCCGGCACCAGCGTCAGGCCGAGTGAAACGGCGTTCCCACACGAGAGGTTCTCGCGATGACCATAGCCATTTTCCAGCACATCGGATCCGCCACCGGCCGGTATCTGCTGACCGCCAGCGCTGTCGTCGGCATTGCCGCGACCGGCCTGCTGGCACCGGCCGGACCACCCATCTCGGTCGCGGCCGCCTGCTCCGCCGCTACACCAGCGCTGTCGAGCCCCACGGCGAGCTCCGACGGAGTCGCCGCCACACCGTCCGCCCAGTCCGTCATCCCGACGGAAGCGGCGGTCGCTCCCGAACAGAACCCGCCGGGTGACATCCCCGACGATCAGGCATTCGTCGTGTACACCTCGGCGTCCGGCGGCTACAGCATCAGCGCCCCAGAGGGCTGGGCCCGGCAGGAGTCCGGACCGAACGTGGCCTTCAGCGACAAGCTCCACCGGATCTCGGTGAACCTCGGTTGCGCCGATGCCGCTCCCACGGCCGAGTCAGCTCAAGTGGAGGCTGGCGGCCAATTGACCCAGACCATACCAGCCTTCGCCCTGGTCGATGTCAAGGAGGTCTCGCTCTCGTCGGGGCCGGCGATCCTGATCCAGTACCAGGCCAACTCGGTGCCCGATGAGGTCACCGGCAAGCAGATCCGCCTCGATGTCAACCGCTACGAGATCTACCGCGACGGCACCCTTGCGGTGGTCACCCTCGAGAGCCCGGCCGGTTCCGACAACGTGGACGTTTCCAATCAGATCTCCGGGAGCTTCCAATGGGCGAACTGACGGCGATCGAGGCGCACGACGTCTACCGGTTCTTCCATGCCGCGGAGGACGAGACGCTCGCCCTTCGCGGGGTCTCGCTGACGGTGTCGTTCGGCGAGTTCGTCGCGATCACCGGACCGTCGGGTAGCGGCAAGTCGACCCTGCTGGCCTGTCTGGCGGGACTTGACGAGCCAGACGGCGGCTGGGTCGCCATCGGCGGAGAACGCATGACGCGACGATCCGAGCGGGAACGCAGCCGACTCCGGGCTCGCCTCATCGGGACGTTGCAGCAGAGCGGCAATCTGCTGGATCAGTTCAGCGTCGCGGACAACCTCGCCCTCGCGATGTCCCTCAAGGGTCGCCCCTCCCGGGCGACCATCGACGCCACGCTGGCGACCGTTGGCCTCACCTCACGCGTCCGGTCGATGCCGTTCCAGCTCTCCGGGGGGGAACGGGCCCGGGCCGGCTTGGCCGTGGCGCTCGTCAACGATCCGGTCATCCTGCTCGCTGACGAGCCGACCGGAGAGGTCGACTCGGCAACGGAGAAACGGTTGCTCGACCACCTGGTCGAGCGGAGCAGGCAGGGAGGGGCGACGGTCGTCGTCACCCACAGCCCGGCCGTCGCCGCGGCGGCGAGCCGGGTGGTCGAGATGATCGATGGGAGGTTCACCGATGGCTGAACCTCTTGTGATCGCCGAGAACGCCAGCCGGCGCTTCGGTTCTGGTCCGACCGCGGTCGACGCCGTAACGGACGTCAACTGCCGGGTGGAGGCAAACGACCGGATCGCCATCATCGGTCCCAGCGGCAGCGGCAAGTCCACGCTGCTGCACCTGCTGGGCAATCTGGACCAGCCGACCTCCGGTACGGTCGCCTGGCCGGCCCTGGGCGTCGCCGAGGCGCTGCGGCCGTCACGGGTGGTCGACATCTTCCAGGGGCCAAGCCTGATCCCGGTCCTGTCGGTGAACGAGAACGTTCGCCTGCCGCTGCTGCTGGCTGGAACCGCCCTGGCCGATGCCGATGCCATCGCCAATGAGGCGCTCGCGCTGTTCGAGGTCGACCACCTCCGCGACAAACTTCCCGAAGAACTTTCCGGTGGGCAGGCGCAGCGGGTCAGCATCGCGAGGGCCATCGCGGTCCGTCCGTGGCTGATCCTGGCCGACGAACCAACCGGGCAGCTCGATTCGGCGACGGCCATCCGGGTGATGAGCCGGCTGTTGCGAGCCGCCGACGAGCTCGGCGCCGCGCTGGTCGTCTCGACCCATGACGCCCGAATCGCCGATCGGCTCTCGACGGTCTGGTCGATGGCGGGCGGGAGGCTGACCACGTCGCCGGCTGGTCAGGGCTGGGAGGTACCCCGGGCCAGCCTCGGAAGCCTCAGGCCAGAGCCAATTCAAGAAGGGGTACCACGATGACTCCACTGCTTCGCCTGTGGGCGACTGGCCTGGCTGGCCACCAGCGCGGTCGGCTCTCCACCACGATCATCGGGATCGGCCTCGCGGTCAGCCTGCTGGCGACACTGTTCGGGTTCCTGGCGACGACTCTGAGCACCATGACCGAACAGGCAATCGCCGACGTCCCGGTCGACTGGCAGGTCCAGCTGAGCGCGGGGACCAACCCCGCTGACGCCATCGCCGAGCTGACCCAAAGCCCCGGCGCGTCGAACGCGGTCCCGGTCGGGTACTTCTCCACGTCGGGTTTCGAGGCGACGACAGGCTCCACCGTCCAGACGACCGGCGCCGGCAAGGTGCTTGGTCTTGGGCCGGGCTATCGTGACGCGTTCCCGAAGGAGATCCGTGACCTGGCCGGGACGGGATCGGTGATGCTGGCCCAACAGACGGCGGCCAATCTGCACGCCGCCCCGGGGACCGTCATCTCGATCGCCCGACCGGGACTGCCACCGGTCCAGGTCACCATCGAGAGCATCGTCGACCTGCCGTTCGCCGATTCGCTCTTCCAGACCGTCGGGGCCCCCGCGGGATCGCCAGCCCAGGCCCCACCGGACAACGTGCTGCTCTTGCCGCTCGACCTGTGGCACCAGTTGTTCGACCCCGCCGTCCAGATCGACCCATCCGCCGGCGTCGTCCAGGTCCACGCCACGATCCCGCACAATCTGGCGGCCGATCCGACCTCGGCGTACCAACAGGTTGCCGGCAAGGCGCGCAACTATGAGACACGCCTGGCCGGAAGCGGCGTGGTCGGCGACAACCTGGCCGCCCGGCTGGACGTCGCGCGCTCCGATGCGAGCTACGCGCGGATCCTCTTCCTGTTCCTTGGCGCTCCCGGCGTCGCGCTTGCCACGCTGCTGACCGCCGTCTTCGTTACGGCATCCGCGACCCGGCGGCGGCGGGACGAGGCACTGCTTCGCCTCCGGGGCGCATCGTCTCGCGATCTCGTCTCGCTCGCGGCGATCGAAGCCAGCATCGTGAGTGCCGGCGCGGCGGTCGTCGGCCTGGTCCTGAGCAGCGTGATCGTCCGCTCGACGTTCCACCGGTGGGGCTGGGGGACGACGGTCACGTCGTCCATCCTCTGGGCGGCGGTGGCCGTCCTGGTTGGCACCGCGATCGCGTTCCTGATGATCTGCCTGCCCGCCTGGTGGGATGCTCGGCGGTCGACGGTCAATGCCTCCCGCGGCGTGGTGTCGCGGAAGCAGGGAAGCTGGTGGGAGCGAATTGGCCTGGACGTTCTCCTGCTGGCTGCCGCTGCCACCGTCTACTGGCAGCAGGCACGCAATGGGTACCATATCGTGCTCGTCCCCGAAGGCGTCCCGCAGATCAGCGTGTCCTACTGGGTCTTCGTCGCCCCGGTGATGCTCTGGGCAGGCGGCAGTCTCCTGGTCGTGCGGTTGACGAGATGGGCGCTCAGCCATGACGCGATCCGGTTTCCCCTGATCCGGCCGTTCTCCGACCGCCTGGGTCACCTGATCGGATCGGCGATCGGACGGCAGCGAGGCCGGACGGCCACTGGTCTCGTCATCGTCGCGGTGGCGATCGCCTTCGCGGTCTCGACCTCCGTCTTCAACTCGACCTACGAGCATCAGTCACTGGTCGACGCCCGGTTGACGAACGGCGCCGATGTGACGGTGACCGGCAACGCCTCGGTCGATCTGGCCGGACGGCAGCCGGCGTTGGCGGCGGTGCCGGGGGTCAAGTCCATCGAACCGATGCAGCACCGGTTCGCCTACGTGGGAACGGATCTTCAGGACCTGTACGGGGTGAACGCCGGGACGCTCGCGCGGACCGCCTCCCTGTCCAACTCGTTCTTCCTCGGTGGCTCCGCGACCGACGTCATGGCCAACCTCGCGCGGACCCCCGACGGCGTGCTGGTCTCGCCAGAGACGGTCTCCGACTTCCAGCTCCAGCCCGGCGACACGCTCAAGCTCCGCCTTCAGAGTGCGACCGATCAGCAGTACCACGTCGTGACGTTCCACTACGCTGGCATCGCCCGCGAATTCCCCACGGCACCAAGCGACTCGTTCCTCGTCGCCAACGCCGACTACGTCGCCGCTCAGACACAGTCGCCGCAGGTCGAGACGCTGCTTATCGGTACCAATGAATCGTCCACGGCCGTCGCTGGCCGAATCCAGTCGGTCCTGGGGCCGGGCAGCGGTGCGACGGTGACGGACATCCAGCAGGCCAGCCAGACCGTAACATCGGGGCTGACCGCCGTCAGCCTGCACGGACTGACCCGGATCGAGCTGCTGTTCGCCGTTCTATTCGCCGCCGCCGGGGCGGGGCTAGTGCTGATGCTGGGTCTGGACGAGCGCCGGCGCACGCTGGCCATCCTGTCCGCGGTCGGTGCGAAGCCCCGTGAGATGCGCGCGTTCATCCTCAGCGAGGCGAGTCTCGTGCTCGTCGGCGGAGTGATCGCGGGCCTGGTCCTCGGCTGGATCGTCGCCGGGATGCTGATCAAGATGCTGACCGGCGTCTTCGACCCGCCACCCGACCGGACGGTCGTCCCGTTGCTCTACCTCACGGTCGTCGTCGTACTGACCGGTGCGGCGATGGCGACCACGACCCTGATCGTCAGCCGGATCGGTCGGCGCGACGTCCTGCCGGCCCTCCGGCGGCTCTAGACGAGGAAGCTTAGCCATGCACGCGATCGAGACGAGCCTGATCGACTTCATCCGCTCCCTGTTCGACTCCCTCGGCTGGAGCGG
>JAABUS010007068.1_pt1 | contig 13140 bp, 3 predicted proteins | sample 5560161 | NCBI WGS metagenome assembly JAABUS01 (sample SAMN10711885, study PRJNA513376) | rock metagenome | isolation source: Antarctica rocks | place: Antarctica: Victoria Land, Trio Nunatak nord | collected 2016-01-04 | reverse complement strand
ATGAGCAGGTAAAGGTGAGAGGGAACAGGGTGGAGGTCGGAGAGGTAGAGGCGGTGTTGAATGGGCATGAAGAGGTGAAGGAAGCGGTGGTGGTAGCGAGAGAAGAGGAAGGAGAAGGAGGAGGAGAGAAGCGACTGGTCGCCTATGTCGTGAGCGAGGTTAACTACCAGACCATCGAAGAACCGGATGCGCTGTCCCGACAGCTCACAGAGAAAATAGATCAATGGCAAGATATTTACGATCAGATATACAGCCTGCAGGCTTATTCGAGCAGTGATTCATCCCTTAATCTGCGAGTCTGGATCAACAGCTATACCGGACAGTCTTTTGCCGAAGATGAAATCTTCGAGTGTGTAGAGGATACGGTCGAACGCCTGCTCTCATTGCGCCCCCGCCGCGTCCTCGAAATCGGTTGCGGGACGGGCCTGATACTGTTCCGCGTCGCTCCCCATTGCGAATACTACTGTGGGACGGATATTTCCAGGCAGGCTCTGGATGCGTTACAGCACCGGCTGGATACTTGCGCACAGCCGATGCCTCAGATTGATCTATTACAGCAGTCTGCGAATAACCTTGAAGGTCTTCCGGCGCAGGGTTTCGACCTCGTCATCATCAACGAAGTGGTTCATTATTTTCCGGGTATCGAATACCTCATACAGGTACTTGAAGGCGCGATGAAGGTGGTCCAGCCGGAGGGTCGCATCTTCGTCGGAGGAGTGCGCAGCTTCGCGCTGCTTGAGCATTTCCACACCTCCGTGCAGCTTGAGCAGTCGCCTGCTGAGCTTCCGCTTAAAGAATTCCGGCAACGCGCGCAGAAGCACATGGCGAAGGAGAAAGAGTTGCTTGTCGATCAGGATTTCTTCGCGGTCCTGAATGAGCGGCTGCCGCAGATCAGCCGTGTCTATGCTCAATTGAAGGGAGGCCGCAAGCACAACGAGTTAACCAAGTTTCGTTACGATGTCGTGATCCATAAAGGCCACGAGCAGGAGACCGCAATAGGTCAGGAGAAGTCGCTGAACTGGCGGGAGCAGGAGTTGACATTGCCCTCTGTGCGGCAATTGCTGGAATCAGACCAGCCGCAAGTGTTGAGAATTACAGGCGTACCGAATGCTCGTCTGTTGGAGGATGTCAGGACACTGGAATTGATGGGCAATGGCGAGCAGATCGCTACAGTCGGCGAGTTGCGAGAAGCCGTCCGGCAATCAGTCGCAGCGTCATACGGAGATGGAGGAGTAGACCCTGCGCAGGTTTTGGCGTTGGGTGACGAGCTACCATATACAGTCGGGATTAACTGGTCGGACGCGAGTGATCAGGGTAACTACGACATCATCTTCAAACGGCAGACTGAGCGGAACGGAGATCAAAAAGTTGCCGCTATGATTCCGGCCAAAAAGAGGCATCGTCGCTGGAGTGATTATGGAAATAATCCGCTTCAGAGGATGCAAAATGAAAAGCTGGAACTAAGGTTGAGGAGCTACTTAAAGGAGAGATTGCCGGAGTACATGATCCCGGCGGTGTTTGTCCAACTGCCTGAGATGCCGTTGACCCCGAATGGGAAAGTAGATCGCAAAGCCCTGCCCGCACCAGATCATTCCAGGCCGGAGTTGGAGCACCTGTTTGTCGCCCCGACTACACCAGTGCAGGAGCAGCTGGCCGAGATCTGGACAAGTGTGCTGAAGGTGGAGCAGATCGGGGTGCATGACAACTTCTTCGAGTTGGGAGGAGATTCGATACTTTCGATCCAGATCGTGGCGAGGGCAGCGCGAGTAGGGCTGCATCTGACGCCGCGTGATCTGTTCCAGCACCCGACCATCTCAGCTCTCTCGTCGGTGGCGAGCAGCAGCACAGAGAGCAGAGTGAAGGCCGAGCAGGGAGCCGAGAGTGGATCTGTAAAGTTGACGCCGATCCAGCACTGGTTCTTCGAGCAGGAGATGGAGAATCGCCATCACTTCAACCAGGCCGTCATGCTGGAAGTACCCGCCGAGGTCGAAGCGGCGATTGTGCAGCGAGTAGTTGAGAAAGTGATCGAGCATCACGACGCGCTGCGACTGCGCTTCAGCCACCAGGGCGAGAAATGGCAGCAGTCGAATGCCGCAGAGGAATCAAACGAAGCCTTCACCACCATTGACCTTTCAGCAGTTGCCGAGCGTGAGCAGTCCGCAGCCATCACTGCTGCGGCGACACAATCGCAGCAGAGTCTTAACCTGGAGGATGGCCCGCTCCTCAAAGTGACTTTGATGAATTTGGGAGCAGGACGCAGCAAGCGGTTGTTAATCGTGATTCATCACCTGGCGGTCGATGGCGTCTCCTGGCGCATCCTGGTCGAAGACTTCGAGCGCGGCTATGAGCAGGCCGCCAGAGGTGAGGAAATCAGTTTGGGAGCGAAGACGAGTTCCTTCCGCCAATGGGCAGAACGTCTGATGGAGTATGCGCAGAGTGAGAAATTGAGAGCACAGGAGAGTTATTGGCTGGCTGCCGGAAGAGATGTTGTTGGTCGTCTGCCGGTGGATGAGAGCGATGGAGTCAATAACATCGCATCGGAGCGGCAGGTGAGCGTCTCACTGAGCGAAGAAGAGACGCGAGCGTTGCTGACGGAAGTGCCGGGCGTCTATCACACGCAGATCAACGACGTGCTGCTGACGGCAGTGAGCGAAGCCATCAGCCGGTGGAGTGGGCAGCAGAGAGTGTTGATCGGGCTTGAAGGGCATGGGCGAGAAGAGGTGATTGAAGGGGTGGACGTGACGCGGACAGTGGGATGGTTCACCTCGCTGTATCCAGCCATTATCGAAGTTAAGAGAGGGGCAGGAATAGGAGAGCAGATCAAGAGTGTGAAGGAGCAATTGAGGGAGATACCGGAGCGAGGAGTGGGGTACGGGTTATTGAAGTACGTGGCGGAGGATGAGGGAGTAAGGGAGCGAATGCAGGGGATGGGAGAGACGGAAGTAGCCTTTAACTATCTGGGCCAACTCGACGGAGGGCTCTCAGGCCAGTCCACATTGTTCAGTCAAGCCAGTGAATCGACCGGAGAAGTCCAAAGTAAACAAGGACTGCGCCATAATCTGTTGGAGATCAATGGAGGCATTTCGGGAGGACGGTTGCGAGTGTTCTGGAGCTATAGCGAAAACATTCACCGTCGTTCGACAATCAAGGCGGTGGCGGATGAGTTCATCGAGGAGCTGCGTAAGTTGATCGCCCATTGCCGGAGGCCTGAGGCTGGCGGCTATACGCCTTCGGATTTCCCGCTCGCACGAATCAAGCAATCGCAGTTGGACCAGTTGGTCGGGACTAACCGGCAGGTCGAAGACATCTATCCGCTCTCGCCGATGCAGCAGGGGATGCTCTTTCACACTCTCTATGCGCCCGAATCCGGTATGTATTTGCTTCAGATAAACGGGGCGTTGCGAGGGGCTTTTAATGTCAGAGCGTTCGAGCAAGCATGGCAGCAGGTGGTTGACCGTCACTCTATCCTTCGCACGCGATTTATCAGCGAGGGCCTGAACAATCCGTTTCAACTGGTCGAGCGGCATGTTGAGATGCGGTTACAGCACCATGACTGGCAGGGTCTATCGCGGGCTGAACGTGACCAGCGGCTCGAAGCCTTCTTAAAGTCTGATCGTGAGCATGGGTTCGACCTGGCGAAAGTTCCACTGATGCGACTGACGCTGCTCCGCCTCACGGATGAGGTTTATCAATTCTGTTGGAGCGCGCACCACTTGCTACTCGACGGTTGGAGCTTGCCCATCATCTTTAAGGAAGTCTTTGCCTTGTATGAGGCATTGAGCCGGGGCGATGAATTACACCTGCCGCAGCCGGGCCTATATCGTAACTATATCGCATGGCTGCAAGAGCAGGATTTGTCGAAGGCCGAAGCCTTCTGGCGCGAAGCGCTCAAGGGTTTCACTGCGCCCACGCCATTGACGTTAGGCCAAACTACCAGCGTCTCGACTGAGCAGTCCAAGGGGCAGGATGACCAGATGGTCTGGCTCTCTCCGGAGGTGACAACCGCTTTGCAAAAGCTGGCACGTCACCACCAGTTGACCCTTAATACCATCGTGCAGGGTGCGTGGGCACTGCTGCTCTCACGCTACAGCCGCCAGCAGGATGTGGTCTTCGGAGCGACGGTCAGCGGCAGACCGGCGAGTCTGGAGGGAGTGGAGAGCATGATCGGGCCGTTCATCAACACGTTGCCAGTAAGGGTGAAGGTGAAAGATGGGGAAATGGTGATGGAGTGGCTGAAGGGATTGCAGGAGGAGCAGGTAGAGATGCGGGAGTACGAGTACAGCCCGCTGGTGGAGGTGCAGGGATGGAGCGAAGTGGGTCGCGGAGTCTCTCTGTTTGAGAGCGTCCTGGTGTTCGACAATTACCCGATGGAAACCCTTACGCAGGGGCAAGATGGCAGCATGGTGATTCATAACCCAAGCTCCACCGGACGGGACGACAGCATCGCCGCCAAGCTTTTTGGTAGCGAGGGCTTGACGACTTATCCGCTCACCATCGTCGTTATGATGAGCCAGAGTACCGCGCTCGGGGTGATGTATGACGTAGGTCGCTTCGATGCCGCAAGTATCGGTGGGTTGTTGAAGGCTCTGGAAAATCTGCTGAACCTGTTTGTTAAACGGCCTGATGCGAGTCTGGGTGATCTGCGCGAGATGCTCGCCGAATCAGACAGACAGCAACAGGCTGTGGAGGAAAAAGAACTCCGAGAAGTTCGTCTGCAAAAGCTGAAGCAGCTTAAACGCAAGGCGGTCAACGAGCCGCGACGGAAAGAAGAAGTCAACGTATAAGCGATCAGATAGTCGAAATGGCGGGTCCAGGTCAGAGGAGGAATCAAGACATGACGAGCAGAACACCAGTTTACTTGAAGCAAAATTCGCAATTCGGGCCACTTTTCAACCAATGGTATGCATGGACATATCTGATCGCGCCTGCGACAGCCCCGAGGTACATCGCCAATCTGCATTTAAAGATCATGCAATCATTCATCTCGACTCCGCAGGCGCACGTTTCCGCGCTCAAGAATCCGGCGATGCGTGGCGGCCCATTCATCAATTACGATGCCAGCCGGGTCAATGACATCCGCGCGTTGATGGAAAAAACGGAGAGAGAGCAGGCGCATATGCTGAAGTACGCGGAGGCCGTGCGGATTCTCGATCAGATGATGGCAAGCGAGGCAAGCGAGGCCAGCGGGTACTCCCTGGAACCTCTCTACGTCAAGGTTCCTGACATCTTGAAAGGCTTCGTCGAACTGGTTTACGACTTGAACAATCATGCTTCGGTCAGATTCATCGAAGGGTTGCTGTATAAGAGCCCTTACTACGATCCGTCACGGCAGAGTATCGCCTTATCGCTGGCCCACGGCGACGGACGCCCTTTCATTTTCAGCACTCCCAGTCTGGAAGGCGATGGCCGTTGGAATGCGCAGATGCCTTTTCACGACGAGAGGCTGGACGAGCTTTTCAAAATGAAGGATGAGCCTCAGCCGTATACTTACATCAAAGACCTGTTCGGGGTCAAAGATGAAGATGACGAGCAGTTCTCCCCGTTATTTACGGAATAGCCTCCGGAGAAGCCTGACGGATACCGTGGCGAAAACACCAGGATTCGCTACTTCGGCCACGCCTGTATCCTTGTCGAGTCGGCTCACACAACTATCCTGACCGACCCTGTTATCAGTTATAAATACGACACGGCGTCCGACCGCTATACTTATGCCGATCTCCCTGGGAACATTGATTACGTTCTCATAACTCACGGTCACCAAGACCACTGTATGTTCGAGACCCTCCTGCAACTGAGACATAAAATCAAGACGCTGGTCGTGCCCAGAAGCCGGGGCGGCGTACTGGCCGATCCCTCTCTGAAAATGGTTCTGCAAAGCATCGGATTTAAAAATGTCAGAGAGATTGACGAGATGGAAACCATCGAGACAGAGGATGGCACGATCACCGGCCTCCCCTTCGGCGGTGAGTATGGAGATTTGAACATTGCCACTAAGATCGCTTATCTCATCAAGACGAAAGATAAGGCGATCATGTGCGCCGCCGATTCCAATAACATCGAGCCGAAGCTTTACCAGTATATCCAGGAATCAATCGGGGACGTTGATCTGGTATTTCTCGGCATGGAATGCGACGGGGGGCCTTTGTCATGGTTGTATGGCCCGCTGTTGACCAATCCCATCTCGCGGAAGATGGATCAGTCGAGAAGGTTGGACGGCTCAAAATACGATAAAGGCATAGACATTATCAACCGTCTCAATCCCAAAGAGGTGTACGTCTATGCGATGGGTCAAGAACCGTGGCTGACTTACCTGACTTCAATCCAATACACGGACGAGTCGCGCCCGATTATCGAATCCGACAAGCTGGTCATCGATTGCCTGTCTTGCGGAATGATCTCGGAGCGGCTCTATAGCTACAAGGAAATCTAGCGGGACAGTCTCCACTCTCCGCGTATATCAAGACCAACCTGTCACGGTCTATCAACGGCCCTCAAAACATCACAGTCAGCTTCAGTGCATCAAGGCAGGCAGCAACCTCGGAAGCAGGTCGAGCGCCGGGCGGGGCGCACGCTCATGATGATTGAAAGCAGAGGAACACTTATGAACTCGTCCGAACTTCGTAAACCCCGGATCAAACCCTTGACGGCGACCCAGCGTAAGGCCGTCAACGTGACAAAGGAAGGGCCGATCAAAACGGATTATCTGCGGCCCGGACAGACCCTGCCCCTGCTCATCCAACCCACGGTCGAGGGCGTGGACTTAGATACCTGGGCGCAGCCCAATCAGGAATTTATCAATGACCACCTGCGCACGCACGGCGCGATCCTTTTTCGCGGCTTTCAAGCGGATGCGCTCGAGAAATTCGAGCGATTTATCAAGACCGTATCCGGCGAATTGCTGGAATACAAAGATCGTTCGTCGCCACGCCACAAGGTGAGCGGCAATATTTACACCTCGACCGATTACCCGGCAGACCACCACATCTTTATGCATAACGAGAACTCCTATTCTTACGTCTGGCCGCTCAAACTCTTCTTTTGCTGTGTCCAACCGGCAGAGCAGGGAGGGGAAACGCCAATCGCGGATGTGCGCAAAGTCTTGCAGCATATTTCACCGGCGACCCGCCAGCGCTTCATCGAAAAAGGCGTCATGTACATGCGTAACTTCGGGGACGGCTTCGGGCTCTCATGGCAGACCGTCTTCCAGACCACTGATCGAGCCGTGGTGGAAGACTACTGTCGCGGCACTGGCATTCGTGCGGAGTGGAAAGAGGGCAACCGTCTGAGAACACGGCAGGTCCGCCCCGCCATCGCCAGACATCCGCAAACGGGTGAGCCGGTGTGGTTCAATCACGGAGCGTTTTTCCACATCTCGACGCTTGAAGCGAGCGTTCGCGATGCCTTGCTGGCGGAGTTCAAAGAGGAAGACCTGCCTTACAACACCTATTACGGCGACGGTTCTCCGTTCGAGCCTGCGGTGCTTGAGGAGATTCGCCAAGCCTACAAGCAGGAGATGATCGCTTTCCCCTGGCGCGCTGGCGACGTGTTGATGATCGACAATATGCTTACGGCGCATGGCCGTGAGCCATATGTGGGACAAAGAAAAATCGTGGTGGGAATGTCCGAACCCTTCTCGGCGCGGGCCTCAGCATAAGCTCCATAAAGGTACTGATATGATGAAGAACAATAAGATAGAAGGCTTCAGGCTTTCTCCGCAACAGCGACATCTCTGGTCGTTGCAGCAAGTGGATCAGTCCACGGCTTACCGCGCCCAATGCGCCATCCTCATCGAAGGCGCTCTCGACTCGGAGACGCTCGGCAACGCCCTGCGCGAGGTCGTGAGTCGCCACGAAAACTTGCGCACGACGTACCATTACTTGCCGGGGATGACGATGCCTCTTCAGGTCGTCGGCGAGGGCGGCGAGTTGTTGGTCCAAGACAATGACCTGAGCGCGCTCTCTGCCGATGAGCAACAGGCACGACTCGATGCGCTCTTCAATGAGATGGGCGAGCAACCCTTCGACTTCGATGAAGGAAAGATTTTGCGCGCGGCGCTGGTGACTCTCTCACAGGCAAGTTGGATGTTGATGTTGAGCTTGCCCGCTCTGAGCGCGGATGCTGTCACGCTCAACAATCTGGTTGATGAAATCGGCAGGAGCTATGAAGCGGCGCTCGGTGGCGTGGAGTTATCCGGCGAGCCGCTTCAATATGTGGACCTCTCGGAATGGCAGAACGAGCTGCTCGAATCGGAGGATACAAAGACCGGCAGGGATTACTGGGGCAAGAGGGCGGGCGGCGCACGCCCAACCGTCAAACTCCCACTAGAGCATCAGCCCGGATCAACCTCTACCTTCAAGCCTCGAAAGGTCGCTGCGACAATTGAGGGTACGTCGCTCAAGAAGATCGAAGCAATGGCAGGTCAGTCCGAGATACCGGCGGCGGATTTCATGCTCGCCTGCTGGCATATTCTGCTGTGGCGGCTCACCGGAGCGCCGGAGATCACCGTCAGGGTTTGCAGCAGCGGGCGCAACTACGATGATCTGGGCCAGGCGCTCGGGGTCTTCGCCAGATTCTTACCCGTCGCGTGCCGCCTTGAAGAAGAAGCTCAGTTCGACGAACTCCTGCGACAAGTCAGTGCCGCCAGGCGCGAAGCAGAAGAATGGCAGGAATTTTTCTCATGGGAAGATTACGAGGCGGCGGCTGGGAACAACCCGAACCTTTCGATTGGTTATGAATACGTTGAGTGGCCTGCGAAACATTGGCACGCAGGCGCTTTCGTTTCGATGCAGCGGCAATACGTCTGTTTCGACCGCTTCAAGATAAAACTCTCCTGCGCGCGTAAAGATGATTCACTGATTACAGAGTTTCACTATGACAGCGATCTGTTCAGCGAAGCAGCCGCGTTCGGCCTGGCGCAACAGTTTCATGCTTTGGTCGAAAGCCTCGTCATTAATCCGCAATCTGCGATCAGCCGTTTAAGGATTCTAAGCGATGCCGAGAGCCGGTATTTGTTGGAGGATTTGAACGACACGCAGACCGATTTCCCGTCAGAGCAGTGTGTCCAGCAGCTGTTCGAGGCGCAGGCGGCGAAGTCACCCGACGCAGTCGCGCTGGTCCATGAAGACCGGCAACTAACCTATCGTGAACTGAACAGCCGCGCCAACCAGTTAGCGCGCTATCTACAGTCTCTCGGAGTTGGACTGGAATCGCTCGTCGGCCTCTGCCTCGAACGCTCTCTTGAAATGGTAGTGGGGCTGTTGGGGGTTATCAAAGCAGGCGGCGCTTACGTGCCTCTCGATCCGTCACTGCCGCAGCGCAGGCTGGCAGACATGATGGACGACGCGGCGATCAAGGTATTGTTGACAGAGCAAAGTCAGCTCGATGAATTACCCGCGCACGACGCGAGGCAGGTCTGTCTGGATACAGACTGGGACACGATTCGCCTGTTCGCGGATGAGGATTTCGCTAATAGCGCGACGGTTGAGAACCCTGTCTATGTGATCTACACCTCCGGCTCGACGGGAAAACCCAAGGGCGTCGTAATCGAGCACCGGCAACTTAAAAACTATATCTACGGCATCATGGATAGGCTGAACCTACCGCCGGGCGCGAGCTTTGCCATGGTTTCGACCTTCGCCGCAGACCTGGGCAATACGGCCATCTTCCCTGCGCTGTGCGGAGGCGGAAGCCTTCATGTCATCTCCCACGAGACCGCGACCGACGCTCAGGCGCTGGGCCGTTACTTGAGCAGCAATGCGATTGACTGTCTCAAGATTGTGCCTTCACACATGCGTGCGCTGCTTGAATCGGCTGATGGCGAGCAAGTCTTACCGCTCCAGCGCTTGGTATTGGGCGGTGAGGCCAGCGATTGGAAATTAATCGAAAAGGTGCGGAGACTGGCTCCGGCCTGCCGCATTCTCAATCACTACGGCCCGACTGAGGCCACAGTCGGCGTCTTGACATATGAGCTTGGGACGGGAGAGAACACATCCGACTCAGCCACCGTCCCGCTCGGACGAGCGCTCGCTAACAGCGAAGTCTACATACTGGATCAACATGGCTCTCCAACACCTGTCGGTGTCGCCGGAGAGTTGTTCATCGGAGGCGACGGCCTGGCTCGCGGTTATCTCAACGGACAGGTCTTGACCGCCGAACGATTCGTGCCGCACCCCTACAGCCGAACGCCAGGGGCGAGGTTGTACCGAACGGGCGACCTGGCGCGTTACCTGGAAGACGGCAACATTGAATTTCTCGGTCGAGTGGATCACCAGGTGAAGGTGAGAGGCTTCCGCATCGAGTTGGCAGAGATTGAAGCCGTTCTGAGCGGTCACAGTGCCGTTAGTGAGAGCGTCGTCGTCGCCAGCGAGGATGAGGCCGGAGACAAGCGCCTGGTGGGCTATGTCGTCCCGAGGCGGGAATACGCTCCGACCATTGAAAGCCATCCACGCTACTCTTTGCCCAACGGCATGGCAATCGTTTACCAGAACAAGAACGAGACGGATTATCTCTTCCGTGAAATCTTTGAAGAACAAAACTACATAAAGCACGGCATTCGTCTCAACGAAGACGCTTGCGTCTTTGACGTGGGGGCCAACATCGGACTCTTCTCGCTTTTTGTCAGCCAGCATTGCCAGGCGGGAAAAGTTTACGCGTTCGAGCCGGTCGATCCCCTTTTCGAGACTTTACGAATCAACGCCGGGCTGTACGGGTCGAACGTCAAAGCGTTGTCCTGCGGGCTTTCCGACGAAGAGAAGGTCGAGACGTTTACCTTCTACCCGCGACACTCAATGCTGTCCGGCGTCAGCGCCTATGCCAATCTTGAGGAGGAAATGGACATCCTCAAGAGACATATGTTTGACAAACAGCCACCTGAAGCGATGGAGAGAGAATCCTTGTCGGAGGACGCTGACGAACTGCTGACCGGACAATTTGACAGGCAAATGCATCGCTGCTGGTTGAGAAGGCTCTCAGACGTCATCCGCGAAGAGAAAGTGGAACGCATCGACCTCCTGAAAGTCGATGTGCAGAGAGCAGAGCTAGACGTATTGAAAGGAATCGAGAAAGAGGACTGGCTCAGGATCAAGCAGATCGTCATGGAAGTTCACGACGACCAGGGAGCCAAAGGCACTGGCCGGGTCGAGGAGATCAAAACGCTGCTTGAGGAAAACGGGTATGAGACTGTAGTAGAACAGGAAGACATTCTCAAGGGAACAAGCCGCTACAATCTTTACGCCAGCCGCAACGATAACGAGACAGAGACGACCACACGGCAAGCGCTTCCTGTAGTCAATTACTCCTCGTTGGCAGAGCAGCCGCTACCAACAGTGCTGTCGAGCAGTGATCTGCGCAACTACCTGAAGGAGAGACTGCCTGAATATATGCTCCCTTCGGCGCTGCTCATCCTCGACCACCTCCCGCTCACTCCCAACGGTAAAGTTGATCGCCGCGCACTGCCTCCTCCTGACACCTGCGACTCCCTGACTTCTACTGCCGGGGCGGTCGCCCCGCGCACTGAAACCGAAGCGACGCTGTGCGTGCTGTGGAGCGCGGTGCTCAAGCGAGAGGAGGTCGGAGTGCATGACAACTTCTTCGAGTTGGGAGGTCATTCGCTGCTCGTCATGCAGTTGATCTCTCGTATCCGTGATGCTTTCCGTATCGACATGCCGCTGCTGCGAATTATCTTCGAGAAGCCGACGGTTGCTGAATTAGCTCAGTACATCGACGCGGAGCGAGGGGAGGAACAAGTGCGAGAGATGTTGCCCCTGCTCCCCACCTCCCGTCTCTCTCACCTCCCTCTCTCCTTCGCTCAGGAGCGCCTCTGGTTCATTCATCAACTCGACCCACTCTCGACCGCCTACAACGTCCGCGTCGCCCTGCGCCTCCTCGGCTCCCTCTCCATCCCCGCCCTCGAACGCTCCTTCTCTCGCCTCATTGAGCGGCACGAAGTCCTGCGCACCAGCTTCGCCCTCGTCGATGGCCGCCCCGTCCAACTGATTGCTGCGCCCCAGCCAGGGTTCACTCTCGCCCTTGAAGACCTCAGTCACCTGGCTGGGGATGAGCGCGAAGCCAGAGCCCGTGAGATGGCGAGAGCGGAAGGGCAACGCCCCTTCGACCTCTCGGCTGGCCCGCTGCTGCGCGCGAGACTGCTGCGACTCGCTGCACAAGAGCATGTGCTGGTCTTGACGCTGCATCACATTGCCAGCGATGCATGGTCGATGAACGTGTTGTTTGAGGAGTTGACGCGGCTCTACGCAGGCGACGTCAGTGGAGCCGAGGTGGAGTTGGAGGAGTTAAAGATTCAGTATGCGGACTATGCGGTGTGGCAGCGAGAGTGGCTCGAAGGAGAAGTGTTAGCCGAGCAGTTAGAGTACTGGAAGGAGCAGTTGAGAGGCGCACCGGCGATGCTGGAGATGCCGACCGATCATGTGCGACCGGCAGTGCAGAGCTACAGCGGAGGGAGCCGGCGGTTCATGATCGAAGAGCGTGTGGCAACAGGGTTGAAGGAGTTGAGCCGTGGTTCAGAAGCGACCTTGTTCATGAGCTTGCTGGCAGCCTTCGAGGTGCTGTTGTGGCGCTACAGCGGGCAGAGTGACATTGTGATCGGGACACCGATAGCGAATCGCAACCGGGCAGAGATCGAAGCCTTGATCGGATTCTTCGTCAACACCCTGGTACTGCGGACGGAAGTCAGAGCGGATGAAAGTTTCGAAGAGTTAGTGAAGCGAGTGAGAGAGGTCTGTCTCGGAGCCTACAGTCATCAGGACGTGCCATTCGAGAAGGTGGTTGAAGAGCTACAACCGGAACGCAGTCTCAGCCATCAGCCTCTCTTTCAGGTGGCATTCGCAACGCAAAATACATCAGACGAGGAACTAACATTGCCAGGTCTGACTCTGGAGCAATTAGACATCAAGAACACCTCGACGATGTTTGATATGACGTTGGTAATGTCAGACGCCGGGCCGGGGCTGGCTGGTGTGTTGGAATACAACAGCGATCTGTTTGAAGAAGAGACCATCGAGAGACTGCTCGGTCACTTCAAGAACCTGCTCGCGGCGATTGTTGACGATCCACAGCAGAAAGTCTCGCGGTTGCCACTGCTCAGCGCAGCAGAGCGCGAGCAAGTGCTGGTTGAGTGGAATC
>JAABUS010007067.1_pt1 | contig 13140 bp, 15 predicted proteins | sample 5560161 | NCBI WGS metagenome assembly JAABUS01 (sample SAMN10711885, study PRJNA513376) | rock metagenome | isolation source: Antarctica rocks | place: Antarctica: Victoria Land, Trio Nunatak nord | collected 2016-01-04 | reverse complement strand
CGCCTGATGGATACGAGCATCGTCAGCAGGCTCAATGCGGGCGGTCAGTGACCGGACAGCTCCGACAGGGTCGTCGTGAAGCTCCTCGTAGCGGACCACGGCACTGTCGCCGCTATGCATCCACTGGTTCGCTTGCAGGAGATACCACTCGAATGGACGCTTAAGCACGAGCAAGGCCTCGGGGCTGTCGATGACTTTTCCGATCGCCCGCGATTCTGGACTGTCCGGTGCCGCGCGAACGAAGGACTCGCTGAATCGCTGAATATAGTGGTAGTACGACACAAACATGTCATACGGGTCACGAACGATAGTCACCATATGGCAGCCGATAGAGTCGGCGACCGGGCGGAACTCCGGGGAGAAGCGGAAGTGTTCATGGAAGATAGTCCCGTCCGCGAAGGCACCGCTCTCGATAAAGCGACGGAAGCCCATTATGTCCCTTTCTGGAACACCTTCGGGCAGGATCGTCAGACCGTAGCATTCCGCGAGAATATGCTTAACCCAGACGTTCCCTGCCTTTGGCGGATCAGCGATCACAAGTCGCATTGCCTCTCCCACGTCGTCGCGAGGGACACCAACTCTTGCCCCATCAGGCGTCAATCGCCTCCGGATGCAGCGTTGCCTCATACGCGCGAAGCACCTGCTCGACGGGGCCATCGGCGCGAAGCTGTCCCTGGTGCAGCCACACAGCCCGTTCGCAAAGTGAGCGTACGAGATTGGCCGAGTGGGAGACGAACATCAGGGTCCGCCCTTCGGCCTTCATCAGCAAGATGCGGTCGACGCACTTCTCTTGAAACGCGACATCGCCGACGGCCAGCACCTCGTCGATGAAGACGATGTCGGGGGCGATATGGGCGGCAATACTAAACCCCAGGCGCGCCACCATGCCGCTCGAGTAGTGTTTCACTGGCTCGTCAATGAACTCCGCCAGCTCCGCGAAGTCGATGATCTCGTCGATCAGGGGGGTCGAGCGGCGGGGGGGGACACCCTGGATCGCGGCGTTCAGAGTGATGTTCTTGCGACCGGTCCGCTCGGGGTTGAAGCCCGCGCCGAGCGCGATCAGGGTCGCGAAGCGGCCGCTCACCGTCGCCCGTCCCCGGGTGGCGCGGGTGATGTTGCAGAGCACCCGGAAGAGGGTCGTTTTGCCCGACCCGTTCCGTCCAACAAGTGCCACCGCCTCGCCCGCTTCAACGCGAAAGCTGACGTCGCGCAGCGCCCAGAACGGCTCGTCTCCCCTGTCCGCTCCGCCATGATGACGCGCCGTCTGCCGAATCAGGCGACTCGCTTCGTGGCGGAGACTGATCTGATCGCGCTGTCGCCGATAGCCTTTCCACAGCCCCTCGACCTCGATGATCGGGCGCGCACGGTCCAGCTGGGGAGGCACGGTCGGCCCGGGGTTGGGGCGGTCAACGATCATAGGAGGTCCGCGAAGCTTTCTTCGTTCGCCTTGAACAGGCGGTAGCCAAAGACCAGCATGGCCAGGCCGAAGGCGGCCGGATAGACGAGTTGTCGCCAGTCTGGCGTGCGATCGTAGACGATGATGCCGCGATAGGCTTCGATCAGCACGGCGACCGGATTGAGCACGATCAGTGGCAGAAACCACTGCGGCACGATCCGTGGCGGATAGAGAATGGCGGATGCGTAGAAGGTGATCTGGAGCACCACGCTGACGAGTTGCGGGATGTCGCGAATCACCATGGTCAACCAGCTGAGCGCCAGCATCAACCCGAGCGAGAGGGAGAGCTGGATCAGGAGCAGCGGGGGGAGAAAGATATAGCGCGCGTTGGGCCAGACGCCGAAGGCGGCGTTGACGACCAGCATGGCGAGGAACATAAACGCCGTATCGACCAGCGCTTCACCCAGCGCGGAGAGGACGGCGATCTCGCGCGGGAAGTAGATTTGGTTGAGCAGCCCACGAATGGCGAGCAGCGAGCGCATGCCGGTCGAGATCGACTGGCTGAAGAGTCCCCACGGCACGAGCCCGGCCAGCAAGAACGCGGTGAAGGGCGCATCTCCGACCGGCACCCGCATGATCTTTGAGAAAACGGCGCTCATGATGAACGCCGTGGAAAGCGGGAGCAGCGCGATCCAGAAGGCGCCGAGGAGCGCCTGGGTGTAGCGCGACCGGATGTTGTCGTCGATCCAGAGGTAGAGTAGATCGCGATGGCTCCAGAGCTGGTGGAGAGGGCCGAGCGGGTCTCTCGATGCATCGCCGCCACCAATCTCGGCTGGCCGCGCGATCACCAGCGAGATGAGGGCTAGGGCAACGATGGCGAAGTAGATCGACTCCAGTCGTGAGTGATTCCGCAAGAAGAGTGTTTGCCCGGCAACCGCGAGCAGAATCCCGACGAAGGGTGCCCGAAACCGATGCGCCGCTCGACCGGTGATCGACAGGTGCATCAGGACGTGGACACCATGCGCCAGCGCTAGGCTCAGCGCGGTAATGACGTAGGACCAGGGATCATGCCATTGGTAATCGACTTCGAGATGCTGCCCAACGTGAAGGGTATGACGGAACTCCGAGGCGATGACGAGTGAGGTGAGGAGGACGCCAAGGTCGGTCAGGTAGTGGCGCAAAAAGCTCTTCCCGCCGCGTTCCATGGCTGATCCATTCCGGCGCGGGGTCGATGGCATCCGCCCTCAACACTGGTTGGCCGGTGATCAAGGTCAGGGCGCACGATGGCGGTATTGTGACGTTCGTCCCGATGCCAGATAGTACCATAGTTAGCAGGGTATGGAGTCACCGCAGGCATCTAGCCATCACCAACTTCCCGGCATGAACACCAGATGAGGCGCACCCATCGTTGGATCTCCCCAAGTCTTGCATTCTTCAATAGAAAAGGTTGGAGCATGAGCTTTCGTGTCTTGGGGAGACAGCTGGGTCGCGTGGCCCGTGCTCGAGGAGCCCACAAGCATCCAACCGAGCCGCTACCCCTCCCCGCTCGTGAGGATTCCTCGGAGTCGCCCGGCCCGCGAGCAGCCGTAACACCGGTCATTGAGGCATACCTTCGTTTGCGATCCGAGTTGTTCGATATTGCAATCGCTCTCAGACCCGACCATTCAGTCAGTGTCCAGACGGACATCGGCCCGCTCTGGCTCCACACCGAAGATCGTGTTATGACGCCCTGGATCACTCACTACCGCAGCTGGGAGCCTGACGAAGGGGCCTTCATGCGCTCGGTGCTCCAACCAGGCATGATCGTGCTAGACGTTGGGGCAAACGTGGGCTATTCGAGTCTCCTTTGCGCCCAAGCGGTTGGCGGCAGCGGTTGGGTGATTGCTATTGAACCAGACCCGGCAAACCACGCCTTACTTTGCGCCAACGTCTGGAATCATGTGATCGGTAACATCATTCCTCTTAAGGCCGCGGCCACCAGCACGACTCACAACGTGCCACTTTCACGTTCTGCCGACAACTTTGGTGACCACCGTGCCTTCGCCCGAGCCCAAGCCAGTGAGATCATCGAGGTTCCAGGAATTCGTCTAGATGACGTGCTACGTCCTGATGTCCGGGTAGATTTTATCAAGATCGATATTCAGGGTACCGACCATCGCGCCATCTTAGGCCTCGAACAGACTATTGGCCGCTGGCACCCCCAGATCCTCGTTGAATTCTGGCCAGTCGGAATTGAAGAGGCGGGCGAACGCCCACTTGATGTGCTGGCGTACTACCGCAGCCTCGGGTTGTCGATCGCTCTCCTTGATGCGCCTACCGTTCCCCGCAGCGCCGAAACCGACGTTGATCTCGTCGCGGAGATCGCTACCGCAGACCCCGCGTTCTCCGCCCTCGTCCTCCGTGTGATTGATCGGACGGGGTGATTAAAGAAGCGTCGGCGTCACGTCTCTCTGGAGCGGCCCGGTGCCAAGACGACACGAGGCACCGCTGTGGCGGTGGCGACGCCAGCGTAGGTTCCGGAGGCACAGACCTACGTCAATATGCCACTGACATTTATCGCCCCGACGGTATCACCTAACCCGCCCTAAGATGAGATCGACGCGGCACGATCCGTGATCGAAGACGTGCTGCTGATTGATGTCCCCTTCGCAGCAGATGCTGAAAAGGCGTACGCCATTGCCTACGACCTCCTGACCTACGGGCGGTTATTGATCGACGGTCCGACCCCGGTGCACGCTTTCGAGTCTCCCTCCCCGGGTTCCGGCAAAAGCCGTTTCCTGGATACCTTGACCGCCATCGCAACCGGAAGAGCCGCATCGACCGTGACCGAAGGCGGTATGAGGAGGAGTGGCGCAACAAGATCACGTCCATGGCACACGCCGGTGCGCAAATCTTCAGCATCGACAACATGAAGGAGTTCACGTGACTCGGCGTCGCTGGCACAGGCCCTGACGACGACTGCCTGGAATGATCGGCCCCTCGGCACGAACCGCACGATTCGAGCATCCGTTCGCTGTATCTGGTCCATGACGGTCAATAACCTAACGATGAGTGACGAGATCGCCCGTCGCTGCATCCGAATCCGCCTTCACGCGGGGGCGACCGACCCTACGAACGAACCAATCTCACGCATCTGCTCTCGAGCTGGGCCATCGAGCATCGTGGCGAGCCCGTTGGGGTCCTCCTGACGCTGTGGTCCACCTGAATGGCCGCTGGCTGCCCCGCAGGGAACGTTACCCTCGGCAGTTATGAGGAATGGTCGAGGGTCATGGGCCGCCTATTAGAGCATGTATTCAAAGGAGTAGACCGGTCGGATGCGAGGCCGAGAACTGAGCGATCAGCAAAGGACGGCGCTCGCGCCCCACCTCCGGCGCAGAAGCCGGGCACTGGGCGCCCGGCCAAGGACCACCGGATGGTCGTCGAAGGCATCCCCTGGCGGCTGCGCACCGGCTCCGCCTGGTGCGACCTATCCGAGCGTGTGTACCCGCTTCCGCCGCTGGCAAGCGGCGGGCGCCTGAGACCGGGCGCTGGCGGGGTCGGGGTCGCGGCGGCTTGGCCCTGGATAATGGTGTCGAGAACCGCGTCTGACGCCCGGAAGTCGCTCCGCCCATCGAACGAACCGAACACCCCGATCAGGACGATGAGGTCAGGATCAGCCGCACACAGCGCGACCCCGGCGGGGAAGTCGGGAAAGTTGGCGTCCTGGCCATCCGCGCGCCGCACCTCCAAGTACCCGGCCGGCTTGCGCTGATCGCCCGGGGAACATCCGCCGCTTGAAGGAGCCTCCCGCACCAGTGCACGAAGACCGGTGAAGGCGTCATTGGCGGCGCCCCAGCCCTGGCGGGCCGCCGTCGCTCCCGGGGCGACGACGAAGACGCGGGCGAAGACGCGCAACCCGGCGGGACCGCCATACATAGCGCTTGCCACGCTCGTGAATCCCGTCGAGGTCAGATCGCTGTGGCTGGCGCCGATCAGCGACCAGTCCGGACCAAGGACGCCCGGCGGCGGGAGGAGCGACTCGGCCGTGAGGGGAAGGGCGACCGGCGTTCCGCTCTGGGCGACGGCACCGAGACCGGGACGACCAACCGCGACCAGGCCCACCAGCATGAGGAGCATGAGCGAGAGCAGAGCCGATGCGCGACGCATACGTCTTTATCCTCTCGGGTGAACGGACCGCCGCAGCAGATGGTGGCAATGTGGCCTCATCATAGGGTCGAGTCGGGCCGTGTCAACGGGCCCACGTCCGCCATCGCTCCTCTCCACGTGCAGCCACACCCGCCAGTCATGCTGCCAGTCGGGATCGACGATCACCCGATCTTGACCCAGCGATCGGCACCGATCGCCGGCCAGCCCATGATCGCGGGCCTTTGACATCACCATCTCCACCCGCGCAGCACGGCAGTATTCGAGGTTGCTGTCACGGCGCGACAGGCCGGTTTTCATCCTACCATCCGTCGCCTCGACGCCATCATATCGCTCCTTGCTGGCTACTCTTTCGTGGGACCTCGGGGTCCTGAACACCAGGCGTAATAACCCATAGGCGGGCAACCGGTAGTCACCGTAGGATTGTTCACGGGAGCGCAAACGTTGCGCTATACCGTGAGGAATAAGTAGGGGACCCTGCGACGGATAGCAGTCGGTTCGACGGACTCACGAAGTCACTCGCCGAAGGGCGATCCCGCCGCGATGTCATCACGAAGGTGGCTGGCGGAAGCCTCGCCGCAGCATTGGGCGCCCTTGGCCTCGCGGCGGTGGACGTGGAAGGGGCGGATGCAGCCAGCTGTCGTGGCCGCTGTAAGCGCCGCTTCACCGGTGCGAAGCGAAAGCGTTGTATGCGAGGGTGCAACAACACGCAGAACGGCGTCACGATTCAACCCAATAACATCAATCTGGTCGGCAACAACATTAGCCTGACGACCATTGGCCAAACGTGCAACGGCTCGAAGGTCACGGCTGCGCTGTGTCAGTCGGGCTTTTGCGACGTCACGACCAACACCTGCCAGTCGTGTCCAACCAACCAGACCTGTGGCAACGACGATGGCGTGGCCGGCCAGGTCTGCTGCGCGAACGGCTTCGTCTGTGCCGATCTCGGGTGCGTGATGCCGTAAGGACGCGGGCGCGAGCGAGGCACGCGGCAGGTTCACCTGCTCGACACCTCGTCATGGGAAGGATCTCACCCGGAGGCCGGCGGCTCATGCTGCTGGCCTCCGGGTCGGTGAGCGTTGCTCCCACCTCGACCGCCCCGTCGCGACGGCGACACGGTCTGTTCCCTCCCCGTGCGACGAGAGCGCGGCGACCTCGGCCCCCGGTCGCGCGAGTTCCAGTGCCACGGCGGCGTGGTGCGCGATGCCCCGGACAAGATCCAGGTGATCGCTGGTGAGCTCAAACGGTCCCTCCGCGCGGTCGCCGACGATCACGCCCAGCGGTCGTCCGCTGAAGCGCAACGGAGCCATGACGAGGGTCGACGGGTCACGTCCTGGGACCAGCGGGGCACCCAGCATGACTGTGTCAGCGGCCATCACCGAGCCATGCACCAAGTACGCGGCAAAGTCCGGGACGCTGGCGAGCGACAGGTGATCAGGCCCTCGCTCCAGCGGTACTCCCGCGCTGGCACGGCGGATAATCAGGCGACGGGCATCATCCGATCCACACGGTCACCCGCGTGAGACCGAGCACGGAGTAGAGTTGCTCGCTGAGCAGCGTCAGGAATGGCAGCGATGGGAGCGACAGGGCGGCGGCGTGAACGGTCTCTGAGAACAGGATGAGGCGACGAGCCAGATCAATTCGCTCGTCCGTATCTCGATCAAACAGGGCTGGGCTGGCAGAAGGGTCCGGCCGTCGATCCTGATACTTGTGCGGCGCCCGCTGCACCATCGGCTGCCAACCATCTAGATCGTCCGCGGCAATCATCGCCATCCGTCCCAGCCGGTGGGCCGGTAGCATGCCAAGGCGGACCGCGCGAGCGACCGTGCGATAGGAGACACCCTTCAGGCGAGCTGCCTCGATCATCGTGTACACGCCACCAACCTCGGGGGTCGGGCGAGAGTGAGCCACGCGAGCACCTCCTGGACGCACGGAGAGGAACGCAGCCGGTGACCATGGGATGGTTCGGCATGAGCGTGAGGCGCTGTGGTCTCGAGCGATCGGTACGAAGGCGCATGATGGCTCGCTCCATCGACGCGATGACGTCATCCTCGGTGAGAATGGTCGAACCTCATGCCACTCGGCGAAACCACAACCAGACACTCACCCCGATGAGCAGGCCAATCACCAGCGCTGCCCTCTGACTGTCGGTGCGGAACCACCCGATGATCCCGGCCAGCACGGCCGCGGCCATCCCTGCCCCGCCGCTCACCCGCTCCCCTCAGTCCATGACACCGCTCCCGCTCGCACCCGGGGCGATCATGACTCCGTGGCGATGTGCACCAGCATCCGTGCCAACGCCAGCGCCAATGCGACCGTCTCGCTCGCCCCGCTCCCGCGGGTGTGCCGCATACCGAGCGACCTCCCTCGTCGGTCATCGCTGATCACATCATGACCACTGGCCATCACCATCGCCCGGAAGCGCTTCTTGGGATGGCGACCTGCCGGGCGACTACCCGCCGGCTCGATCAAGCACTGCCATCCCCGCGCCGCGATCACGGCTTCCAGATCCAGGCAGCTGTAGCCGTCTGACCGTAGCGTGAGGCCATGGGCGGCAAGGATGCCAGCGACATCGGCGTCACCGTACCGCACCATCACCTCATCGCTCCCACAAGCGACACCTCAATTGCAGTGATCAGCTCGTCGATGACGCCTCCCTGCTCACACGCCCTAATCCGGGGTCGCCCCGATCAACTCGTTATGCATCAGCCACCCTAGACATCACGCCAACACTGCCATTAGGGTATGACCCCGAAACCGTCTTACTCCGGCCGCAGCAACGGCTCAGGCAATGTAACCCTGGCGACAGCGATGGCAACCCGGGATGGATTCTCCCGCATCCGGTCGAACAGCGACGAATTCATACCGATCGGAGCCAAGATTGCGGCGAGATCGAGAGCGAGACTCATATGCAGGCATCGTTCGCCGCAGCGCGCAGCTCAGCAACCTCCGCTCGCAGTTGGGCGAGCCCTAATGATAAGGCGTTAACGGCTTCTTCTAGCGCGGACACCCGACGTGCCATCTCCGTCGACTCGCCGGCGACGATGTCCATCAACATCGGACGGACGGCAGCGTCAGGCTGGCGATCCCGATACTTGCGCGGCGCCTTCTCGACCGCCGGCTGCCAGGCGTCCAGATCCGCTGACGCGATCATGGCCATCCTCCCAATGCGCCGTGCTGGGAGTTGCCCCGTGCGCACTCTACGGGAGACCGTGTCATAGGAGACCCCTTTGAGGCGAGCCGCCTCACGCATGGTATAGACGTCGCCAGCAGGCGGAGCAGGATTCGATGGAGCCATGACGATGCCTCCGGTCGGGTTGAGTGAGACAGCCTCCCATCCTGTCTGGCACGGGTGTCGAACCACCATGATGGGCTGGGATGCAACGATCGGTGCCTTCTGCGTTTCACTCTCCTAGGTAGGCAATGGGGTCTCAATCCGAGTGCCGCATCAGCATCCCAGAAATGTATCGACGAGGACAGGGGAGCCGAGGGCCGGCGTGGCCGCCGCGGGACCGCGACATCTCCTCGCGGTTGACGACAACCTGCGCGTCCGTGGCGCGCATATGGCTCTCGCGTCGATAACGCGCTAGACGCCTCGCGACCAAGCAACACGCGACCTAGTCATTTTAGGACCCACGGGCCATGGCGGTGTGGCCGCCCCGACCGTAGACTCCTCAGCGTAAGGGCCGCTGCCGCGGCACCATCGATAGCGGGACACCTCTATGAACTCCACCCGGTCTTCGTCTGGAGCCCTGCGTCACCACGTGGCACTCGCGACTCCCTTCCCCCTTGCCCGTCGCCTGGCGGTTCTGCTCTACAGTGTGGGCATCATCAGTTCGCAGCTTGCTGTTCACCTGAAACTCGTCCATGTCGATCACCTGCGCCGCTTCGAAGTCCTGGGTGCGGTGGCGCTGGTCGCCATGGTCCTAACGTGGAGACTGCCATGGGCTCGGCTTGGGGCGGACGGGCTCGCGCCGGTGAGCATCGGCGGAACCTGCCTCATCGCCGCCTCCATCGCGCTGAGTGGCGGCGTGGACAGCCCCTTCGCGATCTACTATGTGTTGGTCGCAGTCTTCAACGTCTTGTGTCTGCGGGTGCGAACGGCGTGGATGCTCCTCCCCGGCATCATCGCACTCGCTGCCCTGCCGGCCATAGCCGAGCACGATGGACGACAGCTGGCAGTCCAGTTGCTCATCATGGCGCCGATCTATGCGGTGCTGACCGCTGTTGGGGCCATGATGGTCGTCGGTCTGCGGCGCGTCGATGCGGCGCGGGTGCATGCCGCCGAGGCCCACGCCAGCTTTACAGAGGCTCGGCGGTGGGGCGAGCAACTAGAAGCCATCCAGGGGGTCGCCCGCCGCTTAACGCAGTTGACCGACGTCGGCGCGATTGGGACGGCCATCATCGATCAGACGCGACGGGTCATTCCCTACGACAGTGCGCGGGTCTACCTTGTCGAGGGCGATGAACTCCGGCCGATTGCCTACCATGGCGGGGAGGAGTACGCCTTCGAGACCCCCGATCTCCTGCGGATCCGGGTCGGAGAAGGGATCGCCGGCTGGGTCGCGCAACAGGGCGAGCCGCTCATCCTTGATGACGCGGGCGCTGACCCGCGAGCAGCCACTATTCCTGGAACGCCAACCGTCACCGAATCGATGCTCCTGGTCCCGCTGGTCTCTGAGGGCCACGTCAGCGGCGTGATTGTGCTGATCAAGCTGGGACGACGGCAATTCGGGACCGATGACCTCCGATTGATGACCATCCTTGCCGGGCAGGCCGCCAATGCGATCGCAAACGCTCGCCTGCTGGCGGAAGCCCGTCGTCAAGCGGACACCGATGCCCTCACGGGGCTCCCAAATCGAACAGTCGTCATTGATCGTCTCCAGGCAGCGCTCGCCTCGGCCAGGGCGAATCATGCGACGGTCTCGATGCTGTTCCTCGATCTGGACGGTTTCAAGGTGGTCAACGACAGCCTCGGGCATGAGGTCGGCGATCGTCTCCTGGTCGCCGTTGGGCAGCGGCTCCTCTCCTCGCTGCGTGACGGTGACGTGCTCGCTCGCTTCGGCGGGGACGAGTTCGCCGTTGTCTTGACCCAGGCCAGCACCAACGACGCGGCCATGAACGTGGCGCACCGGTTGCTCCACAGCCTCAGCCCTCCATTTCAGCTCACCGGCCATGAAGCGGTCGTCACGGCGAGTATCGGTGCGGTCATCAGCTCTCCGGCGTTAGATACGCCGACCGATTTGTTGCGCGCAGCGGATGTGGCGCTCTACCGCGCGAAGGCCGCTGGCAGAGGCACTGTTGCGACCTTCGACGCCGATCGAGACGAACCGGCGTTGCTGCGACTCGATCGAGAAACAGAGTTCCGGCACGCCCTGGAACGGAGTGAGCTCCGAGTCATGTATCAGCCCGTGGTGCATCTGGCGACGAACGTCATCGAGGGAGTGGAGGCGCTGGCGCGCTGGGACCATCCTAATCATGGTTTGCAGGCACCAGAGGAGTTTATCTCGCTCGCTGAAGAGACGGGGCTCATCCTGCCACTCGGACGGTGGCTGCGCCGGGAGGCCTGCCGACAAGTCCGGGCGTGGCAGGAGCAGTTCCCGACCGATCCCCTGCTCTGGGTCAGCACCAACGTCTCGACGCGGGAGTTTTATCAACCGTCCCTGACGCTCGATCTGGCGGATACCCTCCGTTCATCGGGCCTTCGTCCGGCGTTCCTGAAACTGGAGATGACCGAGAACGTCGCCATTGCTGACCTGGATGTCGCCGAGCAGACCGCTACTCAACTCACCGACATGGGCGTCCATCTAGCCCTCGACGACTTCGGCACGGGTTACGCCTCCCTGACCTCACTAAAGCGATTGCCCATTGCCGAACTGAAGATCGATCAATCCTTTGTCGCAGGACTGGGGCGCTCTCAGGACGACTCGGCCATTGTGCGCGCCACCATCGGCGTGGGAAAAGCGCTCGGTCTCGGGGTGACCGCCGAAGGGGTCGAGACGATCGAGCAGGCGGACGCGCTGCGTGACCTCGGATGCGACCGTGGTCAGGGGTTCTTCTTCTTCCCCCCACTGACGGCCGATGACCTGGAGGCAGTGCTCCGGGCAGGGATCGGACTCGGCTGCGACAGGGCTGCAAAGAGGGTGAGGGATGCGTTACGGATCCTCCCGTAGTCCGTTTCTCGGGTCGTCCTGGCCCTCACGAACTTGCCGGACCACGTACTCCGGGTCCAGGCGATCCAGACCTGCCGTGGCAAGCATCACCTGAATGCCTCGACGTTGGAGCTCGTCGAACAGCACCGGCAACCGCTCCACCTCCTCCAATGACAGACTCTCTGCGTCGACTAGGAGCAGCCCCGGCGCGGGCATCGACCAGCAGGCTCCGGGATGATCCACCACGGTGACCACGACGCCACGAGCTCGGAGTGCCAGCGCCAGCAATGAAGCAGGACAAGTCGTGAGGATGGTGACCAGCGGAGGAAGCACCGCATGAGTGGCGCCAGTGCCATGAACTACAACCGATCTCCAGATACGTGGGCAACCGACCCACACGGACGCGTCAGGGACGACCGAGCGGCCGCTGCACGACGCGAGCACTTCCTGAGATAGCCCGATGGTCCCAATCGCGCTCCCCTGCAGGCCCTGTGCCGCTTGCTCCTCGGCGGTGCATGTGTCACGTTGGCTCCTGAGATGCCCATCGGCCGACCAGGTTAGGAGGAATGGGTGGCCGCCCTGATGACGATCGTACGACGGTGGATTACCAGCCTCGCGCAGAGCGGCCCGTTCTGGCAGTGGGACGATGTCGAGCGGGACCAAGGGACGGTCGCATCCAGGGAGGGGACCATGGTCAAGATGTGGCGGCGGGTGTCGGCCCCGACGCGCGTCGGCCCAAACGCCCATGCCCGCTCGTTCCCGTTGCGTCATGGGCGCACCACCAACCCCCCACGGCCCTTTCGCAATCGCCACCACCGAATCCTGCCAGTGCCGGCCGTCCCGCCTAGCCAAACGCCCCCACCCGACGGCAGAGGTGCGTAGCTCAGATCGCCGACCCGACCGCCCGTACCGAGGGTCGGAGCCGAAGACCATCAGGAGAGCACCCGCAGTCGACCGGTAACACCTGTGGCCCTGCGTGGTGACCGCATGCCCTGTCCCCTGCCATAATGCCGCGTATGAATATCCCCACGTTCCAAGCCAAGTGGCGCGGCGCCACGCTCAAGGAGCGCTCCGCCTCGCAAGAGCATTTCCTCGATCTCTGCCACGCTCTCAACGTCCCCACCCCGGCCCAGGCCGACCCCAACGGCACCTTCTACACCTTCGAGAAGGGAGCCGAGAAGACGGGGGGCGGCAAGGGATTCGCCGGTGTCTGGTTTCGGGGGCACTTCGCCTGGAGGAACTGGACTTGCCCGATTATGAGCTAGCAGATTCTGCGGTGTCGGTCCACGTGAGCCGGATTCTCTGATTGTGAGTACAACCGGAGTGGGTTATAGGAGAGCTGGCATTCCCCCGCGTCGATGTAGCGGGCGACCTCATCAGGGTGAACGATCGCCTCCGATTTGAAGAGGAGCGCTGGCGCGGCGATCCGGGCCAGCGCGTTGTAGGCGC
>JAABUS010007065.1_pt1 | contig 13141 bp, 15 predicted proteins | sample 5560161 | NCBI WGS metagenome assembly JAABUS01 (sample SAMN10711885, study PRJNA513376) | rock metagenome | isolation source: Antarctica rocks | place: Antarctica: Victoria Land, Trio Nunatak nord | collected 2016-01-04 | reverse complement strand
TGTGGATCTTGCCCGTGGGCTGGCTCACCGAGCACACCCGCTTGCTCGGCGGCCACGACGAGGAGAGTCCCGTGGGGTGGCGCGAGCTGCTCGTCGCCTCCTGGTCGGGCATGCGCGGCGTTGTCACCCTGGCCACAGCCCTGGCCCTGCCGACGACGGTCGACGGTGGCGGTGACTTCCCCGAACGGGACCGGCTCATCGCCATCGCCTTCGGCGTCACCGTGGTGACCCTGCTGCTGCAGGGGCTCACCCTGCCGTTGCTGGTCCGCTGGCTCGGCGTACAGACCTCGCCGCACGAGAACCGGGCGGCCGAGCGAGAACTCACCGCCCGGGCCCTGAGCGCCGGCAAGGACCGCCTGCACCAGATGCGCGACGACGGCTCCGCGCCGGCGGATCTCGTCGAGGAGGCGATCGACAACACCCGAGCGCTCATGCATCGGCTGGACACCGAGATCGGCGACGTCGACGACGCCGCGGCCGAACAACAGCGGATCGCGACCCTCGCCGAGCTGGAAGCCGAGATGCTGGCCGCCGCCCGGCGAGCCGTCATCGACGCCCGGCGTGAGTCCGGAGCCGATCCCCGCGTGGTGGACGTGGTGCTGAGCCAGCTCGACGCCAAGGGAATGCAGCCCCGCGCCGTCCCGCAGGCGGAGGAATGACCGGACCCGTCAGCTCTGGCGCCGCCGGCGGAAGAACGCGCGAGCGGGAGCGGTGATCAGCAGCAGCAGTACCGCCGTCGAGGCCACCGCTCCGATAGCACCGAGCAGCGCGAACAGGGTGGACGTCGGGGCCAACGCGGAGGCCAGCCCGCCCATGCCGGTCACGAAGGTCAGCATCGCCGCCACGACGCGCGCGGCCCGCGAGCCCCTGGGCACGTAGTAGGCGCACAGGCCCAGCAGGCCGGCGACGAGGGCGAGCGTCACGAAAGCCAGCGCAAGGTCGTTCTCGTAGAGGTCGAGGACGAACACCGACAGCGCGGTACGCAGCACCGTCAACCCGACGAGCACCCACAGCAGCAACCCGGCCATGGCCACCTGCACCGGCGTGGTCGCCTGCTGCGTCGGGGCCATCGCGCCTCCTCACCGGTGCCGTCCGCGGTCCACCAGGCAACAGGTATGGCGGTGGCGGTGGGATTTGAACCCACGGAGGGCGTAAACCCTCACACGCTTTCGAGGCGTGCTCCTTCGGCCGCTCGGACACGCCACCGCCGACGAGGGTACTGCACCCCCGCGCGCCGCCGACGCGCACGATGGTCCGGTGGCGACCTCCGCGATCGTGCCCTTCGAGGGGTTGCCCGGCCTCGGTCCGTTCTTCGTCCTGGGACGTGACCCCGCGCCCGGCAGCACCGATCTCGCAGCCCTGATCGGCGACCCGGCGGTCACCGACGCGGTGATCGACCGGTACGCCGAACGCCTCGCCACCACCCGCCGCGACATTGCCGGATCGCTGTTCCTGCAGGGCTGGGCGAGCCGGGTCGCCTCCGTGCACGCCGGCTGCCTGGCGCTCGGCGGCGGCGTACCGGACCTCGGCCCGGCCAACCTGCGGTTCCACTTCCCAGATGTCGGACCGGTGGAGCTGACCGTCGGCGACCCGGCACTGCGCCCTGTGGCCGGCGGTTGGCGACAGCTGGTCGACGGCCATCTCGCACCGCTGATCGGCGCCGTCGACGATCGGTCGGGTCCGGGCGCGCGGCGGCTGTGGGGCAACGTCGCCTCGGCGCTGGCCGGTGCCCTAGTAGCGCTGGGCAGGCGCGGACACGGCATCCCCGCCGAGTTCACCCCGATGCCCGCGGAACTCACCGACTACGGCGACTGGATCACCGCTGGCGCGGGGGTTCGCTACGTCCGACGGACCTGCTGCAACCTGTTCCGGGTCGAGGGCTACGGCGTCTGCGGTGACTGCGTCATCCTGCGCGGGGAGCGCTGACCCGGCTCAGTCGCGGCAGGCCTGGAAGAAGTCCCGCAGCAGCCCGCTCGCCTCGGCGGCCAGCACGCCCCCGACCACCTCCACCCGGTGGTTGAGCCGACGGTCGCGAACGACGTCCCAGAGCGACCCCGCCGCACCGGCCTTGGGATCCGGCGCCGCGTAGACGCATCGGGCGACCCGGGCCAGCACCAGCGCCCCGGCGCACATCGTGCACGGCTCCAGCGTGACCACCAGGGTGGCGCCGGTCAGCCGCCAGGAGCCGGTCGCCGCCGCGGCCCGACGCAGCGCCAGGATCTCGGCGTGCGCGGTCGGGTCACCGGTACGTTCGCGCTCGTTCGCCGCGGTCGCGAGCACTGTGCCGTCGGCCGCCGCCACGACGGCACCGACCGGTACGTCGCCCCACCCGGGTGCCTGCGCCGCGACTGCCAGCGCCGCACGCATCAGGTCGTCGTCGTTGCGACGCATCAGGTTGTCGTCGGCCGCGCCACTCATCGGGGCCGCAGGCGCAGCGCCACCAGCTACCTCCGGCGGAGGAGGGTCAGCCCGTCGGCCAGCGGCATCAGCAGGGTGTCGAAACGCTGGTCGGCGGCCACCGCCCGGTTGAACGACTGGATCATCGCGTCGGCCTCGTCGGTCTCCCGGCCCGGGATGACCCGCCCGTCGCGCAGCACGTTGTCGACGATCACGAGGCCGTTCGGGCGCATCCGTGGCGCGAGCTCCTCGACGTAGGCCGGGTACTCAGGCTTGTGCGCATCGACGAAGGCGAGGTCATACGCCGGCTCCGGGGGCAGCGACTGCAGGGTCTCCAGCGCCGGGCCGAGCCGCAGCTCGATCCTGTCCTCCACTCCCGCCCGCTGCCAGTAGCGCCGTGCGATGTCGGTCCATTCCTCGCTCACGTCCAGGCACAGCAGCCGCCCGCCGGGCGGCAGCCCGCGGGCGATCGACAGGGCGGAGTAGCCGGTGAACGTGCCTACCTCGATTGCCGACGTCACACCCATGAGCTGGGTCAGCATCGTCATGAACGCCCCCTGCTCAGGGGCGATCTGCATGCTGGAGATGCCGCCCATCGCCGCGGTCTCGGCAATCAGGTCCAGCTGCACCTCGTCCAGCGGCTCGCTGTTGTCCAGCAGGTAGCGGTGCACGTCCTCGGTGAGCAGGAACGACTTCGGTGTCATCCGCGCGGGCCTCCGTGGTGGTGGGTTCTGGAGGCCACCCTAGGGCGAACGCCCGTATCTGCGCCGAGCCGCTAGCGTCGCTCAGATGATCGACGATCGGCTCGCTGCCCACCTGGCCGCGGACCCGTACGCCGCCCAGCTCGGCGTCGTGCTGGAAGAGGTGCAGGCGGGGTACGCCAGGGCCGCGCTCACCGTCGAGGCCCGGCACACCAACGCCCACGGCGCCCTGCACGGCGGCGTCGTCATCTCGCTGGCCGACATCGTGCACGCGGCGGCGTCCAACAGCCACGGCACGGTCGCCGTCGCCGTCGAGGTGCACGCAGAACTGCTGGCCACCGCGGCGATAGGGGCACGGCTGGTCTGCGAGGGCACCGAGCTGTCCCGCTCCCGGCGGACCGGGGTCTACCGGATCGAGGTCCACGCCGGGGCGACGCACGTCGCGACCTGCCTCGGCCGGGTCGTGCGCCGCGACACACCTGTCATCCCGTGAGGGTCGCCGTCCTCGGCCTCGGGCTGATCGGCGGATCGCTGGTGCGGCGACTCGCGCCCCAGCATGACGTTCGGGGATACGACGTAGACGTCGAAACCCGAAGGCAGGCAAGGGATTCCGGTCTGCGAACAGCCGACGACCTGGCCTCGGCGGTGGCTGGACGGGAGCTGATCGTCCTCGCGGTCCCGCTCGACGCACTGTCCACTGTGGTCGGTCAGGTCGCTTCGTTGCTGCCCCCGGACGCCGTGCTCACCGACGTGGGCTCGGTGAAGCAGCCGGTGTACGCCGCCGTACGGGGGGCCGGGCTGGCCGGACGCTTCGTCGGCGGCCACCCCATGGCCGGCACCGAGTTCGTCGGCTTCGCCGCCAGCGATCCCGGTCTGTACGACGGGGCGGCCTGGGTGCTGTGCGTCGAGCCCGACACCGTGCTGTCGCTGTGGCTGCGGGTGGCCCGGCTGCTCGCCGGCTGCGGCGTTCGGGTGGTGCCCGCGACCGCGGCCGAGCACGACGACGCCGTCGCCCGGATCAGCCAGCTGCCACACCTGCTCGCCGCAGCTCTGGCCACGGTCGCAGGGGCCGGCGGGCCGCTCGCACTGACCCTGGCCGCCGGCTCGTTCCGGGACGGGACCCGGGTGGCCGGCACGCCGCAGGGGCTGCCCACGGCGATGGTGCGCAGCAACGGGCCGGCGGTGGACGTCGCCGTAGCGGCGGCGATCGAGCTGCTCCGCGGTGACCGGGATGCCCTGTTGGCCTCCGGGCACGACGTGCGGCGCGGCTGGCCGCTACCGGCCGGCGATCCGACCGCCCTGGACGCCGGGGAAGCGGGACTTGCCGACCGGCTGCTGCGGGTCGGCCGGCTCGGTGGTTGGCTGAGCATCGCGGAACCCGACAGCCTGTCGGTGCACCTGCCCTGAGGCCCGGAAGGGAAACCCGCATGGACTTCGACGACCGCGCCCGACTGGACACCTCGCAGGTGCGCGACCTGCGCGGGCGAGGCGGCAGGGGCGGCGGGATCGGGATGCCCCGGATCGCCATGGGCGGCGGTGGCCTGGGCATCGTCGGGCTGCTGCTGGTCCTCGTCCTCGGCGGCGGGTTCGGCGACGGCGGTTCGGGCCTGACCGGTCCGGTGGACCCCGGTGGCGGCGCCTCACTCACCGAGTGCCAGAGCGGCGCCGATGCCGACCAGCAGCAGGACTGCCTCATCGTCGCGGTGGTCAACAGCGTGCAGGACTACTGGACCCAGACCTTCCAGGCCAACGGCGACACCTACCGCGAGGCACCGACCACCCTGTTCACCGGCCAGGTCGACACCGCGTGCGGCGCCGCCACCTCGGCCGTGGGCCCGTTCTACTGCTCCGGGGACGAGGCGGTCTACCTCGACCTCGAGTTCTTCGACGAGCTGCGCACCCGGTTCGGCGCCACCGGCGGGGACTTCGCGCAGGCGTACGTTGTCGGCCACGAGTACGGCCACCACGTGCAGAACCTGCTCGGGACCACCGACCAGGTCGGCAACGGGACCGGCGCGGACAGCGACGCCGTCCGGCTTGAGCTGCAGGCGGACTGCTACGCCGGGGTGTGGGCGGCGTACGCGGCCGACACCGACCAGTCGATCCTCTCCGCGCTGACCGAGGCCGACATCGCCGACGGCTTGAACGCCGCCGCGGCGATCGGCGACGACCGGATCCAGGAGCAAGCCCTCGGCCGGGTGAACCCGGACACGTGGACGCACGGCTCGTCCGAGCAGCGGCAGCGGTGGTTCCTCGCCGGCTACGACGGGGGCAATCCGGGCGCCTGCGACACGTTCTCCGGTGACATCTGACCGGCGCCTAGGCTGCAGCGGTGAGTGCTCGCGCGGGCATCGTCGTCACCGGCACCGAGGTCCTGACCGGGCGGGTGAGCGACCGCAACGGCCCCTGGCTGGCCGAGCAGCTGCGCTCTGTCGGGGTCGACATCGCCGGCACCCTGGTCGTCGGTGACCGCCCCGAGGACATGCGGTGGGCGCTGCAGGCGCTGGCCGACCTGCGCGTCGACCTGATCGTCACCTCCGGCGGGCTCGGGCCCACCGCCGACGACCTGACCGCCGAGGTGGTCTCCGGTTTCCAGGGCCGCGCGCTGCACCTGGACGAGGCGCTGGAGCGGCGGATCGCCACGATCGTGGCCGAGCTGATGGCCCGCCGCCGGTGGCAGGTCAGCGCCGAGGCCAACGCCGTCGCGGTGCGCAAGCAGGCGATGGTCCCGGCCGACGCCGCGGTGCTGGGGCCGGCCGGCACCGCGCCCGGCCTCGTCGTGCCGGCCGCGTCGGCCGGCCGCCCGCCGGTCGTCGTCCTGCCCGGGCCGCCGTGGGAGCTGCAGCAGCTGTGGCCGGCGGCTCTCGCCGAGGAGACCGTCGCCCGGGCGCTGGCCGGGCGGGCCGAGCTGCGCCAGCAGACCATGCGACTGTGGAACACCCCCGAGTCCGCTATCGCGGGCACCTTGCGCGAACTCGCGGGCCGGCTCGACGGCCTGGAGATCACCACCTGCCTGCGCGGCGGGGAGCTCGAGGTCGTCACCCGGTTCGGGCCCGCCCAGCAGCCGTCCTACGACGGGCTGGTCGCGGCGTTCGCGGCGGCGTACGGGACGCGGCTGTTCTCCATGGACGGCGCCACCGTGGACGAGATCGTCGCGCAGTCGCTGTCACGCAGCGGGCGGACCGTGGCCACCGCCGAGTCCTGTACGGCGGGGCTGCTGGCCGGGCGGCTGACCGAGCTCCCGGGGTCCTCGGAATGGGTGCGAGGCGGGCTCGTCGTCTACTCCAACGCGGCGAAGAGCGCGCTGGCCGGCGTACCCACCGAGCTGCTGGAGCGGGTCGGCGCGGTCAGCGCGGAGGTCGCCCTAGCGCTGGCCCAGGGGGCACGGACGGCACTGGAGGCAGACGTCGGCGTGGGGATCACCGGGATCGCCGGGCCCGGTGGCGGGTCCCCGACCAAGCCGGTGGGTCTGGTGCACATCTGCGTGGACAGCGAACAGGGCCGCCGGGAGGAACGGCTCGAGCTGCCGGGCAGCCGGTCCGACGTACGGCTGCGGTCCGTGGGCCTGGCCCTGCACCTGCTGCGCGAACTGCTGGCCCAGGGCTGAGCGGTCGTGCTGGACCCGCTCGACCGCCCACCGCTGCAGCTCGAAGCGATGCTCGGTGTCCTGGCCGAGCACGAGGTGCCGTGGGTGCTGAGCGGCTCGGTCGCGCTGGCGGCGTACGGCGCACGGATCGAACCTAACGACCTCGACGTCGTGCCGGCCACCGATCCCACCAACCTGCGCCGGTTGGCGCGCGTGCTGCGAGACCTGGCGGCGGTTCCGGCGCATCACCCCGGCTGGGCGCCGGGGCTGAGCGTGGCTGAGTGCATGGCATGGACGGCGGAGCCGCTGGACGCCGAGCGGTTCGACCATGTGTTCGTCACCCGGCTGGGCCTGCTCGACGTGCCAACCCGGCTGACCGGCACATACGCCCAACTGCGCCCCGGCGCGAGCCTGCGGCCGCTCGGTGGCCAGTTGGTGTGGGTGTGCGACCCGGCCACGGTGCTGCGCGGAGTCGCCTCGACGGACCGGGCCAAGGACCGGGAGCGAGCCGCGGCGTACGAGCAGGTACGCCGGCGGCTCGCCGGCTGTTGACCGGTTGGGCTAGGACGGGGAGTTGTACCCCAGCGGGAACCCGGTGCCGTTGTCCCGCGGGTCGCCCGGGAAGTCGTAGAACTTGCCCGGCCGGCTCCCTCGCTCGCCGAACCCGACGCCGAGGGCCTCCAGGGCGCGTAGGGCTTCCCCACCCGTTTGGTAGAGGAAGGCTTCGAATCCCCGGTTGTTCGGTGCCCCGAGGATCCGGCCGCCCAGTGTTGCCTGCGCGTCGCGGGCGAGGACGCGGTGTTCCGATTCGGTGCCGAGCGCCTCCGCGCACAGCCGCGCGCCGAAGGTGTCCCTGGCGCGGGCGAACGACGTGACGCCGACGAGGTAGGCGCTGATCTCGATGTCCTCGTCATTCTCGATCGACTGGAACAGTCCGATGCCGCCGTCGCCGAACAGATACTCCGGCAACCAGATACGGGTGGCGATCGGCTCCGCGCCGATCTTTCGTAGCGCGACAAGGTGATCGTACTCGGCGGTGTTGGCCGACTTGAGGACGGGCAGGAACTGGGCCGACGGCGTTCCCGGGGCGCGACGCACGGCTTCGGTGATGAAGGTCACCCCGAAGACCTCGAAGCTGGCCAGGGTCGCCTTGATGCTCTGCACCGAGTCCGACTGCTCGGCACTGGTACCCGAACCAGCTGCGGCCGCGGGCACCGCGTGGGAGGCCAGCACTGCGCCCCCGCCGATGACAGCCAGGGCCTTCCCGGCCCGCCCCAGCAGGACCCGCCTGGTCTGCGGGTTCGCGACCGCGTCGTCGAAGGCCTGCTCTACGGCGGCATAGTCGCGCTCCGTGAGCGGCCGCACTTCATCGTTCCCCGTCATGCGACTTCCGTTCTGTAGCGGTTGAGGCCCCCGAACGTCCCTCGCAAGAGGAAGGCCTCAGCCTGGAGTAGATCGGCGTGTGCCGAAGGGTCGAACGTACCGACCATGTCCGGGTCGCGCAGGGTGAACCGGGACCGGACCGGCCGCGTACGCTGCGTACTCCGCGTCCGATGGAACCTGAAGGGTCAACGATGGCGAAGTACGACCTGAACAGCACCACCCTCGGCACCCTGCTCGACGACCCTGAGGCGGTGGCCATCATGGAGAAGCACAGCGCCGGCATCACGTCGAACCCGATGATCGGGATGGCCAAGGGGATGAGCGCGGTCCAGGTGATGGGCATGGCCAGCGGCATGATCGGTAAGGACACCGTGCAGGCGATCCAGCACGACCTTGCAGAACTCTGAGCCGAACTCTGACGAACGGCCCCGCGAGGGTAAGGCGTCACGGGCCGATCCTGCGTGGTGCGCCCGGAGGGATTCGAACCCCCAACCTCCTGATCCGTAGTCAGGTGCTCTATCCGTTGAGCTACGAGCGCAGGCGGCCAGTGTTCCACACGGGCCGGTGGCGGAGGCTCCGGGATTTGAACCCGGGATGGGTGTGAGCCCAAACCGCATTAGCAGTGCGGCGCCATAGACCGGACTAGGCGAAGCCTCCACGGGCTCCGGACCGCACATGTCCGGCTCACCGCGCGTCGAGGTTACAAGGTGCTTGGCGGGACGGGCAAAGCGTCCGCGTCCTAGTCTGTGCGCAGGGCGCCGCGCGGGTGGGTGGCGCGACTGCGGCCAGGGGAGGGTGTGTGTCTGCGGTGACCTCGGCCCGCCCCGCTCGTGTGTCGAAGTTCTTCGTCCCTGAGATCGTCTTCGGCCACGGCGCGCTCTCAGAGGCCGGCTTCGCCGCCCGCCGGCTGGATGCCCGCCGCGTCTTCGTCGTCACCGACCCCGGGATCATCGAGGCCGGCTGGCTGCAGGAGCTGCAGGCGCACCTCGCCGACGCCGGGCTTGCGCACGACGTGTGGCACGGCGTAACCCCCAACCCCAAGGACCACGAGGTGGCAGCCGGGTTCGAGGCCTACCGGGCCTCGGGAGCCGACGTCATCATCGGCCTGGGCGGCGGCTCGGTGATCGACGCGGCCAAGGCGATCGCCGTCCTGTCGACCAACGGCGGGAACATCCTCGACTACGAAGGCGTGGATCAGGTCACCCAGGCGATCCCCCCGCTGATCATGATCCCCAGCACGTCGGGAACCGGCGCGGACCTGTCCCAGTTCTGCGTCATCACCGACACGGTCCGCCGGATCAAGGCCACCCTGATCGGCCGGGCGCTGGTCCCCAACATCTCGATCACCGACCCCCGGTTGCTCGTCACGATGCCCGAGTGGCTCAACGCGGCGACCGGGCTGGACGCGCTGACGCACGGCATCGAGGCCTACGTGTCCAAGGCGGCCAGCGCGCTGACCGACGTGCACGCCCTCACCGCGATCCGGCTGGTCACCGGCAACCTGTGCCAGACCATGGAGGCACCGACCGACCAGACCGCGCGGGCCGGCATGGCGCAGGCCAGCCTGGAGGCCGGGCTCGCCTTCACCAACGCCATCCTCGGAGCCACCCACGCCATGTCGCACCAGGTGGGCGGCGCGCTCGACCTGCCGCACGGCGTGCTCAACGGCGTACTGCTGCCGCACGTCATCCGCTTCAACGCCGCCACGAGTCCCGAGCGCTACGTCCCCATCGCGCAGGCGCTCGGCGTACCGGTCGAGCAGCTGTCGGCCGCCGAAGCAGCACACGCCGCGGCCGACCGGGTGCGGGCGCTCGCCGACAGCGTCGGCGTACCGAAGGGACTGTCCGACCTCGGGGTCACCCTCGAGGACATCCCCAACCTGTCGAGGAACACCCTCGGCGACGCCTGCCTGACGACGAACCCCCGTGATCCTTCGGTCGACGAGGTCTCGGACATCTTCCGTGCCGCCCTCTGATCCAGCCGCCGGCCACCAGGTCAACGTGCCGCGGCCGCAGCCGGGGATCGACATCCTCACCGGCATCCGTTCGTCGAAACCGACGTTCTACGCCGAGTACCGGCACACCGCAGAGAGCCTCACCCGGTCGGTGCAGGCCATCGACCACATCGCCAACGTCCTCGTCGCCACCGCGCAGGGACCGGCCGAGCTGTGCCGGTCGGTGGTCACGGCCGCGGCCGAACACGTGGGCGCCCAGAACACCGTGCTGGCCCTGCGTCCGACCCGGCTGCCCGACGCGGCCATCCGCGAGGTCCTCCTCGGTACGTCGGGCGCGGTGCACACCGACCTCAAGCACGCCACCCGCCATGTGCGGGTGCGGGTGAGCGCCGCCCTGAAGGCCAACCACGACGGCATCACCGAGCTCCCCGACGGGACGGTAGTCGTCCCAATGACGGTCGACGGGGACGAACTGGGTGTCCTGGTGGCGTGCTTCGACAAGCACCAGGCGCTAGAGCCGACCGACCGCGCCCTGCTGACGATCCTGGCCAACCAGGCGGCCGTGGCCCTGCAGAGCGCCGATGTGCTGGCCCGCAGCGAGCGGCTGCACCGTCGGGCCGCCACCCTGTACGCCAGCGCGGAACGGCAGGCCGCCGCGCTGGCCGAACGTCACCGGCAGCTCGCCGAAACCCGGCACAGCCTGGACTCCGCGCTGCACCGCGAGGCCATCGACCACGAGCGGCATCGCATCGCCCGCGAACTGCACGACAGCGTGGCCCAGCACGTGGTCTCGGCCGGGCTGACGATCGAGTGGTGCCGGGGCGAGGTGGACCGGGACAGCGAGGTCCACCGCCGGCTGGACCATGCCAAGGCGCTGACCCGCTCCGCCGTCGAGCAACTCCGAGCGGCGATCTACGCGATCGACCACACCAAGGACAAGCCCGGCTGCGGTCTGCCGGAGCTGCTGTCGGAGCTGGCGTCGCTGCGTACGCCGGACCAGCTGAACGTCACCGTGCGCGTCGAGGGGCGGCCGGTACCGCTGTCCGGCCGGCAACAGCAGTCGCTCTTCCGGATCGCCAGCGAGAGCGTGTTCAACACCGCGCAGCACGGCAACGCCAGTCGGGTCATCGTCCGGTTGTCCTACGTGCACGACCGGGTCCGGCTGTCGGTGGCCGACGACGGCGACGGCGACCCCGACGTCCTGCGCCGGCTGAGCACCCGGGCCGCCACCAACGGCTACCACCGCGGGCTGGCCAACATGATCAACCGGGCGACCGAGATGGGTGGTGCCCTACAGTTCCGGCGGGCCCGGCTCGGCGGCGTTCGGGTGGAGGTCTCCGTCCCTGTGGCCGCCCTCGTAGAGGAGCGCCGTGCCTGACATCCGCATCGCCCTGGTCGACGACCATTCGATCGTCCGGCAGGGCCTGCGGTCGATCCTGGAGCGCGAGGACGGCCTCGACGTGGTGGGCGAGGCGTCGTCGGTGGTCAGCGCGTTGTCGATGGTCTCCGCCACCCACCCCGACATCGTGCTGCTGGACCTCAAGCTGTCGAGCGACACCGACGCCGAGGGTCTGGAGCTGGCCCGCACGCTGACCCAGCGTCATCCCGGCATCGGCGTGCTCGTCCTCACCACCTTCCTCGACGAACGGCTCGTCGTGCAGGCGATCCAGCACGGCGCCAAGGGATACGTCCTCAAGGACGTCGACGGTGTCGAGCTGATCCGCTCCATCCGGGCGGTCCACCGCGGGGAGAGCGCCTTCGACTCGCACAGCGCGGCCATGGTCGTGCGCAGCCTGCACGGCGACGGGCAGACCAGGCGGCACGAGCGGCTCACCGATCGGGAGCAGCAGGTGCTGCAGCTGCTGGCACACGGGATGAGCAACATCGCCATCGGCAGGAAGCTGTTCATCTCCGAGACGACGGTGAAGTTCCACGTCAGCAATCTGATGCGCAAGCTCGAGGTGTCCCGCCGCGCGGAGGCCGTCTACGCCGCCAGCAAGCTGGGGCTGATCTGACCCGTGGGCCCTGATCCGCCGCGACCGCCGGACTCCCACGTCGGCGAGCTCGAGCACCGCGCTCCCGGCGGGGGCTGGCACCCGGCCGGGCTGCGCACCACGGGCGGGCAGTGGCGGCTGCGGTGCGACTGTGGGTGGGTCGGCCCGGCTGTGGGCAGCGTCGAGCCGTCCGCGGGGCTGGACGATCCGGCCGCCCAGGCAGCGGCCAGCTCGTTCCGGCGCCAGCACCGTGACCGCTGGTTCCCGCCCTTCGACCCGGTGCACCGCGGCTTCCGAAACCTGGCGCCCGCGTCGGGGTCTGCTCCCCGGACGTGACGGGGAACGGTGAGCTGCTGGAGTACCTCGACGACTCGCCGTACCAGACGGGCGTTTCCGGCGCCTTCGTCCGGGTCGACGGCGAGGGCGTGGGTGTCTTCAGGTTGGACGAGATCCACGCCGAGCCCCCGCTGGCCTGAGGCTGGGCGGGGTCGCGTGCCGAACGGCCGCACAATCTCCAGGGTGACCGGGTGATTACGGGGACGCTCAAGAGTCAAGTCGATCGCGTGTGGGATGCCTTCTGGTCCGGCGGTATCTCCAATCCGCTGGAGGTGATCGAGCAGATCACGTACCTGCTCTTCCTGCGCCGGCTGGACGACCTGCAGCTCCTGGCCGAGTGCAAGTCGTTGACCGGCGTCGTCGAGGACCCGAAGTACCTGCCTGACGAGTACCCCCTGCGGTGGAGCCGTTTCAAGGACCTGGCGCCTGACAAGATGCACCGGCTGGTGGGGGAGCAAGTCTTCCCGTACCTCCGCGGCCTGGGGCAGCGGGTCGGCGGCGACGGCTCGACGTACGGCGAGCACATGCGCGACGCCCGCTTCACCATCCCGACACCGGACCAGGGTCGACGACCACGACTACTTGGAGGCCGAGACCCGGGACCTGTTCATCGACCTGCTGCTGTACGAGGCGGGCTGGCCGCTCACCGAGCCGCGGGACCGCGAGTACCCGGTCACCGGGATGCCCAACGTGCCCGGCACGGGGTTCGTCGACTACGTCCTGTGGGGCGCCGGCGGGCTCCCGCTGGCCGTGGTCGAGGCCAAGCGGACGACCACGAGCGCCACGGTGG
>JAABUS010007064.1_pt1 | contig 13142 bp, 12 predicted proteins | sample 5560161 | NCBI WGS metagenome assembly JAABUS01 (sample SAMN10711885, study PRJNA513376) | rock metagenome | isolation source: Antarctica rocks | place: Antarctica: Victoria Land, Trio Nunatak nord | collected 2016-01-04 | reverse complement strand
AGCCTTCCGCCGGACACCTGGACCGAGTCTGGCCAGACACCGATCCTGTCGGCAATCGTCTAGCAGCCGCCATTGACACGGTTGCTGATTCTTCCGCTTGCCGGAACTGCCTGCTGACGCACCGACGAGCGTGGCCATCCGGGCTACCCCGGACTACGGCGGGACTAGCCGCGGACTTATCCACAGACCTTCAGCGGTCCTCTCGGCGCGGCTGTCCTTAGTAGGACAGTGGACCGCGGCGGACCATCCGTCCAGTCCAGACGAATCGGGATGAACGGGAGTGGTCATGGGTGAAGAGACGATGCCTGTCCGTGAGGCGGCGCGCGTCCTGAAGCTCGACGTGTGGGCCGTCGAGGCGGCCATCGAGTGCGGCGAGTTGCCGAGCGTCGTGCTCGGTGGCGAGGTGCTCGTGGACTGGCGTGGACTGATGGCGATCCTCGACCCTGCGGGACGGGCGTCATGACGCGCGAGGAACTGCTCGAGCTGCCAGCGGTGGTCGACATGACGACGGCTGCGGAAGTCCTCGGTGTCGGACGCAGTTGCGCGTACGAACTGGTGCGGACCGGTGACTGGCCGACGCCTGTGCTGCGCTTCGGTCGCTTGATCCGGGTTCCGACCGCGCCGCTGCTCGAACTGCTCGGCGTCGACTCACCGTTCAGCAGCGGGGTTCATGCGTAAGGGGAGCGTCGTGCAGCGCCACAACCAGCGCTGCCCTCGGGACGCCGACGGCACGTTGCGACCGCACAGGTGCCGCGGCTCCTGGGCGTACGCCCTGGAGTTGGAGCGCTTCGCCGACGGACGGCGCCGCCAGATCAGCAAGGCAGGCTTCCCGACTCGGCGCGCGGCGGAAAGGGCGCTGCGCGAAGTGCTGGAACGCGAAGACGCCGAGCTCGTCCACCTGCACGGGCTCACGACGGGGGACTATCTGCGGCAGTGGCTCGACGCCAAGCACTCGCTGAGAGCGACCACCAAGGCCTCGTACGAGAGCCATCTTCGGCTCTACCTCGTGCCGCAGATTGGGCACGTCCCGCTGGTGGCCCTCCGCCCTCAGCATCTTGACCGCATGTACGCCGGCATGGTGGCTAGACCCGACGGACGGCTCCGGGCGGCAGCCACGGTCCGACGCGTGCACGCCACTTTGCGCTCGGCTCTGAACAGCGCGGTGAAGCGGCGGCTGATCGCCTGGAATCCCGCGGTACACATCGAGCTGCCCTCCGCAGCGACTCCGAGGACTGTCGTGTGGACACCGGCCGAGCTCGAGGTGTTCTTGGAGGCTAACGCCGGACACCGGCTCTACGCCTTGTTCCATCTGGTTGCGGTCGCGGGGCTCCGCCGCGGTGAAGTGCTGGGTCTGTCCTGGGACGACGTCGACCTTGAGCGACGCTTCATCCGAATTCGCCGGCAGCTGCTCGACACCGCGGGTGCGTCGTCGTTCGGTCCGCCGAAGACTCGTCACGGCATCCGCACCGTGCCGCTGGACGACGCCACGGTCGACGTCCTTCGCGACCACCGCGACCAGCAGCAAGCCGAGGCCCGGCGAGCGAGGGCGGCCGGCCTGTGGACAGAGACCGGCCTCGTGTTCACCCGAGAGGACGGTCGGTGCGTGCGACCCGATTTTGTCACCAAGGAATTTCCGCGCTTGATTCAGCTCGCTGCTCTGCCGCCGATCCGCTTGCACGACCTGCGTCACACCAGTGCCAGCCTGGCGCTGGCTGCGGGGGTTCCGATGAAGGTCGTGAGCGAACGCCTGGGGCACAGCTCGCTGAGCATCACCGCCGACCTCTACACCCATGTCAGTCCGGTGGTCGCCTACGACGCCGCAGACCGCATCGGGGCGCTCGTACACGGACGACGACGGACGTCCCAGCAGGGCCCGGACGAGCCGGCTCCCTAGCCTCTCCCTAGCGCGGGCCACTTGCTGCAGCCTCTGACCGGCTCATCTCAAGGCATCTGCCCAGGTCAGGGGGTGCGCCCGGCAGGACTCGAACCTGCGACCCGCGGATTAGAAGTCCGCCGCTCTGTCCAGCTGAGCTACGGGCGCCTGGCGCGCGAGTCTAGTGCGGCACTCCGGGGGACTCCGCTTTCTTCGGGTCGCGGTCGAAGCCCGCGACTACGCTGCGGACGTGAGCACCTCGCTGGCCCCGGCGGCGCCCGCGCTGCCGGGCCCGCGGCGGCGATCACGCGGACGCATCCTGCTGCTGGTGGCGGTCAGCATCGTGAGCCTGGTGGGCATCATCGGCGTGGCGTTCCTCGCCGCCCGGGGCAGCGGCGCCCCTGAGGGCGCAGCCCTGTCGCTCGGTTTCGCGCTCGCGCCCGTGCCGTTCGTCGCGGGGGCATTCTTGTGGCTGGACCGCTACCAGCCCGAGCCGCTGCGCTACCTCGTCGCCGCGGTCGCGTGGGGCGCGGTGATGTCGGTGGCGATCGCACTGCCGCTGCAGCTGCTGGCTTCGTCGAGGCTGCACCTCTCCGACCCGGTGCTCGCCACCTTCGTCGCACCGCTGACCGAGGAGCCGGCCAAGGACTTGTTCCTCCTGCTGATCTTGCTGCGGCGGCGCCGCGAGCTCGACGGGATCGTGGACGGGCTGGTCTACGCCGGACTGGTCGGCGTGGGTTTCGCCTTCACCGAGAATGTCGGCTACTACGCAGGTGCGTACGGCGGCGGGCTCGCCCCCGAGCTCAGCGGGGCGGGGGCGACGACGGGCCTGTTCATCGTCCGTGGGCTGTTCAGTCCGTTCACCCACTCGCTGTTCGCAGCCGCCTTCGGTCTCGGGGTCGGCGTGGCGGTGCAGACCAGCCGCCCCTGGCTACGCGTCCTGGCACCCGTGCTGGGCCTGCTGGCCGGCATGACCCTGCACGGGTTGTGGAACGGCTCGGTCAGCTACCTCGGTGGTGGCGGGTTCCTGGCCGTCTACGTGCTGATGATGGTGCCGACGTTCGTCGCGTTCGTGGTCATCGCCGCCCTCTCGAGGCGCAACGAGGGCCGGGTGCTGGTCCGGGCGCTGACCGACGCCAGCGGCCGGGGGTGGTTGCACCCCGACGAGGTGCCGTACCTGTCCAGCTTCCCGCTGCGGGCAGCGGCACGGCGCTTCGCGAGGCGAGCGGGCGGACGCGACGCAGCCAGGGCTGTGCGGTCGTACCAGGGGTCCGCGACCCGGATGGCCTTCCAGCACGACCGGGTGTTGCGGGGACGCCCCACTCCAGGCGGCATCGCCAGGGTCCACAGCGAGCTGGGTCGCATGGCCCAGGCGCGTCCGTCGGTGCTCCTGCCACCGCCGCTGCGTCTGGGCGCTCGCCGTCCGCCAGGTGCGTGGCCGCCTGGCCCACCCCCGGGTGCCTGGGCGCCGCGCCCGCCCACAGCGGCTCCCTGGTCACCGCCGCCTCCCGGGTTGGCTCCTCCCTCCGCGTTCAACCCACCCCCGGGCACCTGGCCAGCGGAACCCCAAGCAGGCGGCCCCCCACCACGTTGGACGCCACCGCGGTAGCCCGTCCGAGTCACCCACGTCGCGGCGCCTCGTCTAGGATTTGGGTGGGCGGCCAGGCCGCGACGCAATGCGATGGGGGAGGCGCCGTGGCCACGACGTCGGCCTCACCTGCGCTGCTGCCGCCGCTGCGCTCCCTGCGTGACCGGCTCCGCGAGGCGCCGTTGCGGCTGGCCGTGCCGGGTATCGACCAGGTCCGCGCCGTGCGGGACGAGACCGTCGCCCAGCTCGACGACTACGTGATCCCGCGGGTACAGCAGGTCGACGCGCCGCTGCTCGCGGTGGTGGGCGGGTCGACCGGTGCGGGCAAGTCCACGCTCGTCAACACCCTCGTCGGGCGCCGGGTGAGCGCGGCTGGGGTGCTGCGCCCGACCACCAGGTCGCCGGTGCTCGTGCACCACCCCGACGACGCCTTCTGGTTCGGCCCGGACCGGCTGCTGCCCGACCTGGCCCGTACGGATGCGCCGACCGGTGACGTGGGGGTTCTGCAGCTCGTGCCGTCCTCCACGCTGCCCCCTGGCCTGGCGCTGCTCGACGCACCCGACGTCGACTCCGTCGAGCGCGCCAACAGGGTGCTGGCCACCCAGCTGCTGGCGGCGGCCGACTTGTGGCTGTTCGTCACCTCGGCGGCCAGGTATGCCGACCAGGTGCCGTGGGGTTTCCTCCAGGCCGCCGCCGAGCGCAGCACCGCCGTGGCGGTCGTGCTCGACCGCACCGCTCCCGCCTCGATCGAGGAGATCCGCGCTCACCTGGCCGACATGCTGGCGCAGCACGGGCTCGCCGAGTCCCTGCTGTTCTCGGTCCCCGAGGCGCCGGTCGACGCCGACGGACTGCTCCCAGCCGCCGCGGTGGCACCGGTCCGCGACTGGCTGAGCTCGGTCGCCGCAGACGCCCCCGCCCGGGCGGCGATCATCGAGCAGACGCTGCGCGGCGCCGTGCGCCAGGTCGTGGTGCGCGCCGATCAGGTCGCCGATGGGGTCGACGAGCAGGAGCGGACGACCGGCTCGCTGCACGACGACGCCGTCCGTACGTACGACCGGGCCGTCGACGAGGTCGAGGAGGTGACCGGCGACGGCACGATGCTGCGTGGGGAGGTGCTTGCCCGGTGGCAGGACTTCGTCGGCGCCGGCGGCCTGACCCGCAACCTGGAGGCGCGGGTCGGCTGGCTCCGCGACCGCATCCGGTCGGGGCTGACCGGACGCCCCGCCCCCACCACTCCGGTCGAGCATGCCGTCCAACACGGCTTGCACACCTTGCTGGTCGAGCAGGCCGAGGACGCCGCCGAGCGCACGGCGCAGGCGTGGTCGTCGACCGATGCCGGACGGGTCCTGATCGCCGAGGACCCCGGGCTGGCGCGGGCCTCTCGAGATCTGTCGGAGCGGGCCGAGTTGCTGGTGCGCGACTGGCAGGGCGGGATCCTCGCCATGGTGCGCGAGGAAGGGCAGGACCGCCGCACGACGGCGCGCTTCCTGGCGTACGGCATCAACGGCCTCGGGGTGGCGTTGATGGTGCTGGTGTTCTCCCACACCGCCGGCCTCACCGGCGGTGAGGTCGGTGTCGCCGGCGGTACGGCGGTGCTGGCGCAGAAGGTGCTGGAGGCCGTCTTCGGCGACCAGGCCGTCCGCTCGCTGGCCGCCCGGGCCCACCGCGAGCTGCTGCAGCGCACGGAGGAGCTGCTCAGCGACGAGCGGGACCGATTCATCGGGCTGCTCGACCGCTACGGCGCGCCGGCCGGCGGTGCGGCGGTGCTGCGTACCACCGCACGCGACCTCGAGCGGGTGCGCCGCTCGGCCGGTGTCGGGTGAGCCAACAGGGGCTGGCCGCCGGCGCGCGTCGGGTGCTGGGTCGGCCGGGCCGGGACCGGCTCGAGGAGCAGGTCGACGCCCTCGCCGAGGCGGTGCGAGATGCCCGGGGCCGACTGGACCCCGCGGTGCTCGACCGGGCCCAGGAGGTGGTCGACCGGGCGCACGAGCGGTTGCGACTCTCCGGCGAGCACACCGTGGTGACGCTGGCCGGCGCAACCGGGTCGGGCAAGTCGTCGCTGTTCAACCGCCTGACCGGCTCGGACCTGGCTCGTGTGGGTGTCCGGCGTCCGACCACGTCGCGGGCGTTGGCGTGCACCTGGGCGGCCGAGGGCGCCGCCGAGCTGCTGGACTGGCTCGGGGTCGACACCCGCCACGAAGTCGACGCCGAAGCCGGTCGGTTGCGGGGACTGGTGCTGCTCGACCTGCCCGACCACGACTCCACCGAGGTCGACCACCACGTGGAGATGGAGCGGATGGTCGCGCGGGCCGACCTGATGGTCTGGGTGCTCGACCCGCAGAAGTACGCCGACGCGGCCGTGCACGAGCGCTTCCTGCGCCCGCTGGCCACCCACGCCGACGTCATGGTCGTCGTGCTCAACCACGTCGACGCGATCGCGGCGTCACAGCGGGCTGCGACCCTCGACGACGTACGGCGGCTGCTGGCCCAGGACGGGCTCGGTGACGTCCCCCTCCTGCCCACCTCCGCGGCCACGGGCGAGGGCGTCGACGAGCTGCTCGACCTGCTCGCGGCGCGGGTCTCTGCCCAGCGCGCCCGGCGCGGGCGGCTCGCCGCCGACGTACGCGGCGCGGCCGAGGCGTTGTCCCGTGCACACGGGGACGGTCGCGCCGCTGCGCTGGACCGGGCCAGCAGCGACGGGCTCGTCGACTCGCTGGCCGAGGCCGCCGGTGTGCCGGTCCTCACCCGGGCGGTCGAGCGGTCGGCGGCCGCCCGGGCCCGCCGCGAGACCGGCTGGCCGGCGACCCGGTGGCTGGGCCGGCTGCGGCCGGACCCGCTGCGTAGCCTGCGCGTGGGCACCGGGGAGTCACCTGCACTGGCCCGCTCCTCGGTGCCCGAGCCGACTCCGATACAGCGCGCGGGGGTGGACTCCGCCGTACGCGACCTCGCCGATCAGGCGTCGCGGGGGCTGGAACCGGCCTGGGCGCGCGCCGTACGCCAGGCCTCGGTCAGCCGCCGTGACGAAATGCCCGACGCCCTGGACCAGGCGGTGGTGAGCGCTGACGTCGACCTCGCACCCCGTTCGTGGTGGTGGACGCCAGTACGCGCCCTGCAGTGGCTCTTGTTGGCCCTGGCGGTCGCGGGGGCGGTCTGGCTGCTGGCGCTGGCCGGCCTGGCCTACCTTCAGTTCCCCGTACCTGACGTGCCCCGCAGCGAGGGGGTGCCGCTCCCGACGTTGCTGCTGGGCGCGGGAGCGCTGGGCGGGATCGTGGTCGCCGCGGCGGCTCGGCTGGTGGCCCGGTGGTCGGCGCGGCGGTGGGCACGTCGGGCCGAGCGCCACTGGCGTACCCGGGTCTCCGCTGTCGCCCAGTCGCACGTGATCAAGCCGGTCCAGGCCGAGCTCGACGCGCACGGACGCGTCAGCGCGGCATTGCGCACCACGTTGCACCGCTGACCGGCCGGGCCCTGTCCCCAGGGTGCGACCCGGTTGCTCCGATCCACAGGGCAGCCCCCGGACCGGCCGACCGGACCGTCGCGGCGGCAGGCTTCAGCGGTAGGGCCCCGCGTGGAGGGGCACATCCGCTGGCGTGCGCAGGAGGTCGGTCGTGGAGGACGTACAGATGACGGTGTTCGGCTGGGTTGGCAGCGACCCGGAGTTCCACAGTGGCCCGGGCAGCAGCGGCGACCGCGTGACGTTCCGTCTCGCGTCGACGCCGGGCTTCTTCGACCGGTCCCGCAACGGATACCGCGAACTGGAGACGGTGTGGCTGGGCGTCAAGGCGTGGCGGGGGCTCGCGCACAACGTCGCGTCCTCGGTCCACAAAGGCGAGCCGGTGGTCGTGGTCGGCCGGCTGCGCGCTCAGGTCTACCAGGTGGACGGGCAGGAGCGGCGCTACCAGGAGCTGGAGGCGACGACCGTCGGGCATGACCTGACCAAGGGCACCAGCATGTTCCGCCGCACGAAGACCGGGACGGATCACGGTTCGGTCCCCGCCGGTGCCGAGCCCGTGCACGCGGCGCAGACACCGACCCTGCGTCCGGTGGAGCCGGTGGCGGCGAGGCTCGCTGCTGACCCAGGGGCCCAGCCCGAGCCGGGGTCCGAGGTGCGGTCCGGGGAGCCGTCCGAGGCCCAGCCCGGGGCGGCCTGACCGGGCCGCTCGCTCGCGCCTACGCTGGCGAGCATGTCGGAGTTCATCTACACGCTGCGTGACGTGCGCAAGGCCCATGGCGACAAAGTCGTCCTCGACCACGTCACGCTGTCGTTCCTGCGCGGGGCAAAGATCGGGGTCGTCGGCCCCAACGGCACGGGCAAGTCCAGCCTGTTCAAGATCATGGCCGGACTCGACCACCCGTCCAACGGTGACGCGAAGCTCGACTCCGGGGCCAGCGTGGGCATCCTGCTCCAGGAGCCACCGCTGACCGAGGGTCGCACGGTGCTGGTCAATGTGGAGGAGGGTGTCGGCGGGGTCAAGAGCAAGCTCGACCGCTACCACGAGATCAGCGAGGAGCTCGCCGACCCCGACGCCGACTACGACAAGCTCCTGCCCGAGATGGGGGAGCTGCAGACCGATCTCGACGCCGCGGGCGCCTGGGACATCGATGCCCGCCTGCAGCAGGCGATGGACGCGCTGCGCTGTCCGCCGCCCGACGAGCTCGTCGACCACCTCTCCGGTGGTGAACGCCGACGGGTGGCGCTGTGCAAGCTGCTGCTCGCGCAGCCCGACCTGCTGTTGCTCGACGAGCCGACCAACCACCTCGACGCCGAGAGCGTGGCCTGGCTCGAGCAGCACCTCAAGAGCTACCCGGGTGCCGTCCTCGCCATCACCCACGACCGGTACTTCCTGGACAACGTCGCCCAGTGGATCCTCGAGCTCGACCGGGGCCGAAGCTTTCCCTACGAGGGGAACTACTCGACGTATCTCGAAACCAAGAAGCAGCGGCTCGTCGTCGAGGGCCGAAAAGACGCCAAGCGGCAGCGGATCCTCGAGCGCGAGCTGGAGTGGGTCCGGTCCAACCCCAAGGCGCGGCAGGCCAAGAGCCGCGCCCGCCTGACCCGGTACGAGGAGCTGGCTGCCGAGGCCGAACGCGGCCGCAAGCTGGACGTGGGCGAGATCAACATCCCCCCGGGTCCACGGCTGGGCGACGTCGTGCTCGAGGCCAAGCACCTCTCGAAGGGCTTCGATGACCGCAGGCTGATGCGCGACCTGTCGTTCTCGCTGCCGCGCGCCGGCATCGTCGGCGTGGTGGGACCCAACGGCGTGGGCAAGTCCACGCTGTTCCGCATGATCGTGGGCCAGGACACCCCCGACGACGGCAGCCTCGAGGTCGGCAGCACGATCAAGATCTCCTACGTCGACCAGAGCCGCGGCGGCCTCGACCCTCGCAAGAACGTCTGGGAGGTCGTCTCCGACGGCCTGGACCACATCAAGGTCGCCAACTTCGAGATGCCGAGCCGAGCGTACGTCGCCTCCTTCGGCTTCAAGGGGCCAGACCAGCAGAAGGCCGCGGGGGTGCTGTCCGGCGGCGAGCGCAACCGGCTCAACCTGGCGCTGACGCTCAAGATGGGCGGCAACCTGCTGCTGCTCGACGAGCCCACCAACGACCTCGACGTCGAGACGTTGCAGTCGTTGGAGGACGCGCTGCTGGACTTCCCCGGCTGTGCCGTCGTGGTGAGCCACGACCGGTGGTTCCTCGACCGGGTCGCCACCCACATCCTCGGCTGGGAGGGCGACGACGAGGACCCGGCGCAGTGGTTCTGGTTCGAGGGGAACTTCGCCGACTACGAGGCCAACAAGGTCGCACGGCTCGGTATCGAGGCGGCGCGCCCGCACGCCATGACGCACCGGCGACTGACCCGCGACTGACCCTGAGGCCTCCGCCGACGAACGGGGGTGGCGGCTCAGCCGGCGACGCGGTGCTCCTCGCCCGACCCAGCGGTCACCGCGTCGCTGACGGCGCGAAACACCCGTCCGACCGCTTCCAGGTCAGCCGGCGAGACCTGATCGACCAGCGCGGCGCGTACCCGGCTGACGTGGCGCGGTGCGGCCTCGACCAGCCGCTGCCATCCCCGCTCAGTCAGGTGCGCGTTGACCCCGCGGCCGTCCGAGGCGCACGCCCGTCGGTCGACCAAGCCGGTTCGCTCCAGTCGGGCGATGGTGTGGGTCACCCGGCTGCGCGAGTGCGAGACCGAGTCGGCCAGCTCGGCCATCCGCAGGCGTCGCTCGGGCGACTCCGAGAGCCGGACGAGGATCTCGTACTCCGGCAGTGACAAGCCGCTGCTCTCCCGCAGATCGTGGTCGAGGTGGTCGAACAGCAGCGTCGCCCCAGTGAGGAAGGACCGCCACGCGGTCTGCTCGTCGCTCGACAGCCAGGGCACGATGGTGCCCCCGCCCTCGGCGGACCGGCCGGCTGTGGTCATGGTCACAGGATACCAACTTGAGAGTTCAACGAGCTGCGGATCCCGCCCGGCTCCGCAGCTACTCGGCGGTAGGCTGTTGCCGCCCAGCCAGTGGCCGACCGGGAAGCAGGTAACCGTGCAACGCAGCATCTACGACGAGGACCACGAGGCCTTTCGCGCGTCGGTCCGCGAGTACCTCGACCGCCATGTCACCCCGCACGTCGAGGACTTCATCGAGGCCCGGGCGATGCCGCGCGAGATCTGGGTGGAGGCCGGCAAGCAGGGCTTCCTCGGGCTCGAGATCCCGGTGGAGTACGGCGGCTCTGCGGCCGGCGACTACCGGTTCAACGCGGTGCTCGCCGAAGAGCTGGCCACGGTGTCGATGGCGATGTCGAGCTGCTTTGGCATCCACTTCGACGTGGTCGCGCCGTACCTCGTCGAGCTCACCACCCCACAGCAGCGGGAGCGGTGGCTCCCGGACTTCTGCGGCGGCGAGTTGATCACCGCGATCGCCATGACCGAGCCCTCCGGCGGGTCCGACCTCGCCGCGCTCAAGACGACGGCCGTACGAGACGGCGACGATTGGGTCCTCAACGGCTCCAAGACCTTCATCACCAACGGCTACAGCGCCGATCTGGTGGTGGTGGCCGCCCGGACGAGCCCGGAGAAGAAGGCTCGCGGCATCACCTTGTTCGCCGTCGAGAACGGCATGGCGGGTTACACCCGCGGCCGCAAGCTGGACAAGGTCGGGCAGACCGAGTCCGACACCGCCGAGCTGTTCTTCGACGACGTACGGCTGCCCGACGCCAACCGCATCGGCGAGGTCGACCGCGGGTTCATCTCGATGATGGAGCGGTTGCCGCAAGAGCGCGTCGGCTCGTCGATCTCCAACCTGGCCCACGCCGCCCAGATCCTGCGCGAGACGGTCGTGTACGCCAAGGAGCGCAAGGCCTTCGGGCAGCCGATCGGCGCCTTCCAGCACAACAAGTTCCTGCTCGCCGAGCTCGTCACCCAGGTCGAGGTCACCCAGGCGTACGTCGACCAGTGCGTACTCGCCCACAGTCACGGCCAGCTGACCGCCGTCGACGCGGCGAAGGCCAAGTGGTGGAGCGCCCAGGTGCAGAACGACGTGCTTGACGCCTGCGTCCAGATGCACGGCGGCTACGGCTACATGAACGAGTACCGCGTCGCTCGCGCTTGGCGCGATGCCCGGGTCACCAAGATCTGGGCCGGGTCCAACGAGATCATGAAGGAACTGATCGGGCGCGACCTCGGACTGTGAGTCCGGCACGCCATCCACACCCTGAGAGGCCGACCATGCCCGAAGCCGTCATCGTATCGACCGCCCGCTCGCCGATCGGGCGGGCCTTCAAGGGCAGCCTGAAGGACGTACGACCCGACGACCTGGCCACGCAGATGGTCCGGGCGGCGCTGGACAAGGTGCCCGCGCTGGACCCGCACGACATCGACGACCTCGTGCTCGGCTGCGGCCTGCCCGGCGGGCAGCAGGGTTTCAACATGGGCCGGGTCGTCACGATGTTGCTCGGTTACGACTTCCTGCCCGGCGCCACCATCACGCGCTACTGCTCGTCGAGCCTGCAGACCACCAGGATGGCCATGCACGCGATCCGCGCCGGTGAGGGCGACGTCTTCGTCTCGGCCGGCGTCGAGTCGGTGAGCAGCTTCGCCACCGGCAACAGCGACTCGCACTCCGGCACCGCCAACCCGGCCTTCGACGAGGCCGTGCAGCGTACGCAGACGTTCGCCCAGGGCGGCCAGACCTGGCACGACCCGCGCGAGGACGGCCGGCTGCCCGACATCTACATCGCGATGGGCCAGACCGCGGAGAACCTCGCCCAGCTCAAGGGCGTCACCCGCGAGGACCAGGACGCGTTCGGCGTACGCAGCCAGAACCTCGCCGAGAAGGCCATCGCCGACGGGTTCTGGGCCAAGGACATCACGCCGGTGACCCTGGCCGACGGCACCACGGTGCAACTCGACGACGGACCGCGGGCCGGTGTCACGCTGGAGAAGGTCTCCGAGCTGAAGCCGGTGTTCCGCCCCGACGGCACCGTGACCGCTGGCAACTGCTGCCCGCTCAACGACGGCGCCGCAGCGGTCGTGGTGATGAGCGACACCAAGGCGCGCGAGCTCGGCCTCACGCCGCTGGCCCGGATCGTTTCGACCGGGGTGACGGCGTTGTCGCCGGAGATCATGGGCCTGGGTCCGGTGGAGGCCTCCAGAGCCGCCCTCGCACGGGCCGGCATGGGCATCGAGGACGTCGACCTGGTCGAGATCAACGAGGCCTTCGCCGCTCAGGTGATCCCCTCGTACCGCGACCTCGGCATCGACGAGGACAAGCTCAACGTCAACGGCGGTGCCATCGCGGTCGGCCACCCGTTCGGCATGACGGGGGCTCGACTCACCTCCACCCTCATCAACTCCCTGCAGCACCACGACAAGCAGATCGGGCTGGAGACGATGTGCGTCGGCGGCGGCCAGGGGATGGCGATGGTGCTCGAGCGCCTCAGCTGAGCACCCGCGCGACCGCGCGCCGGGATTGCTCGGGGCGGGACCGGGGCCACCCTGGTCCCATAGGGCGGGACCGGGGCCACCCTGGTCCCGCAGGTCTGCGGTGGCGCCACCCCGGGCCGAGGCCAGCGGCCGCCGTGCGACAGGATCGCGGGCGTGCGCTACGTGTACGAGTGCCCGCTGCGCTGGGCGGACATGGACGCCCTTGGACACGTTAACAACGTCCGCTACGTCGACTACCTCCAAGAGGCACGCGCCGACATGCTGCGAGTGCACACCGGAGCCAGCGCCGGCGACGACCTCACCGAGGGTGTGGTGGTGGTGCAGCACGACCTCGAGTTCGTCGCGCCGCTGGTGTTTCGGGCCGCCCCGGTACGCATCGAAACCTGGGTGACGCAGGTGCGCGCCGCGTCGTTCACGCTCGCGTACGAGATCCTCGACGTCGGCGACGACGGGACCCGCCGCGTCTACACCCGCGCCACGACCCTGCTCTCGCCGTACGTGTTCGCTGTCGAGCGGCCGCGCCGGCTCACCCCGCAGGAGCGCGAGACGCTGGCCCGGTTCCGCGACGGGGACGACGCATGACCAACCGCGCCAGCCAGATCCCGCCGCACGCGCACCTCTACGAACTCCGCGTGCGGTGGTCCGACGTCGACGCGTACGGCCACGTCAACAACGTCTTGTACTTCGAGTACTTCCAGGAGGCGCGGATCAGCTTCCTGGCGGGGCTCACCGACGGTACGGACGCGATC
>JAABUS010007062.1_pt1 | contig 13144 bp, 6 predicted proteins | sample 5560161 | NCBI WGS metagenome assembly JAABUS01 (sample SAMN10711885, study PRJNA513376) | rock metagenome | isolation source: Antarctica rocks | place: Antarctica: Victoria Land, Trio Nunatak nord | collected 2016-01-04 | reverse complement strand
TTTCCTTAATAAAATTTAATATTAATTATTAATAAATATAAATTAATTTACTACTATCTTTAAGATTTAATAATAAAAATCTTTATTTTTTTATTTTTTTAATTAAATTTAAATTCGCTAGTAATTTATAATAATATTAAATATATATTTAAACTCTTAACGGTAACTATAATAATTATAATTTATATTATAATTTATTATATTATTAAAAAATATTAAAGGAGGAAATAGATATAAATTAAATTTAAAAGTAAATATATTATAAATAATTTAAACTCGACTCTTTTTTTTATATCTTTTAATATTAATAAAAAAATAGTATAAAGTCGTAAATTTAAATAAAAAAGATATTAAAGGAATAAATATTTATATAATAAAATATAATATTAGAAGTTTTATCCGGTAAAATTAATTAAGAAATAAAAAGAGAAGAGATATTAATAAATAATATAAAAACTTCGTTTATGAATAAAAAGATAGAATCGATAATTTAATTAATTATAAAGATTTCCGTATTATATTCAATTATTTTCTAGTTATTAATAAATTTATTATAAATTCGTTAACTCCTCGATAAAATAATATATATAAAAACGAGATAAATATTATTAAAAAAGATAATATAAAAGAAAAGAATACTAGTAAATCTCGGAAAAACGAGTTATTTATTTTTATAAAAGTAAACTTTTTTTAATTCTAATAAAACTAAACTAGTAAATAAGGTATAAATAATAATAAAATTATTAAATAATATTCAACGAGGTATAAAAAGAAATAGAGTTTTCTATAATTTATTATTAATCCTCGAATATTAATATAATTATCTAGTCGGATATTTAAATAATTTAATTTAATAAATTAATAAAATATCGGGGTAATAATATAAATAATATAAAAAACTTTATAAATCGCGAAATAATATAATAATATAATATTATACTTATTATAAATATATATTAAAATTATATATTAAATAATAACTACCGATTTTTACTATATAAAAATTTAAAGATTTTAAATTTAATAATTATATAAATTTCTTTAATATAAATAAAGATTTTATTAAATATATTATATAAATTTAAACTCTCTATTATATATAAAGATTTCCGAAAGAGATTAAAATCTAAAAAAAAAAGAAAATAATATAATTAAAAAAACGGGGTTAAAATTATATAATAAATAATATATATATATAGAATATAATACTCGAGATTATAAAAAAGAGAGATATATTATTTTAAATATAAATTATTTAGATTAATAACCTAAATAATAAATAAAAAATAAATTATATATATAATAAATTATTATTATAATTAAAGATATAAATAGTTTAAATTAAATTTAGATTTTATTTAAATTTAATTTATATCTAGACTAGATTTAAATTAAATTTTAATATTAAATTAATTTACGAGAATAATTAGTAATAGTTTTTTAATAAATAAATTTTAAAATATTTATAATTCTTTTATAATATACCGAGTAAATAAAATAGAATATATATTAATTAATTAATATATATATAGAGATCTAAATATAATAATACTATCGAAGGCGCTAGCGATAATAATTATAATTTAAAGTATAAATAATAAATTTAAAAGATTATAAAATAATATTAAAAATTATTTATTTATTATTATTTACCCGTTAAATATCGATTATATTTAAATTAATTATATAATTATATTTTAAATATATAATATATTTAGAATACTCGATATAACTAAATATATATTTCTAGTATTTTACGTATTTTCGGTATAAAATACATAGAAATAGAGGTTTCCAAAGTTATTAATATCGAAAAAAATTAAAGAGATTAAAATTATTATTTTCAATATTATAAATATATATAATAATATAGAAATAAAAAAGAAACTTAATAAAAGTCTTTTTTATAATAATAGAATTACGTTATAGAATAAAAAAGAGAATTTTGTATTTTTTTCTAAAATGAAAAAAAAGAAAAAAGAGAGAAAAATAATTATAAAATAAAATCTCTTCCTTAAAAAAAGAAGATAATAAACGAGAAAAAAAGAATTCTCTTCCTTATTTTATAACGTAAATAGAATTAATCTCTAAGAAATTTTAGAGATTAAGAGTTACTAGTTCTTTATATAAAGTATTTAATAGAATTATATTTTAATTATAATATAAATAATCTATTAATTCTAATAATTCTAATATAAAAATTTTATATACGAGTTATATATAATTAGTAGTCTTAACTCGAGGCTCTATTTTTAATAATTAATTATAATATAATATAATAAATAAATAAATAAAATATATTATATAGAAAAAATACTCTTAATTACGAAACTTTTACGATTTCCAAAAAATCTTATAAATTCCTAAACTAAAAGAAAGATACTCGTATTGAAACTTTATATATACGAAATTATAGAATTAGTAATTCTAATTCTAATTCTATTTTAATTAATTTAATACGTAAAGTATTTATTAAAATAATAGGATCTAGATTTATAAATTAAGTATATATTATATAGAACGATATAATTGAAAAAAAATTATTAATTTTAAATACGCTAGCTTCCTCTAATTTTTTTAATTTTTTTTAATATTCTCTTTTTTATTTTAAGGCGTAGAAGACTCTACCTAAATACTAATAGTTTAGGATAACGATAGTGAAAAGTAAACGGAGAGAAAGTTCTATACTAAGTTAGAGAAGCGATAGAGTAGTTGAAAATTCTTCTAATAAGATATGATACTAGTACTATTTATACTAAGACTAGTATACTATAGCTACTGAATAAACAGACTATACTATTCTCCTTCATTGAGTTACTTAAAGTCTGCAGCCTCTTCTTCTTCTCTTGAAAACTGCCTCCACACCTTAGTACATCGACTGTAGATGCCGTTGTAGAAGAAGTTGTACGGAGGAAGCTCAGAACGCTCACCTAAGGAAATAGAAAGCTGTCAGCAAATTCTGATTTTTAAAACAATGTGGGCAGAGACTTATCATCGGCAATCTATCTTTGACGCTTGGGAGCTCGTCATAGCTTCACTCTAGAGAGAATCTCTAGAGCTACTAGACACCAGCACTGCGTTGAAGTGCGAGCTCGGCGCTGGTGCACCCCTCCAGCCACCGCTGGGAATGGAGGGATGCCCGGGGTAGGTCGCCCTACACCCAGGAAGAAGTTGCCTGTGCACACTTAACTGATACACGGGGAACGGAAGGGACAAACGCGAAATGGAAACACGAGGAAGGCGGAGAACACGCAGGCAGAGCAGAACGACAAAATACCAGTTAAACCCCAAAACAAAAACACCAATCTATTACCATTCGAAAGGAAAAAGCAGCTCTTCAAGCTCCACGGCCCTGAAGTCGAGGACTGCGACGCCGCTGCGTCACTACCACGTCGAATTGGGGAGGTGAAGCAAGACGAGGTCCTCCAGCATCTCGAATAGCTCTAAGGTTAGTATTAATGGTTTGCAGCTCAGTGAGTATTCCCTCGTCCCGCGCTTTCTGCTCCTCTCTCCGTCTTACCTCGTCGGCGTGAGGAGGAGGAGGGGGAAGATACCTGTTGAGGACGAAGAAGAGAGCACCGATCGCAAGTGCTCCCAGCCAGGCACCAACCGTACTCGCTTGTACCCACGCGTTTGAAGACATTGTGCTCGATAAGGCTTACCTTGAAGAAGAAAGAAGAAGACTAAAGCTCAACCGCGACTTAAATCAAAACAAAGATGACTAATATAACTAACTTTGGCCATCACCCCGTCGGAAAAGGAAGGGACGGCTATGCACGGAGAATCGCAAACAGGAAGGTACGCCTATGAAACGTGTTGGTCAAGCTAAGCTTCGAGTGCTCGGTCAGACTGTACCACTACGCAAAGTATTCTTATGAGAGCGATTTCTTCATGTACCAAGATTTTTGCTGGAGATCGTGCGATACTACGAGACAAACAGTCACAAGACAAACGACCAGCCTAGTTCTTTCGCTGCTTTCATAGCTCCAGTGCAGCCTCCCGACATGGGGGTTTGCCCAGGATGAGCTTCCAGTGCAGCCATAAAGCGAGGCCCGGGATCTTTTCAAGGAAAGTACGCTAGTGACATCTAGAACGTGTAAACGTTGGAACCTTCTCCGGCAATTGCGAATATGGAAACAACCGCAAAGCGTCGTCAAGGACCTTTGGCTCTATGATATTTGATAGCACGCTATGGACCATAGTAAAACCCTGTTCGAGTAGCTTGCTGAACTCAATAATTAACCTCATAGTCGAAAGCGTTTCGGATGCTACCAGGTATGAAGATAAACGAAGTTTTGCTCTTGTCACGACGGCTAAAGCCAGATTCGACCTGTGCTTGCCATTTTGGATCGAGTGGTGTTTTGCAAGCCCCAAAGTTCCTCCAAGAAGTGATGTGAACTGTTAGTTTTTTCGATGGCCATCTGGCGTTTCGAGTGTCTACTGCAAATTCTGTTGGGCAGAACAAACACTGCCTCAGCCCGTCGCAGGAACATTCACGGTCGCCGCGATGGCTCAGTTGGCACTGTATTGTTCTTGACAACACGTCGTCCTTATAAGAGCACCTGAGATGGGGACAGATGGTGGTGTAGTGCTTCCCTACTTCTTGCCACGATCGACCACCACGTATATTGATGAATTCTTCGGTCCTCAAAAGAAGCTCATCGTGCCTCACACGCGCAGAGCAATGAGCTCGCGGATTTGTATAAGCAGGCTTGAGTGTGTGCGACATCGATTCGAGATAGGGATTAAGCTCTTTACCTGAGCGATGTACCTTGATGAACGAGGTCAGCAAGCTTAGATCATTGATTGTCGCCACGGACTCGGCGTGAGCGAGGTACCTTCATAATCATTTGAGCATGTTGAAACCTGAGCTTGGGGCCAGTCTGAAGATTAGCAGTGCCATCTGCTCGTGTGCACGAATGCTCGTCACGGTAAAGCCACGGAGGGTGTAATCCGACGTTTGGATGCAATTTGCCGCAGTGATGACAGAACAGCAGGTGGTCGATATCTCTTTGCAGCAATGACAAGAACTGTCTTTTCTCGTGTTCGTTGATCTGCTGCCGCAGTGCATACCAGCAGTGATCGCCTACAGCCTCTAATATTGTGTGGCTGCAGCATAGGAGAGATGCAGCCGAGTCTAAGCTCAAGTAGTCGGATAGGTGTTGTAAGATCTCAACCGGTAGCGTCTCTAGCCTCGAAGTACAACGTCTTGTGTCTTCTTTTGATAGTGCCCGCCACAGAAGTCGGATTGATGGTGGAGTGAAAACCATCGCGATTACGAGAGATAGGTGTGTCAATGAGATGCATTTAGTGCTCTGCGCTGATCGGTAGGCGGCAAAATCACAAAGAACGGTGATCGGTCTCATCTAAGCCATCAACACATGCTTCTGCAGCATTCGGAGATGGTTGTGGAGGAAATAGTCACAGATTATAATTAGTTCCGCACCGATCACGTGACCTTTGCTATTCCAGCCAATCACATTGTCTAGATCTGTCAATACCCTATTTTGCGGGAGAATAGTACTTTTAGCCATGATCTCTAATATACACCACCAAACACATTTCTTGAGCAATTTTCAAAGGCGGTACCTCCCCTTGTTTCTTGCCATAATTGACCATCAAGTTTATACGACCCTTTCCATCACATTTTGACAAGCTAGGTAGGCTTACTTCTTGCCACACATCGAAGACATCTGGCTAGATGGCCCCGTTCTTCTGCTGTCGTTGTCGGATGCGGCCAGGCTGAGGCGTCAATTTCAGAGTAAACCCCTAAAATTAATGTATTATCATGAGTAATGGCTTCCGTTTGTCCGAGGCCAACACCCGTCCATTCAACCCCGCCAGCCCCTTAGGGTTCTGCCAATCAATCCAATCAATCCGAACCACTAACAAAAGAGACGCAAACTCTCACACCTACAATCCTCAAACATGTTCGGATTCGGTAAGACACAATATCCCCATTCTTGCCAAGCCTGTCACAGCAATGCTACGATGACCAAGGAAATGTCCAACTGTTCAACAGCCCGACAATCAAGGAAGCCTCAGCCACGAAGTTCTCGCCGGAGGTGCTGCTTTCATGGCCATGAGGGAGTACCTAAAGCATGAGGAAGCCAACGGTTCGCCAACCCCATCAATCTCTTCTCCTGCTCCACGCCTAATAATCAGAATATCATGCTGACACTCTTTTCTACCAGGCGTCGCTGAGAACCACACTGTAGCCAAAGATATCTTGGCGGGCCTCGCAGGCGGAGAAGCCGACAAGCTCATGGAGACCCACGGCGAGAATTTCTGTGACCGCGAGAGGATGAGGTACGGTGCTAAGGAGCAGGCCAATAGCTGCTATGATCAGTAGTACGGGGTCAGCCAAGGTGGGAACCAGGGAGGTGATTCGGGACACCAGCAGGGCGGTGGTGACTCTGGAAACTACTGGGTTCATGGTGGGAGGGCGAGCATGAGGGCTATCATGAGACAATCACCGCTGGGAATAAGAGCGGCATGCAAGCAAAGGAACGTGACAGATATAGATCTTATTGCCCTCTTGGTAGCTAAGACGAAATAAAGGGTCTTTAATTTTTGAGACTGGACAGTCTTGCTTAGTACTCCGTGCTCCGTGCTCCACCAGAAATTTTCTGCTTTCGTTTGCGCTCCACGGTCAAGAAATGTTGCAATGGAATATCATGAAAGCAAGTTCACTACCCAGAGTTTTGCATCTGCCTTTTGCTGCAAAGTTGAGATGAGTAGCAGTCTTGGTGTCAGAATGAATTGCAGTACAGGGAGGAGGGTATCTAGAGAATTCAGTGCAAAGATAGGAGACATCCACGATCAAGCTGAATTACTCTTACGTCATCGGTGCCTTCGGAAGTAAAGTAGGCTGAAAAGTCCAAAATGGTGTTCCAATCCAGTGTTCCTACTTAAATAGATCTGTAGATGATCTGAGGTGATGGACTGGCACTTATCTGGTGGCATGGTCGTGGCCTCAGCCTCCTCCCTACCCGTTGCCAGTGTTGCCAATGTTGTCAGGATCTCGAGGGTGTCGTGATTTTCTCAGAGTCTATCGAACAAGATTTGTTGGCCTCCAGGAATCTTATTGTCATGATGAAGCCACGCAATGAGCTACCGTGTGACCCAGATCTCCTCTGCATACATCGATTCGACCTCACCGACTCTGACGCTGATGAAGTTCCTTTCTGGCGCGTGCTAGAGAGTGCGCTTGAGCCTTTACTGACAAGCTTAGATGCTCTGGTCTTCTAGATCTGCTTGAAGCCATTGCTATTACCCTCAGAGGCACGGCTGGTACAGATTACGGATTACTCCGCCAGACTTTTACCGGGAAGTCCTGGGGGCGCACAAACAGCTCGGGGCGCACAACTCGCTTAATAGGGGCGCACGACTCGGTACTTAGATTTGTATGGGGCTCTCACCAAAATCTAAGTACCTGTTCATACCCCACTATCGTCGCTATCGGTGACCGCCATTTGCCCCATATAGATGTTTTTAACCTCTACCTCTACCCTTTTTATATACTAGTCGCCGTTACCTTACTTCCCCCTTAAATCACCTCGCTGTCGCCGTTACCTCGTTATCGTTATACCTTTATAACTCCCTTATCCCGATCTTAATCCCTAGATCGCACTAAGCGTTTAAAGAGTAATAGATAAAATACCTTAATAATATCTTTTACTATTTATATTTAAAGAGGCGTTTAACGAGCCCGATTAAATTTAGGATCACCTATAAAATTAGGTTTTTAATTAAAATTTTACTATAAATATCGGTTTATATAAAAAAAGTAGAAAGAGTTATAATTATATCTATTATATTAAGAATATAAAGAACTAGAGGAAACTCCCTAAATATAAAAGTTTAATAAATTTAGAAAACTATAAAGTTAGGTAGTAAAAAATAACGAAGATTAAAGTAAAGAGTTATAAATAATATTATTTTATTATATAAAAACTTATTACCCCTAGCGGTAAAGTTAAAACGTAGATTATAAACATTAGGGAGTAAAGATATATATATAATTTAATAGTAAATCCTCTTTTTTATTATATATATCTTAACTAGAATAAAAACTACGTTAAAGTTTTAGAACTTTCGAAGATAAATCGCCTAATAAAGTTTTTATATAGTTAATTCGAACGAGTATTAAAGTATACCCCGAAGGAGTTTAATTAAGTATTTATTATTTTAAAGAAAAAATACTATAACCTAGTACCGTTAACGACTCGTTCGCGAGAGGATATTTTAAATAGGCTTTTATAAACCTTAAATAATAAATAATTTAAGGTTAAATATCGATATAACTATCTTCATAATCTTATTAATAGTATAATTATAAAAAGAATCCTTTAGTAGATTATTATTATTAATTATTATTAATATCGCCTAGTAAAGCGTTTCTATAGCGATTTTATATTCTAGAGCGACACTATATTTAATACTAATATTATTAAGTTACTACTCTTTATTACTATCGGAATTATAAATATAAATATAAGTTTTCTAGCTATATTATCGTTTACTACCGTAGTATCAAGGTGTGGTTACTTTAGTAGTAAGAATATTAGTGGTGTGAAAGATATTGATTATCTATGGAGGATTTGGCCCTAATATGCCAGAATCCAGCCAAGGCGCTAGTCCTAATATGGCAGTACCGAGGCTCAGCCTGGTAACACTTATGCCAGAGTCCACCCCGTGACAGAACGCCCATTTAAAAAGAAAGACGTCAACGCCCTCGTTGACACGCTGATATGAGCAATGACGCAAGTGGCGTCTACATGTAGAAAATCAATAGAGCAAGCAAATATGCTGGTATGTCCCTAGCTCTTGAACAGTCGGTGCGGGGCAGCCGCGGGAGTGCCGCAGAGCCTCAAAGCTTGGCGCAGAGCCGCAAAACTGAATGTTGAAATCGCGACGGCGAGGTGAGGCGACAGGGAGGTATAGGGATGACGCAAGCAGCTAGCGGTAGTAGCTATGGTGTTGATGAAACAGGGGCGCATGCGTTTAGCGTCATAGGAGTATTAATGGGGAGGTGCTGAATAGTCGACTTTTTTGCATGTAAAAGTGAGGTCTTGGCGCAAATCCAGCTGGCCAGCGATTTTTGAAAGCAGTCGTTTGCCGGTGTTTTCGAAGTTGAAACTGTTTTAGCGCGGTGCTAGTCCAGATTCGGCTATCTCCTAGGCTCAGTCTTCAACTGTGACCCAATGAGTATCATACTCTGGATTATTGACGTCGTCACCCTCTTCGTCTGCTTCTAGTACGCCATTGTGGGCGGCACGCTGATATGGCGTGGCGGTGTAGACGGCATTCTGATGTGGCGAGTCGTAGTGGTTGCCAAAAAGCTTCTTGTCGAACGGCTTGGTACTGAATGGCTTACCAAATCTATCCTTGAAGGGCTTGTAGGGCTTATTATCGAGCAGCTTCTAATCGTCCTGCTGGTAGGTTTGCCGCTGGGGCTGCTGATGCTGTTGAAGCTGAAAGTGAGGTGGTTTTTGAGGTGGTATAGGGCCGCGAGAGGCAAAGTCCTCCCAAATTAACACCTTACTGTCCACGTCTTCAAGGAATTGACTTAGCGTTGTTATCACTTTTGGCTCAGGGATATCCCGACGCATGTTCATATGGAATGCGTTCCAAACGGTCAACAGCTGGCTTTATATAGACGTGATATCTGCAGATTTGGCGAGGTGTAGCATATTCTGAATAAACACGCGAGGATGAGTGCCCTTTCGAATATCCTGGGGTGTGTATATAAGGGTGGCGATCTTGGCCATGGCCACTGAGGTTCTGATTTTGAATCGATCGATAAGGGTAGTATACCACTACTGTAAATCGGATGCGGTGTTGCGTAGGAGCTTCTTCTCAAGCTCTGTTAGCTCGATTGAGTACCACATTAAGGCTGAGCCACGAAGGCACGCGGGAATAAGGTTCTTGACGGCGGCGTAGGTATTAGGCTTCATGTCTGCCACATCCTTGAGTCTATCTACAAAAACGTAAACGTCTTGGTAGTACACGTGCTTACCGGCATATAGAACTGGGGCGTTATTTCTAGGCTCATACTAAGGGTTAAAGAAACTAACGTCTTTAGCCTTCAGCTTATCATTCTTACTGTCGGTGTTAGAGCTAGCTTGAGGCTCAGTTATTTCACGTATTTCTTGTATTTCCTGTGTTGACGACCGCGGTAGGGGTGAAACAGGTCGCTGCTAAGTATCGAGCTAAAGCTGTATCCGGTTTTAATCAATCCGTATTTAGTTTACAGACTCTGTAAGGTCTCTTATTATATTGCCTAGAGTAGGTATATCCATTTCAGGGTTCTCTAGGGTATTTTTCTAAGAGCGAGTACCGGGGCCAGTAGCTGGCTTGTTTGAATTACCTAACATACTGGCGGCTTAGTGTTGTCGGGTAGTACTGGGGGTCGAAGTACCGTATTTTAGTTTCTTCTGCTAGTAAGCAAGCAGAATAGTAAGATGAGGTAACTGGCGAAGTAGACGTTGATAGCACCGAAATGCTAGGCGGATGAGAGTCTCAATAAATGACGTACTAAGCAGCTGCGTGTGATAGGCGTATTAAGGGGTCAATTTCTTCTAGGGCAGAACTTCTAGAAGGGGGTTTTTTCTATAATTTAGTGAGCGGCTACGGTGCTAGTTCGTTCGAGGGCCTAATAAAAGGTTCGAATAGCTCGTCGATGAGGAAGGGCCTGAATAAATAACGTATTCAGTATTATATATAAGTGGTTCTCGCGGTGGAGGTACTAAGCTAGTGTTAGGGCCTTAGGGGAAAACTAAGAAACTAGTATATAAACGGAAGCGTCTTATAGAGGTAAAAGATATATATACCGTTACTACTATTTATTAAAGTGTGGTTACTTTAATAGTAAGAATATTAGTAGTGTGAAAGATATTGATTATTTATAGAGGATTTGGCCCTAATATACTAGAATCTAGCCAAGGCGCTAGTCCTAATATAGTAGTACCGAGGTTTAATTTAGTAATATTTATACTAGAGTCTACCCCGTGATACGTAGAATCCGAAAAAGTATATAATTTCTTCTTTAAGGTATTGAATAAAGAGTTTTAAAACAATTATCTACCCTTTTATATTATTATCGTAGATTAAAATAAAAAACTCATCGCCGCTCTTTTATTTTAAATATTAGAAATCCAACTCTAGTTATATATTTAGTATATTATTCAAAATATTAAAGTTAGGGTCGGAAATTTTAAATAAAATTATCTAAAAAAAAAACGGGATAAAATTTATAATATTATTAAAATTTAGATTAAAAGTAATTTTATTAAATTAACTAAAAATCGGGAGGTATTAATAACTTTATTTTAATTTAATAAAAAAAATTATTTTAAAGATAATTAAGAACCTAAAGAGTTATTAATTATATAATATTTAATATAAAATTATCTTAATCTTAAGGTAAATTCTATTTAAAGAAATAAGAGTATTTACTCTATTTTTAAAATCGTTATAAATTCTTAAATTTTAATTAAAAACGCCGTTAAAATTATAATTATTAAATTACGATTATTTTACTATAAACTATATTTAATAAAGAATCGGTCGCGTATTAATATTCTAAAAGTAGTTAATTATAAAGTATTTAATATCGTTATTAATAAAGTATTTATTTATATTATTAAGATAATAAACCCTAAATAAATAACTATAAAAATTATTCTTATTAATAATATTAAATATTTAGTTTATACTCTAGAATTATTATATAAATACGAGATTTATATCCGGAAAGCGCTACTATATCGCTATTACTTTTTATATATATATATTAAGAAATTTCTAATCCCGTTATCTCTTTTCTACCCTCGTTAATAATTAATAAATACTCCCGTTCCTAGAGAGTAGGAATTATATTATTATAATAAAATACTCTCTTTTAATAATATAGATATAACTAGATTTCGGGATTTTAATAAAAATAAATTTTTTATTATAATAACGAATTTTTATTAATTATATAAAAATCTCCCCCGGTAATTTAACTCGATAATTTTTCTATTAATATAACTAGGATTTATAAAGTATATAAAGAGCGGATATATAGTATCCCGATTATATTTCTTATACCGCTATTTATTAAAAAGGTATAGTAGGCGGCTTTATAAAAAAAAAAAATATATAATAAAATTACCGCTCGTAAATTAACTATTTTTAAGACCTTTAAAAAGGAAATTAAAAACCGCGAGTAAATAATAACTAGGCGAGAATATAAAGAATATATATAGAAATAAAAGTAGGAGTAGGAGTAGGAGTAAAAATAAAAGTAAAAATAAGAGTAAAAATAGGAGTAAAACGATAGTAATATTATTAATAACTCTCTCGAAGTTTTACTTTTATTTATTTAATAATAATCTTTATTACTTTAATTTAAACTACGCCGCCGTTAATTTATAAAGCCGATATAATTATATAAACCCGTCTTTAGCTAAAAACTCCCTCTTATTTTATCCGCTCCGTTAATACTCGGGCGGCGATAACCTAAATTTATTAAAATATAAAAATAAATTTAAGGCGAGTCGTAGCCTCGCTAGATAAAAATAAAAGTAAAGAGTTTTATATTAAAAACGGAGGGTAAAATTAAACCTTTTACCTCTATAAGAAAGTGATTTAAAAATAATTTTATCGCCGCTATAAATATAGACGAGCGGGAGTCGTAGGACTTTATAGGGAAAAAAATACTCAAATTTGAATATTATTCGAGTATTATTCGAGTATTTATTTGAGTATTAAGTATCGCCCTTATTACTTGAGTATTGAGTATTTAATTAAATACTCGAATAATACTCGAATAATATTTAAGTATTTTACTAGGTAAAGTAGATATTTAATATATTTAATTTTCTACTAATATTTAAGGTTTTTTAATAATATTTTAGACTTTTAAAACTAAAAAATAAACTTATTTAATATATATTATATTGAACGTCTATATATATCTATTAATAGTTATATATATATAATTTTTAAAAAGATATAATTAAAGATTTTCTCTATATTAATTAATATTTCTTAAATTTAGAAAATATTCTATATAAATACTATAGACTTATATAATATATATAATATATTAAATAAATATAAATAACTATATATATTTATATATAATTTAGAAAGA
>JAABUS010007061.1_pt1 | contig 13145 bp, 14 predicted proteins | sample 5560161 | NCBI WGS metagenome assembly JAABUS01 (sample SAMN10711885, study PRJNA513376) | rock metagenome | isolation source: Antarctica rocks | place: Antarctica: Victoria Land, Trio Nunatak nord | collected 2016-01-04 | reverse complement strand
CTACCGCGAAGCGATGCGCTCACTCAAACGACGACTCTCCGACGTCATCTACCGCACCCTGCTCGCCGACATCCAACGCCAGCAGGCCGCCGCCATTCCATGATCGTTTGACATAGAGGTCATCTAGTGATACGTCCGGTCGCCACGGGCGGCATCAGGGCAGGCGCAGCCGATAGGTCACCTATGGGTGGTAGCGATCAGCCGGTCCCCGCGGCGAGAGTCAGCTTGTACGAACGCGCCGGGTCAAGAAAACGCCGGGCATCTGACTGCGGCGGCCACCACCGACCTCAAGCCGCTGTCAGCCTCGATGGACCAGACGGTGCAGCCAACCCGGCCAACGGGGCCACTGCCGGTCGCGCTGCCGCTGAAGAAGGATGCGGCCAAGCGCCACCGGATCGTCGGCCAAGTCGGCATCGAGCTGCACGCCGGGGTGCACCAGGTAGGTGCGAAGCCGGTTGCGCAACTCAGCCGGCCGCTTCTCCGATGTCGGGGCTAGTACGACCAACCCGTCTCGGGTCCTGCCCCTGATGACTTCGCCGTCGTCCCCGAAGAACACGTACTCGTTGTTGTCCACGTCTATCGCCTCGAACTGGCCCTCAGCAGCCTGCACCGAGTCGCAGACGTACACCTCGTATGGCCCCTCGAACGCGAAGATCAAGCGCGGCTCCGACACACCCACATCATCTCGTGCGGAGCCGACAGACGCGCCTGTGGTTGAGCTGCTGAGCAGCGTTGCAAGTCTCCGGGTTAGGGGGCCGTGCCGGCAGAGCCCGTCTCGGACCGTTTCTCGCCTTACCTCGAGCGCGCCTGCCGAGCCGCCTAGCCGTACTGGTCCCCAGCTGGCGACCACGCGCTCGGGGGTGTCCCGGTTAGGCCTTGTCCGTGGCCACCCCAACGCTCCACCCAGCAGGCACCGCAAGCCCCCTCGATCGAGGGAGGAACAGCTCCGCGTGCCGGCTCTGGTCAACCGCCTCGGAGCACCGCTGCGGAGCTGGCGGATGGCACACCGGCTGCCGCAGCGCAGCGGCCATGCTCGTGGTCACCGCCCTCCCAACATCTGGACAGTCACGGGGGGGGGGGGGGGGGGGGGGGGGGGGGGGGGCACCCACTGTGGGCGCCCCCCCCTCACGTCATTCGCTACAGCTCTGGGGTAGCCGAACGGCGGGTGACCAGGCGACGGACCACCTCGCGGCCAACCTCGTCGTGCGCCGTACTTTCGCGCGGGAGAACGTTCCGTTAGCCGGTTGTTAGCCGCAGCTCCGAGAACGAAGATCATCGGCTGGGTGCGGCAATGGGAACGCCGAGGTCGGGACGGGTGCGCCGCGAGGGACTTGAACCCCCAACCCGCGGATTAAGAGTCCGCTGCTCTGCCAGTTGAGCTAGCGGCGCGTGACCTCGACGATACCAGCGGGCCCGGTGAGCCGGCTGAGCACGACGCCGGGCGGGATTTCAACTCGTGGAGCCCGCCGCCCATCAGATCGGTCAGCCGATACCCCATAAGTCGGAGGAAGCACCGATCGGAGGCTGATGCTGAGCTGGCTTGCGCTTGGTTCGACGGTGGCAGCCATCGCGGTCGCCGGGCGCTGGTGGTGGCGGCGTACGGACGCGCTGGGCCGGCGCCGCGAGTCTCCTTGGGTGAGTGTCGTCCTGTTGAGCGTGCTCGTCGTTGGTACGGCCGCCCCCGGCGTACAGCGCAAGCGCGAGGAGAACCGTCTGGCGCGGGTTGCTTCCACGCTCGCCTGAGCGGGTTCGTGTTGGCTGCCAGACCCTCGGGAGCGCGTTCGTCGACGTGGGAGCCGAACTCGGCTATGTCCGGTACCGCGGCGACGGCACACCGGAGCATCGCACGTTGAACAAGCGTGACTAGTGCCGCGACCTGGCGGCGTACCTGCGGTCGAGCAAGCGCCACCCCAGTCAGCGGCAGGTCATTGCGGTTCATGTACTGACTCACGAAGCCATGCACATGGCGGGCATCACCGACGAGGCGGGCGCCGAATGCGCTGCCGTGCAGCGTGACGCCTGGACTGCTGGTCTCTTGGGGGCCGCCGAGGTCGACGCCCGCCGCCTGGCGCTCAGTTACTGGCGTGCCATCTATCCGAGGATGCCGGACGACTACCTGTCGGCCGAGTGTGCACCGGACCGTGCGCTAGAGACGAGCACATGGCGGACGCTCCGTGGACGCTGGCTGCGAAGCCGTACGGCTAACGGGTTGATGACCCTCTGCAACACAGACGCGCGACGGCGTCCATCGTCCATGATCTCTTGGGGTGAGCGACGGGGCTCGAACCCGCGACAACCGGGACCACAACCCGGTGCTCTACCAGCTGAGCTACGCCCACCATCGCGCGGATGGCCCGCGCCAGGGGATTGTATCGAGCGCGGCCGGTGTCAGTCAGCGATGATTGTTGACGGTACGGCGGCTGGCGCCAGCCCTGCGGCCTCCTTCGCCGCCGCCGCCTCCGGACCCGGCTGAGGTACGAAGATCGTCGATCGGTAGTACCGCAGCTCCTGGATGCTCTCGGTGATGTCGGCGAGCGCCCGGTGGCCACCGGCCTTCGCCGGCGACTGGAAGTACACCTTCGGATACCAGCGGCGACACAGCTCCTTGACGCTGGAGACGTCAACGACCCGGTAGTGCAGCCAGTCGTCGAGCTCCGGCATGTCCCGCGCCAGGAAGGCCCGGTCGGTGCCGATCGAGTTGCCACAGAGGGGGGCCTTCCGGCGTTCGGGGACGTGCTCGCGGATAAAGCCCAGTACCTGCTCCTGCGCCTCCTCGAGCGTCACGGTTGTGGCCCGGACGGCCTCTAGCAGCCCCGATGTCGTGTGCATCTCCCGAACAACGTCCACCATGTTGTCCAGTGCCTCGTCGGGAGCGCCGATCACGATGTCGATGCCGTCACCGAGGATGTTCAGCTCCGAGTCCGTGACCAGGACTGCGACTTCGACCAGTCGGTCCTTGGACAGGTCGAGACCGGTCATCTCGCAGTCGATCCACACCAGCCGGTCGTTCATCGACCCAGCCTACGGCCGTGCGCAGCGATTCACTTCTCCGGAATGGCCGCGCCGGACGAGGAGCTGCTCGACTTGAAGTCCTCGATGCGCTTGTTCAGGTCCAGCAGCTGGGTGGGGTTGAAGCTGCCGCCGGTGAGACCAGGAGCCAATGTGGTGGCCAGGCCGCTCAGGCCGTCCAGCGGGGCGGTCAGCTTGCACAGGGTCGGGTCGCCGGCCGCGGCGTCCCTGGCGGCCTTCACCTCGTGCGCCACGAGGAGCGCGGACGCCCCGGCCTTGGCCAGTGCCTTCGTACGCCCCGGAGCACCCGCCTTGAACGCGCCGGCACGGTACGGCTTGTAGATGTAGCGGTGGAACGCGCCGAACGCGATGCCGGCGTGCAGGACGAACTTGGTCTTGGCGAAGTGGGTGGTGCCGGCGCTCACACAGGGGCCCGACGTGGCGCCGCCGGGGGTCGAACCGGTCGACGTGTTGTTGTTGTCCTTGTTGTTGCCGCAGGCGGCAAGCAGGGCGAGCAGTACGCCGACGACAACGACCTTGCTGCGACGCACGAAAGCCTCCGATGGTGGGGGGAACGCGCTGCTCGTCCCCCCGAACCTCGGGGGTCACGCACGAGGTACCCAAGTTGTGACCGTCGGGCTACCAGATCCGCGGTCTAGAAGATTCCCCGGCGGCGGCGTCGGCGGGGCGCCGTGCCGAACAGCGACCGGGTGATCTCGCGCCCGGCGGCGCTGGCCGCTGACCGGGCGAAGGACCGGAAGACCGGCGAGGCGAAGATGCCGGCGACCGTTCCCCGCTCGGGAGCTGGCGGCGCCGACTCCGTGCGCCGCTCGGCTGCCTGCTTGGCCGGCGGCTGGCTCGGCGGCTGCAGCGCCTGCTCGCGTGCCCGCAGCCTCTCGTACGCCGACGCGTCGTCGACCGGCTGGGCATATCGCCGGGCCACCGGTGACGAGGCCACCATCGAGGCCTGCTGCGCCGGGTCGAGCTGGGCCATCAGCGACCGCGGCGGACGCAACCGCGTCCATGCCACCGGCGTGGGGGCGCCGCTCTCGGACAATACGGTGACCACTGCCTCGCCGATGCCGAGCGTGGTCAGCAGCTCCTCGAGGTCGTACGCCGACTTCGGAAACGTCGACACCGTGGCCTTGAGCGCCTTGGCGTCCTCGGGCGTGTACGCCCGCAGCGCGTGCTGGACACGGTTGCCCAACTGGGCGAGCACGTCTCGCGGTACGTCCTTGGGTGTCTGGGTGACGAAGAAGACGCCGACGCCCTTGGACCGGATCAGCCGGACGGTCTGCGCCACCGAGTCGAGGAACTCCTTGGCCGCGTCGTCGAAGAGCAGGTGCGCCTCGTCGAAGAAGAACACCAACTTTGGCTTCTCGACGTCGCCGACCTCCGGCAGCTCGTGGAACAGGTCGGCGAGCAGCCACATCAGGAACGTCGAGAACAACCGGGGCTGCTCCTGTACGCCGGGCAACTCCATCACCGACACGACGCCCGAACCGTCCGGCGTCGTCCGCAGCAGGTCGGCGGTGTCGAGCTCGGGCTCGCCGAAGAAGGCTTCCGCTCCCTGGTCCTCGAAGCCGATCAGCTCGCGCAGGATCACGCCGGCTGTCGCCTTCGACAGACCGCCGAGGGCCTCCAGATCGGCCGATCCCTCGTCACTGGTCAGATAGGTGATGACGGCGCGCAGGTCCTTGAGGTCGTCGAGCTCGAGGCCGTTGCTGTCGGCGTAGTGAAAGACCAGTCCCAGCGACGACGACTGGACCTCGTTGAGCCCGAGCACCTTGGACAGCAACACCGGTCCGAATGAGGTGATCTTCGCCCGTACGACCGCGCCGGTCCCCTTGCCGCCGAGCGCGTAGAACTCGACCGGCATGCCGGCCGGTGACCACGCGTCGCCACCCACCGAAGCCGCGCGGGCGGTGACCCGGTCGCTCGGTTCCCCCGCCGTCGCCATCCCGGACAGGTCGCCCTTGATGTCGGCGAGGAAGACAGGTACGCCGGCCGCCGAGAGCTGCTCGGCCATGACTTGCAGCGTCTTGGTCTTGCCGGTCCCGGTCGCGCCGGCGACCAGCCCGTGCCGGTTCATCATCGCCAGTGGGAGCCGGATTTGCGCCTCCGGGTGCGCTGTACCGTCGGCGACGAGCGCGCCGAGGTCGACAGCCGGTCCCGTAAAGCCGTACGCCTGCGCCACCGTCGCTACGACGTCGTCCGCCACCTCTGCCCTCCAGTTCGGCGCGTCACCCTAGCGATCCGTCCTAGAAGTCCCGGAAGACGAGGATGCTCCCGGAGTAGCAGGCCACCCAGACGTCGCCGCTGCCTTGGTCGTAGGTGATGCCGATGGGATGGTGCCCGACCGGCAGCGTCTGCAGGACGGCCATGTCGCCCGTACGCACCTTGCTGATCGTGTCGGAGGCGTAGTTCACGACGTAGAGCGCCTGTCCGTCCGCGGAGATGGTCATGCTGCGCGGCTGACTGCCGGTGCGCACCCGGCTCACCACCCGGCCGCTGCGCAGGTCGATCTTCACGACCCGGCCGTCCCCGTTCAGCGTGGCGTAGAGCCACCGGCCGGTCGGGTCCCGCACCAGATGACGCGGTCCGTTGCCGATCGCGGGCAGCGTGCTGACGGCGAAGGTCCGCAGGTCGACCCGGGAGATCCGGTCATCGCCCATGACTGCGACGTACGCCGTGCGAGAACCCGGATCGACGACGATCCCGCGCGGATAGCGGCCCAACGGCACCCGCTGGACCTGCCGGCCGGTGACGGCGTCGATGACGCTGAGGCTGTAGGAGCACCAGTTGCTGACCAGCACCAGGCGGCCGTCCGGAGAAACCGCGACGAACTTCGGCACCGCGCCGACCGGGATCACCTGGTCGATGCGAAGGCTCGCCGTGTCGACCCGGTACAGGAGGCTGTCGTCGACTCCGGAGCTGGGCGAGCAGACGTCGTCGCCGGGATGCCGAAAGCCGGGGCCGTACATGGAGTAGTTGGAGACGTAGGCGTGTCGCCCGTCCGGGCTGAATGCCGCCTCGACCGGTCCGCCGCGGTCGAGGCCGGTGTACTGGGAGAGGCCGAAGTCGGCCGGCCGAACGGAATCCGGGATCGTCCGCAGCAGCCGGCCCTGGCGGTCGTACACGGTGATCGTGTGCGTGTAGATCATGTTCTGGGCGAACACCAGACCGTGGCCGGACGCCACCACGGACTTCGGGGTGATCTCGCCCCGGATGGTGACCGTGCGGGTGAGGCGCCGCTCGGTGGTCGGCCGGCCGGGGGCGCCGGACGGCGAAGCGGAGACCTGGACCCGGGCCGCGGCCGAGCCGGAGGTGGACAGCCGACCGGGCGCGTCCGCAACCCGCGCCGTCGGCGCCCGAGGCGCTTCGGAGCAACCCGCCATGCTCGCGAGGGTTGCGGCCGCGACGGCGGTTACCAGGAGGCGCTTCACGCCAAGGACGGTACTGGGCTCCGGGGACTATTTCGGTTGGCTGCGGGCCGGCTGGCCGCCAGAGTGCTGATATGACCTCCGCCCTGCCGTCGTACCTGGTGGTCCGTCGTCCCACCCTGGCCGATGTGTCGGCGATCTTCGATCTGGTCGCCGCCAGTGACCTCGCCGAGCTGGGCGAGGTCGACTACGAGGAGGGCGACGCCGTCGAGGAGCTGACCAGGCCGCGCCTCGATCTCAACGGTGACTGCTGGGTGGTGGCCGACGGCGAACGGCTGGTGGGCGTGGCCTCGGTGCTCGACCGGGTGGGTGCTCCCGCCGCGGACGGCGATCTCGTGGTCCACCCGGACGCAGATCGGGCCGTGGGCCCGCACCTACTGGGCTTGCTAGCGGGCCGTGCCGCCGAGCAGGCCTCGGCCGCCGGACATCCGCGCATCGCCGTCACGGTGGCCACCACCACGACGAACGCCGGCCGGGCCGGTGAGCTGGCCGCCGCCGGCTATACCGCCGTAGGCCGGTTCTCCCGGATGGTTGCCGACCTCGAAGGGGACCCGCCCGTGGCCGTGCCGGCGGCGCCCGGCCTCGTGGTGCGGGGTGTCTCGGGACCCGCCGATCGGCCGTCCGTACACGCGGTCATGACGTCATCGTTCGCCGACCACTTCGGCAGCACGCCGGAGCCCTACGCGGAGTGGTGGGCCCGCCAGTCGGCCCGCAGCGGGTTCGACGAGTCACTGTGGTGGCTGGCCGAGGTGGACAACGGCGCGGTGGGAGCGCTTATCGGCCGGACCATGACCGAGTTGGGATGGGTGCAGGGCCTCGGCGTGCTGCCGGCGTACCGGGGTCGCGGGTTGGCCCGTCGGCTGTTGTTGACGGCGTTCGCGGAATTCCACCGGCGGGGTTCGCGCCGGGTCGGTCTCGGCGTCGACACCGCCAACCAGACGGGGGCGCTGCGCCTCTACCTGTCGGCCGGGATGCGCCCGGCCCACCAACACGACATGTGGCAGCGGACGGTGCCGGCCGCGGGAGGGTAGAACGGGCGCATGCTCGACATCGACCGCGTCCGCGCCGGCTACCCCGCCCTCGCCGAGGGGCTCGTGCACCTCGACGGTCCGGGGGGAACCCAAGTAGCCGGTGTGGTTGCCGACGCAGTGGCGGCCAGCCTTCGGTCTGCGGTGTCCAACCGGCACGGGCCGTTCGCTTCCTCTGTGCGGGCCGACGCCGCCGTCGACGCCGCCAGGATGGCGGTGGCCGACCTCGCCGGCGGCGACCCCCGCGGCGTCATCCTCGGGCCGAACATGACCACGCTCACCTTCGTGCTCGCCGGCTCACTGGCGAAGACATGGTCTGCCGGCGACGAGGTCGTGGTCACCCGGCTCGACCACGACGCCAACGTGCGGCCCTGGGTGCTGGCCGCCGAGCGGGTGGGCGCCACCGTGCGCTGGGCCGACTTCGACCCGGAGACCTGCGAGCTGCCGGTCGGGCAGTACGACGACCTGGTGTCATCCCAGACCCGGTTGGTGGCGGTAACCGCGGCCTCCAACGCCGTCGGCACCCGACCGGACGTGCGGGCGATCGCCGACCGGGCACACGCCGCCGGCGCCCTCGTCTACGTCGACGGGGTGCACGCCGCCCCGCACGTACCGCTCGACGTCGCCGAGCTGGGGGCGGACTTCTTCGCGCTCTCGTCGTACAAGTTCGGCGGTCCCCATCTCGGCGCGGTGGTCGCCGATCCCGGGCTGCTCGAGTCGCTGCGCCCCGACAAGCTCATCCCCTCGCCGGCCGACGTGCCCGACCAGTTCGAGACCGGGACGCCGCCCTTCGAGCTGTACGCCGGCCTCGCCGCCACGGTGGACCACCTGGCCGACCTCCTTCCGGGTCCGGGCAACCGCCGGGAGCGGGTGCTGCGGTCGATGGCCGCGGTGGCCGACTACGAGGCGGAGCTGGTCGGGAAGCTGCTTGCCGGTCTGGGTGAGGTGCCCGGCGTGACGATCTACGGCGCGCCGGCCCGGCGTACCCCGACGGTCGCCTTTCGACTGGCGGGGCGTGCCCCGCGGGAGGTGACCGAGTGCCTCGGTGGCGAGGGCATCTGCGCCTGGGATGGCAACTACTACGCGGTCGAGCTCATGCGCCGACTGGGGCTGGAGGACACCGGCGGTGCGGTTCGGGTCGGCCTGGTGCACTACAACACCGCGGCGGAGGTCGACCGGTTGCTCGCCGTACTCCGCGGGTTGGGCTGACCCCGCGACTGGCGTCGTCAAGCCTGCCGGCCCGCCGACCGGCGCCGCAGCGCGAGCCAGAGGGGCAGTCCGCAGCTGGGTCCGATCAACAGCGTCGCGGCGATGGACCACCAGCGCGCCCGAGCGTCGAGTCGGTCTACCGACACCGTCGCGATGACCGCTACCGCCGACATGAGCACGTCGAGGGTGAAGAAGGTGGCTCCGGGGGATCCGAACGCCTGCCGAAGCAGGAGGGGCAGGTCGAGGCCGTGTCGACCGATGAACACCGCGAACGCGGCGTACGGGATGACGGCGCCAACGGCTGCCAGGAGCAAGAAGACCCGTCGCGCCAGCACCCCCACAGTCTCCAGCAGATGTCATCGCTGCATCACGCAGAGGTCGCGGAGTGGACCGGGCCGGCCGAGTTGACCGGGCCGGCCGAGTTGTTGTGCAAGGTACCACACGGGGGTATGGTAGATCTGCGACCGTGACAGGAGGCGACGTGAACGGCTACACGGCGAACAGGGACGATTACCTCAAGCGGCTGCGGCGCATCGAGGGTCAGGTACGCGGCCTGCAGAAGATGGTCGAGGACGACAAGTACTGCATCGACATCCTCACTCAGATCAGTGCGGCGACGAAGGCACTGCAGTCCGTTGCCCTCGGCCTGCTTGACGAGCACATGGCTGGCTGCGTCGTCGACGCCGCCAAGGCTGGCGGCCCCGGGGCCGACCGCAAGGTCCGGGAGGCCTCCGACGCCATCGCCCGCCTTGTCCGCTCCTGATCCCATCCACCCGACGAAAGTGGAGGACAGTTCCTGTGATCACGAGCACCTACACCGTGACCGGAATGACCTGCGGGCACTGCGTGAACGCGGTGACTCAAGTGGTGAGCAGCCTGTCCGGGGTCCGCGATGTCGCCGTCGATCTGGCGACCGGCTCGTTGACAGTGGCCAGCGACGCCGCGCTGCCCGAAGCGCAGCTCCGTGCGGCCGTCGAAGAGGCCGGCTACGAGCTGGCCATGCGGCCGGACCGCCGATGAAGCTGGAGCTCCCGATCGCCGGGATGACGTGCGCTTCCTGCGCCATGCGGATCGAGAAGAAGCTGAACAAGATCGACGGCGTGAGCGCCACGGTCAACTACGCCACCGAGAAGGCGCGAGTCACCTACCCCGACACCATGGCGCCGCAGGACCTGGTGGCTGCGGTGGAGCAGGCCGGCTACACCGCCCGACTCCCCGAGCGCCCCACGGCTGGGACCGACGCAGGTACGGCCGGCCGCGACGGGCCGGTCGAGGACGACGGGGGCGGAACCCTGCGGCGGCGGTTGCTGATCAGCGGCCTCCTGACAGTGCCGGTGGTCGCTCTGGCGATGGTGCCGGCATGGCAGTTCACCTACTGGCAGTGGTTCTCGCTGACCCTGGCCCTCCCGGTGGTCGCTTACGGCGGGTGGCCGTTCCACCAGGCGGCCTGGTCGAACCTGCGCCACGGCGCCGCCACCATGGACTCGCTTATCTCGATGGGCACTCTGGCGGCGCTCGGCTGGTCGGTGTACGCGCTGGTCTTCGGCACGGCCGGCGTACCTGGCATGGTCCATCGGTTCGATCTGACTGTCCGTCACGTCGACGGGTTGGGGAACATCTACCTCGAGGCCGCCGCCGGGGTCACCACGTTCATCCTCGCCGGTCGGTACTTCGAGTCCCGAGCCAAGCGCCGCGCCGGTGCGGCGTTGCGCGCCTTGCTCGAGCTCGGGGTCAAGGACGTCGCCGTACTCCACAACGGTCGCGAGCAGCGGGTTCCGGTCGCGCAGCTGCAGGTCGGTGACACATTCGTCGTCCGCCCCGGCGAGAAGATCGCGACCGATGGGGTGGTCACCGACGGCGCCTCGGCGATCGACGCCTCGATGCTCACCGGCGAGTCCGTGCCGGTCGAGGTCGGACCCGGTGACACCGTGGTCGGCGCCACCGTCAACGCCGGCGGCCGGCTCGTCGTCCGCGCCTCGCGGGTCGGTGCGGACACCCAGCTTGCTCAGATGGCGAAGCTGGTTGAGGAGGCACAGAACGGCAAGGCACAGGTGCAACGGCTGGCCGACCGGGTCTCCGGCATCTTCGTGCCGGTCGTCATCGCTTTGGCGGTCGCCACCCTGGTCTTCTGGATCGGCACCGGTGGCGGAGTGGCCGCCGGGTTCACCGCCGCTGTCGCCGTACTGATCATCGCCTGCCCGTGCGCGCTCGGCCTGGCAACACCAACCGCGCTCTTGGTCGGCACCGGTCGCGGTGCCCAGCTCGGAATCCTGATCAAGGGCCCGGAGGTGCTGGAGTCCACCCGCCGGGTGGACACCGTCGTGCTGGACAAGACGGGCACCGTCACAACCGGGAACATGAGCCTGGTCGACGCGATTCCTGCCGCCGGTGTGGACCGTGGGGAGCTGTTGCGTCTCGCCGGCGCGCTGGAGGCCGCCTCCGAGCACCCCGTCGGGCAGGCGATTGCGATCGGCGCGGTGGCCTCGGTCGGCACCCTGCCTGCGGTGGAGGGCTTCCAGAGCCGGCAGGGTCTGGGCGTGCTGGGCACCGTCACCGTGGGCGGGGACAGTCACGCCGTCCTCGTCGGGGGCACGCGGCTGCTGGCGGAGTGGAGCCAGCGGCTGACTCCCGAGCTCGAGCGTGCCAAGGCGGCCGCCGAGACCGACGGCAAGACCGCAGTGGCGGTCGGCTGGGACGGCCAGGTGCGTGGCCTGCTCACGGTTGCGGACACCGTCAAGACGACCTCGGCTGCCGCAGTCCGTCAGCTCCGTGCTCTGGGGCTCAGGCCGATCCTGCTCAGCGGCGACAACACGACCGTGGCCAGGGCCGTGGCGCGGGAGGTCGGTATCGACGACGTGATCGCTGAGGTCCTTCCGCGGGACAAGGTCGAGATCATCAAGCAGCTGCAGAGCGAGGGCAGGACCGTCGCGATGGTGGGAGACGGCGTCAACGACGCCGCCGCGCTGGCCCAGGCCGACCTGGGCCTGGCGATGGGCACCGGCACCGATGCCGCCATCGAGGCCGCCGACCTGACCCTGGTCCGCGGGGACCTGCGCGCCGCCGCCGACGCCATCCGGCTGTCCCGACGGACGCTCGCGACGATCAAGGGCAACCTGTTCTGGGCGTTCGCCTACAACGTCGCGGCGTTGCCCCTGGCCGCCGCCGGCCTCCTCAACCCGATGATCGCCGGGGCCGCCATGGCGTTCTCCAGCGTGTTCGTCGTCTCCAACAGCCTGCGGCTGCGCCGCTTCTCACCGCTGCCGGAGAATCGCATCAACCTCGGATCTCTGTAAAGCGTGACCGTGCACATTGGCGGAGTCGCCGCCCCCAGGGCCCGGCGGTACGCTCAATTACGTTGAACTAGCTTTCGCGCTTCAGTTTGCGCCATCCGCCGGCGCGGTTATTGGCAATAATGTGCCTGAACATGGCGGTGAGGGCGGGCGCATTGACGGTTCCACCTTGGCGGACGGCCACGGTGCGGGCGGTCTTGTTGTCGTGTCCGCCGGTGATGATCCCGTCGGGATCTCCGATCGTGCGCAGTCCGACTTCACCCACTACCGGCTCGCTACCGGAATCGACACCGAGATCCTGACCTGGCTCGATGACCACTCCCGCTACGCCCTGTCGGTCACGCGCACAGGCGGGTCACCGGCCCGATCGTGCTCGTCACGTTCCGCGCGGCCGTTGCCGTCCACGGGATCCCAGCCGCCACCCTGACCGACAACGGCATGGTCTTCAGCACCCGGCTGGCCGGCGGCAGCGGCGGCCGCAACGCCCTGGAGAGCGAGCTGCGCCGCCTGCACGTGCAGCAGAAGAACTCCCGCCCGAACCACCCGAGGACCTGCGGGAAGGTGGAACGGTTCCAGCAGACCCTTAAGAAGTGGCTCCGCGGCCAGCCGGGATCGCCCGCCACCATCGCCGAGCTGCAGAACCTGCTCGAGGTCTTCCCCGACGCCTACAACACCCGGCGGCCGCACCGGTCGCTACCCCGGCACGCCACCCCGGCCGCGATCTATCAGGCACTGCCCGAGGCGCTGCCCGCCGACAGCCGCGACTCCGACACCCACGACCGGGTCCGCCACGACCGCATCGATGACTCGGGTGTCGTCACCCTGCGCCACGCCGGCCGACTGCACCACATCGGGATCGGGCGTACCCACGCCCGAACCCACGTCATCCTGCTCGTCCGCGACCTCGACATCCGCGTCATCAACGCGGTGACCGGCGAAACCTCACCCTCAACCCGGCCGTCGACTACCAGCCCCAAACAACCACGAAAACCCTGAGCCCGCAGGTTCAGAAGTTTCCGATGTCTTGAGAGATCACAGAGTGCCCCCGGCAGTGTCCGAGTTCAGGACATCGTTGACAGGTGTCTCGGGACATCGTTGACACCCTCCAAGGTGGGGGGTGTCCGGTGTCGAAGGCCCGTCTGGTCGTCACCGCTGTTGTCCTCGAG
>JAABUS010007059.1_pt1 | contig 13151 bp, 13 predicted proteins | sample 5560161 | NCBI WGS metagenome assembly JAABUS01 (sample SAMN10711885, study PRJNA513376) | rock metagenome | isolation source: Antarctica rocks | place: Antarctica: Victoria Land, Trio Nunatak nord | collected 2016-01-04 | reverse complement strand
TGGTCGAGGCGTTTAGCCACGACGCGGCCGCCGCCGAACATGTCCAGTCCGAGCATTTCCAGAACGCGCAACGCAGCCTGCCACCCCACCTCGCGGAGACACCGCGGATCGTCAACATGACCGTGCCGCAAGACGGCTGGTCACTGCTCGGCGAGATGGCTGTGCCCGAATCTCGCTGAGTCGTCGAATCGACAGATCGTCGTGTTCATCCCATCGGAGCGCCAGCGTTGGCATGACAGGATCAGCTAACTGAGTTGGAGGATCAGACCCGGCACAGCCATTGTCAGCGCGGCGACGAACAGCCAGGGACGCAGCCGATTCGACAACGCGACCCGACCGCGCAGTACACCCGGGATGGTCTCAACGTGGAGGTGCCTCGTGAGGACGACCTGGGCGATGAGGACGATCCCCAAGAGCAGTCCGGACTGAAGCGATGACTCTGCGAGCCTAGCGGTAGAAGTCATCTGCCGTTCTCCTTGCCTCAGAGCGGCGCCTGTTGCAGAACCGTCCGGCACCCACCGTGACTGGCTCGCACACCTGCTCGCCGACTCGACCTCAGAGGCGACCATACGCTAATGCCGCGGGTGCCCTCCGTATCAATGTGAGACGGGTCCCATAGGTCTGCCTCGCCGGTGGGCTGCGGCGGTGCCGACCGGCTCAGGTTGTTGGTGCCACGATTCCGTGCCCGTGGATCTTTCGGTAGATCGTTGCTCGCAACATGCCCAACGAACGCGCTGCCAGCCCCTTGCGGCCGCTGGCGTTGGACAGGCTGGTGACGATGGCATCGCGCTCCATGGCTTCCAACGGACTCAGCAATCGGCGACTCACCGTGTGCGCCGCGGGGAGGTCTTCGGGCTCGATGGATCCGGTTCGCCACGAGGTCACCAACAACGCCAAGTCGGTCAAGGTCGACCTCGCTTGGGAGCTGCTGCGCAAAATGGCGGCGGCGGACCCCGAGCTCGCCGAGCTCCTGGAGATCACCAACCAGGACTGGAAGACCCAGGGTGCGGACGTCACCCGACGCGCTGATCGAGTCGGGCGGACTGTGGTCCGACAAGATCCAGCGCGAACGTGAGCAAGGTCCGGAGCGACAACCTCACGCTGAACATCTCGCAGTTCGTCGCTCGCTGCAGCCCGTGTTGGCGATGCCGGTCCTCAAGAAGACAGGCGTCGAGGGTCCATAGACGCAACACCGCGCATGCAGTCGAGTCCGCGCTCCGCACCCACGCCTACCCGGTGTTCGGTTCGCGTCCTCTCACGTCCATCCGGCCAAGCGAGACTCAGGCATACATCGTCACGCTCTCGCAGACGCTAGCGCCGTCGACGGTACGGGTTACCTACCAACACCTACGGTCGGTGTTCCTGGCCGCCGAAGCGGACAACATCATCGCCAAATCGCCGTGCCAGCGGGTGTCCCTCCCGCGCTCCACCGCGAGGTCAAACCGCTGTCGGTTGAGACGGTGCATGGCATCGAGTCCGCGATGCCGGCGAATCTTCGGGCGTGCGTGACTCTGATGGCCGGGGCCGGGTTACGTCCAGGCGAGGCCGCCGCGGGCCTGTCGGTCGACCGCATCGACTTTTTGCGGCGCACCTTGACTCTGGACCGCCAGTTGCTGCTGACCTGGCCGCCGACCTTCGGACCGCGAAGACGAACGCGTCAGTTCGCACTGTGCCACTCCCCCACGTCGTCGTGGACTCTCTGGCGGCACACATGGCGGCCTATGGCACCGGAGAGCATGGCCTGTTGTTCTGTGGTCCCGACGGTATTCCGGTCAACCGCGACAACATCAGCCGAGCCTTTCGGCGGGCAGTCGCAGAAACGCACGCACCGTCGACCGCCCGGCTGCACGACCTGCGGCACTTCTACGCGTCTCTGCTCATCCGGCACGGGGAGTCGGTCAAGGTCGTTCAGGTTCGGCTCGGCCATGCGTCCGCCGGGGAGACTCTGGACACCTACTCCCATCTGTGGCCGGATTCGGATGACCTGACACGGGCGGCGGTCGACGCCGTTCTTGGCGCTCCGTCGGACTCCACGTCACGGGCATCTTCCAAGCGAGGCCCAACGAGAGCATCATGACACTGAGAAGGCACGGCGCCTTCGTGTAAGCCAAGGTTTGGGAGAGCATCATGCGGATGATGTTGAAGGCTCAGATGGACACGGCAGTCGCGAGCAAGGCCATCCAAGAAGGGCGCATGCCCACGGTCATGCAGACAATGATGGAGAAGTTGAAGCCAGAGGCCGCATACTTCGGCCCAGGTGACGGAAAGCGCACCGCATACATCATTTTCCAGATGGATGACCCGTCCCAGCTGCCAGCAATCAGCGAGCCGTTGTTCTCGGAGTTCAACGCACGCGTCGACATCTTCCCGGTCATGGACAGAGACGACCTTGAGAAAGGCTTGTCAGCCCTCGGCAGCCACGACTGACCCGAACCTAAAATCGACTCTCCTGCGGACTTTTCGCGGACTAAACAGGTCCGTTAGGCGCATAACCCCAGGTCAGCCGCCGGTATGCGACGAACCACGAACTTGCGGATGTTTACCGCGTTGAAGGTACCCACGGGTGAAACGGGCCTCCGGTCACGCGCCCGGGACGCGGTCGTGGTTCAGCGACTCGTCGATGTGCGCGTGTTCGCCACGGTTGGCGCACAGGTTCACCACAGCGAGCCGGTCGCTCGAGACGACAGGTCATGTCCTCGTTAAGCACTGCGTCATTGCGATCGCGCGTCATTCCGGCTCCCCTTTGTTGTCAACCCGTGGTCTGAGGGGACTTTCGCGCCGGGCTCTTCCTGACTGGCCTGGGGGCTTGTAGCGTCGGCTTCGCGGGTCCGGGAAGTGGCTGATCCGAAGTGTCGATGGGCGGGGGCAGGTCGACCGCGCTGGATTCTTGAGTCGCCCCGCAGTGCCCTCCCAGGCCCGCCTCGATCGTGTCTGGTGAGTTCGCCGAGGCTGCCCGTTGGGCATCGGCGACGAGCTGGCGGTAGAGGGCATCGGAGATCCTTCGCTTCAGGCAGCGCAGGGCTTCCATCCGGGTCTTGCCGGCGGCGAGTTTGCGTCGGTAGTAGACGCGCCTGCGGTGTCGAGTCGGATCTGGCTGATCGCGGCGATGTGGATCATGTGGTTCATTCGCCGGTTCCCGGCGCGGGAGAGTCGGTGTCGGTTCTGTTCGCCGGAGGAGGCGTCCAGGGGCGCGGTGCCGGTCCATGACGCGACCCTGTTGCGGTCGGCGAATCTGGCGATGTCGCCGACGTCGGCCAGGGTCCGGGCAGCGACCACCGGGCCGACGCCACGGAGGTCCATCAGCCTTGAACCGCGGGCCGAGGGAGGCTCTTCACGCGGCTGCCCACCGGTCCTGCGGTGTGGCTCTCTTCCGGTTTGCAGTCCGTCGGGCACCGTGACGAGGCGTGGCTCGAACGGGGACCGGTCCGCTCGTTACATGGACAATCCCGCTCCAGGGGTGGACCAGCGCACGCAAGTTTTGCGCACACACGGCTGTAGCGGCCCTCGTCGGGAACGCCATCTTCGGCCCGACGCGGGAATCAAAAGTCACCATCAGCAGGTAGTGAACTGCTGCAGGTTTTCGTGGACTACATCCATCAAGTGGGTGCACTGGAGGCGATAGCAACAGCGGCGACCAAATTACAGCCCCTGAAGCGCTGAGTGGCCAGCACTGGGTGTTGTCAACCCGGGCGTTGGTGCTCGCGACGCTGGTTGTCGTCGTCGTCACCGTGCTGCGAGCCGGCTAGCAGTAGTTGGAGAGTAGTGACGTGGTGATCGGATACGTTCTCCGCTGACCGTCACAAGTTAGACCTGGGACCTCGCTTGTACGCCAAGGGCTTCCATCGCCGAGGTGACGAATGACCGCTCATCTGGAGGAAGAAGCAGGTATCGAGTCACGCAACGATTCTTCACGATCAGCCGAGTGCCTGACGCCAGCAACTAGCCGCCGTCGCGGAGTGCCGCCAACACAGCCAGCACGCGGCGGTGGTCGTCGGGCGCCTCGTGGAGCCCGAGCTTGGTGAAGATGTTGGCGATGTGACTCTCGACGGTCTTGCCGGAGACCACCAAACGCTCGGCGATCGCGGCGTTGGACCTGCCCTCGGCCATCAGACCGAGTACTTCGCGCTCGCGCTCGGACAGAGCCAGGACCGGGTTGTTGCGGGTGTGAGCACGCACGAGGCTGCGGGTGATCTCCGGGTCGAGCACCGTCCCCCCGGCCGCGATCGTGTCCAGCGCCTGCATGAGAGTCGATACGTCAATGATGCGGTCCTTGAGCAGGTAGCCGAAGCGCTCGGCGTGACGGTCGAGCAGCTGGGCGGCGAAATGTGTCTCCACCGCCTGGGACAGGAGGAGTACGCCGAGGTCGGGATAGGTGTCCTTCAGCTCCACGGCCGCTGCTGCTCCCTCGTGCGTGAAGGTCGGCGGCATCCTGATGTCGACCACCGCCACGTCGGGCTGGTGCTCGACGACCGCTTCTGCGAGCGCGACGGCGTCACCGACGGCGGCGCAAACCTCCACACCCGCCTCAGCCATCAGCCGGGCAAGTCCCTCCCTCAGCAGCGCCGAGTCCTCCGCGATCACGACGCGCACGGAAACACCGCCTCGACCGTGGTGCCGCGCGGGATGCCTTCGACCACGCGCAGCGAGCCGCCTACCGCTCCCACTCGGTCGGCGAGACCCTGGAGCCCACTACCCGAGGGGTCAGCGGCACCTGTGCCGGCATCGTGGACCCCGACCGACAGCGCGACCGGGGACCGGCGGATCTTAACCGCCACATGCTGAGCCCCGGAGTGCTTCACGGCGTTCGTCACGGCCTCGGCGACCACGAACCATGCTGCGCTCTCGATGTCGGAGGGAAAGCGCTCGTCCACCACGTCATAGGAGATGACCACGGGCGCCCGCGCCGCCAGGTCAGCGACGGCCCCCAGCAGGCCGCCCCCCGCGAGAGCCGCTGGCTGCAGGCCCGCCGCGAGGTGCCGCAGATCCTGCACCGTCTCTTGCAGCTGGGCGATGGCGCGATCGGTCTCGGCCGCGAGGACGGCCCCTTCTCCGTTGAGCCGAGCGGACTGGAGCTGCAGAGCAATAGCGAGCAGCCGCTGTTGCGCGCCGTCGTGGAGGTCGCGCTCGACGCGTCGGCGCTCCTCGAGGTGCGCAGTCGCCAACCTCGACCGTGACTCGCGGATGAGCTCCAGCTGTCGGCCGAGCTCGGCCCGCAGCGCGACGTTGTCCATCTCGGCCGCGGCCTCACCGCCTACCGCCTCCACCACGCCGCGCTCAGTTCGCCGTGGGTCGAACTCCAGACGGGCGACGACCCGGCCGTGTCGCCGTACGTCCACCGCGTCAGGCCCTGCCTCGACGGTGTGGCCTGCAGAGGTGACCCAGGAGTCGTCCACGGCCGGATAGAGGACGCGCGCCCCGGGCCCAAGTGCCGTCTTCACCACGTCGTCCAGGTCGGCCCACGACTGCGTCAGCCCGGTGCGCACCGCCTCCACAGCCCGGAAACGCCGGGGGTTCACCCGCCGCCCGACGGCTCGACGACCCCACACGTAAGAGGCGCGGGCTGCGGCGACGCCGGCAAGAGTTGCGGCTACGGTCGCGAGCGGCGACCCGGCGTCGACCGGTCCGCTGCGGCTGACCACGACGACCACGGCCAGATAGACCACAAGCACGGCGACGGATGCGATGGCGTAGGCGGCGGACTCGGTGACGACCCGCTCGACGTCGTACAGGCGATAGCGCAACACCGACAGGCCGGCGCCCGCGACCAAGATGAGCATGGCGACGCCCAAGATGATGCCTGCGACGTCGGTCAGGTCGGCGATCGAGAAGGCGAAGGCGCCGATCACCGCCGGTGCGAGCGGGAGCGCGCCGGAGACCAGCCACAGGAGCTGCTGGCGCGACTCTCCCGACGTATGCCGCCAGGCATGCACCAGCACGGCCACTGAGGCGATCAAGCAAAGACCGAGCAGGGACACCGACACGGCCCCTACGACTGCGATCGGTCCGCTCAGCGCGGCGACGGCCAGGGGGCTCGACAGTTCCTCCCGTGGAACGTCGAGTGGCGTTGAACGCAGCAAGGCCATCACCTGGAACACGACCCCGGCCCACAGGGTCGCGGTCGGCAGGACACGAGCCAGACCGTGACGTGTCCCGGGTGTGGTGTACTGCAGCACGAGCGCGAGGAAGACGAACCACCAGACGAAGCTCGAGTCCCCCAGGGTGGCGAAGAGCTGCCACGCAGGAACATCGTGCCCGCCGACGCGACCCAGCTCGGAGTACTCGTCGCAAAAGGCGCTCCACCCCAGCGCGGTCCCGAGTCCCAGGAAGGCCCACCCGGCGCGCTGCTCGGGTGCCCGCCCCGTCACCACCATCCCGACCAGCCAGCACGCGACCATGGCGGCAAGCACGGGTACGTCGGACGCTGCCACGGTCGACTGGATGCCACCGCTGGCATGGGCGAGGCTCGACGCGACGGTGCCGCCCAGCAGCACCGGCATGGCAGCCCAGGTCAGCACGTGTGCCGTCCCGCGCACCGTCGCCCGCATGTCGTCATGGTGGCAGCAACCGGCCCTGCCGCACTCAGGGTCAGCCCGGATTCCACAACCGGTGGTTGCCCGGTCGTGCTGCTCGCGGTGGAGACCGAGGCTGGAGGTCCACGATCCCCTCCGACCAAGGAGCACACCATGTCTGTCACCTCGACCACCGCGACGCGGCCCCGAGTCGGTGACCGAACCGCAACGAGAGTCGCCGCTGTGGCGGCGGCGCTGCTTGCCGTCTCTCTGTTCATGACGGTGGGCGTCATGAACGTCCCGCACAAGCCCTCCGACCGTGAACTATTGACGTTTTGGCAGGACCCGGCCAACCGCACCTCGGGGGTGCTTTCAGGCATGTTCGCCCTCGTGGTGGCGGTCACCATGGCGGTAGTGATCAACCATCTCCGTCGCCTCCAGCTGGCCGCCAGGTCGCCTCAATGGCTAGGCTTCGCCAGGTCGATGGGCGGCGCCGTGATCACGCTGTGGCTCGTTACCGGAGCCGCCCGAGCCAGCATCGGCCACCTGGTCGACACCATGGATGAACCGCTGCCGGGAGTTGACGTCTTGAGGTACGCCACCGCCCTGAACTACGCGATGCTCGGCCTGTCGGGGATGGCGGTGTTCGGACTCTGCATCCTCGCGGTCTCGGTCGTCGTGCTGCGTACAGGTGTGTTCGGGCGCTGGCTGGGGTACGTCGGCACCATCTGCTCAGCGATCATCCTCGCGGCAGTCGTGGCGCAGTACGGCGCCCTCACGAGCCCGTTGGCGATCCTCTGGGCCCTCTGTCTGGCCGTCGCCATCTGGCGTCAACCAACGACCGAGGTCATCGAGGACTGACCTGTCCGAGGGCGGTCACGCAGCGCTCCACCTGGCAAATCGCGCCCGGGTAGCTGCCGCGTCGTACTCGGCGTCGGGGCGGGGCCAGCGGCATGGTCGACACCGACGACAGAATCGGACGACAGGCAAACCTCGGACGACCCGCGTGTCTATCTGAGTGGGAGAGGACGAGCGTGAACGGGGGAGCGGATGGGCGGCTGGTGGCGGGCTCGGAACGCCTGCGCTTGGCGGAGGACGTTCAAAGTCTTCCAACAGCTGAAGCAGTGACGATCCGGGAGAGTTGCACCAGTCTCCAGGAACTACAACGAGTCCAAGAGCAGGTGTCACGCGACTTTGGCTCGTCGGAGGGCGTATCGAGCGACATCGACCTGCTCCGCGGCCATGTCATTGTGTTCACGGACGATCCGAGGATTTGCCGATCAGATTCGTCTCGACCCTGCCGGCATGACACCGGTGGTCAACCGTATCAAGCGCGCCCGCGGCCAGCTCGACGGCGTGCTCCGGATGATCGCGGAGAGCCGCGACTGCGAGGACGTCACACGCGCCAGACGAAGGGTTCATGGCTCGATCCCGCGCTGCACCGTTTCGTCGAGGAGCTGGTTCGGCTTCCGAGGGCCCGCCATGTACGCCTTTCACGACTCGGCCGTCGCGACGTCGAGGAGCAGCTTCTCGACCTGCTCGAGAGCAGCCCACCCAAGCACCTGCTCGATCGCGTGATCCAGCTCTCGGACGGGGTGCCGTTCCTCACCGAGGAGCTCGTGGCCGGTGGTATCACCGCTGACGGGCCGGTTCCAGCGTTCGTGGCGGACCTGATGGTGACCCGCACCAGCGCACTGTCGGAGCCGGCTCAGCTCGTGATCCAGGCTGCTGCGATCGGTGGGGTCCAGGTGCGTCACCAACTGCTCAGCCGGGTGCTGGACGTCGACGCCGGTGGAGCGGGCTACCGGTTCCATCACGCCTTGATGCGCCAAGCCGTCGACGCCTCGACTCTCCCAGGTGAACGCCTGCGCTGGCACCGTCGATGGGCAGAAGTGCTCGACGCCGACGTCAGCACGCACCACCTCTCCTGGGCACGGATCGCCGGCGCTCACCACTGGGCCGGCGCCGACGACCAGGAGCGCGCCTTCGAGACAGCCCTGGAGGCCGCGCAGTGGGCTCATGTGGCCGGTGCGGAGTCCGAACGAGGCGCCCTGCTGACACGCGCGTTCTCCACCTGTGGCACCGCGTCGACGACGCCGCAAACCGAGCCGGTTGCGAGCGCGACGACATCCTGGAGGAGGTGCTGCTGGCTTTGATGCGCGCCGACCAGACCGCCGACGCCCTGGCTCTGGTGGACGACGAGCTTCGAGCTGCGCCGCCCCAGGACAACCCGGTCCGGCACTTCCATCTGAGCCTGACGCGAGCGAGATTCGCGCACCGGCTCGGACTGGGCGACGACCCACTGCTGTTCGATCAGACCGCGGCGCTGCCGATGTTGCGCTCGGCGCGGCCGGACCGCATGTTCGTGCGCACCATCGCCGGTCTCATCGAGACAGGCATGGGCCAGGAGACGGCAAGCGCGCGAGCGGACCTCCTGACCCGGGCTCTGGCCGTGGCGGAGGACGTAGGCCTGCCCAAGGACGTGCTGGCGATCCGGCTGGCACAGATCGAGCACGTCGGATCCCTCGGTGAGCACAGCCGGGCCACCGAGATATGCCTCGAGCTGCTGCCATGGGTACGCGAGCACTTCACCGTCACCGAGATCAGTTCCTGGAGTCCAACGCCGTCTGGTGGCTGTGCACCGTCGGCCGGTTCCGGGAGGCCGTGGACCTGGGCCGACAGGCATTGGATCGCTTCGAGGATCCATTCCTGGCTCCTTTCTCCTGGTCGTTCGTGGTCGAGAACGCGGCATACGCGCTCCTGGAGGTCGGTGCGTGGGACGAGGCTGATGGGCTCCTGTCCACTGCCCGTGACCTGGCACCGGGACCCGGGGGAATCGTCCACGATGTATTGGCCGGACTCATTCGCTGCTACCGCGGCGACCTCGACGGGGCCGCGTCCTGCCTGCGGTTTGCCCTGGCACGCCAACCCGACATGGACCGTTCGATGCCGAACGCCAACCTCTGGGTGCAGGTGTTGGCCGGTTCGATCGCCTCCGCCCAGGGCGACCATGCCCAGGCATCGGCAGCACTGGTGACGGTCCTGCCGCTGACCGAGCTCTGGACCGAGGGATTCCTCTGGAGAGCGCTCCTGCTCGCGGCTCGCGCAGAAGTGGAGGGTTCATCCACCACGTCACCGCGACGCCACAACGCAGACGCCTGCGAGGCGGCGAGCCGGATGGAGGAGATCTGCCGAGTTGGAGGGCAGGTCGTCGATGCTGGTGACCTGGGCAGGGCTTGGACCGCCCAGCTCGCCGCGGAGCAGGCGCGCCTGACGCACTCCGACGATGTGGCCGGTTGGCAGGCGGCCGTCGACGGTTGGGCCGCGACCGGACAGGTGCACGACCGGGCCTGGTCGCTGGTCCGGCTGGCCGCATGTCAGGTCGACGCCCGGGACAGGGCCTCTGCCCAGTCATCCCTGGCCGACGCGATCGCCCTGGGGACCCGCCTCGAAGCAGGACCGCTGCTCGATGCGGCCGAGACCCTTGCCCGTCGCAGCAGGCTCGACGTACGACGCCAGGTCGACGTCCCGACAGGCCCGGGCCTGAGTCGACGGCACGGGCTCACCACGCGCGAGGTCGAGGTGCTCGGCCTGCTCGTCGAGGGATTCAGCAACGACCAGATCGCCAAGCGGCTCTTCATCTCCCCGAGGACCGCCAGCGTCCACGTCTCGCGCATTCTCGCCAAGCTCAGCGTCGCCAGCCGTACGGAGGCCGCGGCGCTGGCCCACCGCGAGGGGCTCATGGTCGACGACGACCGCTGAGCCGTGGGGCGCCCTTGGGATCTCTTCTGAGCACGGTCCCGCCGTTGGGGGCGAAGCATCATGCTCTGTCGCAGGCGCCCTAGTGGCCACCAAGTAATTCGACCGGCGCAACGGGCGCGGTCACAACGTGGTCGATGGGCAGTCTGCTGACCTGGAATCCCCGTTCTATGCCTGGGCGACTCTCCGCGGCTGTGGCCGTTGCCGAGGCTAGGGGGCGCCGCCACATCGGCGACACGGTTGCTTGCCCTTCTTCTTCGCAGCCGTTTCAGTCACGCGTTTGGGTACGTGCAAGCTCGTGCCGCGCCTCTCAGCGTTTGCGGATGCCCTGCTGGTAACCCGGGCACGAGTCGTCAACGTGGTAACGGGCACCCCCGCGCGTGATGATCACAGTGCGGCTCGCTCATGCCGTGATCATTCCCACGGGTGCTATGGAGCCTCAGGCGAACTGAGGCGAACTGGCCCCCACCTGGCGCCGCCAGCATCCGCCACGGATTGCCAACCGCCCTGACTCAGCGTTTCTGCTGGCCAGAGGCTGACTGGATTGGTGGAGCTGAGGGGATTCGAACCCCTGACCTTCTCATTGCGAGAGAGACGGCTTCATGCCTCGGAGAACCTTGGCGAATCTCGTAGAAATCCCGCTGACTGGGTCGATCGCCGCCGTCGACGTCGTTCCTAGCTGCAACCATACCCCGCGTGCTCGGCTGGGCTCGGAGTTCCTCGGATGAAAAGTGGAGAATAGGTGGCGAGTCCGTCCCGGTTTGCCCGAGGACTATGGCTGACGACGGTGGCGTGGGAAGCCGCCGAACGGCCTGACCCATCGCATCACCGGCCGGACGGGCACCACGACGCCTGCGTCGCCGCCTCCACAGCACGACCGGAACGCGGTGACCCAGCCGAACAGGCCGTCATGGTCTAGGAGTCGAGTGGGTACGCGCTCGCGACGCGCACCGTGACCACGACGTCAGCCAACCGCTTCACGCGGGCGACATTGACCTTGCCACCCGTGGCCGACCCAGCCATTTCGACCAACTCGTCACAGTCCTGGACAGGCCTTGGCCCCGGAACGGAAGTCCCTCCACCCGGCGACCTGACCCTGTCCAGGTGTCTGCGCGCGCTTAAACCGCAGGGTCAGGCTCCGTAGGAGTTCGCGATGAACGAGCGGGCTCCCGTGGCTAGTTCCATCCCGTCCTCCCACAGGTTGCGCCAGATCGAGAGTGCTGAGGACAGCGTCGGGTGCACGATCTCAGACGAGAACGACTCGAACGTGATCGTCCCTTCGTAGTTGACCTCGCGCAGGGCGGAGAAGAACTCGTCCCACGGAATCGTGCCGGTTCCCAGCTGGCCACGGTGCGACTCTCCTACGTGCACGTACCCCAGTTTGCCGGCCCGTGCAGCGGCGAGCACAGGTTCCCGCAAGGAGGTCTCCTCGATGTTCATGTGGTACGTGTCCAGGTGCGCCACGACGTTGTCCCGAGAAACCTCGCCGATGAAGTCAAGGGTCTGTTGAGTGGTGTTCAGGACGTTGGTCTCGTACCGGTTGCAGAACTCCAGGCCGAGTGTGATTTCGGACTGCTTGGCGCGATCGGCGAGGTAGGCGATCGACTCGATCGAGTTGGCTCGGCCACGCTCTGTGACCGGTCGGGTGTAGCGGCCGAGCTTCCCGAAGATCACTCCACCGAGGTAGTGACCGCCGATGTCGCGGACCAGATTCAGGGCCAGGTCGAGCCGACTGCGTCCAGCGGCGACCACCTCGTCGTCGTCGCTGGACACGTCGGTCGCGTCATCAAGTCCCAGTGAGACGCCGGCCGCGAGACCGTGCTCCTGGAGCAGCCGGGCGGTCATGTCGGCGTCGAAGTTCTCGGGCTCCAGTGCAGCCAGCTCGATCAGGTCGTAGCCGGCCTCGGCGGAGGACGAGATTGCCTTGCGCGCCTCCTTCTCGCTCCATCCACCCACCCAGACCAGAGCGTGGATCCCTATCTTGTTGTTCATCTCTTCCTCTCCAGAAACCCGACTGGTCACCGCAGGAAGCCCTGCGCGACACCCGAGTCGACCGGGACGATCAGGCCGGTGGTGATCGGCAGCGTGCCGTTGGTCAGCGCCAGTGCCGCCGACGCGATGTGCTCGGGCAGAACCTCTTCCTTGAGCAGTGTCCGCTTCGCGTAGTACTTGCCGAGGTCCTTCTCGTCCACGCCGTAGGTTGCTGCGCGAGAGGCGCCCCACCCGCCGGCGAAGATCCCCGAGCCGCGCACGACGCCGTCCGGGTTGATGCCGTTGACGCGGACGCCGATCTCACCGAGCTCGGCGGCGAGAAGTCGCACCATGTGTGCCTGTGCCGCCTTCGCTGATGAATACGCGACGTTGTTGGGTCCGGCGACGACGGCGTTCTTGGAACAGATGTTGATAATGTCGCCGCCGAGCCTCTGGGCTCGCAGCACACGTTCGGTTGCTTTCGAGACGAGGAAGGAACCTCGGGTGATGATCGCGTACTGCAGGTCCCAGTCGGCCTGCGTGGTGTCGGCAAGCGATCCGGCGCGGGTGATCCCGGCATTGTTCACGATCAGGTCGACACCGCCGAACGCGAGTACGGCCGCATCGATGCCTGCCCGGACGGCGGCCTCGTCGGTGACGTCCATGGCGACGCCCACGGCCGTGTCTGGGCCACCGAGCTCGGAGGCGACCTGGTCACACTTGGCGGGGTCGAGGTCGGCGACGACCACGTTCGCGCCGTGTTCGGCAAACAGCCGGGCGGTGGCAAGGCCGATCCCTGACGCGCCACCGGTGATCACGGAGATCCGGCCGGCAAGCGCTTGCGCTGCGGGACGTAGCTTAAGCTTCTTCTCCTCGAGCTGCCAGTACTCGACCGCGAACTTGTCGGCCTCT
>JAABUS010007057.1_pt1 | contig 13155 bp, 10 predicted proteins | sample 5560161 | NCBI WGS metagenome assembly JAABUS01 (sample SAMN10711885, study PRJNA513376) | rock metagenome | isolation source: Antarctica rocks | place: Antarctica: Victoria Land, Trio Nunatak nord | collected 2016-01-04 | reverse complement strand
CCCAGGACGGCGACGGAGATGAGGAGCACCACCGACGGACGGGTCAGCGCCCAGCTGCTGTCTCCGCCGGCCAGCGGCCAGAAGAAGTCCGCCGTGCCCGGTGGCACGAAGGTCGTCTCGCCACCACCACCGTCTGCGGCGGGCGCGACGGCGGGCATGAGGTACGGGGACAGCACGAGCGTGCTCACAGCCTTTCCTCGAATGCGTTCTGTGGCCACGTCTGGTCCAGGGGCGCGTCGGGGGCTGACCTGGGAGGGGTGACCCCGGGGCAGCCGACCCCTGCGTGGTCGAACCGCACGTACGCTATCTGACGCGAGGCGTACGCGTCGATCGGGCGGGTCGGGCGGGTCGGGCGGGTCACGAGACGTCCTGGCTGTGCGGATTCGCCGTCGCGGACGGAGCGGGAAGCGTGACGTTGTCGTAGATCGGAACGCGGGCTCGCTGCCAGGCCCGCATCTGGGCCACCTCCCAGGCGATGACGGTGGCGAGCACGACGATGCCCGCCGACTGTGTGTCGAACACCGCGATCGTCGTGGCGAGCACGAGCACCCCGAGCAGCGCGAGCACCTGGGCGAAGTAAACGGCCATGCCCACGGCCATGAACAGCATGGGGTTGCCGGTGTCGACGACCAGACGGCTGACCGCGAGCAGGCCGGAGGCGAAGAAGGCCACCGCGATGACCACGCCCACCACACCACTGGCGCCGGCGCGCGGACCGCTGACGGCCCCGACTACGAGGCTGGCGATGACACCGACGACCACGGCCGGCGGGAGGGCGCCGCGCAGCAGGACCGAGAAAGCGGCACTGCGTGGGCTGCGGCCGGCCGCGCCGACCGAGGGCCACGGACGGCTCTCAGCGTTCACGGTGGTCTCCGGTCTGCGGTGTCTGGAGGTCGGTCTAGGCGTCGGTTCAGGTCCTTCCCAGGACTTTGTGAAAACTATCACAAGCGCCGTGGCCCGGTCCACCGCGGCAGCCACACGGTCAGGGTGACCGCCACGGTCAGGCATACGGCAATGACGATCGCGGCCCGCCAGCTCTCGACGAACGCGAAGGAGACCGTGCCCAGAGCCAGCAGCGCGGCCCACATGTAGAGGATGAGGACGGCGTTGCGGTGACCGTGGCCGATCTCGAGCATCCGGTGGTGCAGGTGCTTCTTGTCGGCCTGCCACGGCTTCTGGCCGGCGAGGGTGCGGCGCGCGACGGCGAGGACCACGTCGAGGAAGGGCAGGCTGAGCACCGCCAGGGGCACGGCGAGCGGGAGCAGCGCCGCGCTGACCGGGCCACCGGTGAACCGCCCCGGGTCGACGTTGCCGGTGAGCGAGATGGTCGCCGCCGCCAGCAGCAGCCCGAGCAGCAGCGCGCCGGAGTCGCCCATGAACAGGCGGGCAGGGTGGAAGTTGTGCGGCAGGAACCCGACGCAGCAGCCGAGCACCGCGGCGCAGATGAATGTGGCGTTGGAGAAGACGTTGGGCGGGTTGTAGCTGTTGGACACGTAGTAGGAGTAGATGAAGAACGCGAGGGCGGCGATGCCGACAACTCCGACGGCGAGGCCGTCGAGGCCGTCGATCCAGTTCACCGCGTTGACGGTGACGAGGACGACGATGACGGTCACGGTGACGAGCACAGGTGCGGGCAGCACGGTGCTGGTGCCGAAGAAGGGGATGGCGAGCAGGCTGACCCCCTTGTAGGCCATCACCCCGGCCGCGAGGATCTGCCCGGCCAGCTTGGTCAGCCAGTCAAGCTCACGGATGTCGTCGATCGCTCCCACGAGGCAGACGACCGCGGCGCCCATGAGCACCCCGGAGATCTGGCCGCTGCTGTAGACGCCCTTGAGGAACGGCAGCTCACGCGCGACGAGCGACGCCGCGGCGAACCCCAGGAAGATGGCCACCCCACCCAGGCGCGGCGTCGGGGTGGAGTGCACGTCGCGCTCGCGCACCGGAGTGAACGCGTTGGTGGCCACCGCCAGCGCGCGCACCAGCGGCGTCGTGAGGTAGGTGACGGCCCCCGCGACAACGAAGATGAGGAAGTACTCCCGCACGGGTCAGGGGGCCGCTCGCCGCGGTGTCCAGGGTCCTGGTGCCGGGTCAGGGGCGCGGGTATGCCGGGAAGCGGGTCACCAGGTCGGTCACCTCGGCGCGCACCTGCTGCGACACCGGGTGGTCGGGGTCGGCGTCGCCCTTGGTGACGGCGGTGGCGATGAGCTCGGCGATGGTGCGCATCTCGTCGACGCCCATGCCCTGGGTCGTCGTGCACGGCGTGCCCACCCGGATGCCCGAGGCGATGTTGGCCTTCTGCGGGTCGAACGGGATGGCGTTCTTGTTCAGGACGATGCCCGCCGCGTCGGCGCGCTCCTCGGCCTCGGCCCCGGTGACGCCGACGCCCTGCAGGTCGTGCAGAGACAGGTGGGTGTCGGTGCCGCCCGTCGTCGGGCGGATGCCATAGTCACCCAGCGACGTGGCCAGCTGCCGCGCGTTCTCGACGACCCGGCGCGCGTAGTCGGCGTACTCCGGCGTCGCACACTCCTTGAAGTTCACCGCCTTCGCCGCGATGGTGTGCATCTGCGGGCCGCCCTGCATCATCGGGAAAACGGCCTTGTCCAGCGCTGCGGCGTGCTCCTGCTTGCACACCAGGGCACCGGAGCGCGGACCGCGCAGCACCTTGTGCGTCGTGAAGGTGACGACGTCGGCGTAGGGCACGGGGCTGGGGATCGCCTTTCCCGCGACCAGCCCGATGAAGTGCGCGGCGTCGACCCAGAAGATCGCCCCGACCTCATCGGCCAGGTTGCGGAAGAACTCGAAGTCGATGAGCCGCGGGATCGCACTGCCGCCGGCGAGGATGACCTTGGGCCGGTGTTCGCGGGCGAGGCTGGCCACCTGGTCGTAGTCGATGTCCTCGGTCTTCTGGTCGACCCCGTAGTGCACGGCGTTGAACCACTTGCCGGAGAAGGAGACCTTGGCGCCATGGGTGAGGTGGCCGCCCATCGGCAACGCCATCCCGAGGAAGGTGTCGCCGGGCTGCAGGAACGCGCCGAAGACAGCCTGGTTGGCGCTGGCGCCGCTGTGGGGCTGCACGTTGGCGTGCTCGGCGCCGAACAACGCCTCGCAGCGCTCGATGGCGATGTTCTCAGCCTTGTCGACCTCGGCGCACCCGCCGTAGTAGCGCCGGCCCGGATAGCCCTCGGCGTACTTGTTCGACAGCGTGGAGCCCAGCGCGGTCAGCACCTCCGGCGACGACATGTTCTCGCTGGCGATGAGCTGGAGGCCACCCCTGATCCGGTCGAGCTCGGAGAGGAGCACCCCGGCGATATCCGGGTCGAACGACTGCAGGGCGCCGAAGTCGGAGCCGTAGAACGGTGCGCTGGCGGTCGAGGGGTCAGGATGGCTCACGGGCATACTCCGAAGGTCGGCTGAACGGCGACCTCAACTGTAGGCCCGGGACCCGGCCCGGCCGACGAAGACTCGGCCAGGCGTGGACCGTCGACCGCCCCGGCGACCTGGACTCGATCATGCTCGCCCCAGCGCGAGCTGCCCATCGAGCCGTGCGGCGCGCCGGCACCGACCGACTCGCCGCCATCGACCAAGACCAGCAGCTCCCCGTACAACAGGGCACTTTGGCGTCTTGCGGGGCCGCGTTAGGTCACCAAACCATGACCGATCGAGGTCGATCGCCGTGTCCCCCCGGTCAGGGGACACGAAGGATCCACTGCCTGGTCCGCCGATCGGTCGGCCGGATCCCGGTGCTCGTATAAAAGTCAGTCAAACCGAGCCCGTCTCGTGCGTGCGAGCCGGCGCCCGTCCACCTTCGACTTCAGGAGTCTCGTCGCTGACGCCATCGTCCCCCAACACCCGTCCGAGCGACCCGTCGCAGCGGCGCCGGTCCGGCCGGGGCCAGTCAATGCGCCGTCACGCCGTCGGCGCCGGGATGATCCTGCTCGTCGGGCGGCATCGTCGTTGCCGCTGCGGCCCCGGCGCAGGCCGCCACGCCACCGGACCTGGGCGCCGACGTGAGAGCGGTCGCGCTGACCAGGGTGCAGCTGGGCCGCGCCGCGCACGGCACCACCCCGGGCTGTTCAGCGTCCCTGGCATCCCTGACTACTGCTTTGCCCCGTGGCAGCCCGGAGTCGACTACCTGTCCTGCCCCGTTATCGTGAGAAAGGGCTGACCGGCCTCCGACCAGATACGCCGTCCGGCGCGGCCCGCTCCCCACGACACTCAGCGAGGCTCAGCGGCGGCGGCGCGACCCGGCGATGCGCGGTCCGGCCCGCCGGACGGGTTCGGGCGTGGTCGGCTCGGCAGGGTGCTCGGCGGCGGCCCGGGCCGACAGCTCCTCGGCCTCGCGCTGCTCGGCGGCGTCGAGCGCGGCGTCGATCTCCAGCCGGGACAGGGCCCCTTCGCGCAGCGTCAGCGGCGCACCACCGGTGCAGTCGAGGATCGTCGAGGCCGCTGCACCGGACGCCGGGCCACCGTCGAGGTAGACGGCTACCGACGCCCCGAGCTGGGCCTGGGCCTCCGCCGCGGTCTGCGCGGCCGGTGACCCGGTGAGGTTGGCGCTCGTCACGGCCATCGGACCCGCCTGGGCCAGCAGGGCGAGGGCCACCTCGTGGTCGGGCATCCGCAGGGCCACGGTGCCGTTGGTCTCACCGAGGTCCCACGTGAGGGACGGCTGCGCCTCGAGGACGAGGGTCAGTGGTCCCGGCCAGAACGCGTCGAACAGGTGCCGCACATAGGCCGGCACGCCGCGGGCCAGACCGTCGACGGTGCGCAGGTTGGGCAGCAGGACGGGCGGCGGCATCTCGCGACCCCGGCCCTTCGCGGCGAGCACCGCGGCCACGGCCGCGGCATCGAACGCGTCGCACCCGACGCCGTAGACCGTGTCGGTCGGCAGGACCACCAGCTGCCCGGCCTGCACCGCCCGCGCGGCCGCCTCGACCCCGGCGGTCAGGCCCTCGGGGGTCGTGCAGTCGTACACCTCGCTCATGGCGCCGACCCTATGCCGCCTGCGTCCGCGGCATCCTCAATCCTCGGCGCCCGGACGGCGACGAGCGCCCGTGGGCGGCCGACGAGGTCGCGCTGGTCGGTCACCTGCCCCCAGGCTCCGGTCGCCGCCAGGGCTCGGGGCAAGGAAGCGCCCTGGGTCTCGGCGTGCTCCATGACGAGCACTCCGCCGCTGCGGAGCAGGACGGCCGCGTTGGCGGCCATGGCCAGGGGCAGCGCCAGACCGTCGGGACCGCCGTAGAGGGCCAGCTCGGGATCGTGGTCGCGCACCTCCGGGTCGACCGGCACCTGGCCGTCGGGGATGTAGGGCGGGTTGCACGTGACGACGTCGACGCGGCCGGCGAGCTGCGGGTACGCCGCCCGCGCGTCACCCTGCTCGAGGGTCACGTCGAGGCCGAGCCGGTCACGGTTGGCCACGGCCCAGCCGAGGGCCAGCTCACTGAGCTCGACGGCATACACCTGAGCGTCGGGGTGCTCCTGTTTGACCGACAGGGCGATCACCCCGGAACCGGTCGCCAGGTCGACCACCACCGGCCCCCCCTCGCCGAGCACGTTCCTCGGCGGCCAACCTGTTGGCATGCCGACGTGTTCGCCGCCGAGGAACGTGCTCGGCGAGGAAGGAGGGGGGGCGGCGGGGGCGGCGGGGGCGGCGGGGGCGGCGGGGGCGGCGAGGGCACGGAGGGCGAGGTCGACGAGCAGCTCGGTCTCCGGGCGCGGCACGAACACGCCGGGGCCCACCCGCAGCTCGAGACCGCGGAAGTAGGCCCGTCCAGTGAGGTGCTGGAGGGGTATGCGGGTGGCCCGCTCGGCGACGAGGTCGTCGTAGCCCTCCGGCGCCTCGACACCCCCGATGACCATGCGGCGCCGGACCTCGCTGACATCCGCACGCATCAGGTGGGCGGCCAGGTAGAGGGCGTCGACCGGAGCGGAAGCGACCCCCGCCTCGGCCAGGGTCATCGTCGCCCGGCGCACGGCGTCGCGCAGCTCCATGCTCACACGCTCACGCGTCGGCGCCGGAGACCGCCGCCAACCGCGACTGCTCGTCCGCGTCGACGCACGAGCCGATGACCGCGTCGAGGTCGCCGTCGAGGACCGTGTCGAGGTTGTACGCCTTGAAGCCGGTGCGGTGGTCACTGACCCGGTTCTCGGGAAAGTTGTAGGTGCGGATCCGCTCGCTGCGGTCGACCGTGCGCACCTGGCTGCGGCGGGTGGCGGACGCCTCCGCCTCGGCCTGCTCCTTGGCCGCCTGGTGCAGGCGGGCGCGGAGCACGCGCATGGCCGACTCCTTGTTCTGCAGCTGCGACTTCTCGTTCTGACACGACACGACGATGCCGGTCGGCAGGTGGGTGATCCGCACCGCGGAGTCGGTGGTGTTGACGCTCTGGCCACCAGGCCCGGACGACCGGTAGACGTCGATCCGCAGGTCGTTCGGGTGGAGCTCTACCTGGTCGGTCTCCTCCGCCTCGGGCATCACCAGCACACCGGCCGCGCTGGTGTGGATGCGGCCCTGGCTCTCGGTCACCGGGACGCGCTGCACGCGGTGCACCCCGCCTTCGAACTTGAGCAGCGCCCACGGCGCCTCACCCGGCTTTGGCGTGCCCTTGGCCTTGACGGCGAGCCGGGCCTCCTTGTAGCCGCCCAGGTCCGACTCGGTCGCGTCGACCACCTCGGCCCGCCAGCCGCGCTTCTCGGCGTAGCGCAGATACATGCGCAGGAGGTCACCGGCGAAGAGTGCCGACTCCTCGCCGCCCTCCCCTGCCTTGACCTCGAGGATGACGTCGCGGTCGTCGTCGGGGTCCCGCGGGACGAGCAGGCGGCGCAGCGTCTCCTGCGCGTCGGCCGCCTCGGCGGCCAGTCCGGGGAGCTCGGCCGCGAAGGACTCGTCCTCCTGCGCGAGCTCGCGCGCGGCGGTCAGGTCACCCTCGGTGCGTTCGAGCTCACGGTAGGCCGCGACGGTCGGTGCGAGCGCGGCGTACCGCTTGTTGAGGGTGCGCACGAGGGTCTGGTCGGAGTGGACGTCCGGGTCGGCCAGCCGGCGCTCCAGCTCGGAGTACTCCGCCACGACAGAGCGACCGCCGTCGGTCAGGGACTCGGTCAACGGGGCTCCTTCTAAGGTCGGGCCGGACATGCAGATCGCCGGCCCCCCAGCAGGCGTACCTGCCGTGGGACCGGCGATGGGGAGAGCTACTTGGAGTCGGCCGCGGCCTTCCTCTTGCCGTAGCGCGCCTCGAACCGGGCCACGCGGCCACCGGTGTCGAGGATCTTTTGCTTGCCCGTGTAGAACGGGTGGCACTGGGAGCAGACGTCGGCGTGGATGCTGCCGGACGCCGCGGTGCTGTGGGTGGTGAACGTGTTGCCACAGGTGCAGGTGACCGTGGTCTCCACGTAGGTCGGGTGCAGGTCCTTCTTCACGTGCTCTCCTTGGGTCTCAGGTGGGGCCGGGTCGGTCTGGGTGGTGCTGGGTGGTGCTGCCGTGAACCGGTCCAACAGGTCAGTGTGCCAGAGCGGGGCACACATCCACTAAACGGCGGTGGGGGGGCTGGCATTCCCGCGTCGTCCTTTGGCGGCACACCCTCCTCCGCCGCTTCTGCTGCCGGCCGGACGTGGCGTCAGGCGTCGGCGTCGAGCTTGGATCCGGTGCTCATCTGCACCTGACGGAGGAACTCGATGTTCGTCCGGGTGCGCTTGAGCCGGTCGAGGAGCAGCTCGAGGGACTGCGGGACCTCGAGCGCGCCGAGGACGCGGCGCAGCTTCCACATGATCTTCAGCTCTTCGGGACCGAGCAGGATCTCCTCCCGGCGGGTGCCCGACGCGTTGACGTCGACCGCCGGGAAGATGCGTCGGTCGGCCAGCTCGCGCGACAGCGTGAGCTCCATGTTTCCGGTGCCCTTGAACTCTTCGAAGATCACCTCGTCCATGCGCGAGCCGGTCTCGACCAGCGCGGTGGCGATGATCGTCAGCGACCCGCCGTTCTCGATGTTGCGGGCCGCACCGAAGACCTTCTTGGGCGGGTAGAGCGCCGCCGAGTCGACGCCCCCGGAGAGGATCCGACCGGACGCCGGGGCCGACAGGTTGTAGGCCCGGCCCAGCTTGGTGATCGAGTCGAGCAGGACGACGACGTCGTGGCCCAGCTCGACCAGCCGCTTGGCGCGCTCGATGGCCAGCTCGGCCACGCTGGTGTGGTCCTCCGCCGGCCGGTCGAACGTCGACGCGATGACCTCGCCCTTGACGGCCCGCTGCATGTCGGTGACCTCCTCGGGACGCTCGTCCACGAGCACGACCATGAGGTGGCATTCCGGGTTGTTCGCGGTGATCGCGTTGGCGATGGCCTGGAGGACCATGGTCTTGCCGGCCCGGGCCGGGGCGACGATGAGCCCGCGCTGGCCCTTGCCGATCGGTGCGACGAGGTCGATGACCCGGGTCGTCAGCTGCCCGACCTCGGTCTCGAGGCGCAGCCGCTCCTGGGGGTACAGCGGCGTCAGCCTCCCGAACTCCACCCGCGTATGCGTGGAGTCGGGCTGCGTGCCGTTGATGGTGTCCAGCCGCACCAGGGCGTTGAACTTCTGGCGCGTGGCGGCTCCGGTCGGCTGCGGGTCTCCGTCACGCGGCGACTTGATCGACCCGGTGACGGCGTCGCCCTTGCGCAGGGCGTACTTCTTGACCAGGCCGAGCGGCACGTAGACGTCGTTCGGGCCCGGCAGGTAGCCGGACGTCCGGACGAAAGCGTAGTTGTCGAGCACGTCGAGGATGCCGGCCACCGGCACGAGCACGTCGTCGTCGTTGATCTGGAGCTCAGGCTCGTACTCCTGGCCGCCCGTGGTCGGCGTCCGTCCCCGCTTGCGGTCGCGGCTGCGCTGCCGGCTGCGGCGGCGGCTGCCCTGCCCGTCGTCGTCGCCGTCCTGCTGGTCGGCGCTCGGCGCGGTCTGCGCGGTCTGCGCGGTCGGCGCGGTCGGCGCGGCCTGCCTGGCCGGGGCTTGCGTGGTGTGGCCGGACTGGCCGGACTGGCCGGACTGCTGGTTCCGGGTGGTCTGGGTGGTCTGGGCGCTCTGCTGGCCCTGGCTGCCTCGGCCGTTCTGACCGTTCTGACCATTCTGGCTGGTCTGGCGGGTGGGCTGACTATTCGGGCTGACCCCGCCCAGCCGCTCCGGCCGGTCATTCCGGTCCTGCCGGTCGCTGCGGTCGCTGCGGTCGAACCGCAGCCGGTCCCGTTCGTCACCCGTGGGGGTCGTCCCCGGCGCACCGTCGACGGCGTCGGCGCGACGGGCGGAGCTGATCGCTGAGGTCGTCTCCGTCGTCTCCGACGTCTCCGTCGAGTCCGTCGAGACGGTCGAGTCCGTCGAGTCCGTCGAGTCGGTCGTGGTCGCGGAGGTCAGCGGAGAGATGTTTCTCGCGACCGGCGCCTCGGCTGCGGGCGCGGAGCTGGTGGACGTGTCCAGCGCCGGGGCGGTGGCCCGCCGCGGGGATCCTTCGCCACGCTCGCGCGCCGGCCCCGCCTCGTCGGCGCGGGTGGCCTGGGGGGTGGCTGCGGCGCGGGCCGGACCGTCGCCCTGATGAGCGCCGATGGCGGCCAGGAGGTCGTCCTTGCGCATCTTCGTCGTCCCGGTGATCCCCAAGCCGGAGGCCAGGCGCTTCAGCTCGACGACGTTCATGGTCGCGAGCCCGGTGCGGCCGGTGCGGGAGTTACGCGCGGCGCTCGTCGAGCCCGCCTCGTCCACCCGTTCGCTGGTGTCTGTCACGAAGGTCCTTCCCCTCGTCGTCGGTGCGGTCTCGATGGAGAGCCTGCACCGGTATTCAGTCGGAGTCCGACCCTGTCTGAATGTCCGGTCATGCGGATGCATACCGGTACGTGGTGCTACCTGATGGTGCGATATGAAGCCACGAGGCCGAAGCGCGTCACCGCGCGGCGAATGAGTCGCTGTCGCTCCGTGGGGGTGCCGACGCTGCCGCGCGGCCGAGAGGCCACCTGCCGTGCGTCGCGGCATCACAGTAACACCGCCGCCCTCTGCCGTGTTCCAACCCGGGCGTGGTCCCGCCCCCGGCCGAGACCACGGTCAGAGGCGGACCACCTCGACGCCGCCCGCCGGGATGCCCGGCTCGAGACGCTCCCATACTGCGGAACCATCGCCCCACGGCGCTGCCACCGACCCGGCGTGCTCACGAGTGGTGAGGACGACCACACTCGGGCCGGCGCCGGAGATGACGGCCGCGTGACCCTGGGCCCGCAGAGCGTTGACGAGGTCCATGGACGGCGCGAAGGCGGCCCGCCGGAACCCCTGGTGGAGCCAGTCCCGGGTGGCCGGGAGCAGGAGGTCGGGCCGGCGGCTCAGCGCCTCGACGAGGAGCGCGGCTCGACCCGAGTTCAGCGCCGCGGCCCGGTGGTCCACCGTCGGGGGCAGCACCGCACGGGCCGTCTGCGTCAGCAGCCGCGCCTGCGGCACGAGGACGACGGCGGTGATGTCGGGGTGAAGGCCGACCGAGGCGGTGCCGGTGCTGGCCGGCGACGGGTCGCCGGGGTCCCGCGTCCACGAGACGGTGAGCCCGCCACGGACACTCGCCGACGCGTTGTCCGGGTGGCCCTCGAGCTCGGTCGCGAGGTCGGTCGCCAGGTCGAGGTCGAGCTCGATGCGGTCACCCGTACGGATGTCGGCCCACGCATCGCGGTTCGAAAAGACCTGTGCCGCAGCGACTCCCGCCACGATCGCCGAGGCCGAGGACCCCAGCCCCCGCCCGTGTGGCACCCCGTTGCGGGCCACGAGGCATACGTCCTGCGGCATCGCCGCCTCGAGCCGCGCGAAGCCGTGCGCCATCGCTCGAACGACGAGGTGGGTCGCGTCGAGGGGCACGTCGTCGCAGCCGTGGCCACTGACCGAGACCCGTAGTCCGGTGCCGTCGCCGACCGTGACGACGTATTCGTCCCACAACCCGAGGGCGAGGCCGACGGCGTCGAACCCGGGGCCCAGGTTCGCCGTGCTGGCGGGCACCCGGATGCGGACGGACGCGACCTCCTTGGGCGGGCCCGTCGTCATCCGTCGAGGCCGAGCGCCGTGGCCGCGGTCACCGCGTCGACGGGCACCCGCACCGGCACGAGCTCGGACCCGTCGGCCTGGCGCAAAGCCCACTGGGGGTCCTTGAGCCCGTGCCCGGTCACCGTGCAGACGACCCGCGCACCGGGCGGCACCAGCCCGGCCTCGTGCGACGCGAGCAGCCCAGCCACGGACGCCGCCGACCCCGGTTCGACGAAGACGCCCTCCTCGGCCGAGCAGATCCGGTGGGCGGCCAGGATCTGCGCGTCGGTGACGGCGTGGATCAGGCCACCGGACTCGTCCCGGGCCGCCACGGCCTGAGGCCACGACGCCGGGTTGCCGATGCGGATGGCCGTCGCGATCGTCTCGGGTTCGTCGATCGGGTGGCCCTTGACGATGGGCGCCGCGCCCGCGGCCTGGAACCCCCACATCCGCGGGGTATGCGTCGCCGGGCCAGGCTGCGCCGAGTCGCGGTGATACTGGCGGTAACCCAGCCAATAGGCCGTGATGTTGCCAGCGTTGCCGACGGGCAGGCAGTGGATGTCAGGTGCATCGCCGAGGGCGTCGACGACCTCGAACGCCGCCGTCTTCTGGCCCTCGATGCGGGCCGGGTTGACGGAGTTGACGAGGTCGACGCGATACGCCTCGGCCAGCTTGCGCGCCAGGGTGAGGCAGTCGTCGAAGTTTCCGTCCACCTGCAGCAGGGTGGCTCCGTGGGCGACCGCCTGACTCAGCTTGCCCATGGCGATCCTGCCGTCGGGCACGAGCACGCCACACGTCATCCCGGCCTTGGTCGCGTAGGCCGCGGCCGACGCGCTGGTGTTGCCGGTGGACGCGCAGATGACCGCCTTGGCCCCCCGCCCGGCCGCGACCGAGATCGCTGTCGTCATGCCTCGGTCCTTGAACGACCCGGTCGGGTTGAGCCCTTCGAACTTCAGCCACACCTCGGCGCCCACTCGGGCCGACAAGCGCTCGGCGGGGATGAGCGGGGTGCCCCCCTCTTGAAGGGTGACGACCGGCATACCGGCTAGCGACGGCAGCCGGTCGGCGTACTCACGGATGACCCCGCGCCACTGGTGGGCCACGTCAGAACCCCTCGACCCGCATCACCGAGTCGACGCCGCGCACGATGGGCATCGCGGCCAGCGCGTCGACCGTCGCCGACAGCGCCGAGTCGGGCGCGGTATGCGTGACGACGACCAGGTTGGCCCCGCCCTCCCGACCGGTGACCACGGTCGCGGGGACGACCTGCTGCCGGACTGTCTCGATTGAGACGCCGTGCTCGGCGAACGCGGTCGCCACCTGGGCGAGCACGCCGGGACGGTCGGCGACGTCGAGGCTGATGTGGTATCTCGTCTGGGCCGCGCCGATGTCCAGCACCGGCAGGTCGGCGTAGGCGCTCTCGCCCGGGCCGCGGCCCCCACCGACCCGGTGCCGGGCCACGGCCACGACGTCTCCCAGCACCGCTGACGCGGTGGGGTCACCACCGGCGCCCCGGCCGTAGAACATCAGCTGGCCCGCGGCATCGGCCTCGACGAACACGGCGTTGAACGCCTCGCGCACCCCGGCGAGCGGGTGCGACCGAGGGATCATGGCGGGGTGCACGCGCACCGAGACGCCCTCGTCGGTGCGCTCGCAGATCGCCAGTAATTTGACGACACAGTCCATCTCGCGAGCCGCGGCCACATCGGTGGCCGTCACGTCGGTGATGCCCTCCCGGTGGACGTCGGCCCCGGACACCCGGGTGTGGAAGGCGAGCGAGGCGAGGATGGCCGCCTTGGCCGCGGCGTCGAAGCCCTCGATGTCGGCGGTCGGGTCGGCCTCGGCGTAGCCCAGCGCCTGGGCTTGTTCGACCGCGTCGTTGAAGCCGGCACCGGTGGTGTCCATCTTGTCGAGGACATAGTTGGTCGTGCCGTTCACGATGCCGAGCACCCGACGCACGTCGTCACCCGCGAGCGACTCGCGCAGCGGCCGGAGCAGTGGGATGGCCCCCGCCACCGCCGCCTCGTAGTAGAGGTCGACCCCGGCATCCTGCGCCGCGGTGTAGAGCGTGGGTCCGTCCTGGGCGAGCAGGGCCTTGTTGGCGGTGACCACCGAAGCGCCGCTCTTGATCGCCTGCAGGATGAGCGCGCGC
>JAABUS010007056.1_pt1 | contig 13158 bp, 12 predicted proteins | sample 5560161 | NCBI WGS metagenome assembly JAABUS01 (sample SAMN10711885, study PRJNA513376) | rock metagenome | isolation source: Antarctica rocks | place: Antarctica: Victoria Land, Trio Nunatak nord | collected 2016-01-04 | reverse complement strand
AATCCCTCAGTTCCGGGGCGTCCCAATCCCCAGCCACCAACCAGGCCATGAGCAGGGAGCAGCTTGTCAAAGCCTATGGCGACATGCTGCTGATCCGCCGGTTCGAGGAGAAGGCCGGGCAGCTTTACGGCATGGGCCTGATCGGCGGCTTCTGCCATCTGTACATTGGGCAGGAAGCCGTGGTCGTCGGCATCCAGACGGCGCTGTCCGACGGCGACCAGGTCATCACGTCGTATCGCGACCACGGCCACATGCTCGCGACCGGCATGGAGCCGCGCGGCGTCATGGCGGAGCTGACCGGGCGCAGCGGCGGCTACTCCAAGGGCAAGGGCGGCTCCATGCACATGTTCAGCAAGGAGAAGCGGTTTTTTGGCGGGCATGGCATCGTGGGCGCGCAGGTGAGCCTGGGCACCGGGCTTGCGATGGCGAACTGGTATCGCGGCAGCGACCGGGTGTGCGCCACGTATTTCGGCGACGGCGCGTCGAGCCAGGGCCAGGTATACGAGAGCTTCAACCTGGCGGCCCTGATGAAGCTGCCCTGCGTCTACGTCATCGAAAACAACAAGTACGGCATGGGCACCAGCCTGGAGCGCGCTTCGGCGTCGCACGATCTGTCGATTAACGGGGCGCCTTGGGGCATCCCGGGCGCCAAGGTGGACGGCATGGACGTGACGGCGGTGAAAGCGGCGGCGGATGTGGCCGTGGCGCATTGCCGGTCCGGCGCCGGGCCGTACTTGATGGAGGTCCAGACCTACCGCTACCGAGGCCACTCCATGTCGGACCCGGCCAAGTACCGCACCCGCGACGAGGTGCAGAAGATGCGTACCGAGCGCGACTGCATCGAGGGCGCGCGGCACCTGCTGGAGGCGGCCGGCATGGGCGACGACGAGTTCAAGGCGATTGACGCTGCCGTGAAGGCCCGTGTCCAAGAGGCCGCCGACTTTGCGCAAAGCAGCCCCGAGCCGGACGAGCGAGAGTTGTGGACCGACGTTTTGGTCGAGGGCTGAGGGTGTGAGCACACAGATCCTGATGCCGGCGCTGTCGCCGACCATGACGGAGGGCAAGCTGGCCCGCTGGCTGAAGAAGGTGGGCGAGGACGTGCGCGCCGGCGACGTGATTGCGGAGATCGAGACGGACAAGGCGACCATGGGGGTCGAAGCCGTGGATGAGGGCAAGCTGTCCCAAATCCTGGTAGAGGAAGGCACGGACGGCGTCGCGGTGAACACGCCGATTGCGACCCTGTCAGCCGATGGCGAGGCAGTGGGTGAGACGGCAGCCAAGCCCGATGTGCCTGCGGCGGCAAAGCAGCCTACGCCGGAGCCGTTGGAGGATCACAAGGTCGTCGCCGACAAGGCGGTGGCGGCGCAGGTCACGCCGGCCTCGACCGCGGCCGCTCCGGAGCGCGATTGGGGGCCGACGAAGCCCATGACGGTGCGGGAGGCGCTGCGCGACGCCATGGCCGCCGAGATGCGGGCCGATGACCGCGTGTTCCTGATCGGCGAGGAGGTCGCGCAGTACCAGGGCGCGTACAAGATCAGCCAGGGCCTGCTCGACGAGTTCGGCCCGCGGCGGATCATCGACACGCCGATCACCGAGCACGGCTTCACCGGCATGGCGGTGGGCGCCGCGATGGACGGGCTGCGGCCCATCGTCGAGTTCATGACCTTCAACTTCGCCATGCAGGCCATCGACCAGATCATCAACTCGGCTGCCAAGACGCTTTACATGTCGGGCGGCCAGATGGGCTGCCCCATCGTGTTCCGCGGGCCGAACGGCGCCGCGTCGCGGGTGGCAGCGCAGCACAGCCAGGATTACGCGTCGTGGTACGCGCACTGCCCGGGCCTCAAGGTGGTGGCGCCGTGGTCGGCGGCCGACGCAAAGGGCCTGCTGCGGACGGCGATCCGCGACCCGAACCCGGTGATCGTGCTGGAGAACGAAATCCTTTATGGTCAGACGTTCGAGTGCCCGACCGACGAGGACTTCACCGTGCCGATTGGCAAGGCCAAGGTCGAGCGGACCGGTCAGCATGTCACGATTGTCGCTTACAGCATCATGGTGGGCGTGGCGATGAGGGCGGCGGAGACGCTGGCTGAGCAGGGGATCGAAGCCGAGGTGATCAACCTGCGCAGCCTGCGCCCGTTGGATACCGCGACCATCGTGGAGAGCGTGAAGAAGACGAACCGTGTGGTGACGGTCGAGGAGGGCTGGCCCTATGCGGGTATCGGCGCGGAGATCGCGATGCAGGTGATCGAGCATTGCTTCGACTGGCTCGACGCGCCTCCGGTGCGGGTGCATGGACTCGATATTCCGCTGCCCTATGCCGCGAATTTGGAGAAGCTTGCGCTGCCGCAGCCGCCCTGGGTGGTCGATGCGGTGAAGAAGATCGTCTGAGGGAGCGCGCAGCATGGCGACGAACATCCTGATGCCGGCGCTGTCGCCGACGATGACCGAGGGCACGCTGGCCCGGTGGCTGAAAAAAGAGGGCGACGACGTGCGGGCCGGCGACGTGATCGCGGAGATCGAGACGGACAAGGCCACCATGGAGGTGGAGGCCGTCGATGAAGGCGTGCTGAGCAAGATCCTCGTGCCGGACGGCACCGCTGGGGTGAAGGTGAACGAGCCGATTGCCGTGCTGGCCGGGGAAGGGGAAGACGCGGCTGCCCCGGCGCCCAAGGCGCCGCCGGCCCAAGCTCCGGCAGCACAAGCTCCGGTCGCCGCACCGGCGCCTGCTTCCGCTGCTCTGCCGGCGCCGAAGCTTAATGGCCACGACCCCGCGTTCGATCACGAGGGCGAGCGGATCTTCGCCTCGCCGTTGGCCCGGCGGATGGCCAAGCAGGCCAACATCGACCTGTCGTCCATCAAAGGCTCCGGCCCGAACGGCCGCATCATCCGTGCCGACATCGAGGCGCGGCAGGCGCCGGGCAGGCCGCAGCCAGCGCCCGTCGAGGCGCAGGCAGGTGCCAGGGAGGCCGAAGTCGCGACGCCGCCGGTGCCGCAGGCCAAGCCCGCGCCGAAGCCAGCAGCGGTGCCGGTCACGGCGCCGCACCAGCTTGTGCCGAACTCGACGATGCGGAAGGTCATCGCGCGGCGCTTGCTGGAAAGCCACCAGCTCGTGCCGAACTTCTACGTCACGATGGACATGGAGATCGACGCACTGCTGAAGCTGCGCGCCGACCTGAATGCTCGGGCGCCCAAGGATGGGCCTGGCACGTTCAAGCTCTCGGTCAACGACCTGGTCATCAAGGCGGCTGCTGCGGCGCTCCGCCGGGTGCCCAAGGTGAACGCGACCTACACCGAAGATGCGATGGTGGTGTACGATGACATCGACATCAGCGTCGCCGTATCGATGCCGGACGGGCTGATCACGCCGATTGTGCGGAAGGCCGACCAGAAAGGCCTCGCCGCGATCAGCAACGAGATGAAGGACCTCGGCGCCCGCGCCAAATCCGGCAAGCTGAAGCCGGAGGAGTTCCAGGGCGGCAGCTTCTCGATCTCCAACCTCGGCATGTTCGGCGTGAAGCAGTTCACGGCGATTATCAACCCGCCCCAGGCGGCGATCCTCGCGGTGGGCGCCGGGGAGAAGCGGCCGGTGGTGAAGGACGGGGCGCTTGCGGTCGCGACCGTGATGACGTGCACGCTGAGCGTGGATCACCGTGTGGCGGACGGGGCGCTCGGCGCCGAATGGATGGCGGTGTTCAAGGGCATCATCGAGGACCCGCTCAGCCTGATGCTGTAAGCCCATGCTTTAGGATCATTTCATGGAAAGCAAATTCGATGTCGTCGTCGTTGGCGGCGGCCCCGGCGGCTACGTTGCGGCGATCCGCGCCGCGCAGCTCGGCATGAAGGCCGCGGTGGTGGAGCGGGAGAACCTGGGCGGCATCTGCCTGAACTGGGGCTGCATCCCGACCAAGGCGCTGCTGCGCTCGTCCGAGATCAACCACCTGCTGCACAACCTCGGTGAGTTCGGCTTCAGCGCGGACAACGTGCAGTTCGATCTGCCGAAAATCGTGACGCGGTCGCGCAAGGTCGCCAAGCAGTTGGCGGGCGGCGTCGGACACCTGTTGAAGAAGAACAAGGTCACGGTGTTCGACGGGGCGGCGAAGCTTGCGGGCAGGCATACCCTGGCTGTGACCAAGGACGGCAAGGAGGTCCAGACCCTCACCGCGCCGCACATCATCCTGGCGACCGGGGCGCGGGCGCGGCAACTGCCGGGGATGGAGGGCGACGGCAAGCTGATCTGGACGTATCGCGAGGCGATGGTGCCGCCGAGCATGCCGAAGTCGCTGCTGGTGGTCGGCTCCGGCGCTATCGGCATCGAGTTCGCGAGCTTCTACCGCAACATGGGCGCCGAGGTGACGGTCGTGGAGATGCTCGACCGCATCCTGCCGGTCGAGGACGAGGAGATCAGCGCGTTTGCCCGCAAGTCGTTCGAGAAGCAGGGGATCAAGATCCTGACCTCGGCCAAGACGACCAAGGTGCAGAAGAACGGGGACAGCGTGACGGCCACGGTCGAGGCCGGGGGCAAGGCGCAGGACATCACCGTGGACCGGGTGATCTCCGCCGTGGGCATCGTCGGCAATGTCGAGGACCTGGGGCTGGAGCGCGGCCACATCGTCATCGACGAGTATTGCCGCACCGGGGAGGCCGGCATCTACGCCATCGGCGACGTGACGGGCGCCCCGTGGCTGGCTCACAAGGCGAGCCATGAGGGCGTGATCTGCGTCGAAAGCATCGCCCGGCAGAACGACGTGAAGCCGCTGAATGTCGGCAACATCCCCGGCTGCACCTACAGCCGCCCGCAGATCGCCTCGGTCGGAATGACGGAAACCCGCGCCAAGGCGGCCGGGCACGAGGTCCGCGTGGGTCGCTTCCCATTCATTGGCAACGGCAAAGCCATAGCGATGGGCGAGCCGGAGGGCATGGTGAAGGTCGTGTTTGACAGCAAGTCCGGCGAGCTGCTCGGCGCCCACATGATCGGCGCGGAGGTGACGGAGATGATCCAGGGATATGCTGTCGCGCGCACCCTGGAGACGACCGAGGTCGAGTTGATGCACACCGTGTTCCCGCACCCGACCGTCAGCGAAACCATGCATGAGTCGGTGCTGGACGCCTACGGCCGCGCGATCCACTTCTGAGGCCTCGCTTGACGGGCGGCCCGGTCCCATCCACTTGAACGTTTCTATTTTTGTGCCGGGAGGCCGCATGGCGTCGCGTATCGTGGTCGATCACCGCCGGGCCATGTCGAGCATGGGCACAGCCCGGCATCCCGAAAAGGCAAACCGACCGGACAACCCTATCCAGCGCAAGCCGGACTGGATCCGGGTCAAGGCGCCCAACCATCCGATCTACCATGAGACCCGGGCGCTGATGCGCGAGAACCGTTTGGTGACGGTCTGCGAGGAGGCGGCCTGTCCCAACATCGGCGAGTGCTGGTCGCAGCGCCACGCGACGATGATGATCATGGGCGACACCTGCACCCGCGCCTGCAGCTTCTGCAACGTGCGGACCGGCCAGCCGGAGGCGCTTGACGCGGATGAGCCGCGGCGGGTGGCGGACGCGGTGGCGAAGCTCGGGCTACGGCACGTGGTCGTCACGTCGGTGGACCGGGACGACCTGCGCGATGGGGGGGCCGCACATTTCGCCGCGGTGATCCAAGCCCTGCGCGCCACGGCGCCGGACACGACGGTCGAGGTGCTGACGCCTGACTTCCTGCGCAAGCCCGGCGGGCTGGAGGTGGTGGCGGAGGCGCGGCCGGACGTGTTCAATCACAATCTGGAGACGGTACCACGGCTCTACACGACCATTCGGCCCGGCGCGCGATACTACCAATCGCTTCGGTTGCTTGACCGGGTCAAGATGGTGGACCCGACGATCTTCACCAAGTCTGGGCTGATGCTCGGGTTGGGGGAGCAGCGCGCCGAGGTCATGCAGGTCATGGACGACCTGCGAGTGGCTGATGTCGATTTCCTGACCTTGGGCCAATACTTGCAGCCCACGGTGAAACATGCGGCTGTGGACCGCTTCGTGCCGCCTGACGAATTCGCGGATTACGCCGCAATGGCCCGCGCGAAGGGATTTTTGATGGTGAGCGCCACGCCGCTGACGCGCAGTTCATACCATGCGGATGCGGATTTCGCGCAGTTGCGCGATGCCCGCGCGAGGCAGCTTGTTTTGGTGACTGCCTAACCATGCCGACCCATGCCGAGCACAAAGTGCTGCCGTACAGCCCGGAGCAGATGTTCGACCTTGTGGCGGATGTCGGCAAGTATCCGGCCTTCCTGCCCTGGTGCGCCGGCGCTCGAGTGAAGTCCCATACCGAGACGCAGCTTGTGGCGGACCTGACCATCGGGTTTGGACCGTTCCGTGAGAGCTTCACCAGCCGGGTCGAGCTTGACCGGCCGCATCAGATCCAGGTCAAGTATGAGAACGGCCCTTTCCGCTATCTGAACAACCAATGGACGTTCGAGCCGAACCCGAAGGGCTGCAACGTCAAGTTCTACGTCGATTTCGAGTTCAGGAGCCGCATGCTGCAGGCCGCCATCGGGGTCGTGTTCAACAATGCCGTAAAGCTGATGGTCAATGCTTTCTTAAAGCGTGCGCGGGAAGTCTATGGCGCGCCGGCCGCGACAATTGCCGTGACCCCGGCCGCTGTAACAGCAAAATCCTAAAACGGAACCTATCGCCATGACTTATGCTCCACCGCGTTTTGACAACACGGTTCCGGTACGGGTTAACCTGTATTCGGACACCCAGACGAAACCGAGCCTGGCGATGAAGCAGGCGATGATGGAGGCCGAGGTCGGGGACGAGCAGCACGGCGCTGATCCTACCGTTTGGGCGTTATGCGACCGCCTGGCGGCGTTGCTCGGCAAGGAGGCGGCGATGTTCCTGCCGTCTGGGACCATGTGCAACGAGATCGCCATTCTGGTCCAGTGCCGGGCGGGTGACGAGATCCTGGCGCATCACACCGCGCACATCGCGACCTCGGAGGGCGGTGCCCCTTGGGCGCTGGCTGGCGTGCAGGTTTCGCCGCTTGATGGAGACCGCGGCGTGTTCTCCGCGGAAGCGCTGGCGGCTGCCGTCCGCCCAGTCTCCCGCTACTCGCCGGCGCAGCGCATGGTCGAGGTCGAGCAAACCGCGAACCTCGGCGGTGGCGCGATATGGCCGCTGGCGACCTTGAACGAGGTGGCGGCGACGGCCCATGCGCACGGGATGGTCACGCATATGGACGGTGCGCGGCTGATGAACGCCGTGGTTGCGGCCGGGGTCCCTGCGGCGGAGATGGCGGCCGGGTACGACACGGTGTGGCTTGATTTCACCAAGGGCCTCGGCGCGCCGTTGGGGGCAGTGCTTGCCGGCTCGGCCGAGTTCATCGATGCGGCCTGGCGCTGGAAGCAGCGGTTGGGCGGCTCGCTCCGGCAGGGCGGGATCTGCGCGGCGGCGTGCTTGTATGCGCTGGACCATAACGTGGACCGGCTGGCGGATGACCATGAGAATGCTAGGGTGCTGGCGCGCAGCCTGGCGCAAATCCAAGGCCTGTCTGTTGAGCTGCCGGAAACCAACCTGGTATTCTTCGACACGCGGGGCGCGGGGCTGACGGCTCAGGAGTTGGCGGCGCGGGTGCGGGCGGCGGGCGTGCTGATCTCGGTGATGGGCCAGTACCGGGCGCGCGCCTGCACGCATCTCGACGTGACGACGCCGCAGGTCGTGGAGGCCGCGTCGGCGATCCGGGACGTGGTGTTGGGGTAGGTTTACCGCTGCCTCACCGCCGCATCGAGCATCGCCAAGGCGTGCTCCACCGTTGCTCGGCGCACGGCGGTTCGGTTGCCGGGAAGCACCTGGCGCTCCGTCAGGGTGGGCGCATCTCGGCTGGCGAGGCCGAACCAGACGGTTCCCACGGGCTTACCTTCACTGCCGCCGCCGGGTCCCGCGACGCCCGTTACTGCGACCGTCAGTGCAGCCTGCGAGCGCAGCAACGCGCCGGTTGCCATGCTGGCGGCGACCGGGCCGCTTACCGCACCGTTTGCCTCTAGCAGTTCAGGCGGAACGCCAAGCATGTCAGACTTGGCGGCATTCGAGTAGGTGACGAAACCGCGGTCCAAGACGTCCGACGAACCTGCAATCTCGGTCAGCAGGCCGGCGATCAAACCACCGGTGCAGCTTTCCGCCGTTGCGAGCATCAATCCGCGGGCACGGCATTCATCGAGCAGGGCCGTCGCGGCCCGGATCAAAGTTGGATCGAACATGGGCGATGTCCCTACATTCAGAAAGTAGTCAATTGCCGGGCGGCATAGAGCGCCAACGCGACCCCGGTGCCAGCCAGGATATCGTCCGCCATGATGCCGAACGCGCCCGGCTGGCGGTCCGCCCAGCCAACCGGTCCCGGCTTCCAGACATCGAGCACGCGGAAGGCCAGGAACGCCGCAGCCAATCCGGTTGCTGAAAATTCAGCAAGCCCCAGCATCGCGATCCACTGGCCGGCGACCTCGTCGATCACGACCCAACCCGGGTCTGCGTTGGAATCGGTCACGGCGCGCGGGATGGCAAGATAGCCGGCCATGGCCGCGAGCGCCGCCCCGAGCGGCAGCAGCCAGGGTGGTCCCAACATCAGCGCGGCGCCGACTAGGAGCGCCACCGCTGACCCTGCCGTCCCCGGCGCGACCGGAAAGAAACCGACGCCGAAGAAGCTGGCCACCAGACGGCTCATCCGGCGGACCGCGCAAGCGGGTGCGGCGCATTGGTGCCGCGCCGGGCCGCGTAGATCACGACGTTCTCGATCACGCGCTGCACGTAGTTGCGGGTCTCGTTGAACGGGATCAGCTCGATCCAGTCGATCATGTCGATGGCGCCGGTCTGCGGGTCGCCATAGCCGGCGAGCCAATCTAATACTCGGTTCGGCCCCGCGTTGTAGCCGGCCAGCGCCAAGGGCAAGGCGCCCCCGAACTGGTCCAGCAATGTCTGGAGATAGGCCGTGCCGAGCCGCATGTTGTAGGCGGCGTCGGCCGTCAGGGCGGGGAGGCTCACGGCCTCGTTCAAACGCCGCGCGACGCCCGCGGCGGTCGCCGGCATGAGCTGCATCAGGCCCTGCGCGCCGGCCGGGCTTCCGGCCTGGGCGTCGAAGCTGCTTTCCTGCCGTATGAGGCCGAGCGTCACCGCAGGCTCGACCGCCCCATCCGGCGGCTCCACGGCGATGGGCCAACCGGCCTCCGGCAGCATCAGTCCGTCCCGCCCGGCCCGGCGCGCGATGGCCACCGCCTGGTCCGGCAGGCCGAGGCCCAGGGCCATGCGGGCCGCCATCGCACGGTCGGCCGCGCCTGCTGCCGTTTCGGCCAGGCGCAGGAGGAACGCCTTGGCCCGGCGTGGCTCCCCCCAGGCCACCAGCAGCGCCGCCGCCCGCGCCAGATCTTGGCCGATCAGGGCGGTGGCCTGCTCGACGCTCCACGCCGGGTCGTGCGCGGCGCGGATGCGGGCGGCGAGCGCCGCGTCGTCGTTGCCCAGGGCGCGGACGGCGAGCTGGCCATAGAACGTGGTTGGCCAGGCGGCGGCTTGGGCATAGGCGGCTTGCGCGCCCGCGGCGTCGCCCTGCGCCGCCGCGGTCCGGCCGATCCAGTAGTAGGCGCGGCCCTGGGTGATCGCCGCGTGGGACAGGGCGGCAAGCGCCCGGAAGTGCCGGGCCGCCACGTCCGGCTGCTGCAGCCGGCGCAGCGCGATCCAGCCGGATAGGAACTCCGCGTCGATCGCGGCCTCGCCGGTTTGGCGGTGGCTGCTGGTCAGGGCATAGGCGGCGGCGGGGTCGCCCACGCGCAGCATTCGCCGGGCCAGCAGGTTGCGCTCGTCCCAGAACGCCGGCCGGCGGTCGTCTGCGGCGGCGGCCTCCGCGGGGCCGCCCTCCTTGATCCAGACGGCCAGGGCGGCGCGGTCTTGATTTGCGCGGCGGTGCCATTTGGCGAGGTCGAGAACGAGGCCTGGGTCGGCGCGCGCCGGGGCGGGGAGGGCGGCAACCAGCGCGGGGGCGGACGGGTCGTCGCGCCGCAGCGCCAGCCGGGCCTCCGCGGCAGGGCGGCTCGCCGAGTGGACCCGGACCGCCTGACGCGCCGCGGGGCTGCCCGGCAAGCCGGAATCGGTCCAGGCCAAGCGGTCAAAGCGCCGCCACTGGTCGTCGGCGGTCAGCGCATGGCCCCACGTGTGGATGAAGCCGAGTTCGCCGGCCGGGTCCACGCCCTTCACCCAAGCTGCACGGGCGTCCTGCTCGGCTTCGGCTTGGCGGCTGGCCCGACTCATGGCGTCGGCACAGCGCAGCAGGGTGCCGGCCGGCTGGGCGGTGACGGGGGTCTGCTGGCAACGCTCAATCGTGGCCGCGTCGTCGCTATCTGCGGCGAACGCTTCTTGCAGGCGACGGCCGAGCAGCGCCTGCTGTGGCCAAGCCGGGTTGTCCGCGATAAACGCCGCAAGTTCGGCCGTGCGGGCGGCGCCGGGTGTGAGCAGACGGAAAAACAACGCGAGCTTGCGCGCCAGCGGGTCGGGCGACGCGGCGGCGAGGGCGTCGGCATCCGCCCAATGCTCCAGCCTGACCGCGGCCATGATGTCCTGCGGCGCGGCGCGGGCCGGCAGAGACAGGCCCAGCACGAACAGGAGCACGGCGCGGCGCATGATGGCTTCTAGCGTAGCATAGCCTTGCGGCGCATCCCCCATGTGCCTAGTTTCGCGATCCCCCATTTGTGCCCGAGGCCCGCCATGTCCAACCCTTTGTTCAAGGGATCGTATGTCGCCCTGATCACGCCCATGCGCCCCGACGGCGCGGTGGACGAGGCCGCGTTCGGCGCCTTTGTCGATTGGCAGATCCAGCAGGGGACCCATGGCATCGTCCCGGTGGGCACAACCGGGGAAAGCCCGACGCTCAGCCACGACGAGCACCGCCGCGTGGTCGAGATCGCGGTGGAGGTTGCGGGCGGGCGGGTGCCGGTGGTGGCCGGCGCCGGGTCGAACAGCACGGCCGAGGCGATTGAGCTGACCCGGCACGCCAAGGCGGCGGGGGCCGATGCCGCCCTGGTCGTCACGCCCTACTACAACAAGCCGACGCAGCAGGGCATGATCCTGCATTACACCGCCATCGCCGATGCCGTTGACTTGCCAATCTTGATCTACAACATCCCGTCGCGCAGCGTGGTCGACATGGGCGTCGAAACCATGGCGCACCTGGCGCGGCACCGGAACATCGTGGGCGTCAAGGATGCGACCGCCAACCTCGCCCGGCCGCTGCACACCCGGCGCGCGTGCGGGGCCGGGTTCGTGCAGATGTCGGGGGATGACCACTCGGCACTGTCGTTCTTGGCCGCCGGCGGCCATGGCTGCATCAGCGTGACTGGCAACATCGCGCCGCGGCTGTGCAGCGAGATGCACCGGGCTTGGCAGGACGGCGAGACCGAGCGGGCGATGGCGATCCAGGATCGGCTGCTTGCGCTGCACGACGCTATGTTCGTCGAGAGCAACCCCGGCCCGGTAAAATATGGCTCCAGCCTGTTGGGGCATGGCACCGAGCAATGCCGTTCGCCGCTGGCGCCGGTGTCGGACGCCACACGGGCGCAAGTGCGGGCGGCGATGCTCGACGTCGGGCTGCTGAACTAGGACCGGGCGGCGTGGCGGACAGCAAGACCAAGAAGAAATCGGGCCTGATCTCGCATGGCATCGCCGCGCAGAACAGGAAGGCGCGGTTCGACTACACGATCAAGCAGACGATGGAGGCCGGGCTGGTGCTGCGCGGCCCCGAGGTCAAATCGCTGCGCCATGGCCGCGCGACGCTGACCGAGGCGTGGGCGGGTGAGCGGGAAGGCGAGCTGTTCCTGTTCAACTGCTACATCCCGGAATACCAGGCCGGCGTGCTGTCGCGGTTCGAGCCGCGGGCACCGCGCAAGCTGCTGCTCAAGCGCAAGCAGATCGGCGAGTTGATCGGTGCCTCCACCCGGGACGGGCTGACGCTGGTGCCGCTGCAGATCCACTTCAACGACCGCGGCGTGGCGAAGGTGCTGCTGGGCGTGGGCGAGGGCCGGAAGAAGCAGGACAAGCGGCAGGCCATCGCGGCGCGCGACTGGCAGCGCGACAAGGCCCGGCTGATGCGGGAGAAAGGCTGACCGTTGCCAGCATCGCCGCGCCGCCTAAATGCAAGGCAGCAATGCAGGAGACGGGCAGCATGGGCATTTCGCGACGGGCGGCATTGATTTGCGGGGCGGCGCTGGCCGGCATGGCGGCAGGCCCGGCGCCGGCCACGGCATGGTCGTTCGAGTTCCCTTCCATCGACGAAGGCATGCTCCGGCTGGCGGAGTTCCAGGGCAAGGTGCTGCTGGTTGTCAACACGGCCTCGTTCTGCGGCTTCACGCCGCAATACCGCCAGTTGGAAGCCCTGCACCGGCGCTTGTCGCCGCAGGGGTTTGCGGTGATTGGGGTGCCCAGCCAGGACTTCGGCCAGGAGAGCGGGTCGAACGGCGAGGTCAAGGCGTTCTGCGAGGCGACGTTCGGCGTCGACTTCCCCATGGCAGGCCTCGGCCACGTGCGCGGCGCCGCTGCATCGCCGTTCTATCGCTGGGTGCGCGAGCAGCGGCGTTGGGAACCGGATTGGAACTTCAACAAGGTGCTGATCGGGCGGGACGGCGCCATCGCCGGGACCTTCGGTTCGAGTGACGAGCCGGACCGCGGCCGCCTCGCCACCGCGATCCAGACGGCGATGGGCCGGGCTTAGGGCACCGGTGCCTCGCCTGTGACCTTCGTCACAAGGTTGAGCACCACCTGCTCGAACATCTCGCGCGTCAGCAGCCCGGTGTTCGTGTTGTAGCGCGAGACGTGGTAGCTGTCCGCCAGCAGCAGGCCGTCCGGCAACTCGGTCATGCTCCCATGCTGGAAACGGATGCGGGCCGCGGGGATGCCGCAGGCGCGCAGGACGGCGGTATGGGCCAGGACGCCCAACGCCAGCACGGCCCGCAGCTTTGGCAGGGCTTTCAGCTCTGCGGCGAGGAATCGGTTGCAGGTGCGGACCTCGACGGGCTGCGGCAGGTTGGCAGGCGGCACGCAGCGCACGGCGTTCACCACGCGGCAGCCGCGGAGCTGCATGCCGTCGTCCGGCCGTGCGTCATACGTGCCGGTCGCCAGGCGGAAACGGGTCAAGGT